>Ga0326597_10000227_pt1 | contig 105204 bp, 110 predicted proteins | sample RVTome_12_FD_203789 | JGI IMG/M metagenome (GOLD analysis project Ga0326597, IMG submission 203789) | Soil microbial communities from uranium-contaminated site in the Upper Colorado River Basin, Wyoming, United States - RVT100D185 | ecosystem: Environmental > Terrestrial > Soil > Contaminated...
GATGTCGGAGGGCAGGGCGTCGTTGACCTCGTCGTAGGTCAGGTAGCCCTTTTCCTTCCCCTTGGCGATGAGCTTGTCCAGCTCCTGCAGCTTTGGTTCGTCCGCCATGCTCGTCGGCTCTCCTGATGGGGGATGTGGGTTCATCGGCCTGTGACCATGCCCCTGACGGCCTGGGCCTGGTCCTGCAGGCTCCGGAGCTCGGCTTGGAGGCCGGCGACGGCGGGATCGCCCGTCGCCTGGGCTTGAGCGATGGCCAGGCTCAGCTCCCGGATCCGCTGTTTCCGACGCCGAATATCGTACCGCTTCTGCAGCTCCGTCACCTGAATATGTATGTCGATCCACTCCCGCTGTTCGACGAGAAGCGCGGCCAGGAGGCTCCGCTCCGCCTCCCCGGGCAGCTCGGCCATGAGGCCCTCCGGGGCCACGCCCTCGGGTGCCCGCCTGAGCGCGCCCAAGACCGCCCGCAGCCCCGGGTGGACGATCTGCACCTCTTCAAGATACGGCAGAAGTCCAGTTCGCGCCTCCTCAGTGTGAAGGAGCATGAGGAGGAGGTCGCGCTCGGAAAGGCTGGGCGCAGGCCAGGCCTGGGAAGAGCCGGCCGGCCCCGCCGGGGCGGCCGGGCGGTCCTGACCGCCCTTTCGGGTGCGGGCGCCCTGGAGCTGCTGGGCTTCGATCCAGAGCTGGGTCGCGTCGACGCCGAGCTTGCGGGCCGCTTCCCTGGCCAGCGCCGTCGCTTCCTCGGCATTGGGAACGCGGGAGAGAATGAGCGCCACGCGCGCGTGGGCGGTGGAGCGGCCGCGGGGCGTCGTCAGGTCCTCCTCGCCGAGCGTCCGCTCGAGGACGAAATCCAGGATGCTCCGGGCCAAGTCCAGGCGCGACTGGAGCGCTTGCGCACCCTCGGCGCGGAGCAGGCTGTCTGGGTCGTGGCCCTCGGGCAGGACGGCGACCTTGATGGGGAAGTAGCCCGCTTTCTCGAAAGATCCCGTGCGCGAGACGGACCAGCCGAGATTCCGAAGGTCCATCACGTCGGTCAGCATCTCCTCGAGCCGGCTCGTGGCCTTCTGCCCCGCAGCATCGGCGTCGAAAACGCTCACCACCTCGTCGGCGTAGCGGCGCAAGAGGCCGAGCTGTGCCGCGGTGAAGGCCGTGCCGAGAGCCGCGACGGTCTCGGTGAAGCCGTGCTGGTGGGCCATCAGGCAGTCGAGATAGCCCTCGACTACGACAGCGCGGTTCTTCTTGCGCATGCCCTCGCGCGCCACGTCGAGGGCGTAGAGCATCTGGCCCTTGACATACAGCGGGGTCTCCGGGGAGTTGAGGTACTTGGGCTCCTCGGCGCCCAAGGACCTCCCGCCGAAGGCCACGACGCGCGCCTGCAGATCCCGGATGGGGAAAAGGAGGCGTCCGCGGAAGCGGTCGTAGAAGCCGGGGGCGTTCTGGCGCGGTAGCGCCAGGCCGGCCGAGACGAGCTCGGCGTCGCTGACGCCCTCCTTGACCATGTGGCTCAAGAGCGCATTCCAGCCCTCCGGGGCATAGCCGAGACCAAAGCGCCGCGCGACCTCGAGGTCCACGCCGCGACTCTCGACATAGGCCCGCGCCTTGGCGCCGTCCTGGGCCCAGAGCGCGTCCGTGTAGAACTGGGCCGCCAGCGCCATGACGCGGCGGAGGCCCTCGATCTTGCCCTCGGTCTCGGGGGAGCGGTGGGTGGGAAGCTCCACGCCCGCTCGCTGGGCCAGGGTCCGCACCGCCTCGGGGAAGGCCAGACGGTCCTGGCGCATGAGGAAGCCGAAGGCGTCGCCGCCCACTCCGCAGCCGAAGCAGTGGAAGATGCCGCGCTTCGGATTGACGGTGAAGGAGGGGGTCTTCTCGGTGTGGAAGGGGCAGAGGCCCTTCCAGTTTTCGCCGGTGCGCTTGAGGTTCACGGACTGGCCGACGAGCTCGACCATGTCCACCCGGGACCGGATCTCGTCGAGGATCTGGGAAGAGAAGCCGCCGGTCATCAGGACTGTCCTAATACAGCTACGGTGGCGCCGGCTCCGCCTTCGTGCAGGTCCCCCGCGCGGTGGCTCGTGACCAGCGGGTGCGCCGCCAGCAGCTCTTCGACGGCGCGGCGGAGCGCCCCCGTGCCCTTGCCGTGGATGATTCGCACGGTTCCCAGGCCTGCAAGGAAGGCGTCGTCGAGGTATTTCTCGAGGATGTCCCGGGCTTCATCCGTGGTGCGTCCGACCAGATGCAACTCCGGAGCGACAGTCCTGGCCCCCTGACTATCCAGCCCTCGCCTCACGGCTTCGCCCTTCGGCTCGAACTGCGGCCCTCTCCCCCATCGGGGGAGAGGATGCCTGACTCCCTCTCCCTTCCAGGGAGAGGGCCGGGGTGAGGGTCCGGAGTCAGCGCTCCCCACCACTCGGAGGGCTTGGGCGGGGACCTTGACCGTCACCGCACCCGCCTGCACCGTTGCCGTCCCGCCGTCCACTGTCAGCACATCTCCCTTGAGCCCCAGGTGGGGCACCTCGACTCTATCGCCTGCCGCGGCCGGGCGCCGGCCGAAGTCCGCGGGCTCGGGAGCGCTGTCCGCGCCGCGTGCCGCCAGGATCAGCCGCTTCCGGCTCTCCGCGAGCGAGTCGCGCGTCTTGTCCTGGGCCTTGAGCCTGTCCCACTCCGCGTTGACCGCGCGGCGAATCTCGGTGAGCATGCGCTGGGATTCGGTCTTGGCGCGCGCCATCATCTCGGCCGCCTGCGTCCGAGCGTATTCCAGCTGGGCCTCTGCCCGAGAGAGGAGCGACGCGCTCTCCACCTCGCGCCGCTCGATCGCCTCCGCGTGCTCGGCCTGGATCCTGTCGCGTTCTTCTAGGCGCTGCAGCAGCGCCTCGAGCTGGCGCCGCTGGGCCGAGCGGTGGGCACGGGCGCGCTCGATGAGGCGCGCCGGCAGTCCGAGCCTCGCCCCGATGGCGAGGGCGTAGCTCTGCCCGGGCCGGTCGTAGACCAGCCGGAAGGTCGGCTGCAGGCGCTCGCCGTCGAACTCGACCGAGGCGTTGCGCGCCTGGGGAAAGCTCGACGCGAAGCCCTTGAGGGGCTCGAGATGGGTCGACGCCACGCAGAGGGCGCCGCGCCCAGCCAGCTCCTCGAGGACGGCCTGGGCCAGCGCCGCGCCATCGTCCGGGTCGGTGCCGGCTCCAAGCTCGTCGAGCAGCACCAGCGACCGATCGTCCACCTGCTCGAGCACCAGGCAAAGCTGCTTGACGAAGGCCGAGAAGGTCGAGAGATTTTCGGCCACGCTCTGGTCGTCGCCGATGATGGCGAAGACGGTCGAGAGCGCCGGCAGCCGCGCGCCTTCGCGTGCGGGCACGTGGAGCCCCGACTGCGCCATGAGACAGAAGAGCCCGAGCGTCTTGAGCGCCACGGTCTTGCCGCCCGCGTTGGGCCCCGTGATCACGAGCAGCGGCCGGTCCCCGCCGACACGTAGGTCCATGGGGACGACCGGGCGCTCGGGCGCCTGCCACGCCTGAGCCAGCAGGAGCGGGTTGCGCGCCCCCATGACGTCCGCCACGCGTTCCTCGCCGACTACGGGCTCGGTCGCCTCCATGGCCTCCGCGAACTCGGCGCGCGCGAAGGCCAGATCGAGCCCGCCCACGTCGTCGACGAGCGCCTCGAGCTCGGGCAGGGCCAGGCATACCGCGCTCGTGAGCGCCCCGAGCAGGCGCAGCACCTCCGCTTCCTCCTCGCGCGCGGCCTGCACCAGGTCGTTGTTGTCCTCGACGACACCCTCGGGCTCGACGAAGAGCGTGGCCCCGCTCTGCGAGCGGTCGTGGACGATGCCCTTGAATCGCGACTTGGCCTCCGCCCGGATGGGCAGCACGTAGCGGCCGTGCCGGACCGTGACGTAGCGCTCCTGAAAGATGTGCTCCGCCGCCGCTCCCTGGAAGTACTGCTCGAGCCGCTTGACGAGGTCGCGTCTGAGCTCCCGGCCTTTCTGGCGCAGTTTTCTCAGCGCGGGGCTCGCGTCGTCTAACATGGCGCCTTCAGGGTCCAGCGAGCGCCGGAGGAGATCGGCCAGCGGCGTGGCGCGCGGCAGGCCCGCCAGGGTCTTGGAGAGGCCGGGCGCCTCGGCCGCGATGGCGCGGCCGTATCCGGTGAGCCTCCCGGCGGCGTCGAGCAGGGGCAGGAGGGTCACGAGCTCGCCGCCCTCGGCGACCGATCCGGGGACGCGGGCGCGCTCGAGGAGATCGCGGACGTCGGGGATGGACTCCCAGGGGGGCGTGCCGGCGGCCGCCAGCGCTTGGCGGCCCTCGCGAGTCTGCATGAGGGCGGACCGGACGTCGTCCAGGTCCGACTGCGGCTCGAGGCGGAGGGCCCGTTCGCGCCCCATCGGCGAGTGAGTGTGCCGGGCCAGGAGGTCCCTGACCCGGCTCCACTCAGCGCCCCAGCCTGCCGCGACTAATCGAAGAACCGCTCCCGTTTCTTGGCCTTCTTGCGCGCAGCCAGGGTCTTGCGCTTGCGCTTGACGCTGGGCTTCTCATAGTGCTGCCGCTTCCGCAGCTCCGACATGAGCCCGGCTTTCTCGCACGACTTCTTGAAGCGCTTGAGCGCGTTCTCGAAGCTCTCGTCGGGCTCGACGATTACCTTGGTCACCCGGGATTCACCCCTCTCGCAGAAACCTGAAGCTCTGCCTGTATACCACGCCCCCCGGAAGGCCGCAACTTGGGGCCCCGAGCACCTGACCACCGGGCGGGGGTGGGGGTGCCCTCCCGGGACCACGCTGACTCGCAGCCCGTCACGGCCTCTCGTAAGGGGCCACGAAACCGTGCTCTTACGCTTCGGCAGCGCGCAGAAGATACGGGTCCCGGGAGGGCACCCCCCACCCCCGGCCCCACCCGCCGTGTCATCAGAAACCAGCTATCGGAACAGGGGAGCGAGCACCAGGGAGACGACGGACATCAGCTTGATCAGGATGTTCATGCTGGGTCCCGACGTGTCCTTGAATGGATCGCCCACCGTGTCGCCCACGACGGCGGCCTTGTGCGCGTCCGAGCCCTTGCCTCCGAGGTTGCCCTCCTCGATGAATTTCTTGGCGTTGTCCCAGGCACCCCCGGCGTTGGCCATGAAGAGCGCGAGGAAGACGCCCATGAGCGTCGCGCCCGCGAGGAAGCCGCCGAGCGCTTCCTTGCCCATGACGAAGCCGATGACGGGGGGCAGCACGACGGCCGCCAGCCCGGGCACGATCATCTCCTTGAGCGCCGCGCCCGTGGCGATCTCGACGCAGCGGGCCGTGTCCGCCTTGGCCGTGCCCTCCATGAGGCCGCTGATCTCGCGGAACTGGCGCCGTACTTCCTGGACCATGCCGAAGGCGGCGCGACCGACGGCGCGCATGGTCAGCGCCGCGATCATCATCGGCATGATGCCGCCCAGGAAGAGACCGATCACCACCTTGGCGCTGAGCAGGTCGATGGTCTTGAGCCCGACGGACTCCGTGTAGGCCGCGTAGAGGGCGAGCGCCGTCAGCGCCGCCGAGCCGATGGCGAAGCCCTTGCCGATGGCCGCCGTCGTGTTGCCGAGGGCGTCGAGCTTGTCCGTGATGGCGCGCGTCTCGGGCCCGAGGTTCGCCATCTGGGCGATGCCGCCCGCGTTGTCGGCGATGGGGCCGTAGGCATCCACGCTCATGGTGATGCCGATCGTCGCGAGCATGCCGACGCCCGCCAGCGCGATGCCGTAGAGGCCGTGGGCGTAGTGCGAGACGAAGATCGCCCCGCAGATCGCCGCGACCGGCAGGGCCGTGGACTCGAAGCCGATGGCGATGCCGGTGATGATGTTGGTCGCCGATCCCGTCTTGCAGCTCTCGGCGATCTCCTCGACCCGCTTGCCCGAGGTGTACAGCTCGGTGAGATACCCGATGGTCGAGCCTGCCAGGAGCCCGGAGAGCACCGCCCAGAACGGCGCCAGCCCCACGTCCATGACGCGCACCACCACCCAGCTGAGCACGATCAGGATGCCGGCCGCGATGAGCATCGCGTTGCGGAGCGCCGCCTGCGGGTCCATGCGCTGGAGAAAGCTCATCGAGAGCACGCCGGCGGCCGACGAGAGGAGCCCCGCCATCACGATGACGATGGGCAGCAGCATCATCGCCATGGGATTCGGCAGGGCGGAGCCGATGGCGATGGCGGCCACCATGGAGCCGACGTAGGACTCGAAGAGATCGGCGCCCATGCCGGCGACGTCGCCCACGTTGTCGCCGACGTTGTCGGCGATGACGGCGGGGTTCCGGGGATCGTCCTCGGGGATGCCCGCCTCGACCTTGCCGACGAGGTCGGCGCCGACGTCGGCAGACTTGGTGTAGATGCCGCCGCCGACGCGGGCGAAGAGCGCGATGGACGAGGCGCCCATGGCGAAGCCGCTGATGATGACCGGGTCCTGCCAGCGGAGGAAGAAGATGCCCAGGCCCAGGATGCCGAGCGCGGCGATGGTCAGGCCCATCACCGAACCGCCGAAGAAGGCCACCGCGAGCGCCTTGTCGCGCCCGACGGTCCGCGCGGCCTGCGCGGTCCGCACGTTGGCCTTGGTGGCGGCCTTCATGCCGATGAAGCCGGCCAGCATGGAGCAGATGGCGCCCGAGACGAACGCGAGCCCGGTGCGGGTGCCGATGCCGAGGGAGAGCAGGACGGCCACCACCACGATGAACCAGACGAGGATCGAGTATTCCTTGCGAAGAAATGCCATCGCCCCCGTTTCGATCGCGTCCGCGATCTCGGTCATGAGGCCGCTGCCCGCCGGCTGGGCGACGACGTACCGGTACAGCACGAAGGCCATCAGGAGGCCGAGGGCGCCCAGGATCGGAGCGAGGACGGGAAGGGACATGGGCACCTCCTCAGAGGCGGCGGGCGGTGTGAGCTTCGACCATCCTGATTGCCTGGGAGCCCGCCTCGAGGCAGGCCGCCTCGACCACTGGCAGCTCGTCGGGGAGGAAGGCTGAAAGCACGTGGTCCACGATCTCCTCGCGGTCCCGGCCGGGCGAGGCCGGCCGTCCGATGCCGACCTTGACCCGCCGCAGCTGGTCCGTGCCGAGAGTGCCGATCAGCGACCGCATCCCGTTGTGGCCGCCTGCGCTGCCCTTCAAGCGCACCCGCACCCTGCCCAGCGGCAGGTCGAGGTCGTCGTACACGAAGACGAGGTCGCCGGCGACCAGCTTGAGCTTGCGCGTGACGCGCGTCACCGGCGGTCCCATGGCATTCATGAAGCACTGCGGCTTGATGAGGTAGAGGACGTCGCTCCGCCACCTGGCCTTGGCGACCAGGTGGCCGCCCACGCGCTGGAAGCGCACCTTGAGCTTCTTGGCCAGGGCGTCGAGCACGCGGGCGCCCACGTTGTGCCGCGTATCGCGGTACTCGGGCCCGGGGTTGCCGAGCCCGATGATCGCCTGGGCCACTTACTCTTTCTTCTTTCCCTTCTTGTCCTTCTCCTCGGCCTCGGGCTCTTCCTTGGGCTTGCGCTCGGTGAGCACCTCCGGCTCGGCCGGCGTAGCCGCCACCACACCCGCCACGGCGGCCACGGGCGCCACGACCTCTTCGACGGCCGGCGGGGCAACGGTCGCCACGGCCTGCGCCTTGTCGGTCAGCACGCGCACGCCGTCGGGCACGGCCAGTTCGGCCACCGTCAGGACGTCGCCGATGGCGAGGTTGGAGACGTCGGCCGTGATGTCCTCGGGGATATTGGCCGGCAGGCACGAGACCTGGATCTCGCGCAGCACCATCTCGAGGATGCCCTGCGTGTCGCGCACGCCGATCGGCTCGCCCACGTGGCGGAGCGCCACCGTCACCTGGATCGGCTTGTCCATGTTGACCTCCTGGAGGTCGACGTGGACCAGGTCCTCGGAGACCGGGTCGAGCTGGAGGTCGCGGAGGATGACCATGCGCGAGTCCTTGGACCCGGCGAACGTCACCCGGAGCAGCTGCGTGCTGCCCTCGTGGCCGTGGATGATGCGGAAGACCTCCCGCGGGTCCACGGCGATGTTGACGGGGATCGGGCCCCCGTAGAGGATGCCCGGCGTCTTGCCGGAACGCCGCAGCCGCCTGGCCACGGACTTGCCCGCGCCCTCGCGGGGTGTAACGGTCAGCTCACGAATTTCCATGACGCGATCGCTCCTTCATCTCATGAGTTACACGAAGAGGGTCGACACCGACTCCTCGTCGTGGATGCGGCGGATGGCCTCCGCGAGCAGCGGCGCCACCGACAGCACGTGGATCTTGGGGTTTGCCTTCTCGGGTGCCAGCGGCACCGAGTTGGTGATGACGACCTCTTCCAGCGCCGAGTCCTGGATGCGCTTGATGGCCGGGCCGGAGAGCACGCCGTGGACGGCACAGGCCAGCACCCGGCGCGCTCCCTCCCGCTTGACGGCCTCGACCGCCTGGAGGAGGGTGCCGGCGGTGTCGATCATATCGTCGATGACCACGACGTCCTTCCCCTTGACGTCGCCGATCAGGTTCATGAAGACGGCGACGTTGGGGCCGTCGCGGCGCTTGTCGATGATGGCCAGGCCCGCGCTGAGGCGCTTGGCGATGGCGCGGGCCCGCTCGACGCCGCCCGCGTCGGGAGACACCAGGACCGGGTCCTTGAGGTCCTTCTTCGCCAGGTAGTCCACGATCACCGGAGGGGCGGCGAAGAGGTGATCCACCGGGATATCGAAGAATCCCTGGATCTGCCCGGCGTGGAGGTCCACCGCGAGCACCCGCTGGCAGCCCGCCGTCGTGATGAGGTCGGCTACGAGCTTGGCGGTGATGGGCACGCGCGGCATCACCTTGCGGTCCTGGCGGCCGTAGCCGTAGTAGGGAAGGACCGCGGTGATGCGCCGGGCTGAGGCACGCTTGAGCGCGTCCATCATCACCAGCAGCTCCATCAGGTGGTCGTTCACAGGCGGGCAGGTGGGCTGGATGACGAAGACGTCCTGGCCGCGGACGTTCTCGTTGATCTGGACGTAGACCTCGCCGTCCGAGAATCGCGAGACGTCGGCGTCGCCCAGGCTCATGTGCAGGTGCTGGGCGATCTCCTCGGCCAGGGGTCGGTTCGCGTTCCCCGAGAACAGCTTCAGCTCATAGCCCATGTCGTGTCCTCATTCAGCCCTCGCCTCACCGTGCTCCTCACCTCCGGCTCGTTGGCCACGCTTCGGCTCGAACCGCGTTCCCGCGATGTGGCTGGGGCGGGAGGGATCGAACCTCCGTTGCGGGGTCCAAAGCCCCGAGTCCTACCTCTAGACGACGCCCCAGTGAGTCTAGACGGCGCGGACGGCGGCGCCGCTGTTCGTCCTCACCGCCCAAGCCGACCAGCCTGCGCGGCTCACTCGCCGCTGGATCTGGCGCGCCTGGTCCAGCGAGCGCGCCACGCCGAACACCGTCGGCCCGCTGCCCGACATCACGGCGCCGAGCGCGCCCGCCGCCAGCAGCGCCGTCTTCATTCGCCCGATCACCGGCATGGACGGCTCGACCCAGTGCTCGAGGTGGTTCGTCAGCGCCGCGGCGACCTTCGCCGCGCTCCGCATCCTGAGCGCCTCCAGCATCCGCTTGGTGCCCTCGGGCTCCGCGCGCCATCCCTCGGGCACCCGCCCGTACACATCCTGCGTGGAAAGCGGCACGCCCGGGTTGACGAGCACCATCGCGTAGCCGCCCACGGTCGGCAACCGCTTGAGCACTTCGCCGCGCCCCGTCCCCAGCGCCCGCCCCGGGCCGAGGAAGAACGGCACGTCCATCCCCAGCCCGACCGCGAGCGCCATCAGCCGCTCCCGGCGCCAGCGCAGCCCCCAGAGGCGGTTGAGCCCCCAGAGCGTGGCCGCCGCGTCGCTCGAGCCGCCGCCCAACCCTGCCGCCACCGGAATGCGCTTGTCGAGCACGATCCGCGCCCCGGCTTGCACTCCCGCTGCCTCGCGGAGGCGCCGCGCCGCGCGGACGACCAAGTTGCGGTCGTCGGTGGGGAGGCCGGCATCGCTCGTCTCGAGCGTGATCGACTCGGCCCTCTCCACTGTCAAGCGGTCAAAGAGATCCACTGCCTGCATCACGGTGGACAGCTCATGATAGCCGTCGGGACGCGTACCCAGAACCTCGAGAGTCAGGTTGACCTTGGCCGAGGTCCGCAGCACTAAGTGTCGGGCGCTTCCCGGCCGCGTCACCAAAGCGGTAAAGCCTACCACGCCCTCTTGCGAACGGTCAACGGAAGTCTTGGATTCTCACACCTTGCGGGACAGTCAGCTTGAGCAGCTCAGGGTCGAAACCGGAGTCCCGCTGAGGGTCTCGGTAGCGCACCGTTACGTCGAGCTTGCCGTCGAGCGTGGCGAGCCGCAGGCCGTCGGGGGCGAAGACGGCGCGGGCCGGCTGCGAGCCGCCCGTCCACTCGATCTGACGGGCGTCACCCGAGGCCGGGTCGAGCCAGATCCGCTGGCGGCCGTCGGCGGTCTCGAAAGCCAGTGATGGACCGACGTCATCGGGCGGGAGGACTTGGCCCGAGAGCGGGTCGCGGGCGGGCAGGGCATAGCCGGCCAAGAGGCTGACCAGCTCCTCGGCACCGAGCGCCAGCCCGAGCCAGCGGCGGGTGGCATCCGGGGAGGAGCGGCCGATGAATGCGCGCTCGTTGAGTACCTCCCAGAGCGTGATGGCGTCGGCATCGGAGGCGACGACGAGCAGGGGCGGTCCGAAGGGCGCCAGGGCTTCGAAGCGGAGCGAGGCAGGCGCGCGGAGGAGGAGCACACCCGCGAGGCGGTCGATGCGTGCGCCCCGGCGAATCCTGATCTCGGCCTGGGAGCGCAGATCGTGGAAGTCGCGCCAGCGCGCCTCGAGCGTCGCGCGCGCGGCCAGGACGTCGGGCGGGAGCGGCTGGCGCGGCGGAAGCGAGGCGCAGCCGCCCGAGAGGGCGAGCGCGCCCAGCGCCAGGCCGGCGAGCTTACTTCTGCTCGGCCTTGGGACGGTCACCGCCCTTGGACCGAAGGGCCTTGTCGCGCGCATCGTCGAGCTTCTTCCTGATCGCCATGGCGATGCTGCTGTCGGCGTCCGACTTGAGGGCACGCTCCCAGACGGTGATGGCGTCGTCCGTGCGGCCGGTCTTGATGTACGCGTCGGCCAGGTGGTCGAGGATGACCGGGTCTTCCTTGGAGAGAGACACGGCGCGCTGCAGCTCCCTGAGCGCCTCGGGGTAGCGGCCCTGCTGGTAGTAGGCCCAGCCCAGGCTGTCGAGGAAGTAGCCGTTCTCGGGGTCGAGATCGAGCGCGCGCTTGATGAGCTGCACGGCCTCGGTCAGGTTCTGGCCGCGCTCGGCGTACATGTAGCCGATGTAGTTGTAGGACTCGGCGTGCTTGGGGTCGAGCACGAGCACGCGGCGGAAGGCCGTCACGGCGTCGTCGAAGCGCCCCTGCTTCTCATGCACGACGCCCGTCTGGAAGACCAGGTCCTTGTTGTTGCCGTCGAGGCCGAGCCCTTCCTCGAGCGCCGCCAGGGAGCGGTCGTACTGCTGGGCCCGGAAGTACGCGATGCCCAGGTAGAGGAAGAGCTCGGCCCGCTTGGGCTCGATGTTGACGGCTTCCTTCAGGATCCGGATGGCCTCGTCGTGGCGCTTGGCGCGACCGTGAAGGAACGCAAGCTGAACCCGGGCGTCGACCGAGCGCGGATCGGCGGCCAGGATCTTGTCGAGCTCGGCCTGCGCCTCTTCGTCCTTGCTGGAATCCATGAGTGCCGTGGCGAGGAAGTAGCGCGCCCGGAGGTTGGTGGGCTCGATCGCGGTGGCATTGCGGAAGGCCGACACGGCGCGATCCCACTGCTTCTGCTGGTAGTAGATCGCGCCGAGCTTGATCCAGATGCGCGGGTCGCGCGGCGCGGACTCCGCCAGCGCCTCGACCTCTTGCTGCGCCTCCTTGAAGCGACCGAGCCGGACCAGAACGTCGCCCAGCCGCTCGACGAAGGCGATATTCTCCGGGTTGGCCTGCAGCGCCTGCCGGTAGACTTTGAGCGCCTCTTCGGGCTGCTGGCGATTCTCGTACACGAATCCGAGCGCCATCCACGCCGCGTCCATGTCGGGTTCGAGCTCGACGGCGCGGTTGAAGCGGGTGATCGCCTCCTCCCACTGCTCGCCCTCGATGGCCACCCGTCCGAGCAGGTTCTGCGCCTGGGCCGAGTCGGGCTGGATGGCGACCAGACGCAGCAGCACGGCCCGCGCCTTGTCGAACTGTCGCAGCTCGATGTTTTGCTGGGCGAGCGCGAGATAGGCGTCAGGGGAGCCGGGCGCCAGCTGGATGGCTTTCTCCAGCTCGCCCTCGGCGTCGGGGAAGCGGCGCTGACGCCGGAAGATGTCGGCGAGAGTGAGATGGGGCGTCGCGTTGCCGGGCTCGAGTTCAATCGCCTTGTGCGCCGCCTCGACGGCCTTGGCCGGCTCGTTGGCGCGCGCCAACCACTGGGACAGCTGCACCCACAGCCCCGCCGTGTCGGGATCGCGGTCGATGGCCTCGCGGAGCGAGGCGATGGCGTCCTGGACGCGGCCGGCGCGGGCGTGCATTTGGGCGACGGAGTAGTAGTAGTACGCGGCGGCGCGCGGGTCGCGGATCGTCGGGGGTGGTGCCTTGGCCGTCGCGCCGGGATCATCGGCGGCGGTCACGGGCTTCATCGACGCGCAGCCGGCGAGGACGACCGCGGCCGAAAGGACCACCCAGAGTCGGGTCATGGCTGCTCCGAGGCGGCAGGAGCAGGTCGCTCGCCGCGCGCCAGCAAGTCCTTGGTCAGAAGCCTCCTGAGCGACGATGCGAGCGCGGGATCGGGGACCTGGCCGGTTGCGGCATCCACCAGGCGCGCCTCCTCGACGGTCAGTCGCCTCTGAGGCGCCTGTGTCCCTGCGCGCGCGGGCCGCGCGGCGGCGTCGGCGTCACCACGGCCGCTGCCGAGCGCGAACCGCACCCCGGTCACGGCCGAGCCGTGGCGCTTTCGCAGCGCGGCCACGATGGCGGCCGAGCGCAGCGTCAGTTCCTGGAGCCACGGGGAGTTGTCGACGCTGACCTCCAGCGTGCCCTGCCGGAGCGCCCCGGGGCGCGAGCGCCGTGCGGCCTCGGGGCCCGCCGTGTGCGCCCACTCCCGTCGGATCGACTCTTCGAGCATCCGCTCGGCCAAGGCTGGGACCGCCGCGGTCAGCAGGTTGCCAACCCTCACCGGATTGCGGCCGCCACGCGTCCCCATCGTGCATTCCATCATACTTGACCCGTCCCCCCGCTGCCACACGGATACGGACGCGGTTTCGAGGGCGCCAAATTGACTCCCCCCGGAGCGGCCCTTATCATGACGCTGCCATGAGCCGGCCCCAGCGCGGTCAACGCTTGTCCGTCACCGTCGATGACCTCGCATTCGGGGGTGAAGGCGTCGGCCGCGTGGACGGCTACGTGGTATTCGTCCGTGGCGGCGTGCCCGGCGACCGCCTCAGCGTCCGCCTCGACCAGGCCCGCTCCCGCTTCGGCCGCGGCACGATCGAGGCCATCGAGGCCCCGTCGCCGTACCGGGTCGAGGCTCCGTGTCCGTACTTCGGGCGCTGCGGGGGCTGCAGGCTGCAGCACGTGGACTACCAGGCCCAGTTGTCGTTCAAGTCCAAGCAGGTCACCGACGCGCTCGAGCGGCTGGGGGGGCTCGGCCCCGTAGAGGTCCGCCCCATCCTCGCCGCCGTGGAGACGTACGGCTACCGGAACAAGATGGAGTTCACGGTCGCGCGCGCCGGGGATGGCGCGGGCCTGACGGTGGGGCTCCACGAGGCGGAGCGCTACGATTCGGTGCTCGACGTCGAGCGGTGTCTCCTCCAGTCCGATCGCATGAACGCGCTGCTCGACGAGGCGCGGCGCTTCTTCGCGGAGAGCGGGCTCGGGGCTTGGGATCAGGACTCGGGCGAGGGGCTCCTGCGTTTCCTCATGCTGCGCGAGGGGTACCGGACGGGCGAGAGCATGGTCAACATCGTCACCTCCTCGCCGGCGGTGTCGGAGCTGGCGCCCCTGGCCGCGCGGCTTTCGGCACGCGAGCCGCGGACCACGAGCGTGGTGATGAACGTCAACCCGAAGAAGGCGAGCGTGGCGGTGGGAGTGGAAGAGCACCTCCTCGGCGGCCGCGACCACATCCGCGAGTCGGTGGGTGGGCTCGAGTTCCAGGTGTCCGCCAACTCCTTCTTCCAGACCAACACCGCGCAGGCCGAGCGGCTCTTCGCCCTCGTGCTCGATTCGGCGGGCCTGGAGGGCGGCGAGACCGTGCTGGATCTGTACTCCGGCACGGGCGCCATCAGCCTTCAGCTGGCCGGGCGCTGCCGCTGGGTGTATGGCGTCGAGGTGACGCAGGCCGCGGTGGACGACGCGGCCCGCAACGCCGCCGCCAACGGCATCGCCAACTGCACCTTCCTCGCCGGCGAGGTGCGCTTCGTGCTTCCGTCGCTGATAGCGCAGGGTGTCGGCGCGCAGGTGGTCGTTGCGGACCCACCGCGGGCGGGCTTCCACCCGAAGGCGCTGCGCGCGCTGCTGCAGATGGGCCCCTCGCGTATCGTTTACGTGTCGTGCAATCCGGCGACGCTGGCGCGCGACCTGGGCGAGCTCGTGCGCGGCGGCTATCGCCTGGAGTGGGTGCAGCCCGTGGACATGTTCCCGCACACGCCGCACATCGAGGCAGTGGCGCGGCTCGCGCGCGTCCCCGCATGAGATCGTATCTGCTCCGCCGGCTGTGGCAGGCGGTGCTCGTGCTCTTCGGCGTCTCCGTCGTCGTGTTCCTTATCCTGCACCTCACGGGCGACCCCGCGGCCCTGCTGCTCCCGCCGGACGCGTCGGCCGAGGACGTGGTGCGCTTCCGCCAGGCCATGGGCTTCGACGATCCCGTGGCCGTGCAGTACGTCCGCTTTCTCAAGGGCGCGCTCCGCGGCGACTTCGGCGAGTCGGTCCGCCACGGCGAGCCCGCCATGGACCTCGTCCTGGAACGGCTGCCCGCGACGTTCGAGCTGGCCGGGGCCGGGCTCCTCCTCGCCCTGTGCCTGGCCGTCCCCGCCGGCATCATCTCGGCGGTCAAGCGGAACACGCCCATCGACTACTTCTCGACCGTGGTCGCGCTCATGGGCCAGGCCATGCCGACCTTCTGGCTCGGCATCATGCTGATCCTGGTCTTCTCGGTGCGGCTCAACTGGCTGCCCTCCTCGGGCCGCGGCGACCTCCAGCACCTCATCCTGCCGGCGGTGACGCTCGGGCTCTTCACCACGGCGCGCATCACGCGGCTCACGCGCTCCGGGATGCTCGAGGTGCTGGGGCAGGACTACATCCGCACCGCGCGGGCCAAGGGGGTCAGCGAGAAGCCGGTGGTCTGGAAGCACGCGCTCAAGAACGCGTCCATCCCCATCGTCACCATCGTCGGGATCGAGCTCGGCACACTGCTCGGCGGCTCGGTCATCACCGAGACCATCTTCGCCTGGCCCGGGGTCGGCCGCCTCTCGGTGCAGGCCATCTTCAACCGCGACTACCCGGTGGTGCAGGCGGCCGTCTTCATCCTCGCCAGCACCTTCGTGTTCCTGAATTTCCTCGTGGACGTCGCCTACACCTGGCTCGATCCTCGGATCAGGTTCCGCTGATGACGCCCCTCGACGGCACCGCTGTCGCGCTGCCGGTGCCCGTCTCCGTTGAGGAGCGGCGGTGGGTGATGACGCTCAAGCGGCTCGCCCGGCGCCGCACCGCGCTCTTCGGCCTCGGCGTGGTGAGCATCGTCCTCCTGGCCGCCGCCTTCGCCCCATGGCTCACGCCCTTCGACCCGCTCGAGCAGGAGATCAACCAGCGCCTCAGGGAGCCCGGATGGCAGACCGCCGAAGGGCACGTCCACGCGCTCGGCACCGATCACCTTGGCCGGGACATCCTGGCGCGCGTGATCTTCGGCTCGCGCATCGCCCTCGTCGTGGGGCTGTCGGCCGTGCTGATCTCGGGCGTGCTCGGCATGGTCATCGGTCTCGTCTCCGGCTACTTCGGCGGCAAGGTGGACGACTTCTTCATGCGTTTGGCCGACGTCCAGCTGGCTTTTCCGTTCATCCTGCTCGCCATCGCGGTCATCGGCGTGCTCGGCCCGAGCCTGCGCAACATCATCATCGTGATCGGCGTTTCCTCGTGGGTGGTGTACGCGCGCGTGGTCCGCGGCGAGGTGCTCTCGATCCGCGAGCGCGAGTTCGTCCAGGCTGCCATCGCGCTCGGCAGCCGGGACGGGCGCGTGCTGGTCCGCCACGTGCTGCCGAACGCCTTCACGCCGTGGCTCGTGGTCGCCACGCTCGACATGGCGCGCGTCATCGTCATCGAGTCCGCGCTGTCCTTCCTGGGGCTGGGCGTCCAGCCGCCCACGCCGACGTGGGGCGGCATGCTCGCCGACGGCCGCGTCTACCTCTCCACCTCGTGGTGGCTGGCGACCTTTCCGGGCCTGGCCATCCTCGTGACGGTGCTCGGCATCAACCTGCTCGGCGACGGGCTCCGCGACACTCTCGATCCCCGCCTGAAACTCTAGCAGGCTGCTGAAAATGGCCCAGACGCGAGTCGCCAGACGTATGGAGACACTGGTGCTGGTGGGTGCGTCGCTGATCGATGGGACGGGCGCCCCGCCCGTGCGCGGCCGTGCCGTGGTGGTCGAGGCGGACCGCATCGCGCTCGTCGTGGACGAGGCCAGCGCGCCGCGGGGCGGGCGCATCGACCTCTCAGGCTGCACGCTCCTGCCGGGGCTCATCAACTGCCACGTGCACCTCTGCCTCGGCGCCGAAGCGGACCCCGTGCGCGTGCTCAGGGACGAGCCCGTCGCGCTGACGGCGCTCAAGGCGCTCCTGCGCGCGAGGCAGACGGTGGACGCCGGCGTGACCACGGTGAGGGACCTCGGCGGGCGCGAGTACGTCGAGCTCGCCGTGCGCCGCGCCGTCGCCGAGGGGCTCTTCCCCGGGCCCCGCATCCTCGCCGCGGGGCGCCCTGTCTGCATGACGGGTGGCCACGGCTACTGGCTCGGGCGCGAGGCCGACGGCCCCGACGACGCGCGCAAGGCGGTGCGCGAGCAGCTCAAGGCGGGCGCCGATGTCATCAAGCTCATCGCGACGGGCGGCGTCCTGACGCCGGGGGTCGAGCCGGGCTCACCCCAGCTGACGCTCGAGGAGATGCGCGCCGCCGTCGAGGAGGCCGTGAAGGCGGGCCGGCTCACCGCCGCGCACGCGCAAGGCGCTGCCGGCATCGCCGACGCGGTCGAGGCCGGCATCACGACCATCGAGCACGGCATCTTCCTGACCGACGAGATCATCACGTCCATGAAGCGCAAGGGCGTGTTTCTCGTGCCGACGCTGGTGGCGCCGGCCGCCATCTCAGCGGGCGGCCTCGCCGCGGGCATCCCCGAGTTCATGGTGCGGAAGTCCGACGCCGTGATCCCGCCCCACATCGCGAGCTTCCAGCGCGCGGCCGCTGCCGGGGTGCGCATCGCCGCCGGCGCCGACTCGGGCACGCCGCTGAACTTCCACGGCAGCCTCCTGCCCGAGCTCGAGCTGATGGTCAAGTACGGGATGACGCCGCTCGAGGCGATTCGCTCGGCAACCTCTGTCGCGGCCGAGGCGCTCGGGCTGGGTGGCGAGACCGGCCGGGTGGCGTCGGGGTACGCGGCCGATCTCCTCGCCGTGGCCGGCCAGCCCGGCGAGGAGATCGGCGCCCTCGCCGACGTCCGTCTGGTCCTGGCGCGCGGCGCCGTCGTCAAGGCGCCGTGATCTCCGTCCGCCCGGCCGCGGAGCGCGGGCACGCCGACCACGGCTGGCTCGACACGCGCCACACCTTCTCGTTCGCCTCGTACCACGACCCCAGGTACATGGGCTTCCGGTCGCTGCGCGTCATCAACGAGGACCGCGTCAAGCCCGCCGAGGGGTTCGGCACCCACGCGCACCGCGACATGGAGATCCTGACCTGGGTGCTCGAAGGCGCCCTCGAGCACAAGGACAGCATGGGCAACGGCTCGGTGATCCGACCGGGGGATCTGCAGCGCATGAGCGCGGGCACGGGCGTGACGCACAGCGAGTTCAACCCGTCGCGCGAAGCGCCGGTGCACTTCTTGCAGATCTGGCTCCTGCCGCGCGAGCGCGGGCTCCCTCCCGGCTACGAGCAGAAGCGGTTCCCGCAGGAGGCGCGGCGCGGGCGGCTGCGCCTCATCGCCGCCGGCGACGGTCGAGAGGGCGCCGTCACGATCCACCAGGACGCCGAGGTCTGGACAGCCCTGCTCGAGCCGGGCGAGTCTGTGCGCCACCGGCTGGCGCCCGGTCGCTACGCGTGGGTCCACGTGGCGCGCGGCGCGCTCAGCCTCAATGGCTCGACGCTCGGCGCCGGGGACGGCGCCGCGGTGAGCGACGAGTCGGCGCTCGAGATCACCTCTGCGGCGGGCGCCGAAGTGCTCCTCTTCGATCTGACCTAGTAAGCAGAATAGTCACGGAGGTGCCGCTATGCCATTCGGAGGCAATGACTGGCTCGCGTTGACCACGGAGCCGACCCTGGAGCCGGAGCTGCCCGTCTGCGATCCCCACCACCACTTCTGGGACTTTCGCACCGCGCGCCTGCCCTACCAGCGCTATCTGCTCCACGAGCTGGCCGCCGACATCCACAGCGGTCACAACGTGCGCTCCACCGTGTTCATCGAGGCGCGAGCCATGTACCGCACCGACGGTCCGGAGGAGATGCGTCCCGTGGGGGAAGTCGAATTCGTCCAAGGGTTGGCCGCGGCCAGCGCAAGTGGCCTGTACGGCCCCGGGCGGGCCGCCGCCGCCATTGTCGGTCACGCCAATCTGAACCTGGGCGCCCGCGTGGCGCCGGTGCTGGAGGCGCTGCGGGCGGCGAGCCCCAACCGCTTCCGGGGCATCCGCCATTCCGTGACGTGGGACCCTCACCCCGAGGTGGAGAACACGGCCGCGCACATCAGGCAGGGGCAGCTGGCCAGTGAGGAATTCCGGGCCGGCGCGCGGGTGCTGGCACGGATGGGGTTGTCCCTCGAGGCGTGGCTGTTCTTCCCGCAGCTGCCCGAGCTGGCGGCCTTCGCCAAGGCCGTTCCCGACCTCAGCATCATCTTGAACCACATCGGCGGGCTGCTGCGGTCCGGCCCCTACGCCAACCGGGACCACGAGGTGCTGGCCATCTGGCGGGGCGGGATCGCCGCCGTGGCGGCGTGCCCCAACGTCTACGTCAAGCTCGGCGGCATCGGCATGCCCCGCACCGGTTTCGACTGGCACGCCCGGAGCGCGCCCATCGGCTCGGAAGAGCTGGCGGCGTCGATGGCCCCCTTCATGACGTACTGCATCGAGCAGTTCGGCCCCACCCGGTGCATGTTCGAGAGCAACTTCCCGGTCGACAAGGTTTCGTACTCCTACAACGTGCTGTACAACGCCTTCAAGCGGCTGTCCAAGAGCTTTTCGGCTGCCGAGCGCGCCGCGATGTTCCACGACACGGCCGCCCGCGTCTACCGGATAGAGGTGTAACCCGCAGCCGGCTCAGCCTGCTCCCGCGGCCATGCCTTGCGGACTCCGACCCACTCGGCTATGTTCCGGGCGCACGAACAAAGAGGGGGACGCTGCGAGCATGACTGTCGCCATTCGGTCGAATAGCCAGGGTTCCCGTCCCATCCTGCCCGAAGGTGCGGCGAGGAGATCCGCTCGCTAAACACGCCGTCGAGCGGGCCGCTGGCTCGCATTCGCTCGCCGCGGTCGCTCACCGCGGAAGTCATAATGTCTAGGCCGAGATGGAAACGATGGCGAGAGAGGTGCGAAATGGAATCCAAGCTCGATGAAGCCCGTGAGCGCAGCCGGAGCATCTGGGATGCGATGGCACCCGGCTGGGAGACTTTCCGGCAGGACCTGTGGGAGTTCTCCCGCCCCGTGAGCGAGTGGTTGATCGAGCGGCTCGACCCGCGCCCGGGACAGACAATCCTCGACTTGGCCGCAGGCTTGGGAGACACGGGGTTCTTGGCGGCGCGCCGCGTGGGCGAGACGGGCCGCGTCCTCGTCACCGACTTTGCGCCAAGGATGGTTGCTGCGGCCCGGCGGCGCGCAGCAGAGTTTGGCGTCACCAACGCGGACTTTCGCCAGCTCGATGGCGAACGGATGGACCTCGAGTCCGAACGCGTCGACGGTGTGGTTTGCCGGTGGGGCTACATGCTGATGGCCGATCCAGGCGCAGCCTTTGGCGAAACGTCGCGCGTTATGCGGCCCAGTGGTAGGCTGACCTTCTCTGTCTTCGGTGCTGCCGACCGCAATCCCTGGGCCTCCCTCGTCGGTCGGGTCTTGGTTTCCGAGAGACACATCCCGCCTCCCGTCCCTGGGTCGCCCGGGATCTTCGCGCTGAGCGACCCGAAGCGTATCCATGAGCTCCTCACCCGGGCTGGATTCGCCTCGCCCGACGTGGTGGAGATCCCGCTCACATGGCGATTCCCGAGTCCTGACGCGCACTGGTGGGTTCTGACGGAGATGGCGGGAGCTATTTCGCCTATCCTGCGCGGTCTGGCACCAGAGGCACAGGCGAAGGTCCGAATGCACTTCGGTGAAATGGCGCAGCCGTTTCAGGCCGGTGATGGCTATGCCTTCCCCGTCCTGTGCTTAAACGTCGCTACTCGCAAGCCGGCCTAACAACCGGCTCGAGCGTGCACGCGATGCTGCGCACCGCTCAGCCGGCGGCGTTGGACGGCGTGAGGAGGGGGACACATTCTCGCCGCGCGTCCGCGGACTCTTGTTCGTGGAATCCATCGCCATCAGCACCTGGATGAAATCGAGCGCGCCCTTGCCGACTGATCGCGGGCACGCAGCTGCGTGCGGTCTGACTTCCGCACGCAGGCGCCAGCCTTCGGCTGCGGCTGATACGGCGCGTTGGGCGTCAACGTAAGACGACATGGCATTGCTCGCAGAGCTGAAACAGCGTGCGTGTCATCTCAAGGCAGAAACTTTTGCTCTTTACCTTGCTGCGCGTGACCCCAGAACACCGTGGTACGCAAAGCTTCTCGTGGCTGGGATCGTCGCGTATGCTTTCAGCCCTATTGATCTGATCCCAGACTTCGTGCCGGTTCTTGGCTACCTGGATGATCTGATCCTGATACCACTGGGTATCGCCTTGGCTATCAAGTTGGTTCCCCATTCGGTCTTGGCCGAGTGCCGGGCACGGGCACAGGAAACCATGCAGAATGGAAAACCCGTGAGCCGGGTTGCAGGTGCGGTAATTGTCGTAATCTGGCTGGTGTTGTCAGCGCTCTGCATCGTGTGGGCCTATGAGACATTCATGGTGCGATCGTGAGCACGCCCGACAATTCGCTCAACACGGACGTCCAAGGGCGGCCCGAAGCGCCGCTCCTGCCCGCCGGCTAGCTCGGCCGTTGGAGCTCGGAGGCGATGACGTACGCTGTGCTCAGGCTGGTCCATGTCATCGGCGCGATCCTAATCGGCGCTGGATTGGTCGGCGTCTGGATGAGCGACCTGCGCTCACGGCAGTGCCGAGAACTCCCACAGTTCTCTGAGGCAGTGCGCAACATCGCCATTTTCTATGATGGCCTCGTCGTTCCAGGGGCTCTCCTTCTTCTCGTCTCCGGCACCTGGCTGATCGTTGAGTTCTTCGGCGGATGGGGCTTTCTCAATGTCCCGTGGCTGGCCGGAATGGTCCTGCTATTCGCCTTCGAGTTTATCGAAGGCAACACTCTGACAAGGCTTTACTTCATGCGCCTGCGTCGGTTGACGCGAGACGCTCGGGCCCGGGGCGCGTTCACTCCACAGCTCGAGAAGGCTCGCGCGGAGGGTTTACCGACCTTCACGCACTTCCTTGATCTACCGATCCTGTTCCTGATCGTCAGCCTCGGCACGCTCAAACCCGGAACTTGGACGTTATTCATCGCGGGCTCGGTGGTCGCAACGGCCGTCGCCACGGCACTGACGATTCTGGTCCCAGGTCTCTATCCGTGGGCTCCGCAGCCCGAGGCCAGCGTGCGCCCTCACCAGCGGCAGGAGCGGCCCGGCGAATGAGCTTGGCTCGTAAGATGACGCGTTACCCAATAAGTGGGTGCCGGCCCGTCAAGGTGCGGCCCACGAGCGTCTGGGCCATTGCCTATACCGTGACTGGCGAGCTTGGTTGCGGTCTGACAGCATCTGGCTAGTCTAGGAGGCCCGAGAGGCGCGCGGGGTCGCGCAAGACCTTGGCCAGCAGCGCCGCGAAGAACGCCCCGCAGGCGAGCACCCCGAGCTCGCGCCAGAGGGACGGGCGCAGCTCACGCGGCAGTAGCGCGCGGTTGATCCAGACCGTGTGCACGGAGAGCACGACGAAATTCAGCGCCGCCACATTGGCGCCGATCAGGATGAGCCGGAACGGGTCCGCAAGCGTCATCGCCGCGCAGCCGGCCGCCGTGAAGGCCACGAGCACGGCGTAGTAGAGGCCGCCCGCGGCGCCCTCGTCTCCCGGGGCGCGGGTCCGCGCACGGGCCGTCCAGAGGATGTCCGTCACGCTCCGCGCGAAGCCTTCGACGATGCCGACCTGCGTAAGGGCGAGGATGGCGAAGCCGGTGAGGAGGACGAGCGTCCAGACCACGAACCCGTAACGCCACCCCACGGCCTGCGCGAGCCATGCGGGCGCGGTCACGCCGGTCCAGATCTCCCCGGGCGTAGCAAAATGAGCCGCGAGCAGCGTGGGGAGCGCCATGCCGACGAGACAGCCTGCGGTCCAGAGATACCAGAAATCGGTTCTCAGGTAGCGCCACCACTGCCGCCACTTGCCGAGGTTGGCCTCGGTCGGCGCGAATGTCATCCCGTCGCGCGCGAAGCGGACGCTCTCGCCGCCCACCACCACCGGCCGGCTTTCGATCGTACCCGCCATGCCGAAGCCCTTGTCCCGAAGCCAGTGGGTGAGCGCCGCGTTGATGGTGCCGCCTCCGCCAGAGTAGGCGGCGAAGGCGGCGAGCAGCACCCAATCGAAGCTCACGTCCCGTTCCACGGGCAGGGCGGGCCACACGAAGCCCACCGCGACGGCCTGCACGATGCTCCAGGGAACGAGGAGCAGTCCGAGGACGGTCAGGAGCCCGAGCGTCCAGGCCATGACGAGCCACTCGGCCCACTCGACCGTCCGTCGGGCCCGCGCGCCCAACAGGGTCACCGCGACGGCTCCGAGGAAGATCGCGTAGCCCAACCCGACGATGACGGCGCGGTCCTCGGCTCGCGGCATCCGCCCGAGGAAGGCCGCGGCAAGCGTGGAGGCCGCGGCGAGCGCCCAGCCCGGCCAGCCCAACTGAGCGAGGTGCAGGAACGCGTAGACCGGTCCCCACACGCGCGGGCCGGGCGCCACGCGCATGAAGCCCGCGAAGACGGCCTCGCCCGTCGCGAGCGTGTAGCGGGCCATTTCCGTGTTGAGCAGCGCCTGCAGCAGGACGGACACGGAGAAGATCCAGAGGATGCCCGGGCCCCAGCGGGCTGTAGCGGCGGGCCCGAGGATCCAATCGCCTGAGCCGAGTGACAGCCCCAGCAGAATGGCGCCGGGGCCGATGATGCGCACGACATTGAGGAGCGTGTAGGGAGGCGGCTGGGGCATATCGGACTGCCCCCACTCGGGGGCCCGTTTCACGAGGCAGCCCCGCGCAGCCGTGAACGTAGGACGATCAACCCGAGCGCCGTCGCAGCGGCGGCCCCGTCGAGGAGCACGTCGGCCATGCTGCCCACGCGTCCCGGCGTGAGCCACTGGCGAAGCTCGTCGAGGCAGGCCGTCAGCACCGCCAGGCCCAGCGGCGCCCAGGCGCCTCCGAGGCCGCGCCGCCAGAGGCCGGCGAGGACGGCGTACTCGATGACGTGGCCGGCCTTGCGTATCAGGAAATGAGCTGTCGCCATCGCTTCAGGTGACGCGGTGGGCAGGAGCGCGCGAAGAATGGGACCGAGCCACGCGGCGGTGTGGGTCCCGTCCCACTGGTCGCTGCCGGAATATGCGATGAGCCCCGTCCAGCAGAGCGGCGGAAGAAGCCGGAGCATGCCTCCACGGTGGCACGGCGGCCGGAAGTTGACAAGACTCTCGCACTAAACATAGGATGAGCCATGTCACTGCAGGAGATCCTGGACAGTCTCCTGACTTCCTTCCGCGCCGGTCCCCTCATCACCGCCACGCGGCACTTCGAAGCCAAGCCCCCGGTCCTGGCGCCGTTTCCCTCCTCGCTCGATCCGCGCCTGCTCGAAGCGCTCCGGGGCCGCGGGGTCCAGCAGCTCTACTCGCACCAGGCCAAGGCCTATAACACGGTCGCAAAGGGCGAGAACCTGGTCGTCGTGACGCCGACCGCGTCCGGCAAGACGCTCTGCTACAACCTGCCGGTGCTCCAGGCCCTCGTGCAGCAGCCCGAGTCCCGCGTCCTCTATCTCTTCCCCACCAAGGCGCTGGCGCAGGACCAGCTGGCCGAGCTCATGGAGCTCGCCAAAACGCTCCCCGACATGCGGATGTACACCTACGACGGCGACACGCCGCAGGACGCGCGCCGCTCGGTGCGCGCGCGGGCGAACCTCGTGCTGACCAACCCCGACATGCTCCACTCGGGAATCCTGCCGCATCACACGAAGTGGGTGAACCTGTTCCAGAATCTCCGCTACGTCGTCATCGACGAGCTCCACGCCTACCGCGGCGTCTTCGGCAGCCACCTGGCCAACGTGCTGAGGCGGCTCAAGCGCATCTGCCGGCACTACGGCTCTTCGCCGCAATTCATCATGGCCTCGGCGACCATCGCGAACCCGCGCGACCTGGCCGAGCGCCTGACGGGCGAGGCCGTCAGCGAGGTGAGCGAGAGCGGCGCGCCCACGGGCGAGAAGCTCTTCCTCTGCTACAACCCGCCCGTCGTCAACCCGGAGCTCGGCATTCGCGCCCCCTATCTCGGCGAGGCGGCCGCCCTCGCGATCCATCTCCTCAAGGAGAAGATCGCCACCATCGTGTTCGCCCAGAGTCGGCTGTCCACCGAGGTGCTCCTCTCCGCCATCAAGAGGGGCGTCGAGGACAGGACGGGGGATGCGGGCATCGTGCGGGGCTATCGCGGCGGCTACCTCCCGCTGCGCCGGCGCGAGGTGGAGCATGGGCTGCGCTCGGGCGAGGTGCTGGGAGTCGTCGCCACGAGCGCGCTCGAGCTCGGCATCGACATCGGCCACCTGGACGTGGCCATCCTGGCGGGCTACCCCGGCACCATCGCGTCCATGTGGCAGCAGGCCGGCCGCGCGGGGCGGCGGAGCGCCTGGTCGGCGGCCATCCTGGTGGCGACCTCCTCGCCCATGGACCAGTACCTGGCCGCGCACCCCGACTACCTCTTCGGCGCGCCGCCCGAACATGCGCGAATCAATCCCGAGAACCCGTTCATCCTGGTCAACCACCTGAAGTGCGCGGCCTTCGAGCTGCCCTTCGGCAGGCAGGAGGCCTTCGGCGGCGACGTGCAGCCGCACCTCGCCGCGCTCGAGGAGGAGGGGCTGCTCCACCGCGCGGGGGAGCAGTTCCACTGGACATCCGAGACCTACCCGGCCGACCACATCTCGCTCCGCACGGTCACCTCCGACAACTTCCTGGTGATCGACACGACGGCGCGCGACACGAAACAGGTCAAGCGCCGGCAAATCATTGCCGAGGTGGACTGGAAGAGCGCTTTCTCGATGACCTACCCCAAGGCCATCTACATGGTCGAGGGCGAGCCGTTCGAGGTCCAGGAGCTCCACTACCGCGAAGACGAGGAGAAGGTCGCCTACGTCAAGAAGGTCGTGGTGGACTACTTCACCGACGCCATCAGCGCCAAGGGCGTGTGGATGCTCCAGCGGTTCACCCGGCAGGAGACCCCGGGGCTCGTGGCCGAGCAGGGCGAAGTGCTCGTGGCGGAAAAGGTCGTGGGCTTCAAGAAGATCAAGATGGGCACGATGGAGAACGTCGGCTCCGGCGAGGTCGAGCTGCCCCAGCAGGAGATGCAGACGACGGCCGCGTGGCTGACCGTTGCCCCGGCGCTGCTCGCCGAGATCTCGCCGCACCGCGACGAGCTCGTCGACGGGCTGCGCGCGCTCACGCGCCTGCTCCATTCGCTGGCGCCCATCTTCCTCCTCTGCGACATCCGCGACATCGGCGCGTGGCTCGGCGACGGGACGCCCTCGGCGGAGGGCCAGGTGGTCACGCGCGAGACGATGCGCGCCCAGCTCGTCCAGGGCGACGAGTTCACGCCGACCATCTATCTCTACGACAACCAGCCGGGCGGCATCGGGCTCGCCGAGCGCATCTTCGAGGTGCTGCCCGAGCTGCTCGCGCGCGGCCTCGAGACGCTCGAGAGCTGCGCGTGTCCCGCGGGCTGTCCCTCCTGCGTGGGCCCCGTGAACGAGGTCGGCCGCCGCGCCAAGCCGGTGGCGCTCCACCTGCTCAAGCGCCTCGCCGCCCGTCGCTGATCGCCTTGCCCGCGTGAGCGACGCCATCCCCGACCTCAGCCGCGTCATCCGGCGGCTCGAGGCCAAGAGCCGGATCAATGCCACTTCTCGCCAGACGGCCTCGCTCGAGGACCTCCTGGGCGGCAGTGTCGAGGAGACCCCGCGCGGGCGGGTGCTGGTGGTTCGCCGCCGCTTCGACACGGGGCACCGCCACGGCCGCCAACTCCTCGACGTGGCGCGCGGGATGGCCGATGCGCCGCTTGCGCTCCTGGGTCGCAGCGAAGCGCCCGCGGGACCACGGCTCTTGTACCTCGACACGGAGACGACCGGGCTCGCGGGCGGCACCGGCACGTACGCCTTCCTCGTCGGCGTTGGCTTCTTCGACGGTGAGGCCTTCGAGGTGCGGCAGTACTTCATGCGCGACCTCGACGAGGAGCCGGCGCTCCTGGCCGCGCTCGATCCGCTCCTGCGGGACACGGACGGGCTCGTCACCTACAACGGCACGGGCTTCGACCTGCCGCTGCTCGAGACGCGCTTCGTGCTGGCGCGCCGGCGCTGGCCCGAGGCCGCGTTCCACCTCGACCTGCTGCCCGCTGCGCGCCGCCTCTGGAGTGCCCGGCTCCCGGACTGCCGGCTGGGCACCGTCGAGCGGCACGCGCTGGGCTTCGCCCGCGAGGGGGACCTGCCGGGCGCACTCATCCCGTCCGTGTACTTCGAGTACCTCCGGCGCAAGGCGCCGGGCGAGCTGCCGCGGGTCTTCGAGCACAACCGCCACGACATCCTCTCGCTCGCGGCGCTCGCGGGCTGGGTGGCCGACGCCGTCGCGCGGGCGCCCGTCCCCGAGCTCGGGGCCGAGGAGCTGGCCGGGCTCGGGAGGCTCTGGGAGGCGGCCGATCCCGATCGCGGCGAGGCCTGTTTCCGGATGGCGCTCGACCGCGGGCTGGCGAGCCCGGCGCGGGAGCGCCTGCTCGCGCGCCTGGCGTGGCGCGAGAAGCGCCGGTCGCGCTGGGACGCCTCGCGCGTGCTCTGGGAGGCGGCCGCGCGCGGAGCGCGCATCTTCGATCCGCGCCCGTGGGAGGAGATGGCCAAGATCCACGAGCACCGCCTGCGCGACTTCGCCGCCGCGCATGCCGTCGTGACGGAAGCCCTCGATCGCGCGCACGCGCACCGGGTGCCGGCGCCGGTGGTGGAGGCGCTCTCGCACCGGCTCGCGAGGCTGTCCAGGCGGATCGGGCGGCCGCGCTGAGCGGCTGCTAGGCGGGAAGCTTGCGGGGTCCGGGCGCGACCGCCCGGGCGGCCGGGAACGTTACCACGTGGAGGACGTGGGCTTCGGCGCGCACGCGGGTGCCGGGCGGGATCCGCGACGACGACGGCTGCGAGGAGTGCAGCCGCCGCCCAGAGGGCAGCTGGATGCAGTAGAGCGCCTCCGAGCCGCGGAACTCCCGGTGGGCGATGACGCCGGGGCCGTCCCGGTGCGGTACGAAGGTGATGTCGTCGGGGCGAATCATGACCTCGACCTTCTCGCCCGGCTCGAGCTGCTCGAGGTTGCCGAACACGCCCACCTCCGTGACGATGCCCTCGCTGGTCACGAGGCCGGGAAGAAAGTCAGCGGCCCCGACGAATTCGGCGACGAACTGCGAAGCCGGGTGGTGGTAGATGTCCTCCGGCGTCCCAAGCTGCTCGATCCGCCCGGCGTTGAGCACGCCTACCCGATCCGCCAGCGTGAATGCTTCCTCCTGGTCGTGCGTGACGAAGATGGCCGTCGTCCTGGTCCCGCGCAGGATGGCCTGGATGTCCCGTCGCATCTGGGCCCGCAGGTCGGCGTCGAGGTTGGAGAAAGGCTCGTCCAGCAGCAGCAGGGCCGGGGCCGGGGCCATGGCGCGCGCGACGGCGACGCGCTGCTGCTGGCCACCGGAGAGCTCGTGCGGGTAGCGCTCACCGAAGGCTTCGAGCCCGACCAGGTTCAGCACCTGCGCGATGCGCTGGCGCCGGGCGCCGCGGTCGAGGTGGATCAGACCGAAGCCGACGTTGTCCGCCACGGCGAGGTGGGGGAAGAGCGCGTAGTCCTGGAAGACGATGCCGACGCCGCGGGCCTCGGGCGGCACGCTGCGACCGGAGTCCGCCATGATCAGGCCGCGGATGGACACCGTGCCCGCGTCGGGCGTCTCGAAGCCGGCGACGAGACGCAGCGTCGTGGTCTTGCCGCAGCCCGATGGCCCGAGCAGCGCCACGATCTCGCCCTCGGCGACGGACAGGGACAGCCCGTCGACCGCCGGCGGGCGGTCGGGGGCGAAGCGCTTGGTGACGCGGTCAAGAGCCAGGAGATCCACGGTCAGCGGCTAGCCAACACCTCGGGGTTGACCGGGGTCGGAGGCGTCTTGCCCTCGAGCACCGCCAGGCAGTTGTCCACGGCTAGGTTCGCCATCTTGAGGCGCGTGTCCGACGAGGCGCTGGCGATGTGCGGCGCCAGGACCACGTTGGGCAAGCCCATCAGGGCCGGATGAACCTCCGGCTCTCTCTCAAAGACGTCGATGCCCGCGCCGGCTATCCACTCCTCTTTGAGCGCCTGGGCCAGCGCGGCCTCGTCCACAACGGGCCCTCGCGAGGCGTTGATCAAGTAGGCGGTCTTCTTCATGGTCTTGAGCGACTGGGCATTGATGAGGTGCCGCGTCTCCGGCAGGAGCGGTGTGTGGAGGGTAACGAAGTCCGACTCCCGAAGCAGGGTCGGCGTGTCGGTCCTCGTGGCCCGGAACTCCCGCTCCGTGGCGGGGTCGGCGGCCACGGCATCCTGGTAGAGGACACGCATGTCGAAACCGCGCGCCCGGCGGGCCATGGCGCGGCCGATGCGGCCGAAGCCGATGATGCCGAGGGTCTTGCCGTGAATGTCGCCCCCCAGCAGCAGCATGAACTCCCACTGCGTGAACTTGCCTTCGCGGACGTAGCGGTCCGCTTCGACCACCCGCCGGGCCGTAGCCATGAGGAGCGTCCAGGCGAAATCGGCCGTGGTTTCGGTGAGAACGTCGGGAGTATTGGTGACGACAACCCCGCGCTTGGTCGCCTCTGCCACGTCGATGTTGTTGAAGCCGACCGCCACGTTGGCCACCACCTTGAGATCCGGGCAGGCGGCCAGGAGTGGGGCGTCGATGGCGTCCGTGATGAGGCAGACGAGCCCCTGGCGCCCCTTGAGCCTCGCGATGAGCTCCGTCCGCTCGAGCGGCCTGTCGGCCTCGTGGAGGTCCACCTCGGCGCGGGTCTGGGCGCGGGCGATCGCCTCTTTCGGGAGCACTCGGGAGATCAGGATAGAGGGCCTGGGTGACGGTGAAGCCATATGGTCTCCGTATAAGTTAGTGGATAAAAAGGATTTCTTTACTCTTGACTCATTGAAATGCGACTGCTATGTTAGCACTCGGTTTCGGTGAGTGCTAACCACTTCAGTGGTCACGAACCGGTCAGAAGCGTCAACATCTTATCTATCGGGAGGCGATTTGGCTATGAAGATTCGTCCGTTGCACGACCGCATCCTCATCAAGCGGCAGGAAGAGAAGGAAACCAGGAAGGGCGGCATCATCATTCCAGACAGTGCCAAGGAAAAGCCCCAGGAGGGCAAGGTGATCGCCGTCGGTAACGGCAAGGTCAGCGACGACGGCAAGAAGATCCCCCTCGACGTCAAGACGGGCGACAAGATCCTGTTCGGCAAGTACTCGGGCTCCGAGGTGACGCTGGACAACGAGGAGTACCTGATCCTCCGCGAGGAGGACGTCCTCTGCATCCTTGAGTAAGGGCGAGGGCGGCCGCGGCGCTCGCTAGGCGCCAGGGCGGCCGCAGTGCCCTGGAGCGTGATCCGGGAGACATCCCGGCCGGCCAAGACGGGCCGGCCCATTCCATCGAACGAACGAGGAGGAGAATCAGATGCCTAAGCAGGTGCTATTCAGCGACGAGGGGCGGGCCGCTCTGCTCCGCGGGGTCAACGTCATGGCCGCAGCCGTCAAGGCGACCATGGGGCCGAAGGGCCGGAACGTGATCATCGACAAGAAGTTCGGCAGTCCGACCATCACAAAGGACGGGGTGACGGTCGCCAAGGAGATCGAGCTCAAGGACAATTACGAGGACATGGGAGCCCAGATGGTCAAGGAAGTGGCCTCCAAGACCTCGGACATCGCGGGCGACGGGACCACCACCGCCACCGTGCTGGCCCACGCCATCATTCGCGAGGGCCTGAAGAACGTCACGGCCGGCGCCAACCCCATGGGGCTCAAGCGCGGCATCGACAAGGCCGTGGATGTGGTCGTCGAAGAGCTGAAGAAGATGTCCAAGTCCACCAAGGACAAGAAAGAGATCGCCCAGGTCGCGACGATCGCCTCCAACAACGACAAGACCATCGGCAGCCTGATCGCCGAGGCGATGGAGAAGGTGGGCAAGGATGGTGTCATCACGGTCGAGGAATCGAAGTCGGCCGAGACGGTGCTGGACGTGGTAGAGGGCATGCAGTTCGACCGCGGGTACCTCTCGCCCTACTTCGTCACGGATGCCGAGCGGATGGAGTGCGTGCTCGAGGACGCCCTCGTCCTGATCCACGAGAAGAAGATCAGCGTGATGAAGGACATGCTCCCGCTGCTCGAGCAGGTGGCGCGCGCCGGCAAGCCCTTCCTGATCATCGCCGAGGACATCGAGGGTGAGGCCCTGGCGACGCTGGTCGTCAACAAGCTCCGCGGCACGCTGCACTGCGCCGCCGTGAAGGCCCCCGGCTTCGGGGACCGCCGCAAGGCCATGCTGGAAGACATCGCCATCCTGACCGGCGGCAAGGCCATCACCGAGGACCTGGGGATCAAGCTGGAGAACATCAAGCTCGAAGACCTGGGCAAGGCCAAGAAGGTGATGGTGGACAAGGACAACTCCACCATCGTCGAGGGCGCGGGCAAGACGGGCGCCATCGAGGGCCGCATCAAGCAGATCAGGGCGCAGATCGAGGAGACCACCTCCGACTACGACCGCGAGAAGCTGCAGGAGCGGCTGGCCAAGCTGGCCGGCGGCGTGGCGGTGATCAAGGTCGGCGCCGCCACCGAGACGGCCATGAAGGAGAAGAAGGCCCGTGTGGAGGACGCGCTGAACGCGACCCGCGCGGCGGTCGAGGAGGGCATCGTGCCGGGCGGCGGCGTCGCCCTGCTACGGGCGTCCACCAAGATCGAGAGCCTCAAGCTCGAGGGCGACGAGAAGGTCGGCGCGTTGATCGTGCGCCGGGCTCTCGAAGAGCCGATCCGGCAGATCGTGGAGAACGCCGGGCTCGAGGGCAGCGTCATCGTAGAGAAGGTCAAGGCCGAGAAGGTCCTCACGCGCGGCTTCGACGCCGAGAGCCTCGAGTACGTGGACATGATCGAGGCCGGCATCATCGACCCGACCAAGGTCGAGCGCGTCGCACTGCAGAATGCGGCGTCGGTGGCCTCGCTGCTGCTCACCACGGAGGCCCTGATCACCGATCTGCCCGAGGAAAAGCCCGCCGCGGCACCCGCCATGCCGCACGGGGACATGTACTAGGCCGTTCGCGGATTCTCGCTGGGCGCGGCCCCTGCCGGTCAACCGGCGGGGGCCGTGTCTTTTTGTCCACGTCTTGACCGCTGCGCGAAGGCTGCACCATGATCGCCGCATGAGTTGTGTTCCAAGGGCGCTTCTGGTATCGTCAAGTGCTTTCTGAATGATCGATAGGAGTTGAGGGGGGTGAACAGTCTGTATCCGTACGAGATCCTGGTGATCATCGACCCGCGGCCGACCGACGAGGAGGTCGCGGCGCTCCTGACCCGGCTTGGGGAGAACCTGAAAGGCCTCGGCGCCGAGCTCGGGAAGGCCGAGAGCTGGGGCAAGCGCCGGCTGGCGTACGACCTGCGCAAGCAGCGCGAGGGCACCTACGCCGTCCTCGAGTGCTCGGCCGAGCCCGCCACCATCAAGGAGTTCGAGCGCCAGCTCCGGCTGAACGAGCAGGTGCTCCGCTTCATGACGACGCGCGTGCCGGTCAAGAAGCGCGTCCGTGGGACGCCCAAGCGGGAGCCCGCGGCCGTCGAGGAGAGCGCCTGATGGCGAGCCTGAACAAGGTGTTCCTGATGGGGAACCTGACGCGTCCCCCGGAGCTCCGCTATACGCCGAGCGGCACCGCCGTGGCAGACCTGCGCCTGGCTGTGAACCGCAACTACACCACGCAGAGCGGCGAGAAGCGTGAGGAGACGTGCTTCCTCACCGTGGTCGTATGGAGCAAGCAGGCGGAGAGCTGCGGCGAGTACCTCGACAAGGGCAGCCCAATCATGGTCGAGGGCCGGCTGCAGACGCGGGACTGGGAGACGAAGGACGGCCAGAAGCGCAGCGTGGTCGAAGTCGTCGCGGAGCGCGTACAGTTCATGGGACGGAGCAAGTCGACGGCGGGCGCCCCGGGGGCGCCGGAAGCCGTGGAGGCATCAGGAGCCGAAGGGGAAGACGAAGTCCCCTTCTAGGAGGATAGGAACATTCCGCCAGCGAGCAAGCCAGCCAAGAAGCGCCGGTTCGGCCGGCGCAAGGTCTGTAAGTTCTGCATGGACAAGGTGCAGCTGATCGATCACAAGGACGTCCGCCGGCTGAAGAACTTCGTATCGGAGCGGGGCAAGATCACCCCGCGGCGGATCTCCGGCAGCTGCGCCCGTCACCAGCGCCAGCTCACCCGCGCCATCCGCCGGGCGCGGACGGTGGCGTTGCTGGCCCAGATCTCCGAATAGCCTAGATTGTGAACAGCGAAGCAACGGGGAACCGGCGATGAAGATCATCCTCATGGACGACGTGCCAGCCCTTGGTCGCCGCGGTGAAGTCAGGGACGTCTCTGACGGCTACGCGCGCAACTACCTCCTGCCGCACAGACTGGCGCTCCACGCGACGACAGCCAACCTGAAGAACCTCGAGCAGATCAAGGCGAGCCAGGACGCGGCGGCGGCGAAGCTCACGGCCCAGGCGCAGGAGCAGGCCCGGGCCATCGAAGCGCTGCACTTCACCCAGGCGCGGCAGGCCTCCGATGAAGGACGTCTCTTCGGGTCTATCGGCAAGGCGGATCTCGTCGCCTTCCTCTCGCAGCACGGAGTCGAGGTCGAGCGGCGGCGGATCGCGCTGGACGAGCCCATCAAGAGTGTGGGCGACTTCACCGTCCCCGTGCGCCTCCACGCCAACGTGACCGCCCAGCTCAAGGTCTCCGTCACCCGCGAGTAGCCGTGGCAACCCTCGCCGACCTGCTCACCTCCAAGATCCCGCCGCACAGCCTGGAGGCGGAGCGAGCGGTGCTGGGCGGGATGCTGCTGGACCGGGAGAGCCTGCCGAAGGCCGTCGAGCTCCTCAAGCCCGCCGATTTCTACAAAGAGGGCCACCGAAAGATCTTCGACTCCATGCTTGCGCTCTTCGAGCGCAACGAGCCGGTCGACCTCCTGACGATCTCCGAGGAGTTGCGCCGCCGGAGCGAGCTCGACGAGGTGGGCGGGCCCGCGACACTGGGCGCGCTCGTGGAGGAGGCGGCGACGGCGGCCCACCTCCTTTCCTACGGCGGCATCGTCCGCGAAAAGGCCGTCCTGCGGGACTTGATCCGCATCGCCACCGAGATCATCGGCAAGAGCTACGAAGGCCGGGACGACGTCGAAAAGGTGCTGGACGACGCGGAGCGGCTCATCTTTCAGATTTCCGAGCGGCGCATGCAGGGCACGGCCATCCCGGTGCGTTCCATCCTCAAGGGCACCTTCGAGCAGATCGAGAAGCTCTACGACCAAAAGGAGCACGTTACCGGCCTGGCGACGGGGTTCGGGAGGCTGGACGAGATGACCTCGGGCTTCCAGTCGAGCGATTTCATCATCATCGCGGGCCGGCCGTCTATGGGCAAGACGGCCTTCGCGATGAACATCGCCAAATACGCCGGCGTCCGGAACCACAAGCGAGTGCTCGTGCTGAGCCTCGAGATGTCCAAGGAGCAACTGGTGCAGCGGCTGCTCTGCGCGGAGGGGCGGGTGGATTCGCACAAGGTCCGCACCGGCTACCTCGATACGCGGGACTGGACGAGCCTGACCAATGCCGCCGGGCGGCTGGCGGAGGCGCCCATCTTCATCGACGACTCGCCGGCGCTCTCGGTGCTCGAGGCTCGCGCCAAGGCGCGGCGCATGAAGGCCGAGCATGGTCTCGACATGATCGTTATCGACTACCTGCAGTTGATGCGCGGCCGCAACCCCGAGAACCGCCAGCAGGAGATCTCGGAAATCTCGCGCTCGCTGAAGGCGCTTGCCAAGGAGCTCGACGTGCCCGTCGTGGCGCTGTCGCAGCTGTCGCGGGCTGTGGAGAGCCGCCAGAGCAAGGAGCCGCAGCTCTCCGACCTCCGCGAATCGGGCGCGCTCGAGCAGGATGCCGACCTGATCCTCTTCCTGTACCGTCCCGACCGCTACGGGCTCCAGAAGGAAGAGGACGAGCGCATGGCCGACGTCATCATCGGCAAGCAGCGGAACGGACCGACCGGGGTCATCAAGCTGACTTTCATTCCCGAGTACGCTTCCTTCGAGAACCGGGCGGAGCCCGAACGGGTGCCGCAGCCGTTCTGAACTCCCCGCACGTCCGCGCATGACCAAGGTCGCCATCATCGGCGCCGGCAAGGGCGGGCGCGCCCTGCTGGAGATGTTCGCGGGCGACCCGACCGTGACCATCTTGGGCGTCGCCGACGTCAACCCCTGGGCGCCGGGCCTCGAGCTCGCGCGGCGTCTCAACATCCCCTTCGCGACCGACCTTCGCGGGCTGATCGCTGATCCCCGCCTCGACCTCATCATCGACGTCACGGGGAGCCCCGAGGCCCAGCGGGCCATCCTCGAGCTCAAACCGGCGGCGACGGAGGTGATGGGCGGTGCCAGCGCGCGGTTCATGTGGGATCTCCTGGCGGAACGGAAACGGTCGGAGGAGCTCGAAGACCGGTATTCGATCATGCTGAGGGAGCTGCAGGCGCAGGCGGAGGGCGACTTCATCATCGGCCAGAACCCGAAGATGAAGGAGGTGGCGCAGTTGATCGTCCGCGTTGCGGCCACGCCCACGACCGTGCTCATCCTGGGCGAGTCGGGAACGGGCAAGGAGCTGGTCGCCCGCGCCATCCACCGCTACTCGAACCTGCGCGACAAGCCGCTCATTACCGTCAACTGCACGGCGCTGGCGCCGACCCTGCTCGAGTCCGAGCTCTTCGGACACAAGCGGGGTGCCTTCACGGGGGCCGTCGCCGATAAGCCGGGGTTGTTCGAGAAGGCCGATGGCGGCACTATCTTCCTCGACGAGGTCGGCGATATGGCGCCCGAGATGCAGAGCCGACTCCTGCGCGTGCTGCAGACCGGCGAGAGCAAGCCCGTGGGCGACGTCGTCACGCGCAAGGTGCGCGTCCGCGTCATCGCCGCGACCAACCGGTCGCTCGAGAAAGCGCTCGCGACGGGCGAGTTCCGCGAGGACCTCTTCTACCGGTTCAACGCCTTCACGATCGCGCTGCCGCCGCTGCGGGAGCGGACCGAGGACATCCCCGTTCTGGCCCACCACTTCCTGCGGAAGGCCGAGGCCAAGGTCAACAAGAAAGTGGACCGCTTCGCTCCGGAAGCGCTCGATCTCCTCAAGCGCTACCCGTGGCCCGGCAACCTGCGCGAACTGGAGAACATCATCGAGCGGGCCGTGGTGCTGGCGACCAGCCGGCAGATCGAAGTCGCGCTGCTGCCGCTGCATCTCCAGGAGAGCGCCCCGGTCCCCATGCGGGTAGGCGAGCGCTTTCTCGAGGCGAAGGAGCGCGCGGTCGCCCGCGTCGAACGAGAGGTCATCGAACGGTTTCTCGGCGAAGCCCGCGGCAATGTCTCGGCCGCAGCCAAGCGGGCCGGAATTACCCGCCGCAATTTCCACCGCCTCATCGTGAAGCACGCCATCGACATGCGGTCCTTCAGGAGTGAGACTTATAAGACTCAATAATGGGACGTAAAAGTCTCATATCTGACTTGCGTATAAATATTGGTTTTTCCATCTATCTTACAAGATCAAGAACATAGTAGGCGCAACAGTGAGACTTGTATGTCTCACTATTGATGCTCATCTTTCCCCGCCTTGTGGCGCACTCTCGATTGAAATCAGTCACTTACAATCAAAGAACACTTCTTGCAAACCGTCCTGCCACATGACCACGCATTGCCGCTGCGGGAACGAAATCCATTTCGCCTTTGAGCAGTTGGGCTGCATCGAGTGCGGGGCCGAATGTTGTCCCGGCTGCTCGTACCAATTGGAGTCCACCCACTACTGCGGAGGCTGCGCGGAGAGTCTGCTGGAGCTGCCATGGGCGCCGGCGCTTCCCGCACGAGCCTAGAGGAGAATCGCCATGGAAAGCAAGGGCAAGGCGTTCCGACAGTTGCTCAGCGACGAGCCGTACCTCTTCACCGGTGGGATCTACTCGCCGCTCGACGCGCAGATCGCTGAGAGCGCGGGGATGAAGTCCATCTACCTCAGCGGCTACTCCGTTGCCATGATGAACGGCTGGCCGGACATGGGGCTCCTGACGATGACGGAAGTGGCGAAGACGGCGTCCATGGTAGCGAGCGCCGTCGAGGTGCCGATCATCGCGGACGCAGACGACGGCTACGGCAACGCGCTGTCGACGATGCGGACCGTGCAGGAGTTCGTGAAGACCGGCGTGGCGGGCATCCACCTCGAGGACCAGCGCTTCCCCAAGCGGTGCGGCCACATCGCCGGGAAGACCGTGGTGTCCCGCGAAGAAGCCATCGGCAAGTACATGGCGGCCCTCGCCGAGCGCGACCGGCTGGACCGCGAGTTCGTGATCATCGCGCGCACGGATGCGTACGGAGCGGTCGGTGGCAGCATGGAGGAAGCCGTCTGGCGGGGCCGCGCCTACGCCGATGCCGGCGTAGACCTCGTCTGGGCCGAGCTCTCAAACTCCGACCGCGGGCCGGCCATCGAGTTCGCTCGGGCGATGAAACAGACGCACCCCAAGCTGCCGCTGGCCTTCAATTACTCCTCGTCGTTCCGCTGGCACAAGGACCCCGACCCGCTCACGTTTCGCGAGCTGGGCGAGCTCGGCTACAAGTTCATCTTCATCACGCTCTACGGCGCCCATGCCGCCATGTACTCGGTGTGGAACGCCATGCACGAGCTCACGAAAAACGAGGAGCAGGCCCAGTGGGCGCTCGAGCGGACGAAGGTGGGCCACCCGACCGAGAGCCACCACGTCATGGCCAGGGTTGCCCATTTCCAGGAGCTGGAGCGGCGCTACATTCCAGGCACGAATGAGCGTCTCAAGGGCTCGGACGGCTTCAGCGAGGCCAAGGCTCACTGAGCTCGGCTGCGCTCACCCGCGGCGGCCGCGCGCGGCCTGGATGACGCGCCATCCCAGGACCGCAGCGGCCGCCGCGATCACGAGGCCGAGCACCGCATGCTCCACGTTGCCCACGATGTGGCGCAGTGGTTCCACGTAGTCGCCGAAGGCGTAGCCGAGCGCCCAACCGCCGCCGACCATGATGGGGACGTAGACGACTGCCCCGAGGACGTTGGCCGCGAGGAATGGCCACACGCCGAGGCCGAGCGAGCCCGCCAAGGGGCCGGCGATGAAGCGCAGCCCCGGAACGAAGCGCGCGATGAAGATCGCTATCCCGCCCCGCCGCAAGACGAACCCCCGCATTGCCGCGAGCCGCTCGGGGTGGCCGAGGACCCAGTGTGCGTGACGCTCGAGCGCGCCACGGCCGAATCGGCGGCCGACCCAGTAGCCGACGTTGTCACCGACCACTGCGCTCACGACGCCGACCGCCAGCACGAGATCCAGGCGCAGCTGGCCGCGCCACACGAGGAAGCCTGCCATCACCAGTACGGTCTCCTCGGGGACCGGTACCCCCGCATTGCCCAGGATCACGAGCACGAAGACGGCGACATAGCCCCAGTGAGCGACGATCGTACCCGGGTCCAGGACGCCCGCCTGTGCGGGGAACCAGCCGGCGAGTTCGGTCACGCGGGCACGGGCCTCCGGGGGATGACGCTCACGTGCCCGTTCTCTTCGAGGATCGCGTAGCGGACCTCGCCCGGAAGGCGATCACAGGAAGAGATACACGCCAACCGACCGCACAACCTTCTCGGCGATGGCGATGTCCGGGACCAGGATGTCCATGGGCGTCTCCCTGGTTTGGCGTGCTCGCGCGTGCGTGGCACCGACCGACTGGAGCCTAGCAACCCGGCGCGGTCCACACAAGGATGGCGGTGCCCAGGTGCTCATCGGCCGCGACGCTTGACCTTGGCGGGGGGCACGGCTAGGGTAAGCCTTCGGGAACGTCCGGTGAACCTCAACTCCCTCAAGAAGCTCCTGGTCGGGAGTCCCCTCGCCACGGCGCAGGCACGCCACGAGCGCCTCGGGAAGGCCACGGGGCTCGCGGTGTTCGCTTCGGACAACCTCTCCTCCGTGGCCTACGCGACGGAGGAGATCCTGCGGGTCCTCGTGCTGGCCGGGGTCGCGGCCCTCACCTACTCCGTGGCCATCGGCCTGGCCATCGGCGTGGTCATCGCCGTCGTCATCAGCTCGTACCGGCAGACGATCGCGGCGTACCCCCAGGGCGCCAGCGACTACCTCGTCACCAAGGACAACCTTGGCGTCTATCCGGGTCTCACGGCGGGCGCCGCCCTGCTCATCGACTACACGCTGACGGTCGCGGTGAGCGTCTCGGCTGCCGTCGCTGCACTGACGTCGGCGTTGCCTGCGCTCTACCCGTACCGCGTCCTGTTGGGGGTCAGCCTGGTCGCGCTGATCGGCCTCGCCAACCTCCGGGGCATCCGCGAGTCCGCCCGCTTCTTCGCGGTCTGGAGCTATCTCTTCATCGGCGCCTACGCGCTCCTGATGCTCTACGGTTTCGGCGCCTTCGTGGTCTGGGGGCTCCCCGTGTTGCCGCCGGCGCCGCCCGCCCGCGAAGCCACGGAGACGTTGGGTGTCTTTCTGGTCCTGCGGGCGTTCGCCTCCGGCGCCGTAGCCCTGACCGGGATCGAAGCGGTCTCGGACGGGGTGACCGCGTTCAAGCCGCCTGAGGTGAAGAACGCGCAGACCGTGCTGGTCGCATTGGGCCTGATCATGGTTGCGCTGTTCTTGGGTATTACGCTGCTGGCCTCGATCCACGGCATCGTGCCGTACGACGAGGAGACCGTAGTGTCGCAGCTGACACGGCGGATCTTCGGGAGCGGGCTGCTCTACTACTTCGTTCAGGCCATCTCGGTGATCATCCTGGCGTTGGCCGCCAACACCGCCTTCGCGGACTTTCCCCGGCTGGCGTTCTTCATGGCCCGCGACGGCTACCTGCCCAGGCAGTTCGCGAGCCGGGGCGATCGGCTGGTGTACTCAAACGGGGTCATCATTCTCGGCGTGGCCTCCGCCTCGCTCATCACGGTGTTCGATGGGAGTACCCACGCGCTGATCCCGCTGTACGCTGTAGGGGTTTTCACCTCGTTCACCCTGTCCCAGTCCAGCATGGTACGGCGCTGGATCAGCCGGCGCCCGGCAGGATGGAGGTGGCGCGTCGCAGTCAGCGGGCTCGGGGCGGCCACCACGGGGCTCGTGATGCTGATCATCGGCGTCACAAAGTTCGTGGGCGGAGCCTGGATCGTGGTGATCCTGGGCGGGCTCCTGATTGCCCATTTCGTGAGCATCAGTCGGCACTACAGCCAGGTCGCGGCCCAGCTGTCGTTGGACGGCTTCGAAGGCCACCCGCCCATGGAGCACACCGTGCTGGTCCTGGTGGGCGACCTCCACAAGGGCGTGCTTCACGCGCTCCAGTACGCGCGGATGCTCTCGCCGTCGGTCAAGGGCGTCTTCGTGGAGCTCGACCCGGACAAGACGCGGCGCCTCGAGGAGAAATGGATCAAGTGGGGCATGGGCGCGCCCCTCGTGGTGCTGTCCTCACCCTACCGGTCCCTGCTGCAGCCCTTCCTCGATTACCTCGACCAATTGCTGGCGCTCGGCGACAATCACATGGTCACGATCGTGGTCCCCGAATTCGTGCCAGCCAAGTGGTGGCAGCACCTGCTCCACAACCAGACAGCGCTCTTGATCAAGGGGGCGCTGCTCTTCCGCAAGAACGTCGTCGTCACCAACGTCCCGTACCACCTGCGCTGACGGCGGCGATGGCCGTGGCCCCGGTGGCCGCCCTTCAGCTAGGCACCGGTGAAGCGGGGCGGGCGCTTGCCCGCGAGGGCCTCCACGCCCTCGGCGAAATCCCGGGTGGCGAAACAGGCGGTCTGCTGCTCGAGCGTCGCCTGGAGCTCGGCAAGGAACGTCGAGTCGAGCCCGCGGTTGAGCGCGGCCTTGGCGGCCGCGAGCGCGCGTGCGGGACCGTGGGACAGCCGGCGCGCGAGATCGAAGGCCGCGCGAGGCAGGTCGTGCGGCATGACGACCTTGTTCACGAGTCCGATGCGCAGGGCCTCCGTGGCGTCGATGATCTCGCCGGTCATTATGAGCTCCGTCGCCTTGGCCAGGCCCACGATTCGCGGCAGGAGGAACATCCCGCCCATCGCCGGCACGCAGCCGAGGTTGATCCAGACCTCGCCGAAGCGCCCACGCTCTGAGGCGATCCGGAAGTCGCAGGCGACCGCGATCTCGCAGCCTGCGCCCACCGCGGCGCCGTTGACAGCCGCGACCACGGGCTTGTCCATAGAGCGAATGGCCCGCGGCACGCGCTGGAAGGCTCCGTACACCACCTCGCGGATGCGCCCCGGCGGCATGGTCGGCAGCTCCTGGAGGAAAGCCAGGTCCCCGCCCGCCGAGAAGGCGCTGCCCGCGCCCGTGATCACCACGGCGCGCGTGGCGGGATCGGCGGCGGCCTCCTCGATGCGGTCGGCCAGCGCCGCCATGGCCGGGACAGTAAGGGCATTGAGGGCGTCGGGACGGTTCAGCGTGAGCGTCCGGACCCCTTCCGATTCCTCGACGAGCACAAGGTCTGTCATGGCGTCCTCCTGGAACATGGGAGAGGTGCCGAAAACCTACGCCAGCTTGGGAGCCGTGGCAACGTCGGCATCGCGATTCTTTAGGCGCCCCGGTGTTCCGGCCTGGGGTAGCATGGCGCCCGAGCGCGGGGGAGGGCCCATGACCCATTTGCTCCTGACCCAGATTGAAGGGGACACCATCCTCCGGGAAGCGACCGAGGACGATCACCCTTCCCTGCTTGCCCTCGAAGGTTCGGCGCCCCACACGGGGGCGGCCCTCATCCAGGCCCGCGTCAACTTCTTCGCCCGTAGCGACGCCTACCCCAATTGCCAGGTGCTGGTGGCCGAGCGCGAGGGCTCGGTCATCGGAGTCGAATGCCTCGCGCTGACGGAGGTGCGGGTCGGCGGGGTCAACTGCAAGGTGGGCTATTCCTTTAATACGCGGGTCCAGCCTGGCCTCCAGCAGCGGGGGCTGGGGCCGGCCCTGGTCGAGGGCGCCGAGCAGTGGGCGCAGGGACATGGGGCCAGCTACCTCACGGGGCTCATCAAGACCTCCAATGTCCCGTCCATGAAGATGGTCAACGTGCGGAGCTATGATACTGTAGGTCGCTTCGACTACCTCGTGCTGGAGCTCGCGCACTTCGACGGCATGGCCGAGCCCCGGGCCGTCCAGTTCGATCTCTACCGCGATCCGCACCTGATGCGCTTGAGACTCGCCGCGGTCCAGTCCCACCACTTCGCGCCGCTCTTCCTTGAGAGGGAGCTCTTCTCACCCCCGCCCGAGGGCGCCTACGCGGGTAGCTGGACGGCGATAAGCCGCCGCGGCACGGCCTGGCTTTCCTTGTGGGACGACCGCGTGGCGCGCGGGCTCGACCCGTTCGCCTTCCGCGCTGTCAAGGCCTTCGACCTTATGCTCGAGGGGCCCGAGGCGCTCGGCGCCTTCGCGAGCCTGGCCGGGGTCCTGTACGCGCGGGGCGTGCGCCACCTCCTCGTGCCACTGCCCGCCGAGTCCGCCGCCTGCGGAATGCTCCGCCCCTTCGCAGCCGATCTGGTGGACTTCAACTTCGTGGTCAAGCGGCTGGGGGGCAGTGCGCCCGTCCCTTCCGGTCCGCTCTATTTCGACATCCGCCACTGATCCGGGCCGACGTGTCCAGCGCGGGCGGCTCTGGTAGACTGGGAGCCCCCAATGAAGACCGAGATTCCGGTTGAGGGCTGCCTCGACGTCCCGCGCACGCTCCAGCGTTTCCACCTCTTTGGCGAGGATCCCGCCAATCGGCTGTCGTCGGGCGTCTTCCATCGCGCCGTCAAGGTAGCCGGTCGCTGGCGCGGCTACGAGGTGCGCTGGAGGGGACGCCTCGACGGCCCCACGCTCCTTGTGTCCACGCCGGGGGAACGCAGCGCGCGCGTGCTCGAGGCGGCCGCAGCCGAGGTCACGCGGATTTGCGGCCTCGGGCTCGACGTCGATGGATTCTACCGCGTCGCCGAGGAAGACCCCGTGCTGGGCTTTCTCGTCCGGCGCCTCCGGGGATTGAGGCCCACGCTCACCCCCCAGCCCTTCGAGATGCTGGTCGGCTCGGTGTGCGCCCAGCAGGTCAACCTGCCTTTCGCGTTCACGGTCAAGGCCCGGCTCGTGCGCCGCTTCGGCACGGCGGTCGCGGTGGGCGGGCACACCGTCTACGGCTTTCCCGAGGCGGAGCGGCTGGCACGGGCGCGGGTGAGCGAGCTGCGCCGGATGCAGCTCACGACGCGCAAGGCTGAGTACATCGTGGGCCTCGGGCGCCAGGTGGCCTCGGGCGCACTCGATCTCACCGCGCTCGGAGGCCGCTCCAATGAGGACGTCATCGAGGCGCTCACCGCCGTGCGCGGCTTCGGCCGCTGGACCGCCGAGTGGTTCCTCGCGCGCCACCTCGGCCGGGGCGACGTCTGCGCCGGGGGCGATCTCGCGGTCCGCCGTGCGTTCGAGCACTTCTACAACCGCGGGCGGCCCCTCGAGGAGACAGCTGTCAGGCGGCGCGCCGCCGCCTGGGGGCCGTACCAGAACATGGCCGTCCACTACCTTCTGGCCGGGCGGCAGCTGGGCGCGGCGGCGGCCTGACAGCATGGCGATCAAGATCAACTTGCCCATCCTGGGCCAGCCCAACCCCGACGAGCCCACGGACGTGCACCTCGTGGGCCGGTATGCCGTCGGCGTTACGTGGGCGGACAAGCACTCGAGCATCTATCCATTCCAGAGGCTGCGGCTTGACGATCCGGCTGGCACGGGCGCGGCCGATGCGGCACTCACGCCGGCCATGATCTGGCCGCGGGACATCAAGAAGCTGCCCGAGGGACTTCGTGTGACGTGGTCCGACGGCCACGAGAGCCTCTACCCGTACCCAGTCCTGCGCGCGCTGTGCAAGTGCGCCGGCTGCACCGGCGGCCACTGATGACCGCGCACAGAGAGCCGCGGCGTCGGCTGGTGCTGGCGGGCGTCATGGGCTCGGTCTTCCTCGGGGCCATGGAGTCCACGGTCGTGGCCACGGCCATGCCCACGGTCATCGCGACCCTGGGCGGCATCCAGATCTATTCCTGGGTATTCTCGGGCTTCCTCCTGGCATCGACGGTGACCATGCCGCTGTGGGGCCGGCTCGCAGACCAGCTCGGCCGGCGCCGCGTCTATCTCACGGGCCTGAGCCTCTTCCTCATCGGCTCGGCGCTGTCCGGGCTGTCCCAGAGCATGGGCCAGCTCATCGCGTTCCGAGCCATCCAGGGGTTCGGCGCGGGGTCCCTCATCACGATCGGCATGACGATCATCGCCGACCTCTACGGGCTCGAGCGCCGCGCCAAGATGCAGGGGTATTTCTCGGGCGTCTGGGGCGTGGCCTCGCTCGCGGGCCCGCTCATCGGCGGGTACCTGGCCGACGCGGTGTCGTGGCGCGCGGTCTTCTACATCAATCTGCCGTTCGGTCTCCTCGCCATGGCCGCCATCAGGTGGGGACTGGCCGGCGAGCGGACTGCCCCGCGCGCCGCGGCCTTCGACTATGCCGGCACGGCTGTCTTTGCGTCGGCCATCTCGGCGCTCCTGATCGGACTTGTCGAGGCCGGGCGCGGCGCCTCGTGGTGGAGACCCTCGGTGCTGGGGCTGCTTGGGTTCTCGGCTGTGCTGTTGGTCTTCTTCGTGCTGATCGAGCGGCGGGCCGTCGAGCCTGTCGTGCCGCTCGGGCTCTTCGCCAACGCGATGGTCCGGGCGGCAGCGGCGACAGGCTTCCTCTCGGGCATGGCGATGTTCGGCGCCATCACCTTCGTGCCGCTCTTTCTCCAGGCCGTGACCGGCAGCAGTGCGACCCAGGCGGGATTCGTGCTCATCCCGTTCGTGCTCGGTTGGGTCGTCTGCTCCATCCTGGGTGCCCGCGTCGTGCTGCGGGTCGGCTACCGCTCTGTGGTGGTGGCAGGCATGCTCTTCCTGACGCTGGCCTTTGTCCTCCTGGCGGGCTGGAACGAGTCGCTCACGCGTGGCGCCGCGGCGCGCGACATCATCCTGGCCGGGGTGGGCATGGGGCTCGTCTTCGTGCCGATGCTGATCGCGGTTCAGAGCGCCGTCCCGCGTTCGGTGCTCGGCTCCGCGACGTCGCTCACGGGCTTCTTCCGCACCATCGGCGGCGCCGTGGGCGTGGCGGTGATGGGCTCGGTCATGGCCCAGCGTCTTCACCAGGAGCTCTCCGCGCTGCTCGCGGCCGCGCCCGTGGAGCTGAAGGCCCGGCTGAGCGAGGTCGTCGCCCACCCGGATCTCATCGTCAACCCGGTGACGCGCGCGGGTCTGGGCACCGAGGTCCTCGGCCAGATGCAGCCGGCGATGGCGCACGCCGTGGGCAGCGTCTTCGTCGTGGGGCTCGTCGTCGCGGTGGCCGCGCTCGCCTCGGCTTTCCTGGTGCCGGCGGGACAGGCGCGTGAGCTGGCCGTCGCTGAGGAGCCCGCGGCGCCCTCGGGGTCCTGACGTGGCGGGTGATGCGCCGCTCCTCGACCGGCTGGCAGGGTTGCCTCCCGTGCCCGTGGCCGAGCTCCTCGATCTCCTCGAGCAGTTGCCCGAGCCGGGACGCGATCCGATGCTGGCCGGGCTCACCGGCGTTGACGAAGAGGGCGAGCCCGCCGTCCATCCGCTGCTCGCGGCTGTGGTCGAGCACCTCAAGCAGAAGCCCGACGCGACTTGCTACGCGGCGCTGATCGAGGCGCTGACCGGCATGTGGAACGCCGCCGTGCGCGGCGCCGTCGTCGCCCGGCTGCGGGCGGCCGGGCTGCCGGCCGACGACCTGTTGCTCCGCCTCGAGCAGCTGTCGCCGACGCTCGGCTTGAAGGCCGGGAGCCGCGAGTGGGCGAGGGCCTGGATGGCAGACCCCACGGGGCAGGACGCGGCCCTGGTCCAGCAGTGCATGGTGCGCCTGCTGTTGGCCCTGCGCGGGCTGGCCGAGGCCCGCGCCCGGATGCTCACCGACGAACCCCCCAAGGAGGGCGCATGATCCACCTCCACGAGAAGAACCAGGAGCGAAAGCGGCTCAACGGCCTCATCGCCAAGAGCCCGATGAAGGTGCCCGCCGCGGTGGGCGAGGTCGGCAGGCGGGTGTTCGCCGACGGGGCTCTCAGCAAGAAGCACAAGGAGCTGACGGCGCTCAGCGTCGCGGTCGTCCAGAACTGCTTCGACTGAATCGAGCACCGCGTGGAGGAGGTCCTCCACCTGGGCGCGACGGACGCGGAGATCGCAGAGACGCTCGACGTCGGCGCTATCATGGGAGGCACCATCAGCATGAAGTCCGTCCGCCACGCCTTCGCCGTCATGGACGCCGTCAAGAAGGGATCCGCACAATGAGCGCCATGCCCGAGGCATTCGGCGACCTGCTCACGAAGAGGAAGGCTTTCGCCAGCCTGGCGACGATCAACGCCGATGGTACGTCCCAGGGGACGCCAGTCTGGTTCGACTGGGACCGCTATCCAAACCGCAAGCCGGCCGAGGCCCGTGTGATGTTCACGATCGCGCCGGACTGCATCCAGGCCATGGGATAGGGCCGGAGAGGTGGGGGGAGGTCCGCCGTGATCGCGCTCGACGCCGTCTCGAAGGGGTACGGCGGCCAGACCCTGCTCCGCGAGGTCTCCTGGCGCATCGGCCGGGGTGAGCGAGTCGGCCTCTGCGGGCCCAACGGCACGGGCAAGACCACGCTGTGCCGGATCCTCGCGGCTGTCGAGGATCCGGACGCCGGGCGGGTGCACCGTGACACGGGCGTGACCGTCGGCTATCTGCCGCAGGAAGTCGGCGCCAGCGAGGCCGGCACGGTGCTGGCCGAGGCGCTATCGGGCTTCGACGAGGTCTGGCGCCTCGAGGCGGAGCTCGAGCGCCTGGCTGCCCTCATGGCTGCGGCCGACGCGGGCCCGGAGCTGACGGAGCGCTACGGCGAGGTGCAGCACCGCTTTGAGGCCCTCGGTGGCTACCGCCTGGAAGCCGAGGCGAAGATCATCCTGGGCGGGCTCGGCTTCGTATCCGCCGACGTCCACCGGCCCCTGGGCGAGTTTTCCGGCGGCTGGCGGATGCGCGCGGCGCTGGCCCGGCTCCTCCTGCTTCGTCCGGATCTCCTGCTGCTCGACGAGCCCACGAACCATCTCGATCTCGAGTCGCTCGCCTGGCTCGAAAGCTTTCTGTCCTCCTACGACGGCAGCGTGGTCGTGGTCTCCCACGACCGCTACTTCCTGAACCGCATGGTCACCTCCATCGCCGAGATGGCCGATGGCTCGGTCACGCTCTACATGGGTGACTACGACCACTACCTGCTCGAGCGCGAGGCCAGGCACGCCCTGCTGGAGGCGCGGCAGCGCAACCAGGCCAAGCGCGTGGCGGAGATCGAGCGCTTCATCGACCGCTTCCGCTTCCAGGCGACCAAGGCGCGGCAGGTCCAGAGCCGCGTCAAGATGCTCGAGAAGATCGAGCGGATCGAGGTGGGCGCGGAAACGCGGCGCATCCACTTCGCCTTTCCCCAGCCGCCGCGCACCGGCCGCACCGTCGCGCGGCTGGCCGGCGTCCACAAGGCCTACGGTGACAACGTCGTGTACGCCGGGATGGAGTTCGCGGTGGAGCGCGGGCAGCGGGTCGCCCTCGTGGGCGTCAACGGCGCGGGCAAGTCCACCCTGCTCAAGATGCTTGCCGGCGTGCTGCCGTTCGACCGCGGCGAGCGGACGCTCGGCGCGAACGTCGCGGTGCACTACTACGCCCAGCACCAGCTGGACGCCCTCGACCCCGCGCGAACCGTGCTCGAAGAGCTGGAGCAGGTGGATCCGACTGCACCGCTCCAACGGCTCAGGAGCATCCTGGGCTCCTTCCTCTTCAGCGGCGACCAGGTGGACAAGCGCATCTCCGTCCTGTCGGGAGGGGAGAAGGCGCGGGTGGCGCTGGCCAAGATGCTGGTGCGGCCGGCGGCGCTCCTGTGCATGGACGAACCGACGAACCATCTCGACCTGGCCTCGAAGGAGGTGCTGGAGGGGGCGCTCGCGGCCTTCACCGGCACGATCGTCTTCATCTCGCACGACCGCTACTTCATCAACCGCATCGCCACGCAGGTGGTCGAGGTGGACCGAGGGCGGTTGACCACGCACCTGGGCAACTACGACGACTACCTCGCGCGCAAGGTCAAGCCCGGGGCCACGGCTGCCGCGACACCTCGCGTGGCTGCCCCTGGAGCGGCTGCGGCGCTCGGGTCGAAGCCCCCGGAGAAGAAAGCCCGGCCGCCGCGCAAAGCGCTCGATCGCGAGATCAAGGCCATCACGGCGCGGCTCCAGGCGGTCGAGACGCAGATCTCGGCCATGGAGCGCCGGCTCGAAGAGATCTCGCTCTCGCTGGCCGACCCCGATCTCTACCGCGACGGTGAGCGGGCCCGACAGATCGCCCAGGCTCGCAAGGACGCGGAGGGGCAGGTCGCATGGCTGATGAAAGAGTGGGAGGAGCTTTCGCTGCAGCTTGCCGCCGCCACTGGCGGGGCATGACCGCGGCGGAGCGGTTCGTGCCGGAGGGGGACGCGGCGGGCATCCGCCGCGAGAAGGCTCGAGCCCGCGAGCTTCGCCAGAGCGGGTGGTGGAAGCGGCGGATCGCGGACGGCCGCTGCCATTACTGCGGGCGCGAGGTCGGCGCCCGCCGCCTTACCCTCGACCACGTGGTGCCCCTGATCCGCGGGGGTACGTCCGTCCGGGGCAATGTCGTGCCGGCCTGCAAGGACTGCAACTCGGCAAAGCAGTCCCTCCTGCCGTGGGAGTGGGACGCCTACCTGGATCGCTTCGCCCGGCCTGACACCGAGTAGATACGGCTCACCTGTCTCGAATTGTGGGCATTGTCAGCCCGCGCCTCCCGGGATCGAATCGGCTCCAGCAGTTCACCCATTCCGAAGGAGGCGCGTATGAAGATGCTGAGGTGGATCGCGGTGGTGACGGCCGTGATGTGGTGCGCGGGACCGGCGTTGGCGTCGGAGGACAACCGCGCCAAGGGCGAGGCCAAGGAAGTCTCCCAGGCGGAGCACAAGGTCAACATCAACGAGGCGAGTCAGGCCGAGCTCATGAAGCTCGCCGGAGTCGGCGCGGGAGCGGCCAAGAAGATCATCGCCTGGCGCGAGGCGCACGGGCCGTTCAAGCGGGTGCACGACCTGGGGAAGGTGCCGGGAGTGGGCCGCCAGGTGCTCGAGAAGAACCACGGCCGCATCGCAGTGAAGTGAAAGAATTCTCTTTTCCGCGGGAAGCGAGTTGGGTAGGATGAGAACAAATCGGTCGGAGCGCACACAGGCTTCCTTGATCGTCCCCCGCGGTAATCACGCCGTGGGCGACGTGACCGAGCCTCGGGCCGGGAGTCGGCGTCCGGTGCGAGGTGGTGGTCCTGGGCCCCGAACCGGGCCGCGCCGAGAAAGGGAGGTGATCCAGCCGATGTGTACCCCTGCGGTGATCTGTGAGGTGGTCACCTCCTAAGGCCCGGGTGTCAGCAGTTGCAGGTGGGCCTGGAGGACCCAGGAACCACCGGCCCCGACGGTCCCGCTATTCACCAGCGGGGCGGCACGTATGCATCGATGCCGCAGGCGCCGTCGGGGCTTTTCTTTTCTCAGGGGGCTTTCGTTGGCCTGCAGCGGGGGAGCGGGGAAGTAAAACGGCCCGCCGGAGGGGGCCGGCGGGCCGTCGAGTGTTCAGCGTAGGACGCTAGACCTTTCGGACGTTGGAGGCCTGCAGCCCCTTCGGGCCCTTGGTGACTTCAAACTCGACCTTGTCGCCCTCGGCCAGGCTCTTGAAGCCCTGAGCTTGGATGGCGCTGTAGTGGACGAAGACATCCTCGCCGCCCTCGACCTGGATGAAGCCGTATCCCTTCGCATCGTTGAACCACTTGACCGTGCCCTGTGCCATACGTCTGGTTCCTCTCTCCTTGGGACGACGGTGAAGCCGCCCCTGTGATCCCCGCACCACCATGGCCGGGGCTCCCCCAGAATCGGGGGGAACAAAAAAAACGCCGTCGAGGACGCGAGCCCTCGCGGCGTTTGTATCTCTAGAAGTCGAACTGTTCGTTCACGTACGGGTCAAGTGCGTCAGGGACGGTACCGGACGGGCGAAAACTAGCAGAGGGAGTAAACCCTGTCAAGACTGTTTTCTGCGCGGGCCTCGGGAGGCCGGCTGGGGATGGGGCAGGCCGGGCCCCGGATTTCCGAGGCCCGGCCTTCGGGGCCGTCCTTAGACTTTACGGACGTTGGCGGCCTGGAGGCCCTTGGGGCCCCGGCTCACCTCGAACTCGACCTTGTCGCCCTCGGTCAGGCTCTTGAAACCGGAAGCCTGAATGGCGCTGAAGTGCACGAACACGTCCTCGCCGTCCTCCTGGGAGATGAAACCGAACCCCTTCGCATCGTTGAACCACTTCACGCTGCCCTGAGCCATCTGTATCTACCTCTTTCTTTGAGGCTTGCGCCTCGGTAATGCCCCGCCACCATGGCGGGGGCGCCCTCCTGGATCGGAGGGCAAACAAAAACGCCGCGGGACTTGAGGTCCTCGCGGCGTTGGTCTCGAATCTAGCGACTGCATGATCGCTACGTATCCGACTACCGGGTGAACCTACAACCTGCCCGGAGAGTAACCCATCACCCGGCGCCTGTCAAGGAATGTTCCTGACCGGCACGGTGATCGGGGTGGAGCCGTTCTTGGTCCCGAGCCAGCCCGCGACCGCCATGGAGAAGCGTCCGGCCGTGCCGCCGGCCACCACCACGTGGATCTCCTCGACCGAGGGGAACTTAGGGATGAGCTCCTCCAGCCTCGGCTCGCGACCTTTGGTGAAGCGCAAGTTGGTGCCCTCGCCGTTCTCCGCGTCGGGCAGCAGCGTACGGTACGGCACGCGCACGGTCTCGAACAGGTGCCGCTTGAGATCCGCCTTGCTCCACCCGTCGTCGCCGAAGGTGCGGGCGTGCTCGGGGCCGACGACCAGCATGGTGTGGGAGTAGAGGGGGAAGTGCTTGATGTTCCACAGCCCGCACATGGACCAGCCGAGGGAGCCGGCGAGGCTCCGGGCCGTGCGGCTCGCGTGGTCCGAGATGCCGTGCGGCGCCTCCCCGGCGAACACGGTCACCGTGCTCTCCTCCGGCCCGAATCCCCGCTCGACGTGGTACGGCGGCCAGGGGCTTGCCTCCTCGTACTCCCCGATGCAGTAGGTGTAGCGCCCCGGATGGCCGAAGGTCGACATCGAGGTCTCACCCGGCTTGGCGCCGCCCACGTTGATCATGACGAGGCGCAGCGCCCGACCGATGGTGGCGTTTGCGCGGTAGCCCGGGCCGAAGACGCCGAAGGAGCAGTTGAGCCCGACGCGCTTCCGGATCGGCCCATTCACGACGATGAGCGGGGCCGAGAAATGTGTGGATGCGGACATGCCGTGAAGATTGAAGGCGGGATCACACGCGGCCTCGACCACCGCGAGCACCACCGGCAGGTAGTCGGGGCGGCAGCCTGCCATCACCGCGTTCACGGCGACCTTTTCCACCGTCGCACGGCCGTAGTTGGGCGCGACCTCTCCCACGAGTTCCGCCCGGTCGCGCGCCGTCCCCGCGAGGATGCGCTCAACGCGCTCGCGCGTGGGCGGCACGACGGGCAGGCCGTCCGTCACACCCTTGTCGAACCAGACTTCGAGATCGTCCATGCTCACGCCCCTTTGAGGGCCGGGTCATGTTGACACAGTTCCCGGCCCTCCGCCCTCCCATACGCTGTGCCCTCGGAATCGTTATCCGCCGCCCCGTCTGTCGGCAAGCCGGAATCGCCGGTCTTAAATAGGCGAAAAGAATAGGCGAAAAGTCTGGAGGCCTGCCGCACCGGACGTTCGACGGGCCTCGTCTCGGCCAGTTTATGCTCGCCATCTTCCCGGAAACACAAGGAATCTTGTCGGCGTTCGCCCGGAGATGTTAGACTCGCCAAGCCGTCGGTTTTTGATCGAGCCTGCTGCAGTCAGAGGGGAGCGCACCGCCATGCTGCTGAGCTTCCTCGCCGGTCTCTTCTCCAACGACCTTGCGATCGACTTGGGCACAGCCAACACCCTTGTGTATGTCCGCGGCGAGGGCATCGTCATGAACGAGCCCTCGATCGTCGCCATCCACCAGGCCGATCACTCGGTGCTCGCCGTGGGGCACGAGGCCAAGGCGATGATGGGGCGCACGCCCGGGAATATCCAGGCCATCCGCCCGCTCAAGGACGGGGTCATCGCCGACTTCGACGTGACGGAGAAGATGCTCCACTACTTCATCAGCAAGGTGCACCGGCGCCGCACGCTCGTGCACCCGCGCATCGTCATCGGCGTGCCGTCGGGCATCACGCAGGTGGAGAAGCGCGCGGTTCGCGATTCGGCGATGCAGGCGGGGGCGCGGGAGGTGTACCTCATCGAGGAGCCGATGGCCGCGGCGATCGGCGCGGGGCTGCCAATCCAGGAGCCCGGCGGCAACATGATCGTGGACATGGGCGGCGGCACGACCGAGGTCGCCGTCATCTCGCTGTCCGGCATCGTGTATTCGAAGTCCGTGCGCATCGCCGGCGACGAGATGGACGAGGCGATCGTGCAGTACATCAGGAAGCACTACAACCTCCTCGTCGGCGAGCGCCGCGCGGAGGAGATCAAGATCAAGCTGGGGTCGGCCTACCCCATGCCGGGCGAGCGCGCCACCATGGAGGTCAAGGGTCGCGACCTTATCGACGGCATCCCGAAGACCATCGTCGTCACCGACGAGGAGATCCGCGAGGCGCTTCGGGAGCCGGTCATGTCAATCGTGGATACGGTCCGCACGTGCCTCGAGCGCACGCCGCCCGAGCTCGCCGCCGACATCGTGGACAAAGGGATCGTGCTGACAGGGGGAGGGGCGCTCCTGCGTGGCCTCGACCTCCTGCTACGACAGGAAACGGACCTGCCGATCACCGTCGGCGACGACCCGCTGTCGTGCGTCGCGCTTGGCACCGGCAAGGTCCTCGACGAGCTGGAGCTCCTCAAAAAGGTCGCGATCCCCGCCTAGCCGGCCGGCCGCGCGCGGCAGGTCGGGAGATCGTTGACCCAGGTGGTGTCGGTGAAATTTCGCAGATACGCGCTGCTCCTCGCGGTGCTGCTGATGTCCATGTTGCTGCTGACGGTCCAGACGCGGGGCGGGGGGCCGACGCGGGTCGCCGACCTCGTCGCGCTGGCGACCACCCCGGTCCAAAGCCTGCTCGCCAAGGCCCACCGCGGCGCCCTCGGCGCATGGCACACTTTCGCGGACTGGAAGGCTGTGCGGGGCGAGAATCTCGCGCTCCGCGCCGACAACGAGCGCCTGCGTGTCGAGTCACTGCAGGTTCGCGAGACCGACCAGGAGAACCGAAGGCTGCGCCGGCTGCTCGCGCTGCGAGATCGGATGCCGCTGGCGACCTTGACCGGCGAGATCATCGGCCGCGAGGCCGGCGGCTGGGCGCGGTCGCTGACAGTCAACCGGGGCCGCGCCGACGGAGTTGCCCAGCAGATGCCGGTCATCGTCCCCGAGGGCCTGGTCGGCCGGGTGGCGCAGGTGCGATCCGGGGCCTCGGTGGTCCAGCTCCTCAGCGATCCGACCTCGACGGTCGGCGCCGTCGTCCAGCGCACCCGCACGCCCGGCCTCGTCGAGGGTGAGCCTGGCGGGGGCGTGCGCTTCAAGTTCATGGCGCGCGACGGCGCCGGGGTCGCCGCGGGCGATCTGATCGTCACCTCGGGACTGGGCACGCTTTTCCCGAAGGGGATCCCGGTCGGGCGTGTCACCGCAGTGGAGGACAAGGGCTCGGCACTCTTCCACTTCGCGGTGCTGGCGCCGGCGGTGGATTTCGCGCGGGTCGAGGAAGTGCTGCTGCTCACGGGCCAGTCGGCGCAGGACGTCGCCGGTCTCTTCACCCCGGACGGCTGAGCGGTGCGCCTCTCCCTCTTGCTGATGGCTTTCGGCGGCAGCCTCGCCCAGTCGAGCGTTGTGCCGTCTTGGAGCGTGAGCGGCGTCACGCCGGATCTGCCGCTCATCGTGACCGCGCTCGTCGCGCTTCGCCGGGGGCCCGAGGCGGGCTGCCTCGTCGGGTTCGCGGTCGGGCTCCTCCAGGACGCGACGGGTGGAGGTCTCCTGGGCGTGCAGGCGCTCTCCCGCGCGCTGGCGGGCTTCGCGATGGGCTTACTGCCCGGGCGGCTCTGGGTCGGCCACCCGCTCGTGCAGATCCCGGGTCTCGTGCTCCTGACCGTCGCGGAAGGATTCCTCCGCTTCGGGCTGCTGCAGCTCTTCCACTTCCCGGCCTCGCTTGGCGAGCTCCTTGTCAACGTGATCCTGCCGCAGGCCCTCTACAACGGTTTTCTCGGCGCGGCCTGCGTGCTCGCCGTCGAAGTTGCGCACACGCTGCGCAGCAGGCAGACGTGGATCTAACCGGCGAGTCGACGGCGCGTCGGGAGGCGTGGCGGCGCCGCGTCCTCTCGCTGGCCGCGGCGGTCGGCGTCGCGTTTGTCGGGCTGGTGGGCCAGCTCTGGTACCTGCAGGTGCTCGAGGGCGTCAAGCTCCAGGAGCTGTCAGAGAGGAACCGTATCCGGATTCGTCCCGTCGCGGCCCCGCGCGGAATCCTCTTTGATCGGAACGGCCTTGCCCTCGTCGACAACCGCCCCGCATTCACCCTGTCGCTCATTCCGCGGGAGATGGAAGACCGCGACACGGTCCTGGCGAGGTTGTCGGTGCTGCTCAAGCTTCCCATGCGCGAGCTCGAGGAGGCGCTTGTGCGCGTCCCGCCCGACTCGTTCCGCCCCGTGCGCGTGCGGCGCGGGCTCACCCTCGAGGAAGTCACCAAGGTCGAGGAGCGCAAGCTCGAGCTGCCCGGTGTCGTCGTCGAGGTCGAGCCGCAGCGCGTCTATCCCACGAGCACGTTTGCCGCGCACCTCCTCGGCTACGTCCGGGAGGTGAGCGACGAGCAGATGAAGCAGGGGCGCTACCGGCGCGGCGACATGATCGGCCAGAGCGGGCTCGAGCGGCTGCTGGACGAGCACCTGCGCGGCCGTGACGGCGGCGAGCGCATCGAGGTGGATGCTCTCGGCCGCCCGGTGCAGGTCATGCGGCGGGAGGAGCCCGACCCGGGCGCCCAGGTCATCACCACGGTGGACCGGCGAATCCAGGAGGCGGCGGAACGAGCCATGGCGGGGCGCTCGGGTGCCGTGGTCGTCATGGATCCGCGCAACGGGGATGTCCTCGCGATGACGTCGAGCCCCGCCTTCGCGCTCGATCGCCTCACGGGAAATCTCGAGAAGGAAGAGTGGCTCAAGGTTGTCCGCGACCCGCTCACGCCGCTGATGAACCGGGCGTTGCAGAGCCAGTACGCCCCCGGCTCCGTCTTCAAGGTCGTCGTTGCGGCGGCGGGGCTGCAGGAGGGTTCGCTGACGCCCATGGACCGGACCTACTGCAACGGCGAGTTCCACCTGGGGAAGTGGACCTTCAAGGACTGGAAGAAAGGCGGCCACGGCCACGTGGACACGCGCTCCGCCATCGTGAACTCCTGCAACATCTTCTTCTACCAGTCGGGTCTCAAGGTCGGGCCGGCGGCCATCGCCCGCTATGCCCGGGCCTTCGGCCTCGGGTCGCCGACTGGGGTGGACCTGGGCGGCGAGAAGCCCGGGCTGGTCCCGTTTCTCGACGGCCGGCGACGCGGCGACGGCCGCAGCTGGCAGTCGGGCGACACCGTCAACATGTCCATCGGCCAGGGGCGGCTGCTCGTGACGCCGATGCAGGTGGCGCGCATGATGTCGGCCGTCGCCAACGGCGGTGTCCTCTGGCGCCCGCGACTCGTCCAGCGCGTGGAGCGCGTGGACGGCACGCTCGCCTATTCCTCCTCCAGCAAGATGACGGGGCGCGTGGACCTCTCGCCGGTGGTGTGGGCCTTCCTGCGCCACGCGCTGTCGGGCGTGGTCAACGAAGGTGGCACAGGCGCCGCCGCGCGCATCCCCGGCGTCGAGATCGCAGGAAAGACCGGCACGGCACAGAGCGTGGCCAAGAGCGACAGCGCCAAGGGGCAGGACCACGCCTGGTTTGCCTCCTTCGCGCCCGCGCACGACGCCGAAGTGGTCGTGGTGGTCTTCGTGGAGCGAGGCGGCAAGGGCGGCCAGGTGGCGGCCCCCATCGCGCGGCAGATTTACCAGGCGATCTTCCTCGAGAAGGTCGCGATGGTCTCGCTCGGCGGGGACGGCTGATGTTCCGGATGGACCGCCGGCTCCTGAGCAACGTGGACTGGCCGTTGCTGGGCGCCGCGTTCGCGATCATTTTGCTGGGCGTTGTGTGCCTGTCGAGTCTCGGGCTCGGGCGCGGCGGTACAGGGCTCGCCTGGCGCCAGCTCATGTGGGTGGGCGTGGGAGTGGTGGCGCTCCTCGGGGTCGTGACGTTCGACTACCGGAGCTTCGTCAGGGCCGCGCCGGGTCTGTACCTCCTCGGCGTGGGTTTGCTCGTGACGGTGTTCGTGGTCGGGCGCGCGGTCTCGGGCGCGCGGCGCTGGATCCACTTCGGGCCGCTCACGTTCCAGCCCTCCGAACTCTTCAAGCTGATCTTCATCCTGACGCTCGCCTGGGCGCTGACCTGGCGCCGTGAGGCTCAGCAGACCCCCCGGGGAGCATTCGGTTGGATCATCCTCCTCGTCGCGGTCCCCTTCGTGCTCGTGGTCCGCCAGCCGGATCTCGGGACGGCGCTGGTGCTCCTGCCGGTGCTGGGTGCCGTGCTGGTCGGCGTCGGCGTGCGCCTGCGCATCCTGGGTGCTCTGGTGGCGACGGGCCTTGCCCTGATGCCGCTGGCCTGGCTCACGCTGAAGCCGTACCAGCGGGAGCGCCTTTTCGTGTACCTCGATCCGTTCCGGGATCCGCTCGGGACGGCGTACAATGTGATTCAGGCGAAGATCGCCATTGGTTCCGGCCAACTCCTGGGCAAGGGCATCAGCGGCGCGACGCAGAGCCGGCTGGCCTTTCTCCCGGAGCGCCACACGGATTTCATTTTTGCCGTATTCGCCGAGACGTGGGGGTTCGTCGGCTGTCTGGTGCTGATCCTGGCGTATGGGGTCCTGATCGTGCGGGGCTTCGAGATCGCCGTCGGCACGCGGGAGGCCCGGGGGCGCATCATCGCCCTGGGCGTCACGGCCCTGTTCGCCGCCCAGACGCTCATCAACCTGGGCATGGTGACGGGCCTGCTGCCTGTCGTGGGCATCCCGCTTCCGCTCATGAGCTACGGCGGGTCGTCCATGGTCGTGTCGTTCATGGCGCTGGGGCTCCTCCTCTCGGTTCGAATGCGGCAGTTCCAGTAACCGGGCCCGCCGGAGGCGGGTCTCCTGTCGTGCACCGGGGGCGAAGGCCTCCGAACTGGGGACTGCTGCCGTGGGAAAGCGTATCGTCGTTAATGCCGGCGTGACGGAAACGCGTCTCGCCGTACAGGATGGAACGCAGCTCGTCGAGCTGTACGTGGAGCGCGCCGGCCGACGCTCCATCGTCGGCAACATCTACAAGGGCGTGGTCACCAACGTCCTGCCCGGCATGCAGGCCGCGTTCGTGGACATCGGCCTCCAGAAGGACGCCTTCCTCTACGGCGGCGACTACACGGCGGACCGCGGCGAGGATCCAGGCGCGGTCCCACGTGACGCCGACGAGGACGCCGCCGACCTCGAAGACCGCGAGGGAGAGCCCGAGGGAGAGCCCGAGCAGCGGCGTGACGCCGTGGCGCCCATCGAGGAGCTCCTGCGCAAGGGCCAGGAGGTGCTCGTCCAGGTCTCCAAGGAGTCGCTGGGCACGAAGGGCGCCCGGATCACCTCCTTCGTGTCCATCCCCGGCCGCTACATCGTCTACATGCCGCAGAGCGGACATGTCGGCGTCTCGCGCCGCATCCGGGACGACGCCGAGCGGGACCGCCTGCGGGGGATCGTCAAGGGCCTGCCCCCGCCGCCCGGCGGGTTCATCGTCCGCACGGTCGCCGAAGGCAAGGCGGCCGATGAGCTGATCGCCGACATTGAATTTCTGACGCGGTTGTGGAGCCAGGTGCAGAGCCGCTTTGAGTCGGCGCCCGCGCCGTCGCTCCTGCACGCGGAGATGGATCTGACCTTCCGCGTTGTTCGCGATCTCTTTTCGCCGGACATCGAGGAGTTCCTCGTCGACACGCCCGCGGCCTACGAGAAGTGCCTCCACTTCGCCGAGTCACTGGTGCCGCAGCTGGCCTCCCGCGTCAAGCTGTACGAGGCGCCGCAGCCGGTATTCGAGTCCACCGGCATCGAGAAGGAGATCGACAAGGCGCTCCGGCGCCGCGTGTGGCTCAAGTCCGGCGGCTACATCGTCATCGACCACACCGAGGCGCTGGTCGCGATCGACGTCAACTCGGGCAAGTACGTCGGCAAGCGCGATTTCGAGGAGACGGTGTTGAAGATCAACCTCGAGGCCGCCGTCGAGGTCGTCCGGCAGATCCGCCTGCGCGACCTGGGCGGCATCATCATCATCGACTTCATCGACATGGAGCGCGCGGAGCACCGCGAGCAGGTCTTCAAGGCCCTGATGAAGGCGCTCGCCGACGACAAGGCCCGCACCAACGTCCTCGAGATCTCCGAGCTCGGAGTGGTCGAGATGACGCGCAAGCGTGTGCGGCAGGGGCTCCTGTCCCTGCTGACATCGGCGTGCCCCACGTGCAAGGGCGTCGGCACCGTCAAGTCCGACCTGACGCTCACCGCTGAGATCTTCCGGAAGGTCCAGGCGGCCGTTCGGGAGGGAGGCGGGCGCGAGGTGGTGATCCGCGTGCACCCGGAGATAGCGCACCACATCGAGGCCGAAGGGCGGGAAGGCCTCGAGCGACTTCAGAGCCTGGTCGCGCGCAAGGTCGCGGTCCAGGGCATGCCCTCGTACCACCGCGAACAGTACGACCTCATGTTCCGCTAGCGCGGGTCGCGCGGGAGGATAACCATGACCGACCCCATGCCGCTGATCCCGACCACCGTGTGCGGCAGCCACGGGCTGCCGTCCTGGCTCCACCTCGTACGGGAGGCGGTGGCCGCGGACCGCCTGGGACCGGTCGACCTCCAGGAGGCCTACGACGATGCCGTCCGCCTCGCCATCCGGGACCAGGTCGAGGCGGGCGTCGACGTGATCTCTGACGGCGAGATGCGCCGCGTGACCTTCATCCGCGGCTTCTACGACCGGCTGGCCGGCATCCGCCCGCTGCCGGTCCCGCGACGCCTGGGCGCTCCCAACTATGACAGCCACTGCCCGTACGAGGTCGTGGACAGGATCACCGCTCCCGAGGGTCTCGGCATCGTGGACGAATTCCGCTTCGCGCGCCCCCACGCGGACCGGCCGATGCGCGTGGCCGTGCCCGGGCCGATCACGCTGCTCATCCCGCTCCGCCGGGGCGGGCCGTACGCCTCCGAGGACAGCCTGATCGCCGACCTCATCGCGCTCGTCAACGCCGAGATGAAGGCCCTCGTGGCCGCGGGCTGTGACTTCATCCAGGTGGACGAGCCGAACTACGTCATGACCGCCGGCAAGCACCGCATCCTGAAGGGTGAGGTGGGGCCCATGGTGGCGGCGCTCAACGCGGCGCTGGAGGGGATCACGGTCAAGACGGCTCTTCACGTATGCTTCGGGAATGCGCACAACAACTCGTTCGCGACTCCACGGCGATACCGGCCGCTGTATCCGCGGCTGCTCGACGCGCGGGTCAGGCAGTTCGTCTTCGAGTACGCGAACCGGGAGATGAGCGAGATCGAGCTCTGGAGCGAGTTCCCGACGGACAAGGAAGTCGCCGTGGGCGTGATCGACGTCAAGGCCTTCCGGGTGGAGACGGCCGAGGAGGTCGCCGACCGCGTGCGCCTGGCGCTCAAGCACATCCCCGCGCCCCGCCTCTGGCTCGTGCCGGACTGCGGGCTGTGGGAGACGCCGCGCTGGGTCGGCATCTCAAAGCTCCGATCGATGGTGGAGGCGGCGCGCATGATACGCCGCGAGCTGGGCGTCGCGTGACCCGCCCGTCCCGCATCAGCCGGGCGCGCATTGTCGAGCAGCTTAGGCTGGCGGCCCGCAAAGGTGACCGCGGAGCGCTCATGCTCGCGGCCGAGCAGATGAAGACGCTGGCCTACACGCCGCGGTACTGGGACAAGTACCTCGAGCTCCTCACCAACCCGCTCGCGCGGATGGTCGACCTCCTGCTGATCAAGCAGGGGGACAAGATCGCCCACCAGAAGGGTTGGGTGCGGCCGAAGCGCGAGCGCGCTGCTGCCAAGGCGCTGGCTCGCGCTGCCAAGGCCGCCAAGTCAGGGCGCCGCCGGCGACCCTCCGCCGGCCCCGCGCAGCCCTCGCTCTTTCCCGACCTGCCGGCCTGACGCTGCGCCGGGCAGACCCCGGGAGCGATCCCCCAGGGGCGATCCCCCAGGGGCGATCCATGGTAGAGTACCCCCGTAGGGTATATGGCATGAGACGGGGGACACGGGTAGGAGTGCTGCTGGGTGTCGCCGCCGCGGCGGCGGCGGCCGCCTGCGTCGTGCCGCCGATTCCGCAGGATCCCGCTTACCACCGATTCGCCGACACGCGTCCCCTCGGGGGCGTGGCCAATGGGTGGGCGGTCCTCTCCAACCTGCCGTTCGTGCTGGTGGGACTCTGGGGGCTCGGGCAGGTCCTGATGGCCCCCGCCGGGGCCTCCGCCCCGTTCGTCGAGTCCCGGGAGCGCTGGCCGTACGCGCTGTTCTTCGCGGGCGTCGCGCTCACCGGCGTGGGCTCGGCCTACTACCACTGGGCGCCCGACAACGCGCGGCTCGTGTGGGACCGTCTGCCCATGACGATCGGCTTCATGGCTCTCCTGTCCGCGATCGTGGCCGAACGCGTGAGCGTGACCGCCGGGATCGTGCTGCTGCCTGCGCTTCTTCTGGCGGGGGCGGCGAGCGTCGCCTACTGGCACGCGGGAGATCTCCGCGGCGCGGGCGACCTGCGGCCATACGCCCTCGTGCAATTCGCGCCGGGGGGGCTGATACCGCTGATGCTGTGGCTCTTCCCCCCGCGCTACACGCACGGCGGCTACCTCGTAGGCGTTATCGCCATCTACGGCGCCGCCAAGCTCTTCGAGGCTCTGGACGGCGCGATCTTCTCGTTGGGGCACCTGCTGAGCGGCCACACGCTCAAGCACCTGACGGCGGCTCTCGCGGCCTGGTGGCTGCTGCGGGGTCTCGACGCCAGGCGCCCGGCGGCCGCGGAGGAGCGGACGTGATCGACCACGAGACCAAGGTCAAGGCCCTCGGCCGGCTGCGGCGCATCGAGGGGCAGGTGCAGGGCATCCAGCGCATGGTGGAAGAGGAGAAGTACTGCGTCGACATCCTGCTCCAGCTGACGGCCGTGGAGGGTGCCGTGGAGCAGGTGCAACGGCTCCTTCTCGGGCGCCACATCGAGTCGTGCGTCGCCGACGCCATACGCTCGGGCAGCACGCGCGACCGCCAGAAGAAGGTGGACGAGCTGCTCGAGGTGTTCTCCCGGTTTTCCGGGCGGTAAGATGGACGTCCAGTCATGACGATGTCGGCCCAGACGCCCATGAGGACGACGGGAGAGGAAGCCCGGCTCGACTTTCCCGTGAAGGGGATGCACTGCGCGGCGTGCGTCGGCAAGGTCGAAAAGGCCCTGCTGGGTGTGCCGGGCGTGAAGACGGCCGCCGTGAACCTGGCCACCGAGCGCGCCACCGTCCGCCTGGGCGACGGCGGTCCGTCGCTCGAAGCGCTGCGCCGGGCCGTGGCCGCGGCGGGCTACGCCGTGCCCGTCGACATCGCGGCGACGCCCGAGGCCGCCGACCGCGAACAGGCCGAACGGGCGCGGGAGAACCGGCGCCTGCGGCTCAAATTCGTGGCGGGCGCCGCCCTGTCGCTCCCGGTGCTGCTCGGCAGCATGCACGAGATCTTTTCCTGGGCGCCCCACTGGCTGCGCAACCCGTTTCTGCTCTGGGCCCTGACAACGCCGGTGCAGTTCTGGGTGGGCTGGCAGTTCCACGCGGGGTTTCTCACGGAGCTGCGCCACCGCTCGGCCAGCATGAACACGCTGGTGTCGATCGGCACCAACGCGGCGTACTTCTTCAGCGTGGCGGTCACACTCTGGCCTGGCGTGTTCTCGGCCACGGGCGCCATGCCGTACTACGAGGCCTCGGCCCTGCTCATGACCTTTCTTGTCCTCGGGCGCTGGCTGGAGGCGCGCGCCCGGGGCGGCACGTCCGAAGCCATCCGCCGCTTGATTGCGCTCAGGCCAAAGACGGCCCGCGTCGTGCGCGCCGGCAAGGAGGAGGACGTGCCCATCGGCCTTGTGTTGGTCGGGGATGTGCTCCGCGTGAGGCCCGGCGAGCGCGTCGCGGTGGATGGCCAGGTGGTCGAGGGCGTATCGACCGTGGACGAGTCCATGCTCACCGGCGAGAGCCTGCCCGTCGAGAAGGGGCCGGGGACCGCGGTCGTCGGCGGCTCGGTGAACCGGACGGGCGGCTTCACCTTCCGGGCCACGCGTGTCGGAAGCGACACGGTGCTCGCCCAGATCATCCGGTTGGTTGAGGAGGCGCAGGGATCCAAGGCGCCCATTCAGCGGATGGCCGACCGCGTCGCCGGCGTCTTCGTGCCGGTGGTCCTCGTCATCGCCGCGCTTACCTTCGGCGTGTGGTGGGTCTGGGGTCCGGAGCCCTCCTTCTTCCATGCGCTGGCAAACGCCGTGGGCGTGCTGGTCATCGCCTGCCCCTGCGCCATGGGGCTGGCCACGCCCACGGCCATCATGGTCGGCACCGGCAAGGGCGCCGAGCTGGGCGTGCTCATCAAGAGCGCGGGAGCGCTCGAGCTGCTCCATCAGGCAGGCACAGTGGTCTTCGACAAAACGGGAACGCTCACAGTCGGCAGACCCGTGGTCACCGACGCCGTCCCGGCGCCCGGCTTCGACGCCGACGGCCTCCTGGCGCTTGCGGCGGCGGCCGAGCAGGGGTCGGAGCACCCGCTGGGTGAGGCCATCGTCACGGAGGCCAAGGCGCGCGGGCTCGCGCTGCCGCCGGTGAGCGAGTTCCAGGCCGTCCCAGGCCAGGGGGTGGACGCGCTGGCCCCTGACGGGCGGATCCTGCTGGGCAACGCGCGCATGATGCAGGCGCGGGGTCTCGACGTCGCGGGGCTCGAGCCCCTCGCGCGGCGGCTCGCCGCAGAGGGCAAGAGCGTCGTCTACGTCGCCTTCGCCGGAGAGGCCCACGGCCTCGTCGCCGTGGCCGACGTCCTCAAGCCAGAGGCGCGCGCCGCGGTGGCGGCCCTGAAGGCGCTGGGCATCGAGGTTGCCATGCTCACGGGCGACACGCGGCTGACGGGGGAGGCGATCGCTCGCCAGGCCGGCATCGACCGCGTGCTGGCCGAGGTGCTGCCGGAGCAGAAGGCGGCCGAGATCAAGCGGCTGCAGGAGGAAGGCCGGCTGGTCGCGATGGTCGGCGACGGAATCAACGACGCGCCGGCCCTGGCCCAGGCCGACGTCGGGATCGCCATGGGCTCGGGCACGGACGTGGCCATCGAGGCCGCAGACGTCACCCTGATGAGGGGAAATCTCCATGGGGTCGTCACAGCCGTGGACCTGTCGCGCCAGACCATCCGGATCATCAAGGAGAACCTGGGCTGGGCCTTCGGCTACAACATCGTGTTGGTGCCGGTAGCCGCCGGGGCGCTCTACCCGCTCTGGGGAGTGCTGCTCTCGCCGATCCTGGCGGGCATGGCGATGGCGCTCTCGTCGGTCTCGGTGGTCGCCAACAGCCTGAGGCTCAAGCGCTTCAACACCACGCTAACCGAAAAGGGAGAACGCGCCATGGCGAAGGATCCGGTGTGCAGCATGGAGGTCGACCCGAAGAAGGCCGCCGCCCAGTCCAACTACAAGGGGCAAATGATCTACTTCTGCGCGGTGGGATGCAAGCAGAAGTTCGATGCCGACCCGGAGAAGTACCTCTCCAAATGATCGCGTTGCCGTACCTCGTCGGGCGGGACCGCTACGAGCGGAGCATGGAAGGGTGGGTGGACAACACCCACGACGACGCCTTCACGCATACCGTGCGTCTCACCGACGACGACGCGGGCGTGGAGCTCGCGGCGGTGTGCACGCCCTCGCCGGGCTACGAGGTGCGCGAGGCCGCGGCGCGGGTCCTCGGCGGCGCCGTGGACCCCGCGACTGCGGTGCGGTTCGGCCAGCTCAGCGGCGCACGGATGGTGGCGGGCTTCAGCCGGCGCCTGGCGGAGCTGGCAGGGCCGGGGCCTGGCTCGCAGCTCCTCGTGGACGCCGGGATCGAGATCGCTCGCCTCGCGCGCCAGGCGACCAAGCTCCCGCGCGAGGCGACGGCTGGGCTTCTCGCGGGCGGTGCGCGCGCCTGCTGGGACCTCGACACCACGGGGTGGATCGACCTGCCCGGCTCCTGTTTCACCTACAGCCCTGCCGGGCGCGCGCTGCTCGAAACGCGGGCCGTCTCGACACCGATGGTCGCGGATCTCTACAGCCCGCAGCCCGGTGCGCGACGGGTCTTCGTGCGCAAGAAGCTCATGCGGCTCGTGCGGACGGGATCGCGGCTCCACCTCTTCCACTCGATGCACGACAACGTCCACGGCTTCGACCTCCATGTCGAGATCGACCTGGAGACCAGCATCGTGGCGGCGGCTGACTCCGTCACGTCGCGGCTGCCGTATCAGGGCGTCTGCACGGAGCCCCAGGGCAAGATCACGTCCCTCGTGGGCCAGCCGGCGGACGGGGAGTTGCGCAAGCGCATCCAGACACAGTTGGGCGGCGCGGGCGGCTGCGCCCAGCTGTACGACCTGACGGCGGACCTTCTCAAGCTCATGCGTTTCTAGCGAGGGGGGGACTTCATGGATATTCGCACCGAAACGGAGTCGCTGCCCACGGCCGATGGGCTGATGCCGGCCTACGTCTGCCGGCCCGCATTCCCGGGTCCCCATCCCGCCGTTATCGTCGTCATGGAGGCGTTCGGTCTCAACGCCCATATCAAGGACGTAGCGGAGCGCATCGCGCGGGAAGGATACGTCGCCCTCGCGCCCGATCTCTTCTACCGCTTCGGCAGCCCGATCGTGCCATACGAAAACGTGCCGCGCGCCGTCGGCTACATTCAGAAATTCGACGACGCCGTCCTGATGGCCGAGCTGGGCGTGGTCATCCAGCATCTCAAGGGCCGGCCCGACGTACGGGGTGACCGAATCGGCATTACCGGCTTCTGCGTCGGCGGCCGCATCGCCTTTCTCACCGCGTGCCGGCATCCCGCGGCCATCAAGATCGCCGTGCCGTTTTACGGCGGCGGCATCGCGGCCGACACGCCGGCTGCGCCGATCAACCTGGCGGAACGCATCCAGTGTCCGGTGCTCTGCTTCTTTGGCGATGCGGACCGAATGATCCCGATGGACCAGGTCCGGCGCGTGGACGAAACTCTCAAGCGGCTCAAGAAGACGGCCGAGGTGAAGGTCTACAAGGGAGCAGGGCACGGCTTCTTCTGTAACGACCGCTCCTCCTATGACCCGGGTGCGGCCAAGAACGCATGGGATATCATGCGTTTGTGGCTTGCTAAGTACCTGATCTAGAAGCATAAGTATCAGATCTTGACGCTGAAACCACTCGTGAGATACAGTTGTACTGACCGTTTGGTACAATATTTTACCCAAGGTGTGTGACGGGCACATGTTGACCGAGACGAAGAGCGCAAAGGGAGCGGCGACGAGGGATCAAATCCTCGACGCAGCCGCCCGCCTGATCCACCTCCAGGGCTACCACTGCACCTCTCTGGAGGATGTCCTCCGTGAGAGCGGCGTGGGCAAGGGCAACTTCTATTACCACTTCAAGAGCAAGGAAGAGCTCTGCTACGCCATCATCGGCCGGCTGGTGCGCGGCTTTCTCGAACGCACCCTCGAACCAGCCTTTGCGGATCCCGATCGTGACCCGGTAGCGCAGATCCACGGCTTCCTCGACCGTGTCCTCGACAACCTGCGCCAGCGCAACTGCGTCGGAGGCTGCCCCATCGGCAATCTCGCCTCCGAGCTGTCCGACGTCCACGAGGGTTTCAGGCAGCGGCTGGCCGAAATCTTCGTCCAGTGGCGGGCGGCACTGGCCCGGACGCTGCGCCGGGGCCAGGCGTCCGGGCGGCTCAGCGCCGACTGCAATCCCGAGAGAGCCGCCCACTTTCTCGTGGCCAGCCTCGAGGGCGCCATCCTCATGAGCAAGGTGACGAAGGACATCACGGTGATGGAGCAGTGCGTGGACGAGCTGAAGCGACACCTGACCCTGTACTCCCGGTCTTGAGCTGACGACGACAAGGTGTCCCGCGCTGCGGGGCACAGGAGAGTCATGATGAGCGTCCCAAAGGCGGAAACGATGACGGAGCCCGAGCCGCGGCCGGTCGGAGCCCCGCGCGTCGACCGCGACGCAGCCCTCCTGGAAGGGCTTCGCCGGGGCGATGCCGCGGCGGCAGAAATGCTGCTCGACACCTACGGCGACCGCGTCTATCGCCTGGCCATTCGCATCACCGGCGACGAGCAGGATGCCGAGGAAGTCGCCCAGGACGCGCTCTGGACCGCCGCGCGCAAGATCGGCACCTTCAAGGGTGACTCGGCCTTCGGCAGCTGGGTGTACCGGATCACGGCCAACACGGCGTACCAGAAGCTTCGCGGCCGCCGCGGCCGGCGCAACGAGGTGCTGTGGGACGACCTCCAGCCCGCCTTCGACGATAATCGCCACCACGCCGGGCCGGTCGCCGACTGGTCCGGCAAGGTCGAAGAGCCGGCGCTCCAGACGGAGCTCAGGACGGTGCTGACGACCGCGATCAACGATCTCCCGGCCGACTACCGGACGGCCTTCCTCATGCACGATGTCGAGGGGCTGTCGAACCCGGAGATCGCCGAGACGCTTCACCTGAGCTTGCCCGCGGTGAAGTCGCGCGTGCACCGCTCGCGCCTGTTCCTGCGCGCGCGCCTTTCGCGCTACATGGCGGCCGCATGACTGCCCACGCCAGGGCGGATACCCGCTGGATTGACGATTTCCGATCGCGCCATGCCGCGTGGTGGCCAGGGGCCGAACCGCTGATCGGGCGGCACGACTACGCATCGGCCTTCAAGAGCTATCCCTGGCCGGCCTTCACCGAGACGCCCTGGACGCCGTTGACGAGGCCGCTGGCGGCCTCGCGCATCGGTGTGGTCACCACTGGCGGCCTCTACCGTACGGGCCACGACCTGCCCTTCGACGGCAAGGCGCCCGATGGGGATTGGAGCTATCGCGCCATCCCGGCCGCGGTGCCCATCCAGACCCTCGCCATCTCGCACGAGCATTTTCCCCACGAGACCGCGCGGGCGGACATGAACACGATCTTCCCGCTGGACCGGTTGCGCGAGCTCGAAGCGGGCGGCGAGGTCGGGGGGCTCACGTCCACCCACTACAGCCTGATGGGCTACTGCCCGCGGGCGGCCGACATCGCCGAGGCCACGGCGCCTGAGATCGCCGCGCGGCTCAAGGCCGAGGGCGCGGACGCGGTTCTCGTCGTACCCGTCTGACCCATCTGTCACCAGTCCGGCGGACTGGTGCAGCGCGAGATCGAGGCCTGGGGCATCCCGACCGTCTCACTCTCCAACAATCCCGGGGTGACCAGGCGCGTCATGCCTCCCCGCTGGGCACACGTGCGCTTCCCTCGCGGCAGCATGCTTGGCGAGCCCGGAAACCAACACAAGCAGCTGGCCGTCCTGCGAGCCGCGCTCGCCGCACTCGGCTCCATCACGACCCCCGGTGGGCACATCGAGCTGCCCTACCGCTGGCAGGCCTCGCCGGTTATGTGGAGCGGCAAGCCGCTGAGCGAAGGCTCGAACAGCTAACGCCGCGTCCTGCTTGACTTTCAAGCCGCTCCTGTGGTCATATGAGCGCTCGCTCAAATTTCATTCGAAGAGAGGTCAGAGGGCAATGGAAGCGGTCATCGCGACGGGCGGGAAGCAGTACCGGGTGGCCCCGGGCCAGGTGATCAAGGTCGAGCGCCTCGACAAGGCGGCTGGCTCGTCCGTGGAGTTTACCCAGGTGCTGATGGTCAGCAACGACGGCCAAGTGACCGTGGGGCCGAAGGCGCTTGCCGCCGCGAAGGTCACGGGCCAAGTGGTCTCCGAGAAAAAGGGTGCCAAGGTCCTCGTGGTCAAGTTCAAGCGCAGGAAGAACTACCGTCGGCACCGCGGGCACCGGCAGATCATGACCGCGGTCCGCATCACCAAGATCGAGGCATAGCGCCATGGCTCACAAGAAGGGCGTCGGCAGTTCCCGCAACGGGCGCGATTCGAATTCGCAGCGACTGGGCGTCAAGCGCTTCGGCGGGCAGTTCGTGACGGCGGGCAGCATCATCGTGCGCCAGCGTGGCACCCGCTTCAAGGCGGGCGTCAACGTCGGGCTCGGCACGGACCACACGCTGTTCGCCACCTCCGACGGCTACGTTCGCTTCGAGCGCAAGGGCGACGACAAGTACGTCAGCATCGCCCAGCAGCCCGCCTGATCGCGCCCGGCGTTCCCAGGGCCTGAGATGTTCGTCGACGAGATCGACGTCTTCGTCAAGGGCGGCGACGGGGGCGCGGGCTGCGTGAGCTTTCGACGCGAGAAGTTCGTCCCCCGCGGCGGCCCGGATGGCGGCGACGGCGGCGACGGCGGCAGCATCCTCCTCGAAGCCGATCCGACCATCACCACGCTTCTGGACTTCCACTACCAGCGGCACTACACTGCCCAGCGCGGCCAGCACGGCAAGGGCGCCAACAAAACGGGCGCTTCCGGTGAGGACACTGTCCTTCGCGTTCCGCTCGGCACCGTGGTGTCGGCTCGCGCCACGGGCGAGTGCCTGGGCGACCTGACGGCGCCCGGTGAGCGCGTGCTCGTCGCGCGCGGCGCGCGCGGCGGGCGCGGCAATGCCCGGTTCACCAGCTCCACCAACCGCGCGCCGCGCCGCGCTGACCTCGGGCGCCCCGGCGAGGAGCGCTGGATTCACCTCGAGCTCAAGCTCCTGGCCGACGTGGGCGTCGTCGGATTCCCCAACGCAGGGAAGTCCACGCTCGTCTCGCGGCTCTCGGCCGCCAAGCCCAAGATCGCGGACTACCCGTTCACGACGCTCCAGCCGAGCTTGGGTATCGTCCGGGTTGACGAGCACCGCTCTTTCGTCATCGCCGACCTGCCGGGGCTCATAGAGGGCGCCGCGGAGGGCAAGGGGCTCGGCCACCGCTTCCTGCGCCACGCCGAACGGACGCGCCTCCTCGTGCACCTGGTCGATCTCGACCCGGGCTCCGGCCGTGACCCGGTCGAGGACTGGCGCGTCATCCAGGGTGAGATCGCCGCGTACTCGGGGGAGCTCGCGGCACGGCCTCAGATCGTGGCGGGGAGCAAGGCCGAGCTGCCCGGTACCGAGGAGCGGCGCCGCGAGCTGGAGAGCTTCTGCGCGGTCGAGAAGCTCTCCTTCCACGCCATTTCGTCGGTCACGGGCCTCGGGCTCGACGGGCTGCTGCGCGACATCGCCGGGATCCTGGCGAGCCAGATATGGGCGCCCGCCGCGGGCTGATGCGGGCGCGGCGTCTCGTGGTCAAGGTCGGCAGCGGCCTGATCACGAGCCCGGGCGAAGGGCTCGACGGCAAGCGCATCACGGCGCTGGCCGCAGACATCGCCGCGCTCGTCGCGGAGCGCCGGGAGGTGGTGCTGGTCTCCTCGGGTGCCATCGTCGCGGGGACGGCCCGCCTGGGATTGTCGCGGCGCCCGCGTTCGATCCCGGAGACGCAGGCGGCCGCGGCCGTTGGGCAGTCGGCGCTCATGTGGCACTACGAGCAGGCGTTCAAGCGCCACGGCATCAAGGTCGGCCAGGTGCTCCTGACCTCTCAGGACATCAGCGACCGCGGCCGGTACCTCAACGCCCGCAACACGCTGCTGGCGCTGCTCGCCTTCGGCGTGCTGCCCATCGTCAACGAGAACGACACGGTCGCCGTGGAGGAGATCAAGGTGGGCGACAACGACAACCTGGCGGCCCTTGTCGCCCACCTCATCGACGCTGACCTCCTGGTGCTGCTGACGGACGTAGACGGCCTCTACACCGGCGACCCGCGGGGCGATCCCTCGGCTCGCCGCATCGAGACGGTCGAGGCCGTGACCGAGGAGATCCGCAGACTCTGCTTCGACGCGGTCGGCCGGGTCTCGGTCGGCGGTATGGCCACCAAGCTCGAGGCGGCGCAGAAGGCCGGCGCCTCCGGCATCCCGATGGTGATCGCGAGCGGCCGCGAGCCCGGCACCCTGGGCCGCCTGCTCAAAGGCGAGTCTCTGGGAACCCACTTCCTGCCCCGCGACGACAGGCTGGCGGCACGCAAGCGATGGATCGCCTTCGCCGTGCCGCCGCAGGGGCGGCTCACCGTTGACGCTGGGGCGCGAAAGGCGTTGACTGAGAAGGGCAAGAGCCTTCTGCCGTCGGGCGTGGTGAGCGTCCAGGGGGAGTTCAGCGCCGGCGAAGTCGTGGCGCTGGCCGAGCCCGACGGCCAGGAATTCGCGCGCGGGCTCGTCAATTACGACGCGGGCGAGCTGCGGAAGATCCGCGGCGCCAAAACGGCCGAGATCGAGAAGACCTTGGGATACAAGGGGCTCGCCGAGGTCATCCATCGGGACAACCTGGTGGTGCTCTCCGGCCCGGGAGGATGCTGACCATGGAGGTGACGGCGCACGTGACCGCGAAGGCGCGGGCGGCGAAGGAGGCGGCCCGGGCGCTGGCCCTCGCCTCCACCCGGGCCAAGAACGAGGCGCTGCTGCAGATGGCCCGCGGGCTCGAGGAGAAGACGGCCCCCGTGCTCGAAGCCAACCGCGCCGACCTCGAACGCGCGCGGGCTGCCGGGCTCACCCGCGCCTTCATCGACAGGCTGACGCTCTCCGAGGGGCGCATCGAGGAGATGGCGGCAGGCCTGCGCCAGGTCGCCGGGCTGCCCGACCCCGTAGGCGAGACCGTCGAGGCCTGGCAACGGCCCAACGGCATCGAGATCTCGCGGGTCCGCGTGCCGCTCGGCGTCATCGGCTTCATCTACGAGTCGCGCCCCAACGTCACGGCCGACGCCGCCGGCCTCTGCCTCAAGTCCGGCAACGCAGTGCTGCTTCGCGGCGGCAGCGAGGCGCTCGCGTCCAACGCCGCCATCGTCAACGTGCTGGGCAAGGCCGTGGAGAAGGCCGGCCTGCCCGCCGACTCGGTGCAGGTCGTGGACACCGCCGACCGCGCGGCGGTCATGGCCATGCTCACACTCGACCGCTTCATTGATCTCATCATTCCGCGCGGCGGCGAGGAGTTCGTGCGGCTGGTCGCCGAGCGCGCCACGGTGCCAGTCCTCAAGCACGACAAAGGCGTGTGCCACGTCTACGTGGACGCCAGCGCCGACCTCGACATGGCCGCGGCCATTGCCGTCAACGCCAAGGCCCAGCGCGTGAGCGTGTGCAACGCCATGGAGACCCTCCTCGTGGACGCGGCGGTGGCCGCGGCCTTCCTGCCGCGGGTCGCCGCGCGGCTGCGCCTGGCCGGCGTGGAGATGCGCGGGGACGAGCGCACGCGGGCCCTCGTGCCCGACGCGCGTCCGGCGACGGACGCCGACTGGGACACGGAGTACCTCGACTATATCGTCGCGATCCGGGTCGTCGACGGGCTTGACGCCGCCATCGAGCACATCCGGCGCCATGGCTCCGGGCTGGCCGAGGCCATCGTGACGTCGGACCTCCGGAACAGCCGTCGCTTCACTCGCGTAGTCGACGCCGCCGCCGTCCTCGTCAACGCCTCGACGCGCCTCGTGGACGGCTCTCAGTTCGGCATGGGCGCCGAGATGGGCATCTCGACCTCGCGCCTGCACGCGCGCGGGCCCGTCGGGGTGCGCGAGCTGACCACGACCAAGTTCGTCTTGATGGGCGACGGCCAGGTGCGGGAGTAGCGGCCCCGGTGCCCAAGGTCGGTGTCTTCGGCGGCTCGTTCAACCCGATCCACTTCGGCCACCTGCTCCTCGCCGACGAGATTTGCGAGGCATTGGCCTTCGATCGCGTGCTCTTCGTGCCGGCCGCCGTGCCACCCCACAAGCCTGCGGCCGAACTGGCGTCGGCGGAGCATCGGTACCGGATGACCGAGCTGGCCGTCGGCGAGCACCCGTGCTTTGCCGTCTCGGACGTCGAACTCCGCCGCCGGGGCCCTTCCTACACCATCGACACGCTCCAGGCGCTCCGGGGCGAAGGCGACCTCTACCTGCTGATCGGCTCGGAGACCTTCCTTGACCTGTTGAGCTGGCGCGAGCCGCGGGCCGTCGCCCGGCTGGCGCGCCTGGTCGTCGTGCCGCGCACCGGCGCCGGCTTCGAGCCGGGAGCACCGGCGGCCCAGAAGGTTCTCCACGAGCTTGGCTTGCCCGCCTTCGGCAGCGCGGAGGGACCCGTGCTGTATCGCGCGGCATCGCTGCCCATCTCGGGCTCGGACCTGCGCCGGCGCGCGCGCGACGGCAGGAGTCTCGCCTACAGGATGCCCGAGCCCGTCGTCGCCTATATCCGCGAGCACCGCCTGTACCGCTCGGCACCCTGATGGCATCCCTCTCTGCTGAAGCTACCGCGCGCCTGGCGGCCCGCGCCGCGCTCGACAAGAACGCCAAAGACCTCGTCATCCTCGATCTCCGGGGCCTGTCCACGGTGGCGGACTTCTTCGTCGTCACGAGCGCGCGGTCGACCACGCAGGCCGACACCGTCGTCGAGGCCGTGCGTATGGCGCTCAAGGCCGCGGGGACCCGGCCCCGGCACCAGGAAGGCAGCGCGGAGAGCGGGTGGCTCCTGCTGGACTACGTCGACGTCATCGTGCACGTCTTCGTCGGGGCGACGCGGCATTTCTACGCGCTCGAGCGCCTGTGGGGCGACGCACCGCTCCTTTCCGTGGAGCGGGGAGCGGCGACCGGCGATTGATTTCCGCTGGGGGGCGTGGTAGCCTTCGCCACTAATTCCGGCCCGGATCGGCCGTTTCGCGGAGGAGACAGCGATGAGGAAGGACCGCTTGGCCCAGTTCAAGAAGAAGCTGGAGGAGAAGCATCGCCAGCTCGCCGAGGGAGTGGGCAAGACCGTGCTCTACGCCAAGGGCCCCGAGGACGACTCCACGAAGGATCTTGGTGACCAGGCCGCCACGTCCTATAACCGCGAGTTCCTCTTCGAGCTGAGCAACGGCGACCGCCGGGTCCTGAAGGACGTCGTCTCGGCGCTGAAAAAGATCGACGGAGGCAGCTTCGGCGACTGCGAGCGGTGCGGGGAGGCCATCTCCGACAAGCGTCTCGAGGCACTGCCCTTCGCCCGCTACTGCATCGACTGCCAGCGACTCATCGAAGAAGAAGAGCGCACCGCCGCCGGGTAGCGCCGGCCGACGCCCGCCAGTCGTGTCCGTCCGCTTCGGCGTCCTGTTCGCTCTCGCCTTCGGTGTCGCGGTCGCGTACCTCGCCTCGCTGAACACCGCCAGCGTCCGCGTCGCTCTCGCCGCCGACTGGGTCTGGGATCTGCCGCTGGCGGCGCTGGTTGTCGGCGCGTTCCTGACGGGCGCGGTGCTGGCTCTGCTCCTTGGCCTCGTCCACGACCTCGGGCGCTCCTACCGCGACTACCAGCGCGCGCGCGGGGCGCGGCGCGCCGAGTCCATCGGGGATGTCTACCACCGCGGCGTGGACGCCCAGCTGGCGGGCCGCGCCGATGCGGCTGTGAAGATCTACGAAGAGTTGTTGAAGCGCGAACCCGGCCACGCGCAGGCCCACGCGCGGCTGGGCGAGCTCGCGCTCGAGCGCGGCGACGCCAGGGGGGCCCTGGTCCACCACCTGGACGCGCTCCGGGGCGAGGAGCGGCCTGAGCTTGTGCTCGCGGCCGCGGAGGACTTCCGGCGGACGGGCCGCCCCGGGGAGGCGGTGGCACTGCTCGAGCGCCTCCTGGCGGGCGACCACGACCATCTGGCTGCGCTGCGCGCCCTGCGGGATCTTGCCGTGGACGAAGGCCAGTGGCAGCGGGCGCTCGGCGCGCAGGAGCGGATCGTTGCCGTCGGGTCCGGCGGGCGGGGTCAGGAACAGGCGACGCTGGCCGGGATTCAATACGAGCTCGGGCGGGCGCTTCTCGTCGAGGGCCAGGTTCAGCCCGCCATCGCCAGCTTCCGCGAGGCGCTCCGCTCCCAATCCAATTTCCTGCCCGCCGCCGTCGCGCTGGGAGACGCCCACGCCGCGGCGGGCGATGGACGGGAGGCCCTCCGCGTGTGGGAGCGGGCGGTCGAGACCCAGCCGGCCCTCCCGCTCCTGGCCCGCCTCGAGCAGGCCTACAGGGCCGAGGGCCGCCCGACGCGCATGATCGCGCTCTACCAGGCCGCAAGCGCGCGCGCCCCCGAGAGCGTGCCGCTCGCCTTCGCCCTCGGCCGCGTCTACTTCGAGCTCGCCATGCTGGACGAGGCCGCTGACCAATTTCAGAAGGTCGAGGTTCGGGAGCCCGACCTGCCCGGGCTCCACGCCTTCCTGGGCGCCATCTTCGAGCGCCGCGGACAGACGGCGGAAGCGTTCGAGGAATACCGCCGAGCGCTCACGCTCAGCGGGGCGTTCGACTGGCCCCACCGCTGCACCGCATGCGGGGCCGCGCACGACAGCTGGATGGACCGGTGCCCGTCGTGCCGCAGCTGGAACACATCGCACCCGTAGCGCCCGACTCGGCTCGCGGCTGGCGGCCGTGGGTCACCGCGGCCCTCGACCTCGTCTTCCCTCCGCTCTGTCCCGTCTGCGATCGGATGCTCGGCGCCGGCCGGCGTGATCCGCTGTGCGGGGCGTGCTGGGAAGGCCTCGAACGGATTGCGCCGCCGTGGTGCCGGTGCTGCGGCGCCCCGCTCGGCGTCGAGGGGCTCTGCGGGGCCTGCCGGATCCGCCGGCCGCGCTTCGCGTACGCGCGCGCGACCTTGCTCTACGGTGACCTCGTGCGCGAGGCGATTCACGCCTTCAAGTTCGGAGGGCGGCGCGGGCTGGCGTATCCGCTGGGGGACCTCCTCGCGGGGCTGGGCCTTTCCGCTCTTCCGGGCGCCGCGCCTGACCTCCTCGTGCCGGTCCCGCTCCACCCCCGCCGCGCGCGGGAGCGCGGCTACAACCAGGCACTGCTCCTGGCCCGCCGCCTCGGGCGCGCCTGGGGTGTGCCGGTGGCCGCCGACGCCCTCCTGCGGGCCGTGCCGACCCTGCCACAGGCCGATCTCGACGCCGCGGCGCGCAGGCGGAATGTCCGCGGCGCCTTTGTCGTGTGCCGGCCCGAGGTGATCGCCGGTCGCCACGTCGTGCTTGTGGACGACGTGCTCACCACCGGCGCCACGGCCGGGGAGTGCGCCGGCAATCTCTACCGGGCAGGGGCGGCCGCCGTCGGCGTCCTGACCGTCGCCCGGGCCCTCTAGCCGTCCCCCGGCCGCGCTTGCGGCCCCGCCCCGAGGCGCCTATAATCAGGGTCCTTGTGGTTCGGAAGTCGCTGCCAAACCTCAATAATCATCACCAAGGAGCGCATGATGGGCGTGCGGGTAGGGGTCAACGGGTTTGGGCGTATCGGCCGGGTGTTTTTCCGCGCGGCGCTCCAGGCGCCGGAACTCGAGGTGGTGGCGGTCAATGACTTGGCGGACGCCAAGACGCTCGCCCACCTCCTCAAGTACGACTCGGTCCACGGCATCCTCCGCGCCGAGGTGACGCACAAGGGGGAGGCGATCTTCGTCAACGGACGCGAGGTGCGCGTCTGCTCCGCGAAGGATCCGGCGACCCTGCCATGGGGCGAGATGGGGGTGGACATCGTGGTCGAGTCCACCGGCGTCTTCCGCGACAAGGCGACGACGACCAAGCACCTGCAGGCGGGCGCGAAGAAGGTGGTGATCACGGCACCGGCCAAGGATCCCGACATCACCGTGGTCCTGGGCGTCAACGAGCAGAAGTACGATCCGGTCGCGCACGAGCTGGTATCCAATGCCTCGTGCACCACCAACTGCCTCGCCACGGTCGCCAAGGTCCTGCTCGACAACTTCGGCATCAAGCGCGGCTTCGCCTCGACCGTGCACGCCTACACCAACGACCAGCCCATCCACGACTTCCCGCACAAGGATCTCCGCCGCGCGCGGGCGGGCGCCGTCAGCATGATCCCCACGACGACGGGCGCGGCCACGGCAGTCGGCTTGGTGCTGCCCGAACTCAAGGGCAAGCTGGACGGTATCGCCATCCGCGTGCCGACGGCGAACGTGTCCGTCGTGGACCTGACCGCCGAGATCGAGAAGCCGGCGACGCCGGCGGCGATCAACGACGCCTTCCGCGCCGCCGCCACGGGCGCGCTGCGCGGGATCCTCGACGCGACGGACGAACAGCTGGTCTCGGTGGACTTCAACGGCAACCCGCACTCGTCCATAGTGGACCTGCAGTCCACCGCGGTCATCGACGGCACCATGGTCAAGGTTCTCGCCTGGTACGACAATGAGTGGGGCTACTCGAACCGCGTCAAGGACCTCATCCGGTACATGTCGAAGTCCTTGTAGCTTGACCAAGGCAGCTTGACCAAGCTCAGAGTCGATCAACTGGATCTCGCGGGGAAGCGCGTTTTCCTCAGGGTGGACCTCAACGTTCCGCTCGAGGCCGGCCGCGTCGCCGAGGACACGCGCATCCGGGCCGTCGTGCCCACGATCGAGCACTGCCTCAAGGCGGGGGCGTCGGTCATCCTCGCCTCGCACCTGGGACGCCCGAACGGCACGGTCGACCCGCGCTACTCGCTCACGCCCGTGGCCGCGCGCCTCGGGGAATTGCTCGGCCGGCCGGTTCCGCTCCTGCCCGACTGCGCCGGGCCCGAGGTCGAGGCGGCCGCGGCCGCGCTGAAGCCGGGCGATATCGTCCTGCTCGAGAACCTGCGCTTCAACCCGGGCGAGGAGGCCAACGACTCCGAGTTCGCGCGCCGGCTTGCTGCGCTTGCCGACGTGTACGTCGACGACGCATTTGCGGCGGCGCACCGGGCTCACGCCTCGACCGCGGGCATCACGCGCTTCCTCCAGCCTGCCGTAGCCGGGCTGCTCATGGCGCGCGAGCTAGAGGCGCTGGGACGGATCTTCGAGCGGCCCGAGCGGCCCGTCGCCGCCGTGCTCGGTGGCGCAAAAGTCTCGGACAAGCTCGCTCTGGTCGAGCACCTGCTGACTCGCGTGGACGTCCTCCTGGTCGGCGGCGGCATGGCCTTCACCTTCCTTGCCGCGGTGGGTTACGGCGTCGGCCGCTCGCTCCTCGAGAGAGACCGGCTCGAGGCCGCGCGCGGCATCCTGGCGCGCGCCAGGAGCCTCGGCGTGCGGGTGCGGCTGCCGGTGGACGTGGTTGCGGCGCCGTCGGCCGCCAGCGCGGACGGCATCCGGACCGTGGGCGTGCGCGAGATCCCGGACGACCTGATGGGCCTCGACATCGGCCCGCTCACCGTCGCCCAATTCGGCGCGGCGCTCCAGGGAGCCAGGACGGTCGTCTGGAACGGGCCCATGGGCGTCTTCGAGAAGCCGGCATTCGCGGCCGGAACACTCGGCGTCGCGCGGGCGGTCGCCGGGTGCGGTGCCTTTTCCGTCATTGGCGGCGGCGACACCATCGCGGCGGTCCGGCAGGGAGGCGTCATCGACCGCATCGGCTACATCTCGACCGCCGGCGGTGCCTTCCTCGAGTTCCTCGAGGGGCGCGTGCTGCCCGGCGTGGCCGCTCTCGGCGAGGCGCCCTGATGCGCACGCCCCTCGTCGTCGGCAACTGGAAGATGCACGGCGGGCTGGCCGAGGCGCGGGAGCTGGCCTCCGGCGTGCGTGACGGGCTCAAGCGCCCGCGCGGCGTGGAAGTGGCGATCTGCCCGCCCTTCACGGCGCTGCCCGCGGTAGCGGAGGTGCTGAAGGGTTCGGCCATCGGCTTGGGCGCCCAGAACTGCCACTGGGAAGACACGGGCGCCTTCACGGGTGAGATCGCACCAGGCATGCTCGTCGAGCTGGGCTGCCGCTTCGTCATCCTCGGACACTCGGAGCGCCGGCACATCTTCCGCGAGACGGACGAGGAGATCAGCCGCAAGGTAGCGGCGGCGCTTCGCCACGGGCTCCAGCCGCTGCTCTGCGTCGGCGAGACCGCGGAGGAGCGGCGCCAGGGGCTGACCTTCACCGTGGTCGAGGGGCAGCTGCGCGCCGGATGGGCCGGGCTCGGGGCCGACGAGATCGCGCGCTCCGTCCTGGCCTACGAGCCGGTGTGGGCCATCGGGTCGGGGCTCAACGCCACGCCCTCGCAGGCCGCGGAGGTCCACGGCTACCTGCGCGGGCTCGTCTCCGAGCTTGCCTCGAAGGAGACCGCCCAGTCCCTGCGTATCCTCTACGGCGGCAGCGTCAAGCCCGACAACGCGGCGGCGCTGACGCAAGAGCCCGACATCGACGGCGCACTCGTGGGCGGCGCCTCGCTCCAGGCGCAAGGCTTCATCACCATCGCGAAGAAGTCCGCCCAGAGGGGCGGATCATCGAAGGAGTGACCCGCCCATGTTCACCCTGATCGTCATCATTCACGTGATCGTGAGCTTCATCATCATCGGCTTGGTGCTGCTCCAGGCGGGCAAGGGCGCCGATATCGGCTCGGCCTTCGGAGGCAGCGGCAGCCAGGCGGTCTTCGGATCCATGAGCACCCCGACCGTGCTCGGCAAGATCACGACGGTGGTCGCCGTGGTCTTCATGGCGACGTCGTTCTCGCTGGCCGTGCTCTCCCATAACCGCGCGACGACGATCATGCCGGCCTCCGCGCCGGCGGTGCCGGCTTCCCCCGCCGTCCCCGTGCCGGACCAGAAGTGATGCGCGCCGCGCGCAAAACGCCCCTACTGGCGCTTGCCGCGCTCCTCACGCTCGGCGGCGGCGGGCGCAAGGCCGCGGTCGCTGCCGGCCAGACGCCGGCGGGGAGCGGCACGCCCGCCTCCGGCGACACCTTCGTCCAGGCCTCGATCGGCGACATCACCGGCCTCATCCCGAACATCACGACGGATGGAGCCTCGCATGCTGTCGGCGCTCTAATCTACGACGGGCTCGTGCAGATCGACAAGGACCTGAACTGGGTGCCGGCGATAGCCGAGTCCTGGCAGTTCAGCAGGGACTGCCTCACGCTGACCTTCAAGCTGCGGAAGAACGTGAAGTGGCACGATGGCAAGCCGTTCACGGCCGAGGACGTGCACTTCACGTACAAGGCCATGATGAACCCGAAGACCCCGACCGCGTACCGGGACGACTTCGTGTTGGTGCGGGACGTCCAGGTGCTCGACCCATACACGGTGCGCGTCATCTACTCGCAGCCATACGCCAAAGCCGTCGGGAGTTGGGGGACGGCCATGCTGCCGAAGCACCTGCTCGCGAAGTACGTCGAGGAGGGAAAGCTCCGCGAGGCGCCGCAGAACACGCAGCCTGTCGGCACCGGGCCCTACCGGTTCCAGGAGTGGAAGAGCGGCGAGAAAGTGGTGCTGTTGGCCAACAGGGACTACTACATTGAGGGGCGGCCGTACCTGGGCCGCATCGTCTACCGCGTCATCCCGAGCCAGGCGACCATCTTCCTGGAGCTCAAGGCCAAGGGCGTGGACATGGCCGATCTCACGGCCATCCAGTACGCGCGCCAGACCGAATACCCGGCCTTCAAGCAGGACTACAACAAGTTCCGCTACCCCGGCAGCGGCTACACCTACTTCGGCTTCAATCTCAAGGACCCGCGCTTCGCCGACCGGCGGGTGAGGCAGGCCTTCGCCCACGCGATCAACAAGCCCGACCTGATCGAGGGCGTGGTCATGGGGCTGGCGCGCGAGGCAACGGGGCCATTGCGCCCCGGCACCTGGGCCTATACCGACAAGGTCAAGCGCTACCCGTACGACCCGGCCAAGGCCAGGCAGCTCCTCGCCGCCGCGGGGTGGTGGGACCGGAACGGCGACGGCATCCTGAGGAACAAGGAGGGCCAGCCTTTCACCTTCACGATCCGGACCAACCAGGGCAACGAGGAGCGGAAGAAGGTCGCCGAGCTCATCCAGCAGCGGTTCAAGGAGATCGGCATCCAGACCGACATCCAGACCATCGAGTGGGCCGCCTTCCTCAAGGAGTACATCAAGCAGAAGCGTTTCGAGGCGATCATCCTCGGCTGGGGCACGGGCGTAGACCCGGACCAGTACCCCGTCTGGCACTCCTCCCAGATGGGGCCCGACCAGCTCAACCATATCTCCTTCTGGAACGCCGAGGTTGACGCGCTCCTCGAGAAGGGCCGCACCTCCTGCCACCAGCAGGAGCGGGTCGCGACGTATCGCCGCATCCAGGAGATCCTGGCCGAGGAGCAGCCCGTCGTCTTCCTCTATTTCAAGGACGCGCTGCCCGCGGTGTCCTCGCGGGTGCGAGGGATCAAGCCGGAGCCGGCAGGCATCGGCTACAACTTCATCGACTGGTTCGTGCCAAAGCACCTGCAACGGTATACATCGGGCTAGATGGCGCTCTTCGCCCTGCGCCGGCTGGTGCTGGCGATCCCGCTCCTGATCGGGATCACCTTCATCTCGTTCATGGTCATCCAGCTGGCGCCCGGCGGACCGTTCGATTACTTGCGCGGGGAAGAGTCGGGGCAAGACTCCAAGCTCATCGAGCGGCTGAACATCGAGTACGGTCTCGACCAGCCGATCCACGTCCAGTACTGGCGCTGGCTCGTCCGCATCGCCCGGCTCGACTTCGGCCGCTCCTTCCAGCCCGATGCCAGGCCCGTCCTGAGCAAGATCGGCGATCGGCTGCCGATCACGCTCTTCATCAACCTCGTCCAGATGTTCATGATCGTCGCGCTGGCGATCCCCATTGGCGTCGCCTCGGCGACGCACCAGTACTCGCTCTTCGACAAGGTCACGACGGTCTTTGTCTTCATCGGTTTCGCCACGCCCGACTTCTGGCTGGCGCTCCTCCTGATGATCCTCTTCGGGGTGCAACTCGACTGGCTGCCCATCTCCGGGCTGCGCTCCCTCAATTACGAGTATCTGGGCTTCTGGCAGAAGCGGTGGGACTTGCTGAGCCACCTGGTCCTGCCGGTCTTCGTGGTGACCTTCGGCGGCCTCGCGGGGCTCTCGCGCTACATGAGGCAGAGCATGCTCGAGGTGATCCGCCAGGACTACGTGCAGACCGCGCGGGCCAAGGGGCTGCCGGAGCCCGTCGTGATCGGCAAGCATGCGCTGCGCAATGCGCTCCTGCCGGTGGTGACCATCCTCGGGCTCTCGCTGCCGGGGCTCATCGGCGGCAGCGTCATCATCGAGAGCATCTTTGCGATCCCGGGCATGGGCCAGCTCATGGTCCAGTCGGTCTTCTCGCGCGACTACCCGGTCATCATGGGCAACCTCGTCATCGTCGCGTCGCTGACGCTCTTGGCCAACCTCTTCGCCGACCTCGCCTACGGGCTGGTGGACCCGCGCATCCGTTTCGCCGGTCGCCGGCGGCGTCGCTAGGATGCTCCAGGGGTTCCGTGCGCGGCGAGGGGAGATCCGCCAGTTCTGGCGTACGTTCTCCCGCAACCAGCTGGCCTGCTGCGGCGCCGTCGTGGTCGGCATCCTGGTCGTCATCGCGGTGCTGGCGCCAGCGCTGGCGCCGTGGGACCCGAACAAGCCCGACATGAAGAAGATCCTCGAGGGGCCGTCCGCCGCGCACTGGCTCGGCACGGACCAGATCGGGCGCGACGTGCTCTCGCGCCTGCTCTACGGCTCCCGCATCTCGCTGGCGGTCGGCTTCGTCTCGGTGGGGATCGCGGTCCTGATCGGCATCCTGCTGGGCGCCGCGGCGGGCTATCAGGGAGGCATCGTGGACGCGTTCATCATGAGGCTCGTGGACCTCATGCTGGTCTTCCCGCGCTTCTTCCTGCTGCTGGCCGTGCTGGCCTTTCTCAAGCCCTCGATCTGGACCATCATGGCGGTGATCGGCCTGACCGGCTGGATGGGCGTCACCCGCCTCGTGCGCGCGGAGTTCCTGGCGCTCCGCGAGCGGGAGTTCGTCATCTGGTCGGAGTCCATCGGTGCGAGCGCGCTGCGGGTGATCTTCAAGCACATCCTGCCCAACGCGCTGGCGCCCGTGCTCGTCGCGATGACGCTTGGCATCCCGGCCGCCATCCTGACAGAGTCCGGGCTGTCCTTCCTGGGCCTGGGGGTCCAGCCGCCGTTCGCAACCTGGGGCAACATCCTCAACGACGGCAAGGACCTGATCACGTACGCCTGGTGGCTGACGCTCTATCCGGGGCTCGCCATCCTCGTCACCGTGCTCTCCTACAACCTGTTGGGCGAGGGGATACGAGACGCGCTCGACCCGCGGCTGCGCCAGTCCGGTGTGGGGCGTGCGCTCCGGCTTGGGCGCTGATTGACAAGCCGCTCGGGGCCACGGCATACTTTGCGTTCGCCGGGCCGAAGTGGCGGAATTGGCAGACGCGCACGTTTGAGGGGCGTGTGGGGCAACCCGTGGGGGTTCGAGTCCCCCCTTCGGCACCACGTAATGGCTGAACAGGCGATCTCCACGCGGAGCTGGGGAGGCGGAAGCCCCTGGCTCGCATAATCGGCAGCATCGGCGTCCTCGAGCTGCTCCCCACCTCCACTCCCGGCGGCGGACCGAAGCAGGTCTATGATCTCGTGCGCCGGCTTCCCAAGAGCGAGTTCGACGTGGTGGTCGGCGCGCCGCGCGACGGGATCTTCTTCGAGCGCTTCCAGGCTCTCGGGCTCCGAGTCGTGGAGTTCCCGCCGAGCCGCTTGAGCCTGCGTCACCTGCTGCTCGCCATCCGCCTGATCCGTCGGTTCGACATCGCGGTCGTCCACACCCATGGCAAAGGGCCGGGCCTCTACGGCCGGCTGGCCGCCTGGTGGACCGGGGCGTCGTCCGTCCACACCTTCCATGGGATTCACTACGCCGGCTACCCGCGAATTGGCCGGTGGCTCTACCTTGCGCTCGAGCGTCAGCTCTCGCGCCTCAGTCGCACGATCATCAACGTGTCCGCCTCCCAAAGCGTCGAGGGGCTCGGCCTCCGGCTCTTCACAGCCGAGCAGAACGCCGTCGTCGTCAACGGCATCGCGCCGGAGGAGATCAGCCGGGCGATGTCTGAATCTCCTGTCCGCCGCGACAGCCTGGCGCTGACCGCTGAGGATGTGGTGCTCGGATGCATCAGTCGCTTCGACCCGATCAAGCGGCTCGAGGTGCTCCTGGCGGCGGTCCAGCGGCTGGTCGGACGGCTCCCGCGCGTCACCCTCCTCCTGGTAGGGGCCGGCACGGAAGAGGAACGGATCCGGCGGCTGACGGTCGAGATGGGCCTGCAAGGCCGCGTGATCTTCACCGGCTTCCTAGAGAACCCTGCCCGGGTGTACCCGGCGCTCGACCTCTACGTCACCGCATCGGAAAAGGAAGGCCTGCCTCTCTCCCTCGTGGAAGCGATGTGCGCCGGACTCGCCGTTGTCGCCACTGATGTGTCCGGCCACCGAGACGTCGTGATCCATGGCGAGACGGGGCTCCTGGTCCCTCCCAACGACGGCGCCGCGCTGGCCGACGCCATCGCGGAGCTCATCGCCGATCCCGTTCGGCGCAGAGCGATGGGCGAGGCGGGACGGCGGCGGGCCCTCGCGGATTTCGAACTCCAGCTCATGGTGGACGCCACGGCGGCGATCTATCGCCGGGCCCGCGCGCCCCAACCGAGCCGGATTCGGCATCAATTCCATCACTAGCGTCCCCCGCTGAGGGCCTGTTGCGCCTGTGAAAAGGTGTGCCATAATGGCCGTGGCGAACGGGAAAAAGGACAAACTTCCATGGGACTTCCGCTTCCCCTCCTCGCGCCGACCGGACCGCCGTCAGCACAGAAGCCGGCGTGGCTCAAGGTGCGCGCGCCCGGCGGGCCCACGTACATACGGCTTAAGGGGCTCATGCGCGAGTGGAACCTCCACTCGGTCTGCGAAGAGGCGCACTGCCCGAACATCGGCGAGTGCTGGGAGGAGTCGACCGCGACCTTCATGATCCTGGGAGATGTCTGCACGCGGAACTGCGGCTACTGCGCTGTCGCCCACGGAAAGCCCGTGTGGGAGGACCGCGAGGAGCCCGAGCGCGTCGGGCGCGCGGTGGGCGAGCTCGGCCTCGAGCACGTCGTCATCACCTCGGTGAACCGGGATGACCTGGCCGACGGCGGGGCGGGCGCTTTCGCGGCGACGGTGCGGGCGATCAGACGGTCTGCGCCCGCCTGCCGCGTCGAGCTGCTGATCCCCGACTTCCAGGGCAGGGCCGACGCGCTCGAGACCGTGATCGACGCCGCGCCTGACATCCTCAACCACAACACCGAGACGGTGCCGAGCCTGTACAAGGTCGCGCGTCACGGCGGCCGATACGAGCGCGCGCTGGAGATCTTCCACAGGGCGCGGCGGGCGGCGCCGCGCCTGCTGACGAAGTCCGGCATCATCCTCGGACTGGGCGAGGAGCGCGAGGAGCTGCTCGAGACCATGCGCGACCTGCGACGGGCCGACGTGAACATTCTGACGCTGGGGCAGTACCTGCGGCCGTCGCCTCAGCACCTTCCTGTTGCCCGTTACTACACGCCCGCGGAATTTTCGGAGCTGGCCGAGGCCGGACGCGCCATCGGCTTCGCCCACGTCGAGTCGGGGCCCCTGATCCGCTCCTCCTATCACGCAAAGCGCCAAGTCCCAGGCGTCGCAGCGGGGGCCTGACTTGGAATACGTCTCAATTCTGATGGTCTTTGCCGCTTCTGCGGCGGTGGCGGGCGCGCTGCTCGGCATCCCGCTGCTGATCGCGCCCCGGCGCTACTCGGCGGCCAAGATGGAACCCTTCGAGTGCGGCAAGGATCCGGTGGCACTGCCCGAGGGGCGCTTCGCCATCAAGTTCTCCACCATCGCCATATTCTTCATCATCTTCGACATCGAGCTGCTGTTCATCTGGCCGTGGGCGACCGTGTTCAAGAGCCTCGGGTGGTTCGGATTCGCGGTCATGCTCGTCTTCCTGGGCATCCTGATGCTCGGGTTCCTCTATATCTGGCAGAAGCGGGGGCTCGAATGGGAGTAGGGACCTTCTTCACTTCCAAGCTCGACGAGGCCATCGGCTGGGCGCGCAAATTCTCGATCTTCCAGTATCCGTTCGTGACCGCGTGCTGCGGCATGGAGTACATGGCCACCGCGTGCTCGCACTACGACGTGGACCGGTTCGGCGCGGGATTGCCGCGCTTCTCGCCGCGGCAGGCCGACGTGCTCTTCGTCGTGGGCACGATCAGCCACAAGATGGCGCCCGTGCTCAAGCGCATCTACGACCAGATGTGCGAGCCCAAGTGGGTGGTCGCCTTCGGCGTCTGCACCTGCACGGGCGGCTTCTACGACAACTACGCAACGGTCCAGGGGATAGATACCATCATTCCCGTCGACATCTACATCCCCGGCTGTCCTCCCCGTCCCGAAAGCGTCATCGACGGCCTGATGAAGCTGCAGGACAAGATCGCCGCGGGCGCGCAGCGCTACTAGGCCTTGACCATGGACGGATCCGCCATTCTCGCGCGGCTGCGCGGGCGCCTGGGCGCGCGGGTGCTCGAGACCCACGAGCACCACGGCGATCACACGGCCGTCGTTGCCCGCGAGGGCATCGTCGACGCGCTCTCGTACTGCCGGGACGACGCCCTACTCCGCTTCGACATGCTGATGGACCTCACGGCCGTGGACTACCTCAAGTTCCCCGGCCGCGAGGACGGTCCGCGCTTCGACGTCGTGTACCACCTGTACTCCGTCGCGCACAATCACCGCGTGCGGCTGAAGGTGGCCGTCGAGCAGGACGCGCCGTCCGTAGCCACCGCCACGGGGCTCTGGCCCATCGCCAACTGGCTCGAGCGCGAGGTGTGGGACATGTTCGGCATCCGGTTCGAGGGGCACCCCGACCTGCGGCGTCTCCTCATGTACGAGGAATTCGTCGGCCACCCGCTCCGCAAGGACTACCCCATCGAGCGCCGCCAGCCCTTGATCGGGCCGAACGTCTGACTATGCCGGAACGAACCGCGCGCGAGCTGTTCCTCGGAGAGGGCCCTGGCACGGGCAGCGGCAGCCAGAACCTCTACGTCAACCTGGGGCCGGCCCACCCGGCCATGCACGGCATCATCCGCATCTTCGCCGAGCTCGACGGCGAGGTCGTGGTCAAGACCGACGTCGAGATCGGCTACCTGCACCGCGCCTTCGAGAAGGACTGCGAGGCCGGCCCGTACAACAACGCCATCCCCTACACGGACCGCCTCAACTACGTTTCGCCGCTCATCAATAACTTCGCCTACGCCTCGGCGGTCGAGAAGCTTCTCGGCATCGAGATCACCGAGCGCTGCAAGTACATCCGGGTGGTGATGAGCGAGATCTCGCGGGTGTGCGACCACCTGACCTGCGTGGGCGCCTCCGCCATGGAGCTGGGCGCCTTCACGGTCTTCCTGTACATGATCAAGGCGCGCGAGTTCCTCTGGGAGCTGGTCGAGGACGTCACGGGCGCGCGGCTGACCATCTCCTACGGCCGGGTCGGCGGCGTCAAGGCCGACCTGCCCGACGGCTTCGGCATCAAGGTGCGCAAGGCGTTCGCCGAGGTGCGGCAGGTCCTCACGGAAGTCCACACGCTCATCACCGGCAACCGGATCTTCATGGACCGCATGGTCGGCGTCGGGGCGCTGTCCGCCGAGGAGACCATCGCCTGGGGCATCACGGGGCCCCTGCTCCGCGCGGCCGGCGTGCCCTTCGACCTTCGCCGCGTGCAGCCCTACTGGGCGTACGATCGCGTCGAGTTCGAGGTGCCGCTCGGGAAGAACGGCGATAACTTCGACCGCTATCTCGTCCGTATGGCCGAGATGGAGCAGGCCATGCGCATGGTCGAGCAGGCCCTCGAGCGGATGCCGGGCGGCGCCATCAACGTGGACTTCGAGGGCCGCGAGATTCCCGCGGACGCGTACGTGGACCGCGGCAAGCAGGGCAAGACCGAGGGGCTGCTGCTGCTGCCCATCGCGCTCTCGCCCAATCTGGAGGGGCAGGGGCGCGAGGCGCAGGGGCGGGTGAACGTCGCCGACAAGAAGGTCGTCATGCCCCCGAAGGAGACGACATACGGCTCCATCGAGGGGCTCATGAACCACTTCATGCTCGTCATGGACGGCTACGGCATCAGGCCGCCCGCGGGCGAGGCCTACTTCGCGGCCGAGGGCGCCAACGGAGAGCTCGGCTTCTACGTCGTGTCCGACGGCAGTGACCGGCCGTACCGCGTGCGCTGCCGCCCGCCGTGCCTGCCGCCCGTGGCCGCGCTGCCGCGAATGATCGAGGGGCAGATGGTCGCCGACATCGTCCCGACCTTCGGGTCGGTGAACATGATCGGCGGGGAATTGGATCGATGATTTTCGAGCTGAGACGCGGCCGACGAGCCGCAGGCGTGGCAGTCCGAGCTGAGCGGCGAAGCCGTGAGGCGAGGTCCGAGTGGATCCGCGGCAAGGCGAGCATCAATCCGGACACGCGCGTCCATCACCCTCTCTCCTCTGGGGGGAGGGCCAGGGTGAGGGGCCTCGAATGAGCGACGCCCGGAACCCGCAGTTCACGCCCGAGCAGCTGGCCGAGATCAGGCGACTGCAGGGGCTCTACCCCGACAAGCGGGGCGCGCTCCTGCCTGTGCTGCATCTGGCACAAGAGGTGTATGGCTATGTCTCACTCGAGGTCGAGGAGTACGTCGCGGGGCTGTTCGAGCTGAGCCCCGCCCACGTCCACGAGGTGGTGACGTTTTATACGCTCTTCTTCCAGAAGCCCAAGGGGCGGCACGTCGTCTCCGTCTGCCACAACCTCTCCTGCCACCTCATGAACGCCAAGGGCATCATCGGCCACCTCGAGGACCGGCTCGGAGTCGCCCCCGGCGAAACCACGCCGGACGGCCGGATCACCCTCCTCACCGTCGAGTGCCTCTGCGCCTGCGAGCAGGCGCCGATGATGCAGGTGGACGACCGCTACGAGGGCAACCTGACGCCCGAGAAGGTCGACCGCATTTTGGACGGGCTCCCCTGATGGGCGAAAACAAGACGAGCGAGAGGATCTTCACCCGCAACTTCCACCTGGCGGACTCGCACAGGCTCACGCGGTACATCGAGACCGGGGGTTACACGGCGCTGGCGAAGGCGCTCGGGATGGAGCCCGCCGCCATCACCGAGGAAGTCAAGAAAGCCAACCTGCGGGGACTCGGCGGCGCGGCCTTTGCGACGGGCGTCAAATGGGGCTTCATCCCGAAGGGCTCGACGGCGCCCAAGTACCTCGTGATCAACGCCGACGAGGGCGAGCCGGGCACGTTCAAGGACCGCTACCTCATGGAGCGGGACCCCCACGCCCTCATCGAGGGAATGTTGATCGCCGCGCGCGCCATCGGCTCGCGCGTGGGCTTCGTCTACATCCGCGGCGAGTACGTGAAGCCGTGGCGGATCCTGGACGGCGCCGTCAAGGAAGCCTATGCGGCGGGGTTCCTCGGCAAGAACATCCAGGGTTCCAGCTTCAACTTCGACATCGTGCTCCACCGCGGCGCCGGCGCCTACATCTGCGGCGAGGAGACCGGGCTCCTGTCCTCGCTCGAGGGGAAAAAGGGGTGGCCCAAGATCAAGCCGCCCTTCCCCGCCATCAAGGGAGCGTTCGGCCACCCCACCATCGTCAACAACGTCGAGACCATCATGGCGGTGCCGCACATCATCAACCGAGGCGCTGCGTGGTTCGCCGGGCTCGGCACCAAGAGCCAGGGCGGTACGCGGCTGTACTCCGTTTCCGGGCACGTGGTGAAGCCCGGTGTCGTCGAAGCCCCGGTGTCGGTCACGCTGCGCCGGCTGATCTACGACCACTGTGGCGGCATCCGTGGAGGCAGGAAGCTCAAGGCCGTCGTGCCGGGTGGCTCGTCGGCCGCCATCCTGACGCCCGACGAGATCGACATCCAGATGGATGTCGACGGGCCCAAGAGCAAGGGCTCCATGATCGGCTCCGCCGGCATCATCGTGATGGACGAGACCGTCTCGATCCCCGAGGCGCTCATGGTCGTGGCGCGCTTCTACGCCCACGAAAGCTGCGGCCAGTGCACGCCGTGCCGCGAGTCCACCGGGTGGATCTACAAGATGTCCCGGCGCATCGTCGAGGGCAAGGGGCGCAAGGAAGACCTGGACACCATCCTTGACGTCGCCAAGCGCGGCGCGGGGACGACGATCTGCGCCTTCTACGACGGCGCCGTCGGACCGTACATCAGCTACATCGAGAAGTTCCGCGGGGAGTTCGAGGACCTGATCAGGAACTCAGCCCGTGCCTAAGCTCACGATCAACGGGAAAGAGGTCGAGGTCCCGGAGGGGACCAACCTGATCGAGGCCGCGAGGGCCGCCGGCGCGGAGGTGCCGCACTACTGCTATCACCCGGCGCTCTCGATCGCTGGCCAGTGCCGCCTCTGCATGGTGGACATCGACAAGGTGCCGCGCCCCCAGATCGCGTGCAACACTCGGGCGACCGAGGGCATGGTGGTCCACACCGAGACCGAGCGGGTCAAGGAGACCCGGCGCTCGATGATGGAGTTCCACCTGATCAACCACCCGCTGGACTGCCCGGTGTGCGACCAGGCGGGCGAGTGCTTCCTGCAGATCTACTACATGAAGCACGGGCTGTACGATCCGCGGATGACGGACGAGAAGGTCCACAAGCCGAAGGCCGTGCCGCTCGGCCCTCACGTCATCCTGGACGCCGAGCGCTGCATCCTCTGCTCGCGCTGCGTCCGCTACTGCGACGAGGTGACGCACACCGGCGAGCTCGGCATCTTCCACCGGGGCGACCACTCGGAGATCGGCCTCTTCCCGGGCAAGACGCTCGAGAACAAGTACTCGGGCAACGTCAATGACATCTGCCCGGTCGGCGCGCTGACGGACCGCGACTTCCGCTTCCAGGTGCGCGTCTGGTACCTCGACACGGCCAAGAGCGTCTGCAACGGCTGCGCCCGCGGCTGCAACATCGAGGTCCACACCAACAAGCACCGGACTCACCACAACCAGGGCCGGCGCGTGGCGCGGCTCAAGCCCCGCTTCAACGCGGATGTCAACAAGTGGTGGATCTGCGACGCCGGCCGCTACGGCTTCAAATGGATGGACGACAAGAGCCGGCTTCTCCAGCCGCTCCATCGCGTGGGCGCGCAGGCCGCGGAGGTGTCGTGGGACCGCGCCCTGCCCGAGCTCGTCACGGCGCTCCAGCGCGCCCGGCCCGAGGAGATCGGCGTTCTCGCCTCGCCCCAGATGTCGAACGAGGACCTCTGGGTCCTGCGGCGGCTCGCCGAGCAGCTGGGAGTGAAGAACGTCGACTGGAGGGTGCCGCCGCGTGTGCCGGGGGACGAGGACAACTTCCTGATCCGCGCCGACAAGAACCCCAACGGCCGCGGCGCGGAGATCCTTGGTATCACACCTGGGGGCATAACGCCGGGGCAGGGGGGGCTGGACGCGGCCGGGATGCTGCGCGCCGCGCGCGAGAAGCGGCTCAAGCTTCTCTGGCTTTTCCACCACGACCTCTGGGCCGCGGCGTGGCCCGAGGCCGACGTGTTGGCCGCCCTCGAGGGTGCTGAGAACGTGGTCTTCCAGGGCACCAACGCGAACGAGGCCTCGGCCCGGGCGCACCTCGTGCTCCCGAGCGCCGCATACGTCGAGCGCGAGGGCACCTTCACGAACTTCGAGGGGCGCGTGCAGCGCTTCCGCACCGCGCTCGCGCCCCTGGGAGAAGCATGGCCCGACTGGATGATCCTGTCCTTCGTCGGGAAAGCCCTGGGTTTCCGGGATCCGGTCTTCGCCGCCGAGCGCTCCGAGCAGGTCTTCGACGCCCTGGCATCGACCGTGCCGGCCTTTGCCGGCATGAGCTACCGCGGCATCGCCGATTCGGGCGCCATGGTGAAGCCATGACCGGCACGGCGCTCGATCTCCTGTTGATGGCCCTGCCCGTCGCCTTCACCATGTTCGTGGTGCTCAACTTCGGCGGGATCCTGACCTGGGTCGAGCGCAAGCAGTCGGCCATCATGCAGGACCGGATCGGCGCCAACCGCGCGAGCATTTTCGGCATCCGTATCCTGGGCCTGCTCCACCCGCTGGCCGACGCGATCAAGATGCTGACCAAGGAAGATTTCATGCCGGCCCGAGCCGACCGGCTGATGTTCACGCTGGCGCCGTTCGTGTCGGTCTTCTTCGGGCTGGCGGCCTTCGCCTCGATCCCCTTCGGCGACACGCTCCGGATCGCCGGGCGCGAGATCCAGCTCCAGGCGGTGACGCTGAACGTCGGCGTCCTCTACGTGCTGGCGATGCTCTCGCTCGGCGTCTACGGGCTCATGATGGCCGGCTGGTCCTCGGCCAACAACTACGCGCTCCTGGGTGCCCAGCGCGCCGCCGCGCTGATGATCTCGGCGGAGATCGCCATCGGCGCCTCGATCATGGGCGTCGTGATGGTCTACGGCTCGCTCAACATGCAGGATATCGCCCGCGCCCAGGGACTGCCGCTCCTGCCGCAGTACTTCGGCCGCTGGATCCCCGCCTGGGGCATCCTGACGCAGCCGCTGGCCTTCCTGCTTTTCCTCACCGCCGGCATCGCCGCGACCAAGCGCATCCCCTTCGACATGCCCGAGGGCGAGTCGGAGATCATCGGCTACTTCGTGGAGTACAGCGGCATGAAGTTCGGGATGTTCGCCATGGCGGACTTCCTCGAGACCGTCGTGATCGCGGGCATGACGACCGGGCTCTTCCTGGGCGGCTGGCAGGTTCCGTACCTCGCCTCTTCGGGCTTCGCGTTCCCGTGGGGGCTCGAGGTGCCGCTGCCCCACCTCCTGGTGACCGCGCTCCAGGTCGGCGCCTTCCTCGCCAAGGTCGTCGTCCTGATCTGGTTCCTCATGTTGATCCGCTGGACGCTGCCCCGCTTCCGCTACGACCAGGCGATGCGGCTCGGCTGGCTGGGCCTCTTCCCGCTGTCCATCCTCAATATCGTGCTGACGGGACTGGTGCTCCTGCTCCTGGGAGGGACTTCCCCGTGACGTCGCCCTACCAGGTATCCAACACCCCAGCGGATCCGCGGCACTCGAGCCGGCTCGGATTCGTCCAGCGCTTCTACCTGGTCGAGGTGCTGCAGGGACTCAAGCTGACGGGTATCCGCTTCTTCGCCAACATGTGGCGGCACACGCTGCGCACGGTCTTCCGCGTGAAGAGCGCCCGCGGCGCCGTCACCATCCAGTACCCGGACGAGCGGCGGCCCTACGCGGCGCGGCTCCGAACCCTGCACAGGCTCGTGAGGCGCGAGGACGGCTCGCCCCGCTGCGTCGCCTGCATGATGTGCGAGACAGTGTGCCCTGCCCACTGCATCTACATCGTCGCCACGGAGCACCCGAACCCCGAAATCGAGAAGGTGCCCGAGCGCTTCGATATCGACCTCGGCAAGTGCGTCTTCTGCGGCTACTGCGTCGAGGCGTGCCCGGAGGACGCCATCCGGATGGACACGGGCATCCTCGAGTTCTCCTCCTACAGCCGCGGCGGGATGATCTACACGAAGGAGATGCTGCTGGCGCTCGAGCCCGCGGGGCACGACGGCGCCCCGACCTCGCCCGTGCCCATCCCGGCCGACCTCGGCATGCCCCGCAGCCGGAGCCTGCCCTCATGACCGCCGGCCAGGTGGCGTTCTGGATCCTCGCGGCGATGGCCGTCGGCTCGGCCGCGGGCGTCGTGCTGAAGCGCAACCCCATCCACAGCGCGCTCTTCCTCGTGACGCATCTCGCGACGCTGGCGGCCCTCTTCCTCAAGATGCGCGCCGAGTTCCTCGCGGCCGCGCAGGTCATCGTCTACGCGGGCGCCATCGCGGTCCTCTTCGTTTTCGCCATCATGGTGCTGATCCCGGGAAAGGAGGAGACGGGCCCCGACCCGCTCCGCTCGCAGCGCCTGCTCGCCGTGCCTGTGGCGGGGCTCCTGCTCGTCCTCCTGGCGGTGATGCTGCGTTCGGCGCTGTTCACGGGCGCCGCGCCCGCGGCGGCCGTGCCCGGCGGCGTGGCCGCGATCGGCCGGGCGCTCTTCACGGACTACCTCTTCCCCTTCGAGGTCACCTCGGTGCTGCTGCTCGTCGCCCTGGTCGGCGTGATGGCCCTGGCCAAGCGCAGGACGGCATAGCATGGTCCCCGCCTCCTACTACGTCGGGCTGTCGGCCGCCCTCTTCGTCATCGGCGTGCTGGGCGTGCTGGTTCGGCGCGACCCGCTCGTAATCTTCATGTCCATCGAGATCATGCTCAACGCTGCCAACCTCGCCCTCGTCGCCTTCGGCCAGCGCCACGGCTCCGTGGACGGGCAGGCGCTGGTGTTCTTCGTCCTGTGCGTGGCAGCCGCGGAAGTCGCGGTCGGGCTCGCGATCATCGTCGCCATCTTCCGGCTCCGCCGCCGCCTCTCGGTGGACGAGCTGTCGCTGATGCGGGGATAGCGGAATGGCGCAAACCAAGGCCGCGGCCCCGAGCGCAAGGCTCGACACGGCGCTCGCCCGGGGGCTCCTCACCCGCATGCAGCTGATCCGGCGCTTCGAGGAGAAGGCCGCCGAGATGTACGCGATGGGCAAGATCGGCGGGTTCCTGCACCTCTATATCGGCCAGGAGGCCGTGGCGGTGGGCGCCATGTCCACGCTGCGCCCCGACGACTACGCGGTGTCCTCATACCGCGAGCACGGTCACTGCCTGGCCAAAGGCTCGGACCCGAAGCGCGTCATGGCCGAGCTCTTCGGCCGGCGCGACGGGCTCAGCCACGGCAAGGGCGGCTCCATGCACCTGTTCGACAAGAGCGTCAACTTCCTCGGCGGCCACGGCATCGTCGGCGCCCACCTGCCGCTGGCGGCGGGCGCCGGCTTCGCCATCAAGTACCAGGACGGCGACCAGGTGGTGCTCTGCTTCTTCGGAGACGGCGCCGTGCCGGAGGGCGAGTTCCACGAGTCGCTCAACCTCGCCGCGCTCTGGAAGCTGCCGGTCATCTTCATCTGCGAGAACAACCGCTACGCCATGGGCACGGCCATCCACCGGGCCCTCGCGCAAACGGAGATCTGGCGCTTCGCCGAGACGTACGGCATCCATGGCGAGGCCGTGGACGGCATGGACGTGCTGGCCGTGCGCGAGTGCGTGGGGCGCGCCGTCGAGCGGGCGCGGCGGGACAAGTCCCCGGCCCTGATCGAGGTGCGCACGTATCGCTTCCGGGGGCACTCGATGCGCGACCCGGCGGGCGCGGTGTACCGGACCAGGGAGGAGGTCGAGCGCGAGAAGCTGCGCGATCCGATCACGATGTTCTCCGAGCGCAGCGTGAAGGACGGGGCCCTGACCGACGCCGACCTCAAGATGATCGAGAAGTCCGCGAGCGACCAGGTGGACGAGGCCGTCGCCTTCGCCGAGGCCTCGCCCCCGCCGGAGCCCGAAGAGCTCTTCACCGACGTGTACAAGGACTAGCGCGATGGCCGTCATGACCTATCGCGAAGCGCTCAACCTGGCCTTGAGAGAGGAGATGCGGCGCGACCCGCGCGTGTTCGTCATGGGCGAAGAGGTCGGGCTCTACGAGGGCGCCTACAAGGTGACGCAGGGGATGCTCAAGGAGTTCGGCGAGAAGCGCATCATCGACACGCCGATCTGCGAGTCGGGCTTCACCGGCGTCGGAGTCGGCTCGGCTATGCTGGGGTTGAGGCCGGTGATCGAGATGATGACGTTCAACTTCTCCATCCTGGCGCTCGACCAGATCGTGAACTCGGCCGCCAAGCTCTGCTACATGTCGGGCGGCCAGTACAACATCCCGCTGGTCGTGCGCGGGCCGGGCGGGCCCGCCTCGCAGCTCGCCGCGCAGCACTCGCAGAGCATGGAGACGTACTTCTACCACGTGCCGGGGCTCAAGGTCGTACGCCCGTCCACGCCGGCCGACGCCAAGGGTCTGCTCAAATCGGCCATTCGGGACGACAACCCGGTGATCTTCATCGAGTCCGAGACGCTGTACGCCATCAAGGGCGAAGTACCCGAGGACCCGGACTTCCTGGTCCCGCTCGGCCAGGCCGCCATCCGGCGGGAGGGCACCGACGTCACCGTGGTCGCCTACATGGGCATGCTCTACCGCGCCCTCGAGGTCGCCGAGGAGCTCGCCAAAGAAGGCATCTCGATGGAGATCGTCGATCCCCGGACGCTCAGGCCCATGGACACGGAGAGCATCCTCAACTCGGTTCGCAAGACCCACCGGTGCGCCGTGATCGAGGCGGGCGCGGGCTTCGCCGGGATGGGCTCGGAGATTGCCGCCGAGATTCAGGAAGAGGCCTTCGACGACCTCGACGCGCCGGTCTGCCGCATCACCGGCGAGAACGCACCCATGCCCTACGCGCGCAACCTCGAGCTGCTCAAGACCCCTTCCAAAGCCAAGATCGCCGACGCCATCCGAAAGGTCTGCGCATGATCACCAAGGTTCTGATGCCCAAGCTCAGCGAGGCCATGGAGACCGGCAAGGTCATCAAGTGGCTGAAGAAGGAAGGCGACGCCATCAAGGGCGGTGACGTCATCGCCGAGATCGAGACCGACAAGGCCAACGTGGAGATCGAGGCCTTCGGCTCGGGTCTGCTGCGCAAGATCCTCATCGGCGAGGGCGGGCAGGTGCCCGTGGGCGAGCTGATCGGCGTCATCGCCGACCCCGCTGACGACATCTCGAAGATGGCGGCGCCGGCCGCCGCCGCCCCGGCCGCCGCCCCCCCTACCGCTCCCCCGGCTGCGGCTCCCGCGCCGCCCCCGGTGCCGGCCATGGAGTCCTACACGTCGGTGCCCGAGACGAGCGCCGTGGTGCCGATGGCGCCGACGCCCTCTGCGGCGCCCGCCGCCGGCGGCAGGGTCAAGGCCTCGCCGCTCGCCCGCAAGGTCGCCGGCCAGACCGGCGTGGACCTGCGGCTGCTCCAGGGCACGGGTCCCGGCGGCCGCATCGTGAGGCGCGACGTCGAGTCCGCCGCCGAGTCGCCCCGTCCCGCCGCCGCCGCGCCTGCGGCCTCCGCGGCGCCGGCGCGTCCGGTTCCCGCCCCCGCGAGGCCCCAATTCGTCATTCCCCAGCGAACGGGCGCCGAGTTCGAGGACAGGCCGCTCAGCTCGATGCGCGCCATCATCGCCAAGCTCATGCCGCTGTCCAAGGGGCCGGTGCCCCACTTCTACGTCACGTCGGAAGTCTCGATGGACCGCGCCTGGGCGCTCCGCGCCGAGCTGAACGCCCTCGAGGGGCAGCCGAAGGTCTCCGTCACCGACATGATCATCAAGGCCTCCGCCTCGGCGCTGCTCAAGAACCCGGGCGTGAACGCTCAGCTCCAGGGGCAGAGCATTCGCGTCTTCCACCGCGCCCACATCGGCCTCGCCATCGCCCTCGACGAGGGGTTGATCACGGCGGTGCTGCGCGACTGCGACGCCAAGCCGCTCGGACAGATCGCCGTCGAGGCGCGGGACGTGGCCGAGCGCGCGCGGGGCGGCAAGCTTCGCGCCCAGGAGCTCTCCGGCGCGACCTTCTCCATCTCCAACCTCGGCATGTACGACGTCGAGGAGTTCTCGGCCATCATCAACCCGCCGGAGGGCGCCATCCTCGCGGTAGGGTCCGTGCTCGAGAAGCCCGTGGTCGAGGACGGCCAGCTCCGCGTCGGCCGGCGCATGAAGATGACCATCTCCTGCGACCACCGGGTGATGGACGGAGCCATGGGCGCCCGCTTCCTCCAGGACGTCAAGCGCCTGCTCGAAGAACCCCTGCGTCTCCTGGTCTAGCCTCGTGGCGAGCCAGGTCTTCGACGTCGTCGTGGTGGGCACGGGCCCCGGCGGCTACGTCGCCGCGATCCGCTGCGCCCAGCTCGGCCTCTCGGTCGCCGCCGTGGAAGACGACAGGCCCGGCGGCGTCTGCCTCAACTGGGGGTGCATTCCCACCAAGGCCCTCCTGCGTAACGCCGAAATAGTCGACATTTTTCACCGAGCCGAGGAGTTCGGCATCACGGTCGGGGAGTGGCGGGCCGACTACGCCCAGGCCGTCCAGCGCTCGCGGCGCGTCGCCGACCGCATGGCCAAGGGCGTCGAGTTCCTCTTCCGCAAGAACAAGATCACGCTCGTCGCGGGAGTGGGCTCCCTCAAGTCGAAGAGCGTTGTCGAGGTCAAGGGCAAGGACGGGGTGGAAATCCTCGAGGCCCGCCGGGCCGTAATCCTCGCCACGGGCTCCGCGCCAAAGTCGCTGCCCGGCGTCACGATAGATGAGACGCAGGTCATCTCCTCCAACGGCGCGGTCCGAGCCGAGACCCGGCCCACTTCGCTGATCGTGATCGGCGCAGGAGCTGTCGGGATGGAGTTCGCCGACGTCTACCGCGCCTACGGCGTGGAGGTGACCGTCCTCGAGGCGTTGCCGCGGGTGCTGCCGGTCGAGGACGAGGAAGTCTCGGCCCAGATCGCGCGGCTCTTCACCCGCCGGGGCGTGACGGTGCGCACGGGCGTCAAGGTCGCGAAGGTCACGCCGGGCAAGGGAAGCGTCGCCGTGGAGATCGACGCCGAAGGAAAGCGCGAGACGCTCACGGCCGCGCAGGTGCTCATGGCCGTCGGGCGCGCGGCGAGGACGAAGGGACTGGGACTTGAGGCACTCGGCGTGACGATGGACCGCGACCTTGTGACGGTGTCAGCTGCGATGGAGACCTCGGTGAAGGGAATCTTCGCCGTCGGCGACATGGCGGGGCGCCAGATGCTTGCGCACAAAGCCATGGCCGAGGGCGTGGTCGCGGCCGAGGCCATCGCGGGCCGGTCACCGCGCCCGGTGGACTACGGCAACGTCCCCTCGTGCACCTACTGCCGCCCCCAGGTCGCGTCCATCGGTCTCACCGAAGCCGCGGCGAAGGCGAACGGTCGCGAGATCAACGTGGGCCGCTTCCCCTTCACGGCCAACGGCAAGGCGGTGGCGCTGGGAGAGACGGAGGGCTTCTTGAAGGTCGTGGCCGACAAGCGGACGGGGGAAATCCTGGGCGTGCACATCGTAGGTCCCGAGGCGACGGAGCTGATCCACGAATTCGCGGTGGGACGGACGCTCGAGGCCACGCTCGAGGAGTTCATCCACACCATCCACGCGCATCCGACCCTGTCCGAGGCCGCGCTCGAAGCCACGCTTGCCGCGCTGGGGCAGGCGATCCATATTTGAGCCCGGGTTTCCAATATCACGGGTGAACGCAGCGAGGTATCATCGCTCAGCTTCCGCGAAAAGACGCGGCCCCCGAGGCTTCTGGCTGGTTCGGTGGGCTCCACCCGATGGGTGACGCAACCTCTGACCCCCGTATTGTCCTTCGGGCTTCGCTTCGGAGGGCCCGCGCCCGGCTCCCGCGCTTGCGAGACGCGCTATGCTCGGGGATGAGGGCCCTGGCGGACGGTCAGGCGCCGGGGCGGAGGGCAGGGCGATGAAATACCGGGGATGGCGCGCGGCGACGGTGCTGGTCGGCGTGCTCCTGCTGGCGCCCGCGGCGGAGGCGCAGAACTTCGCCGCCGTGGGCTGGGAGAAGTTCTTCACGCTCGACTGGGAAGCGGCCGCGCACCGCGGCCGGCCAGTGGTCTGGGGCCACCTCGTCAACGAGTACGGCACGCCCGCCGCGCGGATCCAGCTCCTGGTCGAGGGCGTCGACGGCGCAGGCGCGGTGGTGGCGACGACCATGGCCTACGTGTTCAGCGAGGTTCAGCCGGGGGGCCGCGCCTACTTCGAGGTGCCCGCGCCGGGCCCAAGCGGCGCCTACCGCGTCCGCGTCCTCTCCTGGGAGCGCCCTCGCCGCTAAGATAACTTCATGAGTTGTCGGCCGCCGCGAACAGATGCGGCCCGCGAGGTTCCCGGTATGGTCCTATCTTACCGGGGGGCTTCGCTTCGGACGGCCTGCGCCCGGCCCCCGCGCTTGCGAGACGTGCTAACCTGCAGATGAGGGCCGCGGCGGGGGGTCAGGCGCCGGGCCGGGGGGCAGAGCGATGAAAAACCGGGGATGGCGCGTGGTGACGGCGCTCGTCGGTGTGCTCTTGCTGGTGCCCGCGGCGGAGGCGCAGAACTTCGCTGCCGTGGGCTGGGAGAAGTTCTTCACGCTCGACTGGGAAGCGGCCGCGCACCGCGGCCGCTCGGTGGTCCGCGGCCACGTCGTCAACGAGTACGGCGCGCCCGCCGCGCGGATCCAGCTCCTGGTCGAGGGCGTCAACGGCGCCGGCGCGGTGGTTGCGAGGACCATGGCCTACGTATTCAGCGAGGTTCAGCCGGGGGGCCGCGCCTACTTCGAGGTGCCCGCGCCGGGCCCAAGCGGCGCCTACCGCGTCCGCGTCCTTTCCTGGGAGCGCATCGAGGCCGGCGGCGACCGCCAGTAGCGCCGGGCGGGCCCGGGCCCCGACCCGCGCGACCCGCAACGTCGGCAGCGCGGTCGGTCTCCACGTGCACTTCCACACCCTGATCCTCGACGGCGTGCTCAGCCAAGACTGGGCGAGTGCGCTGGAGTTTCAGTCCAGGTATTTCTGGGCGTTTCGCAGGGCCGCCTTGACGAGGATGAGGCCGAGGTTGTTGCGCGCCTCCGCGGAGCGCGGCCGGAGCGCCGCCGCGGCCGCTACCCGTCGGTGCGGACCTTGCCCATCTCCTCCTTCATGGCCGAGCGGCCGGCCTCGAAGGCCGCAATGACCCGGTTGCGCTGCTCCTCGAGGTACTCGCGCCCCTTGCCGAAGAGGTCGCCCGCCTTCTCCTGCGCTTCCTCCGCCGCCTCCTGCGCCTTCTTGAGCCACTCCTGGCCGTGCTCCGTCAAGAGCTCGCGGGCCTCGTTGCCCGTCTTGGGCGTCAATAGGATAGCGGCCGCGGCGCCAGCGATGGCGCCGAGGAAGAACCAGCCCAAATAACCCGCCGCGTCTCCGCCACGCTCGTCAGACATGATCGCGTCCTCCCTCTCTGTCGCTATGCCCTGAGTCTCGAGAGAAACACACTGAGCGCCGTTCTCAAGCCTGAGCCCACGCCCGTGATCCCGCGGAAGGACGCCACACTGCTCGCCACGCCGACCACCCGGGCGATCTTGAACGAGATGTCCTCCACCCGGCGGACCACGCCGCTGACCCGCTCCAGCTCGCGGTTGGCCGTCTGCGACAGCGTCCGCATGTCCGCCGCCAGCGCCTCGACCTGGCTCGCCAGCGGTCGGACCTCCCGCTCCAACAGCTGCAGCACGATCTCCGCCCTGGAGGCAGCGCGCCTGAGGGATGCCAGCGTCACGACGAGCGCCACGGTCACGACCACGGCGCTGATCACCAGCACGGCCTGGACCAGCGGAGTCATAGGGCGGGAAGTATGGCAGACGGTGCCTCTGGAAGTCAAACGGGTAGGGGAAAAGCTCGCGCATTCATTGACTTTCCCGAAGACGGACCCCTATACTCACCGAGACAGGAGCGCACCGCCGGGTACTCCAAGGAGCCGCACCCATGTCGCTGCAGGAACGCTTCGAGGAACTCCACCGCCGCAACCAGGCCGCCGACGCGGCCGGCGGGCCGGAGCGGGTCGAGCGGCAGCACAAGGCGGGTAAGAAGACGGCCCGCGAGCGGCTCGAGATCCTCCTCGACAAAGGCTCGTTCGCCGAAGTGGACCGCTTCGTGGTCCACCAGAATCACGACTTCGGCATGGACGCCCAGCGCATCCCGGGCGACGGGGTGGTGACGGGCTCTGGGCGCGTCCACGGCCGTCCCGTTTTCGCCTTTGCCCAGGACTTCACCGTCTTCGGCGGCTCGCTTTCCGAGGCGTACGCGCGCAAGATCTGCAAGATCATGGACCTCGCCATGAAGACGGGCGTGCCCGTGATCGGGCTCAACGATTCCGGCGGCGCCAGGATTCAGGAGGGCGTGGTCTCGCTGGCGGGCTACGCCGACATCTTCCTGCGGAACACGCTGGCCTCGGGCGTCGTGCCGCAGATCTCGGCCGTCATGGGGCCCTGCGCGGGCGGCGCCGTCTACTCGCCGGCGATCACCGACTTCGTCTTCATGGTCAAGCACTCCTCGTACATGTTCGTGACGGGCCCCGACGTGATCAAGGCGGTCACGCACGAAGAAGTCTCCTTCGAGGATCTGGGGGGCGCGGCAACGCACGGCACGACCTCCGGCGTCGCGCACTTCGCCGCCGAGAGCGAAGACGAGTGCCTGGCGCTGATCCGCGAGCTCATGACCTTCCTGCCTCAGAACAACCTGGAAGATCCGCCCGTACGGCCCACCACCGATTCCGCCGACCGTGTGGACGAAGAGCTGCAGAAGGCCGTTCCGGATCAGCCGAACAAGCCCTACGACATCAAGGACATCGTCCAGACGGTGCTCGACGACCGGTACTTCTTCGAGGTGCAGGCGGGCTACGCCGCCAATATCGTGGTCGGCTTCGGGCGGCTAGGCGGCCGGCCGGTCGGCGTCGTGGCCAACCAGCCCGCGCACCTGGCCGGCTGCCTGGACATCAGCGCGTCCCTCAAGGCCGCACGCTTCGTGCGCTTCTGCGACTGCTTCAACATCCCGCTCGTCACATTCGTGGATGTGCCCGGCTTTCTGCCGGGGACGGCGCAAGAGTTCGGCGGTATCATCAAGCACGGGGCGAAGCTCCTGTATGCCTACTGCGAGGCGACGGTACCGAAGCTGACCGTCATCACGCGCAAGGCCTACGGCGGGGCGTACGACGTCATGTCCTCCAAGCACATCCGGGGTGACGCCAACTTCGCCTTCCCGACCGCCGAGATCGCGGTCATGGGGCCCGACGGGGCGGTGAGCATCCTGTACAAGCGGGAGATGGACTCGGCGAAGAACCCGGCGAAGCTCAGGGACGAGAAGACCCGCGAGTACCGGGAGAAATTCGCAAACCCGTATGCCGCGGCCGAGCGCGGATACGTCGACGAGGTCATCGAGCCCAGGGACACCCGCCGCCGGTTGATCCAGGCGCTCGAGGTCCTGCACACGAAGCGGGACTCGAACCCGCCTCGCAAGCACGGGAACATCCCGCTATGAAGCATTGGCCGCTGTGAAGCATTGGCCGCAATGACGCCCGAAGAAACGAAGCGGCTCGACGACGCGAAGCGCGAGTGGGAAGCGCGGACGCTCAGGCCCGCGCTCGAGAAGTCGCCCGACAGGCCGGGGCTCTTCGCGGGATCCGACGGCGCGCCGCTGGAGCGCGTCTACACGCCGGAGCACACCGCCACCCAGGACTACGTCACCGACGCGGGCTTCCCGGGTGAACACCCGTACACGCGCGGCGTGCAGCCCACGATGTACCGCGGCAGGCTCTGGACCATGCGCCAGTACGCGGGCTTCGGCTCGGCGGTCGAGACCAATCGGCGCTACCGCTACCTCCTCGAGCAGGGGCAGACGGGGCTCTCGGTAGCCTTCGACCTGCCGACGCAGATGGGCTACGACGCCGACCACGCGATGGCGAAGAGCGACGTGGGCAAGGTCGGCGTGTCCATCTCGAGCCTCGAGGATATGGAGGATCTCTTCGCGGGCATCCCGCTCGATCGCGTGTCCACTTCCATGACCATCAACGCAACGGCCGCCATTCTGTTGGCCCTGTACATCGTGGTGGCCGAAAAACAGGGTATCGGGCCGGAGAGGCTCTCCGGCACCGTCCAGAACGACATCCTCAAGGAGTACATCGCGCGCGGCACGTACATCTATCCGCCCGCGCCGTCCGTGCGGCTCATCATCGACATGTTCGCCTTCTGCAAGGGCCGCGTGCCGCGCTGGAACACGATCTCGATCTCCGGCTACCACATCCGCGAGGCCGGCTGCACGGCGGCGCAGGAGGTGGGCTTCACCCTCGCCAACGCCGTCGCCTACGTCACGGCCGCCCGGGCGGCGGGGCTCCAGGTGGACGAGTTCGCGCCGCAGCTGTCGTTCTTCTTCAACGCCCACAACCACCTCCTCGAAGAGGTGGCGAAGTTCCGCGCGGCCCGCCGTCTCTGGGCGCGGATCATGACGGAGCGCTTCGGGGCCCGGGATCCGCGCTCCTGCATGCTGCGCTTCCACGCGCAGACGGCGGGCAGCATGCTGACGGCGCAGCAGCCCGAAAACAACATCGTGCGGGTCGCGGTGCAGGCCCTGGCGGCCATCCTCGGCGGCTGCCAGTCGCTGCACACCAACTCGATGGACGAGGCTCTGGCACTGCCCACCGAGGCGTCGGTGCGCGTAGCGCTCCGCACCCAGCAGGTGCTCGCGTACGAGTCCGGCGTCGCCGACACAGCGGACCCGCTGGGAGGCTCCTACGCGGTGGAAGCCCTGACGCGCAGGATCGAGGAGGAGGCCGAGACGTACATCGCCAAGATCGACGGCCTCGGCGGCTCCGTCAGCGCCATCGGCTTCATGCAACGCGAGATACAGGAGTCGGCGTACCGCTACCAGCAGGACGTCGAGTCGAAGGCGCGGATCGTCGTGGGCGTCAACGAGTTCGCCATGAACGAACCGCCGCCGGGCAGCCTCTTCCAGGTCGATCCCGCAGTGGGCGCGGCGATGGCCGAGCGCCTGGACCGCCTCAGGCGCCGTCGCGACGCCGGGGCCGCGGCGCGCGCGCTCGAGGCCGTGGACCGGGCCGCGCGCGGCCGCGACAATCTTATTCCGTTCATTCTCGACGCCGTTCGCGCGAAAGTCACGCTCGGCGAGATCTGCGACGCGCTGCGGAAGGTCTTCGGTGTCCACCAGCCGTCTGTCGTTTTTTAGCGGCGCCGCCGCGACGCTCGCCCTCGCAGCGCTGGTAGTTGCGGGACCCGCGGAGGCGGGCATCGCGGACCAGGTGGGCGCCACCTTCGGCCTGATGCTCCAGGAGGTGGTCGCCGCGTTCCCGCCCATCGAAGGCCTGGTGGTGCAGGTGGACGGCGAAAGCATCTACATGGACCTGAGCAGGAAGGACGGCGTGCTTCCCGGCCAGGAGTTCACCATCTTCCGCAAGGGCGAGGTCTTTCGCCACCCGAACTCGGGCAGGCCGCTGGGCCGGTACGAGGAGGTCCTCGGGTACGCTCAGGTGCGGCGCGTGGAGGCGGCCTTCTCCGAGGCCGCCTTCGTCCCCATCGAGGGCCGGCCGCAGCCGCGCCCCGAGGACGGCGTGCGCATCACGCGTGGCCGCATCCGCGTCGCGGTCGTCCCGCCGGTCGACCTGACGACGGCCAACGCGGATCTGCGCCGTGTGCCCTTCATGCTGGCGCTGGCCATGGACCAGACCCGCCGCTTCCAGAGCCTGGACTCGGGGCAGGTCAACGAGAACCTGCTCAACAGCAAGACGAAGGGCGAGGAGCTGCTGGTGCGGCCGGACCGGGCTGTGTCGCTCGGCAGGTCCCTCGACGTCACGGCCTGGCTGGTCCCGGTGCTGATCGAGCGGCGGGGCATCGTCTACCTCGACGTGACCTTCATTTCGGCCGTCACGGGCGCCGCCCTCTTTTCCCGGCGCCAGGCGCTCACGCGGTCCGAAGGCGCCGGCGAACAACGCTTCCCCTGGGAGCCGCGCTCCGAGGACTGACCCGCGCCGAATCTGCTATGCTGGAGGCCCCATGAACGCCACCGCGCTCCGTCTCGTGGCCGGCTTGACGCTGGCCGCGGCCTCGCTCGCCGGCTGCGGGGGAGTGCCGAGCGTGCGGGAGCTGGTGGGGCTGCCCACGAACGTCGATCCCAGCGTCGACATCAAGGCGGCGGAGAACAGGTGGCTCCTGATCAAGAACCCCCGCTTCGGCGACGTGGCGAGCGAGCCCGAGTACATCTGGGTGGAGGACGACAAAGTTCCCACCACCATGGGCACGCTGATCTTCGGCAAGGACAGCCTTATCGCGCCGCCGGAGATCGTGAGCAAGTACGGCGCGCCCCCGGGCGGTGGCCGTATCAGCCCGCGCCAGAGGATGGCGGTGTCCGTCGAGCCCGCGCCCCCGGCGCCGAAGGCCGGCGCGGCGGCCGCCAAGGGCGGCGTCACCCAGCCGGTCGGTGCGCCCGGGCTGTCGGCCAACCGCGGCTTCGTGGTCTTCGTGGACATGAGCCGGGTCGTGATCGACCTCAACGGCAAGGACGGCGTCAGGCCGGGCGCCCAGGTCAGCGTGCGCCGGGACAAGATCGCCATCGTCCACCCCGTCACGGGCGAGCTCCTGGGCGAGCTGGACGAGGAGGTCGCCACGGGCCGCGTGACCGAGGTCAGGGACAAGTTCTCCGTGGTCGAGCTGTCGAGCGTCTCCTCCGGCAACCAGGTCAAGGTCAAGGACCGGGTCGTCATTCGGTGATCCACCGCTTGGCGCTGATCCACCGCTTGGCGCTGATCCACCGCCTGGCGCCGATCCCTCCTTGGCGCTGAACCACCCACGCCGGTGAAGACCCCGACGCCGCTGGAGGCGCTCCTCAAGGAGCGCGTGGCCCTGGCCGTGG
>Ga0326597_10000228_pt1 | contig 105167 bp, 91 predicted proteins | sample RVTome_12_FD_203789 | JGI IMG/M metagenome (GOLD analysis project Ga0326597, IMG submission 203789) | Soil microbial communities from uranium-contaminated site in the Upper Colorado River Basin, Wyoming, United States - RVT100D185 | ecosystem: Environmental > Terrestrial > Soil > Contaminated...
CCAGCGATCCGTCCGCAATCGCGCGATCCCCCGGCCATTGCCCCGGTGCCGGTCAGGTGACGGAATAATCCGGGTGCCGGAACTATGGCGTTAATTCCGCCGGCGGAATTAGCGACATCGCTTCGCGGTGACAACGCTCGTGCGCTGGTACCGCGCCGGCGACGACGCCGAACGACGCCTGCCGATCTTGTCGGCCTACCTCGGTCACGTCCACGTCAGCGATACGTATTGGTATCTCAGTGCGTGGCCCGAGCTGATGCGAGAGGCGACGTCACGCCTGGAGCGATGGTGGGAGGGTCAGTCATGACCCCCACCAGTACCAGCCTCGCTCCGCTGTTGGAACGATTTTTCACGCAGCGGCTGATGCAACAACGCCAGGCGAGTCCGCATACGATCAGTTCGTACCGCGACACCTTCCGTCTGTTATTGACCTTTGCCCACCAGCGACTGCACACGTCGCCGGCGCGCCTGACGTTCGACACGATTGACGCGCCGTTGGTCGGGGCATTTCTCGATCACGTGGAGCAACAGCGAGGGCTGAGCGTGCGGAGCCGGAATCTCCGGCTGACCGCCGTCCACTCGTTCTTTCGGTACGCGGCCTTCGAGGCGCCCGCTCATGCCGCACAGATCCAGCGCGTCCTCGCGATTCCCAGTAAGCGCTTCACGCGGACCCTGGTGCATTTTCTGACGCGGCCGGAGGTCGAGGCGTTGTTGGCGGCGCCTGACGAACGCACCTGGTTTGGCCGGCGCGATCACGCGTTCCTCCTCGTGGCGGTGCAGACGGGGCTCCGGCTTTCCGAAATGACCGGGCTGACCCGCGAGGACGTCACGTTCGGTACGGGTGCTCATGTTCACGTGATGGGGAAGGGTCGAAAGGAACGATGCACACCGCTGGCCAAACCCACGGTCGCCGTGTTGAAGACCTGGCTCCGCGAACCGCCACGCGGTGATGGACGGGTGCTGTTCCCGAACGCTCGTGGGACGCGACTCAGTCCCGACGGCGTCCATTATCTGATGGTCAAGCATTGCAGGGCCGCCGCCAAGGTCTGCCCTTCACTGAAAGACAAACGCGTCACCGTACATGTCCTTCGCCACACGATGGCCCTCGATCTGCTGCAAGCGGGCGTCGATCGATCCGTCATCGCCCTATGGCTCGGGCACGAATCGGTTGAAACGACACAGATCTATCTGGAGGCACCTTGGCAATGAAGGAGCAGGCGCTCACCAGGACGGCACCGCTGAATGGCAAGACCGGTCGTTATCGACCGGGTGATCAGCTCCTTGGCTTCCTCAACAACCTCTAAACAGACCACAAACTATGCCGAGCGCGTGACCGGCCTCATGTCGTTTTCAAGCAGCAATTGCTGGCCTGTACCCAACTGATGTCCCATGTCGCTCGGCATAGTCCGGGACGCGGAATAGTGCCGCCTATTCCGACGTCGGAATAGGCGGCACACGTTCTGTTCGCACCTGGAGATGCGAGGAGCGCCAGCCCGCGCGATTCAGGAACTCGCCGGGCATCAGGATCTCAAGACGACGCAGCGATATATGCACCTCAGCCCGGCGGCAATTGAAGGGGCCATTCAGCTCCTGGATGCGTCAAGAACCGCAACGGCGGTTGGCAATATGTTGGCAACGGGATCTATCGAGTCCCCGAACATCGCTCGATAGAACAACTTAGATGGTGGAGGCGGCGGGAGTCGAACCCGCGTCCGAGAGCACGCCGTCGTAGGAATCTACATGCGTAGCCGCTCTTTAAGCTTCGCGACCCGCGTCGAAGAGCGACGGAAACCGTGGGTCACTAGCTCCGATTGATCTTGCCGTCAGTAGTCGGAACCGCCGCTGACGACCAGCCTGCTTTTATGACATCCCGTCCCTCCCCGCAGGCAGGGAAGGGGTGGACGTCGCTACTTATTAAGCAGCGAGAGCGAGCTGCGGATTCGCAGTTACTTTGTGTTCCACCGGATTTACGAGACGATGGCGCTCGGCATGCATCCCACGATTCTTTACCCTCGTCGAAGCCGTATCGCCCCCGTTGTCGAGGCCACGGGTAGACGTTTGAATCGCTTTCTATCCTAGTGGGTATTGTACGACTGTCCGTGCGAGGCGGTCAACTATCTGTACCCATTGAAGTTGTGAAGACTGTCGTGTTGACGAATCGGCACATCGGCCCGCATACTTTGTTGAGACGCCCATGAATCTCGATGAGCTTCTGCGACAGAAGCTGACGAATCTGGCCGATCGGTTGCGCGAAGAGGCTGCGACGCACGTTTCGGAAGCGACCGAAGCACTGGTCGCCTCGGCGGAGGCCGCGCAGGCCGCGGCAGTCGCGACGGCGGCAGCTGACGCGCGAGCGATTGCTGAACAGGCGGCCGCTGAGATGTTGGCGAGCACCGAGAAGTGGGCACTGCAGCAAGGCCGGGAGGAAGGGACCGCCGAAGGGCGCCAACTAGGCCGGAACGAAGGCCTTGAGGAGGGGCTACGGCGCGGCCGCGAGGAAGGCCTTGCCGAGGCCGAGGAAAGGGTCCGTGGCGCCCGAGACGAAGGCCTCGCGGCTGGACTCGCGGAGGGCCGCGCGGAGGGGCACGCGGCTGGACTCGCGGAGGGCTGCGAGGAGGGGCACGTCGCCGGCCTCGCGGAGGGTCGCGCGGAAGGTCGCGCTGAAGGCCTCGCGGAGGGCCGCGCGGAAGGTCGTGCTGAAGGCTTCGCGGAGGGACGAACCGAGGGGATCGAACTGGGGCTCGCACGGGCGCGGCAAGACGCCTCCGCCCAGCGCCAGGCCGAAAGTCTTGCCGCCGCCGCCGCAATGCCCGAGATTGACACGGGTGAACGGCTGCTCGAAAGTCTACGTTTGATTGATGACGCCGGCTCGCTCTCGTCGATTCTCGACGCGTTGACGACGGCCGCGTCTCGGGAATCGGCGCGCGTCAGCGTGTTGCTCGTAGCAGGCGATCGGCTGCGCAGTTGGCGATCCGTCGGATTTGGTTCGGCGCTCGACGAAGCCAGTGGCGTCGAACTTTCGGCTGCCGAGTCGGGCGTCATCGGCGAGGCCATGCGCACGCGGGCGACCGCGCGCGCTGACAGCGCCAGTGCGAGAGGGATGCCGTCATTTGCAGACCTTCCGCCAAGCCGTCAGATGCTCGCGGTGCCGGTGACGTTGGGTGGCCAGGTCGTCGCGGTGCTGTACGCCGATCAGGGCTCCGGTGCAGTAGGCGTCAACGAGACGTTGTCGGCGTCCGCGCTCGATGCTCTCGCCCGCCACGCGGCTCGCTGCCTTGAGTCGGTGACCGCGGTCCGCACGGTGCAGCTGGCAACGGGCGGGGCAGCCAGGCGCTGATCGGAGTGAGGTCAGGATCTCGATTCCCACCGAGCAGACGCCACGAGTAAGATGAAACCGCTTGCGCTCGGATTCTCGGCGCTCCTCCTGCTGGCGCTCACCGTGTCGCCTCGTTCCCGACAACGAGTCGGATCTCCAGAAGACGAATCCACGGCAGTCGTGCTCGTCCCCACGGACCACCCTGTCGTGGTTCCGCGTCTGAATGACCTCTGGTACGTCCCGGCCGCCGCGATGGAGGTGTTGCCACGGCCAGAGTACGCAGGCCTGCGAGCGGCGATGCACCTGTTCGACGAGGGAGATTACGAGGCATCCCGGCCGCGACTGCTCGGACAGGCGACCGAGTCTGGCAGGCTCCGTGACTACGCGCTGTATTACACGGCGCTGGCTGACCTCAGGCTGGAACACCCGCTGGAAGCGCGACGTGCTTTTCAATTACTGCAAGAGCGGTCGCCGATCGGATACCTGTCAGAGGCGGCGGCGCTTGGAGAAGCGGAGAGCCTGGAAGCGCTGGAGGATTATCGCGCGGCCATGGCGATTTACGAGCGGTTGACTGAAGGTGTGCCGCTTGATCCGGCTGACGTCCTGACGCGATTGGGACGCGCGGCAAAACGAGCCGGCGACGATGCCAAGGCGCAAGAGGCGTTCGGCAGCGTGCATTATGGGTTTCCGCTCGAAACCGCGGCCGCCGAAGCCGGCAAGGAATACGCGGCCTTGCCGAATCTTCCCCCGATCGGGGAGGGGACCGTCCGCTACCGCCTCGAGCTTGTCCGGGCGGAACGCCTGTTCGGAGCCGGGCGCTACTCCGAGGCGCGGCAGGGGTTCTCGACGCTGAGCTCGGCGGCCGCAGCCGGCGATCGTGCGCTCGTCCAGCTTCGTCTCGCACAATGCGACTATTGGCTCCGAAAATATCGGAGCGCGCGTCGGGGTTTGCAGTCGCATACGGTCGCGGGGCCCTATCAGCCGGAGGCTCTCTACTACGTCGCCCTGACGCTCAGGGCAGTCGGGGATCGTGTTGGTTATCTCAAGATCGTTCGGCAGGTCGCCGACCGGTTTCCGACGGATCCCTGGGCGGAGCGCGCCCTCGACCATCTGGCGACCCACCACGTTCTGGTCGACGAAGACGCCGAAGCCGACGCGGCTTTTCGGGAGCTGTACCGCCGATTTCCTCGGGGCCGTGTTGCCGAGCGTGCGGCATGGAAGATCGGCTGGCGGTCGTACCGTGAGCGACGGTACGCCGAGACGGTCCGGTTCTTCGAACGGGCCGCGGCGGATTTCCCGCGATCCGATTACCGGCCGGCGTGGTTGTACTGGTCGGGGCGAGCGCACGCGGCGCTCAGCGCTGACAAACTGGCGGCTGCCAGGTTTATCCTCACCGCCGACGACTACCAGAATTCCTACTACGGGCGCCTCGCCCTTCAGCGACTCGGCGGTCGCAGGCGACCTCCGCGCGTGGTAAGGGCCACCCGTGGCGACATTCTCTTGCCTCCGGCCAATGTGGCGGTCATCAGCGCGCTCCTGGAGGCCGAGCGGTACCGTGACGCGCTGAACGAGCTTCGGTATGCCCAGCGACGGTGGGGGGACTCTGCTCCGCTACAGGCCACGGTTGCCTGGACCCAGTGGAAGCTAGGTGGCGCCGAGACGGCCCGCAGTCGGTTCGACCTGATGCGCGGGTCGATCAACACGATGCGTCGCGCGTACCCTCAGTTCATCGCGGCCGGCGGTGAGCAGCTCCCGCGCGAGATCCTGACGAGGGTCTTTCCGTTGGCGTACTGGGACCTCATTCAGAAGTACGCCAAGGAAAACGGCCTCGACGAGTATCTGGTCGCAGCTTTGGTAGCGCAGGAGTCGACCTTCGTCCGGGATGTCCGTTCATCAGCCAACGCCGTCGGCTTGATGCAGCTCGTGCCGGGAACGGCGCGCCGGTACGCCGGTCGTCTCAATCTGAAGTACTCGTCTGCGTTGCTGATAGATCCAGAGTCCAATCTCGGAATGGGCACGGCGTATCTGGCCGACAAGGTCAAAGAGTTCGGCAGCGTGCATCTGGCTCTAGCCAGCTACAATGCCGGAGAGACGCCCGTCCGGCGATGGCTTCAGGAACGCCCGGGGCTGACCGATCAAGAAGAGTTCATCGATGACATCCCGTATCGCGAGACGCGAACCTACATCAAGCGAATCCTCGGCACGGCCGAGGACTACAGGCAGCTGTACTCACCATCCACGAATTGACTAGTCTGGTCGCGGCCCACCAACGTGCCTGATCGTCCCCTCGGTTCCTCGAAAGCGACGCAGTTCACCGAGTCGGTCATCCGTGAGATGACGCGATTGAGCCAACAGTACGGCGCGGTGAATCTGTCTCAAGGGTTCCCTGATTTTCCGGCTCCTGAGGTCGTCAAAGACGCCGCGTGTGCGGCGATTCGGGCCGACGTCAACCAGTACGCGGTGACATGGGGGGCTCGGCCGCTGCGCGAAGCCGTGGCGAGAGACTTCTCCTCGAGGTACGGCGTGCCGGTGGACGCCGACGAGCAGGTCACCGTGTGCTGCGGGGCCACCGAGGCCATGATGGCGACGATGATGGCCATTATCGACCCCGGCGACGAGGTCGTCATCTTTGAGCCGTTTTACGAAAACTATGGGCCAGACGCCATCTTGTCCGGAGCCACGCCGCGCTACGTGACGCTCCGGGCACCCGAGTGGACGTTCGATCCGAAAGAGCTGGCTGCCACCTTCACCAATCGCACGAAAGCCATCATTCTGAATTCTCCGAATAACCCAACGGGTAAAGTATTCTCGCGCGAGGAATTGGACACAATTGCCGCTCTGTGCCGCATGTGGGGAACGCTGGCCATTGCCGACGAGATATACGAACACATCATCTTCGATGGGTTCCAGCACATTCCGATTGCGACCATCGAAGGGATGAGTGATCACACGGTCACGATCAACAGTCTGTCGAAGACGTTCAGCGTCACCGGTTGGCGGGTGGGATGGGCAATTTCCCCCCCGGCGTTGACGGGCGCCATCAGGAAGGTACACGACTTCTTGACAGTCGGGGCTGCCGCTCCCCTGCAGGAGGCCGGCGCCACTGCGCTGTCGAGCCCGCCCGACTATTACCAGCATCTCGCCGCCTCGTATCAGCGTCGCCGCGATCTCTTGCTCGACGTCCTCGAGACGCGCGGCTTCACGTGCTACAAGCCGCACGGGGCGTACTACATCATGACGGACATCGGCGGGTTCGGCTTCTCCGACGACGTGGCGTTCGCCCGGTATCTGGTGAAGGAGATCGGGGTGGCTGCCGTGCCAGGCAGCAGCTTCTATCGTGATGCCTCGCTGGGCCGCACGAAGCTTCGTTTCTGCTTCTGCAAGAAGGACGAAACGCTCGAAGAAGCGGCGAGGAGGCTTGCCGGTCTTGCAGCCGCGTGACCGGGCGAGGCTATCGGGTCATGAAGCGCGCGCGAGCGGGGCGCCATTGACGCCCCCGGCGTGCGCCGCGATCTACGAGTAACTTCTAGTATCTGGCCACGAATCCGAAGTAGGGCCCTTTCAGTCTGAAATCTCCCAGATCGGCATCCAACACATAACCGACGTCGAAGGACCGGTAGCCCATCTGCGCGCCCATGTAGCGACTGAAGTTGAAGGTCCCATAGAAATCCACATCCACGTAGCGAGCGCTCGCGTCTTCGACTGCGCTCTCTGGGAGCTTGAACCCGGTAATCTCGCCCGTAATCGAGAGGTTTGGCAGAGCGTACACACGGAAGATCCCACCGATCGCCGGAATGGGTGCCGCGGCGTGCGCGAACTCTTCGAAAACGGGCGTCGACAGGACCGCGTTGACGTCCGTGTACTTGAAGTCCAAGACGAACCCGCCAAAGCCGCGCGGTAGGACCAGGAAGTCGTACTCGTACCCGAAGCGGTACGCCTTCCAGTCGAGCGTGGACGACACCGGAATGCCAACCCGGAAGAGCTGGCCGTTGAACACGATGTCCCGCTGCGCGACGTTGGATTGGGTATAGCTGATTGGGATGTACTGGAACCTTAGCTTGTGTTTTCTTCCGGGTTTGAGCGTGGCGTGCAGCTCGCCAAAGGAACGGTCGACGAGTCCCAGGTCGTTCTTGAAGTCAATGCGGGAGCCTACGATTCCGAGCGATTCGCTCGAGATGGACATCTCCGCCCCCGGGCGCCAGAAGCCGGCGGAACCCTCGATGTGGTAGACCTCTCCCACGACGGTGGTTTCGTCGTCCACCGGACGTGGCTGGAACTGCGCCAGGGCGGGGGACGCGAACAGCGCGATGGCCGCCGCGAGCACACCGTACAGACCACCAGCGGATCGGCTGCGCATGACGTATTCTGTTCTCCGAAAAAGAATGACCGAGCCCGCTGGGAGGAGGCTGGACTCAGGATAGCATAAGTCCGGCGGCGCGTACACTGTGAAGCCGTGGAAGCCTTTGGGTAACCCAGTGTAGAATCAGCTGTTCCTGGGCCACCCAATCATCCTGACTAACGGGGCAACGTCATGAATGCAGCCGTCCTGGCCGTGATCGGCCTTGGGGCCATGTTCGCGGGCTACCTCTTCTATTCGAAATTCATCGCCGAGAAGATCTACCGGCTGGATCCAAACTTCAAGACGCCGGCGCACTCGATGCGGGACGACATCGACTACGTCCCGACCAACAAAGTCGTCCTGTGGGGCCACCACTTCACGGCGGTTGCCGGCGCGGCTCCGATTATCGGACCTGGAATCGCGGTCATCTGGGGATGGCTGCCGGCGTTTCTCTGGGTCGTGCTGGGCACCATCTTCTTTGCCGGCGTCCACGACTTCGGCGCGATCTGGGCCAGCGTCCGCAACAACGCGCGCTCGGTCGGGGCGCTGACCGGTGATGTCGTCAGCCCGCGATCGCGGACGCTGTTCATGGTGGTCATCTTCCTCCTGTTGCTGATGGTCAATGCCGTCTTCGCCGTGGCCATCGCCAACGAGTTCACGGCGACACCGAGCAGCGTGATTCCCGCCTGGAGCGCGATCTTCGTGGCCATCGTCATTGGCGTGCTGCTCTACAAGGTCGGTGTGGGCATCACGTGGCCCACGGTTGTTGGGACGATCATTCTGTATGCGGTCATCTATCTCGGCGAGCGGTTTCCGCTCGAGCTGCCCGTGAGCTTTCTCGGAATGGCCCCTGGCGCGCAGTGGATTCTCGTGCTGTTCGCCTACGCGGCCATTGCGTCGATGCTGCCGGTATGGCTTCTGTTGCAGCCGCGCGATTACATCAACGGTATCCAGTTGTTCGTTGGACTCGGCCTTATGTACGGTGCGGTACTCATAGTCCATCCGACAATCGTGGCACCGGCCATCAATTCAAACGTGCCTGCCGGGGCTCCCCCTATAGTGCCGCTGTTGTTTGTGACGATCGCGTGCGGAGCGATTTCCGGATTCCACGGACTCGTCGGTTCCGGTACAACCTCGAAGCAACTCAACGCGGAGCCCGAGGCACGATTTGTCGGCTATCTGGGTTCTATGGGCGAAGGAGCGCTGGCGTTGGTGACGATTATTGCCGCGACGGCTGGCTTCGCGTCTCTGGCTGAGTGGGAGACCATGTACTCGGCCTTCAATCAGGGAGGTGTGGCGGCGTTCGTTCAAGGGGGCGCCACCATCATCACCGGCGCATTCGGGTTGCCGTTCGCTTTCGCGCAGACGCTGCTTACCGTCATGGCCGTGTTGTTTGCGGGCACGACGATGGATGCCGGCGTCCGGTTGCAGCGTTACATTGTCCAGGAGTGGGGTGTCATCTATGACATCAAGCCGCTTCAGAATGGGTACATCGGAACGCTGATTGCCGTCGGGGCCTGCCTGATCTTGGCGTTTGGCGCCGGTGGCGCCGGTGGCACCGGAGGGATGATCATCTGGCCGCTGTTCGGAACGACGAATCAGCTGTTGGCTGGGCTTACGTTGCTAGTCATCAGCGTCATCTTGGTGAAGCTCGGGCGCCCATCTCGCTACACCATGATTCCGATGGTCTTCGTCACCTCCATGGCGTTTCTATCGTCGCTCTACCAGCTGTGGGACCTCTACGCTAGCGGTAACTACCTCCTGGTGTTCATTGATATCCTGATCATCATTACCGCAGTGATGGTCTTGCTTGAGGCGTCGGGAGCGTTCATGCGCGAGCGCCGTGCGGCGTCGGCGCTGGCCGCTGCCGGATAACCAGTGATCGCTCGACCCGCGGGCAGCCGCGAACAGGTCGCCTGGTAGGGCGATGGGTGTGGTGTCTGCGCTTGGGCGCTGGTTCCAGACGACTGGGCAGTTGCTGGCCGAGTTCTATCAGTCGCCGTATCGCGGCGCCATTGCCAGAGCGCGGCGCGACGAAGACGACCTGTTCATGCTGTTCGTATTCTCGGAGCTGATGGGAATCCCCAACCCGGCAAGTTACTTCACCTTGGAGCTGCAGCCGCTTTTACTCGAGCGATTTCACGACTGGCACCAGCGCATGGGCATGGAGCACTCGCCGCTCGAGGGCTTCAGGTGCTGCTGACGGCCCTCCTCGAGCGCCGTCTTGCCTTCGTTGGTGGTAAAGGCGGTGTCGGCAAGACGACGATCGCAGCGGCTTTCGGGGTCGCCGCTGCCGAACGAGGTCGCCGCTGCCTTCTCGTATCGACCGATCCTGCACACTCGCTCGCAGATGTGTTCGGCAAGGCAATCGGGAGCGACGAAACGCTTCTGGCTGAGCGCCTCTGGGGACTCGAGATCGATCCGCAGGGCGAGGTCGACCAACACATCGCATCCGTCAAGCGGCAGATGAAGACCCTCGTGCATCCGAAGATGTACGACGCAGTCGAGCAGCAGATCGAGCTGGCTCGATTGGCGCCAGGCACGCTGGAGGCGGCGCTGCTCGAGCGGATGGCCGATCTCATGGCCGAGGCCGGCCATCGGTTTGACCTCATCATCTTCGATACGGCACCGACAGGCCACACGCTTCGTTTGCTGTCGTTGCCGGAGATCATGACGGCGTGGGCCGAGGGCCTCTTGAAGCATCAGGAAAAGTCGTCGAAGCTCTCGTCGATGCTTCGACGATTCGGCGGGGGGCGGACAAGAGGCGACGAGCTCTCGCTCGTCGACGCTCCGGCAGACTACGCGGAAGACAGTCGAGCCGCGAAGCTCAACGCCATTCTCGTGGCGCGTCAGCGAAAGCTTCGCATCGCGCGCGACTTGCTGCTGGATCCGGCCGCAACCGCGTTCTTCCTCGTCCTCAACCCAGACAAGCTCTCCATCCTCGAGAGCGAAAAGGCCCTGGCGTCGCTCTCGCACGTCCACGTGCCCGTGGCAGGTCTGATTGTGAACCGGGTGCTGCCCGACGAATCAGGGGGCGCTTTTCTGGACGCCCGCCGCCGACAGGAAGCCCCCTATCTTCAGGAAATCGAGCGCAAGTTCAAGGATCTGCCGCGAACCATGCTGCCCCTGTGGCCTGACGACGTACACGGTCTGACAGCCATCGGACGGATTGGGGCAGCGCTCGTCGGGAAGAGCTGACCCGCAGGACCGACGGCCGTTACCGGAAACCGACCGGCCTTGTGCGTGCTGCCGGCCTGACGACCGGGCCACATCTGTATACTCGGAGGATGTCCCCCGCCCGCCGCCTCGTGGCGTATGCTCTCCCGTACCGCCGCAGTTTCGTGCTGGGACTCATTTGCGTGGTCGCTACTGCCTCGATTGCGCTGACGGGACCACGGGTTCTGCAGTATGCCGTTGACGACGTGTCGGCCAGACTGTCGTCGAGCAGCCTCTCGTCCGGAACGCTGGTCGGCTACAGCGCATTGCTGATCGCGATCGGGATCACCGGCGGGTTGTTTCGCTTCCTCATGCGCCGCATTCTCATCGGCGCGTCCCGGCATATCGAATACGACATTCGAAACGATTTCTTCGCACACCTGGAGACATTGCCGTTGTCGTACTATCACACCCACCGCACGGGTGACCTGATGTCCCGCGCGACAAACGATCTGAACGCGGTGCGCATGATGGTCGGACCGGCTGTCATGTACTCAGCCAGCACGCTCCTGACTTTTGTCGCGGCGCTCGCGCTGATGCTCTCGATAGACCCGTGGTTGACCATGTGCTCGCTGATCCCGCTCCCGATCGTCTCCATCTGTGTCAAGTATTTTGGCAGCGCGATCCATCGGCGGTTCGAGCAGATTCAGGCACAGCTCTCCGAGCTCAGTGCCGTGACCCAGGAGGCGCTGGCGGGAGTACGAGTGGTTCGCGCGTATCGTCAGGAGGCGGCCGAACTGGCTCGCTTTCGAGCCGCGAACGAAGAGTACCTGCGCCGCAATCGGAGGCTCATCGTGCTGCAGGGATTGTTCTTCCCGACGATGGCGTTCTTTCTTGGTCTCGGAGCCATGCTGGTCCTGTGGCTCGGCAGCCGGCAGGTCATCAACGGCCGCATCTCGCTCGGTGAGTTCGTCGCGTTCAACTTGTACTTGACGATGCTCAGCTGGCCGATGATCGCCTTTGGCTGGGTCACCAATATGCTCCAACGGGGGATGGCGAGCTGGAAGCGAATGCTGGAAGTGCTGGATACCGACCCGGCCGCTGCGGGAGGGTCCAAGACCGACGCACCGTGCCGCGCCGCGCCGAGCTCGCGCGACGGGTCCGGCTTACGGGTTCCCCTCAGTGGAGCGATCGAGCTTCGCCATCTCACATTCAGTTACAACGGCACGCCCGTTCTGAAGGACGTTTCAGCTCGAATCGAATCTGGCCAGACGGTCGCCCTCGTCGGGCCGACCGGCGCGGGTAAGTCGACGCTGGTCAGCTTGCTCGCCAGACTCCACGATCCACCACCAGGGACGGTGTTCATTGACGGCATTGACGTCAGGGACCTGTCGCTCGACGCGCTGAGAGGCGCTCTCGGAGTCGCTCCCCAGGAGGCGTTCCTGTTCTCGGACACCTTGGCGAACAATGTGGCGTTCGGCCTTGACGCCATCACCGACCGTCGAGAGCACGAGGACCGTCGAGCGATTGATGCGCCGCCAGCAGCGCTGGCACCATCGGACGCGCGCGACGACCGCCAGGCTCGGATTCGCGCGGCGGCTGCGGCGGCGCGGCTCGACAAGGACATCGCTGACTTTCCGAACGGCTACGAGACCACTGTCGGCGAGCGAGGAATCACCCTCTCAGGGGGACAGAAGCAGCGAACGGCGCTCGCACGGGCGATCGCGCTCGACCCCCGTATCCTCGTACTCGACGACGCGCTGTCGGCGGTGGATACCCAGACTGAAGAAGAGATACTCACGCGTCTGCGAGACGTGATGCGAGAGCGGACGTCGATTATCGTGTCCCATCGCATCTCGACGGTCCGAGATGCGGATCGCATCTTCGTCCTCGACAAGGGTCATATCGTCGAACAGGGATCGCATGACGAGCTCGTCGACGGGGAAGGGCTGTACGCGGAGTTGCACAGGAAGCAGTTGCTCGAGGACGAGCTCGCTGCTTCCTAGCTGACGCCAGGCGACCGGTCGATCAACGTGACAGATTTCCACGAAGACGAAGTTCTCGGAAAAGCCTACGACGCGAGGCTGATGCGGCGTCTGCTGACGTATTTGGTGCCCTACTGGCGTCAAGTCCTTCTGGCCATCATGGCAATTAGCGTCGGCGCGTGCGCCGCGCTTGCTCAACCGTATCTGGTCAAGGTGGCCATCGACCAACACATCGCGACTGGCGACCTGTCGGGGCTGGACCTGCTTGCCGGCATCTACGTCAGCGTTCTCGTGAGTGCGTTTGCCGCCGAGTACCTGCAGACCTGGACCATGCAGCTGACTGGACAGCGGATCATGTTCGATCTGCGAATGGGCATCTACGGCCATCTGCAGCGATTGCATCTCCGCTACTACGACCGGAACCCCGTGGGCCGCATGATGACCCGCGTGACATCTGACGTCGACGTCCTGAACGATCTCTTCACCTCCGGAGTCGTCACGATCTTCGGCGATGTGCTGACGCTCGCTGGGATCATGGTCGTCATGCTGTGGCTGGACTGGCGCCTAGCGCTGGTCGCGTTCTCGGTGCTTCCGCTCATCGCGCTGGTCACCCAGTGGTTTCGACAGAACGTCCGGGAATCGTACCGCGTCGTGCGCGGGCGGATCGCGCGAATCAACGCGTTCCTGCAAGAAAACATTACCGGGATGTCGACAATCCAATTGCTCCGCCGGGAACGCCTGAATTTCGAGCGGTTCGACGAAATCGACCGGAAGCACCGTGACGCCAACATCGATGCGATCTTCTACTACGCCGTTTTCTACCCGACGATTGAGGCGATCGGTGCCTTGGCGTCTGCGCTGATCATCTGGTACGGCGGAGGGAGCGTCCTCGGGGGCACACTCACGCTTGGCGTGCTGGTGGCGTTCCTTCAGTATGCGCAGCGCTTCTTTCGCCCAATCAGCGACATGTCCGAAAAATTCAACGTGCTCCAGGCGGCGATGGCTTCGTCCGAGCGGATATTTACGCTCATGGACGAACCCGTCGCCATCGAATCGCCCAAGACACCGGTCGGGCGACCTGATGGTGCGCCAGGGCACATTGTCTTCGACCGCGTCTGGTTTGCGTACGACGAGCCCGAGTGGGTGCTTCGAGACGTCTCGTTCGACGTCAAGCCGGGGGAGCGCGTCGGGATCGTCGGCGCGACCGGCTCCGGCAAGACGACGCTCGTCAACCTCCTGATGCGTTTCTACGACGTGCAGCGCGGGCGGATCACCGTGGATGGGGTGGACATTCGCAAGCTGCGATTGGACGAGCTGCGGTCGTTATTTAGTCTCGTGCTCCAGGACGTGCATCTGTTTTCGGGAACAATCGCCGACAATGTCCGACTCGGTGACCAGTCGATCGACGACGAGCGCGTGCGCCGAGCGGCACGGGCGGTCCATGCCGACGGGTTCATCGAGCGGCTGTCTGGCGGATACGCCGCCCCGGTGGCCGAGCGAGGTTCGACGCTGTCAGTGGGCCAGAAGCAGCTGCTCTCGTTTGCTCGAGCGCTTGCGTTTGACCCGCGGGTGTTGATTCTCGATGAGGCGACATCGAGTGTGGACACGGAAACGGAACGGTTGATCCGCGACGCGCTGACGACACTGATGGCAGAGCGGACGACCATTGCCGTCGCCCACCGCCTGTCGACGATTCAGGACATGGACAAGATTCTGGTGTTCCACAAAGGGCGCCTTCGGGAATCGGGCACTCATCAAGCGCTTCTGGCGGAGCGGGGGATCTACTTCCGCCTCTTCGAGCTGCAATACAAGAACCTGTCGCCCGAACCCGAGGCCGCTCCAGCGGTGGGGTAAGGGCTACTGCGTCGCTTGCGTGGGTGGCGGGGCAGGCTCAGGAACAGGGGCAGGCATTGGCATCACCGGTACTTCCAGCCGCCTGAATAGACGATCCATGAAGCCCGGGGCCGTGTCCCTGGGGTTCCACCCGAGTCGGAGGACGGTCACGGCGATCGATTGCCGCCCAAAATCGAGCGCCTCGTAGCAGCTCCACATGTAGATGTCCACAATCGCCCCCTGGATGGCGGGTCCGGTATCCAGGATGCTGTATATGCCGTCGTACCGGTCGTCCTGGGAGTCGATCTCAACCACCGATCCAAGAGGCAGAAGACCGGGATCGGCCGCGGCCATGCCCGCTTGCACCGCCGTGCCGGCGGCCGTTGTCTGACCTTTGCAGTAGGCCGTCGCCTCGAAATCCAGACGGGCCCCTGGCGCCGGATGCGGACGCACCTGGCTCATGTCCACGCGCGGCGCCGCGACATGGGTGTCCAGCATCGTCGCCTCATACAAGGCAACAAACCCGGCGATAGCCAAGACGGTGACGGCCACCTTCAGGAATCCCGATCTGGCGATACTCATGGCTCACGACCATCGTACATGCCTGACCGATGTTCGGCTCATATTTTTTGCCAGGATCCGATCCTGTAAATAGTCATTTAAATCTATTGTACATAGATACTTACACCATTTCGCTGGAGCGCGTGAATGGGGCCAGATCTCAGGCGAGAGGCACGTGTCGGCTCCATGTTCGCTTCACCGGGGGAAGGAGCCGCGGACCATTCTCAGCCCGTCATTTGAAGTGGCTGTAACCCTTCGGAAGCGGATCCTGCTGAGAGCGCCCATCGACGACTCGTCGGAGAACCAGGTCGAGGTCTGCGGTGCACACCCCGATCCGAGTGACCGGAGTGTCTCCGTGGCGGGTGGCAGCCGCGAGACGGCCCCGCTGACGCGGGCGCACGCAGAATGCCAGTTCGTAGTCGTCGCCGCGAGTGAGCGCTTCGAGAACCGGATCCCGGCCCTGGCTCCGGAACCAGTCCCAGGCGTCGGGATCGATCGGCATAGCGTCCGCGTCGATCGCGATGCCGACCTCGCTGGCCTTGGCGATTTGCCTCAGTCCGTCTGCCAATCCGTCGCTGAGGTCCACACAGGAAGTGGCGGCCTTGCTTCTTGACAAGAGCTGACCCATGCGAAGGCGTGGCTCAGGATAGCGATACCGGTTCACCAACCGCTGCACTTGGGCTGAAGGGGCGCCTGTTTGGAGCGGCTCGTGCTGAAGGCACTGGAGACCGGCGGCCGCGGCTCCGAGGGAGCCGGTTACCAGGATCTCATCGCCAGGCCTGGCACCCTTCCGCGTGAGAACCTGTCGCCGCTTTACGCTGCCGGTAACCGTGACGTCGAGCACCAAGGGGCCAGACGTCCTCGTGAGATTTCCGCCGACAAGGTGAATGCGATGCCGGGCTGCGAGCGCCGCGAGTCCGCCGACGATCGCGTCGAAGTCGGTGCACAACAGGTCCTGCGGTAGGGCCAGCGAGAGGAGAGCAACGCGGGGCGAGGCGCCCATCGCAGCCAGGTCGCTCAAATTGACGGCCAGTGCGCGATGGCCGATGGCATGTGCAGGGACAAATCGGCGCTCGAAGTGCACGCCCTCAACCAGCGCATCGACGGTCAGGACTTCGAGACGGTTACGCTCCGGCTCGATGACGGCGGCATCGTCCCCGATACCAACGATGACCCAGGCTGGCGGCGTGGCGAGGTGGCCCTGGATCCTGGCGACAAGCTCTGCTTCGTCGAGGTCAGCGATGGTCCCAGTCGACACGGGTACGGCGGCCCTACTTGGCGTAGTCAATTGCGCGGGTTTCGCGGATCACGGTGACCTTGATCTGACCTGGAAACTGGAGCTCGTTTTCGATACGTCGCGCGATGTCCTTTGAAAGCCAGACGGCTTCTTCATCGCCGATCTCGCTGCTCTCGACCATGACGCGCACCTCGCGTCCGGCCTGAAGGGCAAACGATTTCGAGACGCCTTTGAACGAATCCGCGATGCCTTCCAGTCGCTCGAGACGCTTGACGTACGATTCCAGGATGTCTCGGCGCGCGCCCGGTCGTGCGGCCGAAATCGCGTCGGCAGCTTGCACGATCATCGCCTCGAGCGACGGCCAGTCGATGTCCATATGATGCGCGGCCATGGCCATCACCACCGCTTCGCTCTCGCCGTGACGCCGGAGCACATCGATGCCGATCTCGATGTGCGTTCCCTGCATTTCCCGGTCGATAGCCTTGCCGATGTCGTGAAGAAAGGCGGCACGCACCGTGACGCGAGCGTCGAGTCCGACCTCCTTGGCCATGATGCCAGCCAACGTGGCGACCTCGGTTGAGTGTGACAGGACGTTTTGTCCGTAGCTCGTCCTGAACTTCAGCCGTCCCATGAGGCGGAGGATCTCGGGATCGAGATCGTGCAGACCCAAACGGAACGCCGCCGCCGCACCTTCTTTGCGCGTTTCCTCGTCGGTCTCGTCTTTGACCTTCTGTACCACCTCTTCGATCCGGGCTGGGTGGATCCGACCGTCGGCGATGAGCCGTTCGATCGCTTTTCTGGCGACCTCGCGGCGGTAGGGATCGAAGGCCGAGAGGATGATCGCGCCGGGGGTATCGTCGACGATGAGGTCGACACCGGTCGCGAGCTCCAGCGCCCGGATGTTGCGGCCCTCGCGGCCGATGATACGGCCCTTGAGGTCGTCGCTCGGCAAGTCAACGACCGACACGGTCGTTTCGATGGCATGTTCGGCTGCGGATCGCTGGATGGCCTCGGTGATGTACTGCTTGGCGCGATCGGCAGCGGTTTCTCGTGCCTCAGCTTCCAGGCGTTTGAGCAGGTTCGCCGTGTCATGGCGGGCGTCGCTCTCCATCTGTACGATGAGGAGCTTTTTCGCTTCTTCGGCCGTGAGGCCGGCGACTCGCTCGAGCTCTCGCTGCTGCTGGATTATGAGTCGGTCGAGTCGTTCGACGTCGGCTTTGACGGTCTTTTCGCGTTCCGCGAGAGCCTGAGTGCGGGCGCGCAGCTCCTGTTCCAGCCGATCGACTGTTGATTGTTGCACGACCAGCGCGGCATCCCGACGAGCCAGTTTCTGTTCGAGGGCTTCGGCCTGCTTGCGGGTCTGGCTGGCCTGTCGCTCGGCCTCGATGAGTATGTCGTGGGCCTTCTCCTTGGCCTCGACAAGCACTTCCTTCTTGTGGGTGTCGGCGTCGCGCTTCTGCGCCGCGGCCTCATGCTCGGCCTCGCGGGTGAGACGACGAGCCTGCTCTTCGGCACGACTGACGGTCTCGGCGGCGATGGACTTGCGCTTCGCGATCCAGATCGCGAAGACTCCGCCAGCGACCGTCAGCGCCACGAGCGCGCTGACGAGAAACACGATATATGGCGACACGCGTGACGTCCTTTTCCCGCGACCCACGTTCGGGCTAGCTCAGGTCGGCGTCGCGCGCGGGGATGACTGCCCCGCAGAAAAGGGGCCCAGGCCCCTGCCTTCGACCGGGTGACTTGACTCGAGAAACGGAACCCAAGCGAGAGCCCCGCTTTGCCGTGTGGGGAGGTCGATGAACCTGCGTAAGCAGGTGGAACCGCTCTAAAAGCCGCGCTTCAGGCTTCCTCGTGCAGAGGCATGCACACCACGCGGCATCGCGACTCACTTAGATGGAACGTTGGCTCAAACGAGCCTACCGCCATCACGCGCAAAGCAGGGAGTTACAAACGTGCTAGAAAGATTCTAGTCGGAATACGAGTCGCGCTCAAGAGGCCATCAGGATCCGGTCCACCAACCGCTCGAGCTCGTCGGCCCGCGCAGCGAGCTCGGTGTCTCGTGTGGTCGCTGCCTCGCGACAGCGAAACAGTTCGTCGGCGATATTGAGGGCAGCCACGACCGCCAGTCGGAGCCCGTCGCTGGTGGGCGTCTGCTCGCCCGCCGCCCGGATCTTTTCGTCGACGTAGGCCGCCAGACGCGCAACGTACTCCGGCTCGAGCGAGCTTCGAATCGGATATCGTTGGGCGCGTATTTCAACCTGGACGACGCGACCGCTGTCCTGCATGGCGCGACGCGCTACAGGTTCAGAGCCTCGAGTTGGCCGAGCATGTCGCCGACCCGGGAGCGAATGAGGTCGCGCTCCTCCCTGAGCATGTCCAGTTCGGAGCTGACGGACTCGTTGGCCGCGAGTCGCTCACGCGTCGCCTCGAGCTCGCGGGAAAGCCGCTGATTCTCGTCCTTCGAGCGCGCTTGTTCGGCCTTCATCCGTTCCACCATAGCGACCAGGAGCTTCATCTTTTCCTCGAGCCGGTCGATCGGTTCGAGTTGTGCACTACGCGTCGTTGTCTTTGCCATACAGATCCTCGAACTGCCTATCGTTGGACTGCGCCGTGAGTCCCAACGAGAGCCGCCAGAACGCGGTCAAAAGTCAGCTGAACCTCGTCGTCGGTCAGTGTCCGGTTGGGCGCCTGGAAGGTCAGCCGAAACGACAGGCTGACCGTGTCGTCGGGGACGCCTTTGCCCGTGTAGCGGTCGAATAATTCGATGCCCACAAGCGGAGCTCCGTGACCGATGCCAGCTGCCTGAATGGTGTCACGAATGATTTCAGCAGGCAAGCTGTCGGTGACGATGATGGAGAGATCGCGAACGACGAAAGGGTGACGTGGAAGCGGACGGACCCCCGGCAGCACCGGCCGCGGCTGGCAAGCCAGGGCATCGAGGTCGAGTTCAGCGACGACGATCCGATCTTGTGGCGGCGCGCCGCGGCTCTCCGCAACGCGTGGCGCAATGACACCGAGGAGACCGACGACCGATCCATTCGCACGAACGATCGCAGCCTGGCCGGGCGTCAGAAAGGGCGCCGAACCGGACGAGATACTGATGGGGACCCGAAGTGCCACGGCCACGTGCTCGACCAGGCCTTTCGCATCGAAGAAATCGACCTCGCGACGCCTGGTCGACCAATGTTCCGAACCCGCTGTGCCGGTCCATGCCAGGCCGACCCGCCGGCGCTCTCCATCGACCCGCCGGAAGCACGTCCCGATTTCGAAGAGGGCGACGTCGCGCCGGCCGTGCCGGCGGTTGTGCGCGACGCCGTCCACCAATCCGGGAAGGAGGGACGGTCTCAGCGTATCAAACTTGGCTGACAGCGGGTTCGCAATGGAGACGAGCGTCGCGCTGGCTGCGTCCTCGGCGAACATCTCGGCCGCACGCGTCTCGATGAACCCGAATGTCACGGCCTCCGAGATTCCCGCGGCTGTCAGTAGCTCGCGCACCAACCGGTCACGAGGAATCCTTGGGTCTGGTGGCTGCGCGGCCGCCGTCACCGCTGGAAACGTCGGCTCGAGCTTGTCGTAGCCGTAGTGGCGGCCGACTTCTTCGATCAGGTCCACCTCGCGGGTGAGGTCCACGCGAAAGGTGGGGACCACAACCGACCACCCATCGGTGGCGTGTTCGACGGCGAGACCAAGTCCAAGAAGGATTCGGCTCACCTCATCGTCAGGAACGCGAAGTCCGAGCAGGAGGGCAAGGCGCGATCGGCGCAAGTGAAGCCTGCGCGGCGTGCGCGGAACGGGATAGCAGTCAATCACAGGTCCCGCCGGCCGACCCGCGCCAATCATGTCCATGAGCTTGAGTGCTCGCTGAAGGGCGACGACGGGGGCGCTGATGTCTGCGCCTCGCTCGAACCGCGCCGACGCCTCGGTGCTGATCCCCAGCCGCTTGCTCGTGCGCCGAACCGAGACGGGCTTGAAGTACGCACTTTCAAACGCCACGGTTCTGGTCGCGTCGGACACCTCCGAGCTATTGCCCCCCATGACCCCCGCGAGGGCCTGTGCGCGATGCGCGTCAGCGATCACGAGCATGTCGTCGTCGAGGATCCGATCAACGCCGTCGAGCGTCTTGAGGAGCTCGCCGGACGTTGCCCTGCGGATCCGAAGCTCGCTTCCGCCGAGCAGAGCGAGATCGAATGCGTGCATCGGGTGCCCAAGCTCCATGAGCACGTAGTTCGTGATGTCGACGAACGGGCTGATCGGCCGGACGCCGACCGCCTCGAGCCGGTCCGTCATCCACGCGGGTGAGGTCGTGGCGGTGACGTCGGCGATTGCGGCGGCGTACCGAGGGCAGAGCTCGGCGTCGTCAAGGCGGACCCGCAGTCGATCGGACGTTCCAAAGGCGACCGGGGCCAGCGCCGCCGATTCCTCAGATGGAGGAAGGAGCGGCAGATCGTAGGCCGTGGCGACCTCCCGTGCAAACCCCAGCACGCCCAGACAGTCGGGCCGGTTCGCGGTCACCTCAAAATCGATGACCGCATCAGATCCGGCCAGAGGTTCAATCAAGGCCACCTCGAAGCCCCGCAACGCCAGCGTCTCCGCCAGCTCCTCGGGAGTGGCCCGCAGATCGACGAAGTCACGCACCCACGAAACGAGCAATCGCATCTAGTAGGGAAACTGTTCGAGGAATCGGAGGTCGTTGTCGAAGAACATGCGAATGTCCTGGACCTCATGCCTCAGGATGGCGACGCGCTCGATGCCGATGCCCCACGCGAAGCCGGTGTACCGTTCAGCGTCGTACTCGACCGCCTCGAAAACGGCAGGGTGCACCATGCCGCATCCGCCAATCTCGATCCAGCCAGTGCGCTTACACATCGCGCACCCCGCCCCGTCGCATTGCCAGCAGCTGACATCGACCTCGGCGCTGGGCTCCGTATACGGGAAGAAGCTTGGACGAAAACGAATGCGCGCGGTCGACGAGAACATCTCGCGGGCGAAGGCGACCAGTGTGCCCTTGAGATCCGCGAGCGAAATGCCTTCACCGACAACGAGTCCCTCCATCTGTGTGAACATCGGCGTATGCGTCAGGTCGAGGTCGTCGCGCCGATAGACCCGGCCAGGCGCCACGATGCGCACCGGAGGCGGATGCGCCTGCATGTGGCGAATCTGGATGGAGGACGTGTGGGTGCGCAGCATGGTGCGGACGTCCTGGCCGCCAGCATCGGATCCGCCCGCCCAAAACGGTGATGCGAGATAGAGGGTGTCCTGCATGTCCCGCGCGGGGTGCTCCGACGGCATGTTGAGCGCATCGAAGCAGTGCCATTCGTCCTCGACTTCCGGACCTTCTACGATGGCGAAGCCCATGCGTACGAAGATCGCCTCCATGCGGTCACGCACAGTCGTCAACGGATGCCGACGCCCCAGCGCCGGGACACGGCCGGGAAGCGTTACGTCAATCGCGTCGGCTGGCGCGCGTTCTGTGTCGAGCGCGGCTCGCTTCTCGGCGAGCCAGGTATCGATGTCGCGTTTGAGCGAATTCGCGAGACGACCGAGCGCGGGTCGATCGGCCGGCGCCGCGCCGGAGACCGCCTTCATGAGGCCCGGGACGATTCCGCTCTTCCGGGAAAGATACCGGTCGCGCACGGCCTGCAGATCGCGGGCGGTCGCCGCGACAGCGAGCTCGGCCTCGAAATCCCGCCTCAGCTCGGCGACGGTCTCAGGGGTCGGCGTGAGGTCCACAATATGCGTCTACAGTTGCCGGAGAGCAGTCGCCGCGTGGGACGATGGCCCCGCCGGGCTCCTGGCGTTGAGCGACCAGCGCGTTAGGCCGAGACCTCTTCCGCAGCGTGCGACTTGGCGCGCCCAGCCAGGGTCGCAAACGCGGTGGGGCTCGAGACCGCGAGCTCGGACAGGCTCTTCCGGTCCAGGGCCACCCCGGCTTTCTTTAACCCGCTGATGAATTCTCCGTAGGTCAGACCGTGCTCGCGAGCGGCTGCGTTGATGCGGATGATCCAAAGGCGACGGAAATCACGTTTCTTGCGTCGGCGGCCAACGAAGGCGTACTTCAACGCGGTGTCGACCGATTCCTTCGCGGCGCGGTACAGCTTGCTCTTGTTGGCGAAGTAGCCTTTGGCCAGGCCGAGCACTTTCTTCCGCTTGGCGCGACGAACCGTCCCTCTTTTTACACGCGGCATTGCTGCAACTCCTGCGAATACCCGGCTGGGCGCTCGGGATGTTATCCCTTACTCAAGCCGAACCTGCTTCCATTTCCACACCGATCGAATCCCGACTTCCCGCTACTTATACGGCAGCATCCTTGCCAGCCGAGGCGTATCCTGGTGCGAAGCGGCCGTCGTGCCACGGAGGGCGCGTTTCCGCTTTGTCGACTTGCTGCTGAGGATGTGTCGCCTGAATGCCTTCCCCCGCAGGAATTTCCCGTTCTTCGTACGCTTGAAGCGCTTGGCGGCGCCGCGATGCGTCTTCAGTTTCGGCATAGTTTCCTCGCTCTTGTCACCGGGCCGCCGCCGCCGGCTTGCTCTTGCCTCCACCCGTCGTGCGTCGGCTCAAAATCGTGTGCATCTGGTTGCCCTCCAAACGGGGCATCATCTCAGCCACCGCCACTTCCGCCAGCTCTTCAACCAACCGCTGGAGGATTCGACGGCCAATCTCCGGATGCGCCATCTCGCGCCCGCGAAAGAAGATCGTGGCTTTCACCTTGTCGCCGTCGGCGAGAAAGCGCTCGATATGCTTCTTCTTGAACTGATAGTCGTGTTCGTCGACCTTGGGGCGAAACTTGATCTCCTTGACCTCGATCACCTTCTGATGCCGTCGTGCCTCACGGGTTCGCTTCTGCTCCTGATACTGGTATTTCCCGAAGTCCATGATCCGACAGACTGGAGGAGCCGCCGTCGGTGAGATTTCCACCAGATCCAGCCCCTTCTGCCGTGCAATGGTCAGCGCCTCTGGCGGCGGCATGATGCCAAGCTGTTCCCCCGCGTCGTCTATCACGCGGATCTCTCTGACTCGGATGCGTTCATTGACCCGAACGCGATCGTCGCGACGTGGTCGTCTGTCGAATGCGATAGCGGCCTCCTTGATGAAACTTGTTACACGCCCTCAAGCCTGGCGCTCGCGAGGGTCTTCAGTGTTTCAGCGCCTTTCGTCTCGATTTCGTGCTGCGCCCACGGGATGAAGCCGCCGGTCAGGCCATCGACGAGGGGCCACGCACCGAGATCCCCATCCGCGCGGTTTCTGACCGAAACGCTGCCTTCCGCCGCCTCGCGATCGCCTACGACCAACATGTAGGGGATCTTGAGAAGCTGGGCTTCTCGAATCTTATATCCGATCTTCTCCCGGCGCTCGTCCAACTCGACACGTAGTCCCGCCGCGGCCAGACGATCCCGGACCGACGCAGCGTACTGCTGATGGCGGTCGGAGATGGGCAAGACGATGGCCTGAACGGGAGCGAGCCAGAGCGGGAAGGCCCCCGCATAGTGCTCGATCAGCATGGCTACGAATCGTTCGAAACTGCCGAAGATGGCCCGGTGGATCACGACCGGACGATGCTCGGCGTTGTCGGCGCCGACGTACTTCAGGTCGAACCGTTGCGGCAGCTGATAGTCCAGCTGGATCGTGGCGCATTGCCAGCGCCGGCCGATGGCATCCGTCACGTCAAAATCGATCTTCGGACCGTAGAATGCCCCGTCGGCCTCGTTGATGACGTAGGGTTCTCCCACCGTATCAAGGGCCCGCTTCAGCTCCACCTCGGCGTGATCCCAAGTGGCGATTTCGCCGAGGAATTCCTCCGGGCGCGTCGAGAGCTTCAATTCGTAGCTGAGGCCGAAGTCCTGGTACACCAGCCGCACCAACCGTAGGAGCCGCTCGACCTCATCGCCGATCTGGTCCTCACGCACGAAACAGTGCGCGTCATCCTGAGCGAACTGCCGGACCCGGGTCAGTCCCGACAGCACCCCGGATGCTTCGTTGCGATGCAGGGGCGTTTGCTCGTGAAAGCGCAGCGGCAGGTCTCGGTAGCTGCGCACTTCCGAGGCAAACACGAGCATATGCCCCGGACAGTTCATCGACTTGACCCCCATCGGCTCGTCTTCCGAGTCAACGAGAAACATGTTCTGCCGGTAGTGGTCCCAGTGGCCTGACGTCTCCCACAGCGCTTTGTTGAAGATCATCGGCGTCTTGATCTCGAGATACCCGGCCGGGTAGAGCACCTCGCGCATGTAGTCGGCGAGCAGGTTGTACAGCCGCGCACCTTTCGGCAGCCAGAACGTCGCTCCCGGCGCCCACTGATGGAACATGACCAGGCCCAGGTCTCGCCCCAGTCTGCGGTGGTCGCGCTTCTTGGCCTCCTCGACGCGCGTGAGGTAGGTCTGCAACTCCTTTTCTGAAAGGAACGCTGTCCCATAGATTCGCTGCATCGGCTGGTTCTGGGCGTCGCCTTTCCAGTAGGCGTTCGAGGTGCTCATCAGCTTGAAGGTCTTGAGCTTACCCGTCGAGGGAACATGCGGTCCGACACAGAAGTCTACGAACGTATCCCGATCCTTGATCGTGTAGCAAGACACGTCGCGCTGGCCGACGGTCTTTTCGTCGATCAGCTGAACCTTGAGCGGCTCACCTCGGGCTGCGAAGAATTGCAGCGCTTCTTCGCGCGGCCACATCTGCCGCTCGTACGGCAGGTCCTGCTGCACGAGCTGCTTCATTTTCTTCTCAATCGCCTCGAGATCCTCAGGGACGAAGGGGCGCCGCACGACGAAGTCGTAAAAGAAGCCGTCGTCGGTAGCGGGGCCAATCCCGCACTGGACACTCGGGAAGAGGTTGGTCACCGCGGCCGCGAGCAGGTGGGCCGCACTGTGGCGGAAGAGCGGGAGCGCTTCCGGACTGCTCGCGGTCACAACCCTCAGGCTGACGTCCCGGTCGATCGGGTAGGCCACGTCCACGAGCACGCCATCGACGAGCCCCGCGAAGGCAGCCTTGGCCAGGCGCGGCGAGATGCTCTCCGCCACGTCAATGACCCGCGTGCCTGCGGGCACGCTCCGACTGGATCCGTCGGGAAGTGTGAGCGTGACCTGGTTCATGCTGAGGATCGTCGCGTGCCGGGCAGTGCGCTGATGGTAGGCACGGGTGGACTCGAACCACCGACCTCCTGCGTGTCAAGCAGGCGCTCTAACCTCTGAGCTACGCGCCTACATCTATGAAAACATTGGTGTTAGACGAACGGACAGTATACCAGAGTCTGGCCGTTGGCGACTGATCAGGTGATCCGACAGGGTGCTCGAGCGGCGCGATCTGAGATCAGGCGGCTGCCTGTTCGGCCAGTAGCTCAAGGGCCTTGTCGAGGACCGGGTCCTCGGCGGACGGTTCCTGACCGAACTCGACCAGCGGCTGCTCAACCGGCACGGTCGGTTCGAGACCCTCTTGATGGAGCGGCGAGCCATCGGGCATGAAGTACCGCGTCGTGGTTAGCCAGAGACCGCCGCCGTTCGGCAGCCTGATCAGTGACTGCCGGCCAGCGCGACCAACCGTCGGTTCACCGACGATGACAGCGCGCTCGTTCCCGACAAGGGCGGCGGCGAAAAGCTCGGCAGCACCCGATGTGCCCGAGTCGACCAGCAGCGTCGTCGGTATGGTAATCGAGCCGTCGCCAGGCTCTGCCTCGATCGCGACCGGCTCTGATCCCTTGGTTTCCTGCTGGACCAAGGTGCCGGAGGCTACGAACAGGCGCGCGAGCGAGAGGGCACCGTCGTATGAGCCACCCGATGCTCGACGAACGTCCACAATCAGTCGCGAGGCGCCCTCGGCGGCAAGGGCCGCGACGCGGGTCTCGACCGTTTCGGCCGTCTGGGGCCCGAGCGCTGCTACCCGGACGTACCCGACGCCGGCCTGAAGGATCCGCCCGGTGACTTCGGTGGCCGGAAGTACTTCCCGCACGAGCTCAATTTCGTGCGGATCGACGGCGCTGCCCCTGAGGACGGTGAGCTTGACGGTTGTGCCAGGGGCGCCGCGTAATGACCGGGATCCCTCGAACACCGAGAGGTTGCGCGATGGCTTGCCATCGATTGCTCGCACGTAGTCGCCCGTCTGGAGACCGGCGCGGGCCGCTGGGGAATCGTCGCGCGTCGCGATGATCCGCAGGTAGTACTGGCGGGTGAGGTCGATCCCGACGTCACCGACCGGCAGGGGGGCCCCCCTTTCAGCCTGTGCAACTTGCTCGGGGGTCAGAAAGGCGCTGTCTGGGTCAAGAGTGTCGGCAAGGCCCTGCATCGCGCCTCCCATGACCCGGTCTATGTCGACGGGTTCAACGTAGTTGGCGTCGATCAGCCCCACGACGTCGTCAAAAATCTTGAGCTGTTGGTAGGTATCCTCACGTGCGAGCGCTTGGGAAAGGAATCCGCCGATGATCGCGAACGCGACGACCGGTGCGGATATCCAGAGCACGAGGCGGCGAGTTCTTGAGGACATATAAAGGATCCTTCGACCTACCGAGGCCTCAACCATTGTAGGGGATCTACCGGCCGACCGTCGATACGGAGCTCGAAATACAGCCCGGGAGCTCCCGTGGGCGGTGCCCCCACCCTCCCGATCGACTGGGTCCGCTCGACCTGGGCTCCCTGCTCGACACCGATGTCGAGAAGATGGCCATAGACACTGAAATTCTGATCCCCGTGGTCGATGATGACCAGTCTTCCGAAGCCCGTGAATGTATCGGCAAAGGCGACCGCGCCGCCGTGGATCGCCTGCACTGGCGCGCCCTCGTCGGCTGCAATCTCGATGCCGTTCGACGCCACGCGACCACCGCCCGGCAGGGTTGTGGTCGCCTGCCACCTGGTCCGGGCCGATCCCGTGACAGGCCAGTCGAGGTCCCCGCGAAACGGCACGAGCGGCAACCTCGGCGCTCCTTCTGGGCCTGTTCCCGGAAGTGCACGCAGCGCTTGCTGCAGCTGCGCATGGGTGAGCTGGAGCTCCCCGGCCAGTTGAGCGTTCAGATCGCGGCGATCGTTGATGTCCCTGAGGAGTGCTTCGTGACGCCGGACCGCACGGTTTGCCGCGGACTGCGCGCGCTGGGCGGCGACGCGTAGCTCTTCGAGCTCACGGCTTTGCTGGTCGAGCGCTGCTCGGGACGCCTCCAGCATGTCGATTCGCCGCTGTTGGGCCACAAGCTGATCGCGGTCGCGCTTGGCCAAAACGGCGACGATTCTGGAGGCTTGGGCCGCCTCCCGAATGTCGGAGGCGGACAGAAACAGCCGCAGATAGCGACCGTTGCCCAGCTTGTACAGATCGACCAAACGCGCCTCGAGCTTTGGCTGCTCGGCTCGGCGCTGTCTCTCGACGTCGCGCACCTCTTCGTCCAGTCGTGTGAGCGCGTCCTCAGCCGCCGTTGCCTCCGCGTCGACGCGCCGCAGCTCCTCGGCCTTGATCTGCCGGTCGAGCTCAAGCGCCCGCAGGTCACCGAGCAGCGAGCGGGCCTCGGACGCGAGGCTGTCGGCTTCTTTCGTGAGGGCGCGCAATCGGGTCGCTGCCTGCTCGGCGAGCTCTTCGGCGCGCTCGCGATCGGTCGGCTGGGCGGCCAGCGGAACGGCCAGCCCGATCACGAGAAGCGTGGCAGCGCGCTGAAGCATCGGTGGTTGAGGTGACGTGAAAATTATAACATCTGATCGTGCGGATTTCGGGGCGGGTACTTGGCGTCGATCTGGGTCGACGACGGATCGGACTGGCAATCAGCGACTGCTCGGGTACGGTGGCACGTCCGCTGACAACATTGCAGGTCGATGCACACAACGCCCTCGACCAGGTCGTCGCCGAAATCGATCGGCTCGCGGGCGAAGAAGACGGGCTCGCAGGAATCGTTGTGGGCGTACCGAGAAGACTGGACGGGTTGGCTCACGGTCAGACGGCTGCCGCCAACGTGTTTATGGAGGCCCTTCGCGTGCGGACGTCGATTCCCGTCAAAGGTGAGGACGAGCGACTCACGAGCCGAGAAGCTGAGAGTCGGTTGGCCGTCCGCGAGCGAGACTGGCGGAAGCGGAAGGTCAAGCTTGACGCAGCCGCCGCGGCGATAATCCTGCAAGACTATTTGGATCGACGCTCGTAGGCTACGTAACACGAGGCAGAGAAGGGTGCAACGTTCGCGACCGTAAGAAATAAAGGATGACCAAGCTCATCGTCGCTGTCGCCGTGATTGTCCTGCTCGTCGGTGCCGCTGCCGTGTTTGTCGTGTCGCGCGTGCACGAACGCATCCATCAGCCGTTTCAGGGTTACGAGACCCAGGACCAGTTGGTCGAGATTCCGTCCGGTGCGGGGTCGTCGGCGATTGGCCGCCGGCTCGTCGAGGCCGGGGTCGTTCGCGACGAGCTGACGTTTCGAGCGGCCCTGCGGTTGAGCGGCAACGCCCGAAGATTGCAAGCCGGAGAGTATCGATTCGATCGACCCTTGTCGGCGGTTGAGGTGGTCGAGAAGATCGTCCGCGGGGATGTCGACCTCGTCAACCTGACATTTCGCGAAGGTCTCACGATCGACGAGATGTCGGAGGTGTTCGAGGCGGCCGGCTTCGGCCAGGCTGCGACGTTCGTCGAAGCCGCGGCGAACGTGGCGCTCATCAGCGATGTGGACGCCGAGGCCGAGGACCTGGAAGGGTACCTGTTCCCAGACACCTACGCGCTGCCCCGACGCACCGATGCCTCACAAATGATTCAGGTGATGATCGACCGCTTCAAAGAGGTGCTCACGCCGGAGCTGCAACGGGCGGCGATCGAGCGAGCGTTGTCGGTCCGCGAGCTGGTCACGCTGGCGTCGCTCGTCGAAAAAGAGACGGCGCGCGCCGATGAGCGCACGGTCGTGGCGGCCGTTTACCATAATCGCCTGCGAATCGGGATGGGTCTGCAGTGCGACCCGACGGTGATCTACGCGCTACAGAGGGCGGGGCAGTGGGATGGAAACCTTCGGAGAGTCGACCTGACGTTCGACTCTCCGTACAACACGTACCGCTATCCTGGTCTCCCGCCGGGCCCGATCGCGGCGCCTGGCCGGGGGTCGCTTCTCGCCGCCGCGAATCCGTCCGACGATGACTACCTGTATTTCGTCAGTCGGAACGATGGGTCCCACGCGTTCGCGCGCACGCTCGCCGAGCACAATCGCAACGTGCAACGGTTCCAAGTGCAGTTCTTTCGGGATCAGCGCCGTGCCGCCAGGGAACGGGCTGCGGCCGCAGGCGGCAGGTGAAGGGACGCCGACGAGATCTGACAAAGTCGAACTAGCGCTCGCCCCATTTCAGCTTGGTCCGGAGAACCTCGAAGTAGCTCCGCGTTGACGGCTTGATCAGTCGCAGCGGCACGTCCGCGCAGCTGACTTCGACCTCGTCGTTCGGCTCCAACTGAAATCCGATCTGACCGTCGAAGGTGACGAACAGCTCGTCTCGCTCTTCCATCGTGGGCTTCACGCGGACCGTCACGTGCGACGGAATGACGATGGGGCGATTCGTCAACGTGTGTGGCGCGATGAGAGTGAGCAGGAGCGCGTCGACATTTGGCTGGACGATGGGACCTCCGGCTGCGAGGCTATATGCCGTCGAGCCGGTCGGCGTGGCGATGATCAGTCCGTCGGCTTTGGCCCGTGTCACAAACTCTTCGCCAACCCACACCGACAGATCGATCATGTGAGCTCTAGCGCCTTTGCTGATGACGGCATCGTTCAAGGCTATCTGCTGTTCGAGCGGCTGGCCCCCACGCGTCGTTCTTGCGTGGAGCATCATTCGCTCTTCAATACGCGCGTGCCCGGCGAGGGCGGCTTCGAGCGATGGGTACACTTCAGATAGGGTGACCTCGGTCAGGAAACCGAGACCGCCAAAGTTCACTCCCAGGATGGGGATACGCGATCGAGCCTCGCCGATCCGGTCGGCCACTCCCAGCAGCGTCCCGTCTCCGCCGAGCACCAAGACCATGTCGACGTTGCTGGCGAGGCCCGTCTGGTCCGTGACCACACGCGCCGGATCGGGCGGCATCAGGTCTGCGGTGCCGGCTTCGAAGACGGCGTGGACCCCGCGCTGTGCCAGCCATGCGCCAATCTCGGTCAGGTGTGGCGCCGCCGCGCGTAAGTGTGACTTTGCCAGAATCCCAACACGCGAGACGGGCGGGAGCAATCCAGTGTTGGCCATGCGGCTGTTAATCGTAGCGCAGGTGGAGGAAGAACTCGCGGTTGCCCGTCGCGCCGGTGATGGGAGACGGTGACATCGCGATGAATCGCAGGTGCTGGTCCGCCGCGTCCGCGATGACCCGTTCGATGACCGCCCGGTGCACGGCGGAGTCGGTGACAAGGCCTCCTTTCTCCACTTGGTGACGTCCGGCTTCGAACTGTGGCTTCACCAGCACCACGACATCGGCCGGCGAAGCCAGCACGGCGGATAGCGCCGGGAAGATGTGCCGAAGGGAAATAAAGGACACGTCGACCGTTGCGAGGTCGACGGCGGCCGGTACGGCTGACGACGTCAGCGCGCGGGCGTTGATTCCCTCTCGGATAACCACCCGCGGATCCGTTCGGAGACGCCAATCCAGTTGGCCGCGACCAACGTCCAGGGCCACGACCGTAGTGGCGCCCCTTCGTAACAGGACGTCGGTAAACCCTCCCGTGGACGCACCGACGTCGAGCGCACGGCGAGCGGTGACATCGATGCCAAATGTATCCAGCGCGTGCGCGAGCTTGACTCCACCTCGTCCCACGTAGGGGTGGTCGGGCGTCGTGAGCTCGATCGCGGCATCGGCTGCGACGGGAGCACCTGCTTTCGACACAGTCCGGCCGTCGACCGCGACCTTGCCCGCCAGGATAAGCGCGCGCGCCCGTTCGCGGCTCGGCGCGAGCCCTTTGTGTACGAGCAATACGTCGAGGCGGTTCTTGCTCAGTGCCTTCTTGCGATCACCCACGTGGAGATCTCGTCCAGGCGGCCGTTCATCAGGTGGGCGCCTGCCAGCACCGTCCGCGCGCAGTCGGCGCTCTCGGCGGCCATTCTGCGCGACTGCTCCAGACCAAACAGCGAGGGGTACGTTGGCTTGGCACCAGCGGCATCTTTGCCGGCGGTCTTACCCAGGTCGCCCTCGTTGCCCTCAACGTCCAGGATGTCGTCGACGATCTGGAAAGCGAGTCCGATGTGACTGCCCCACCGTTCTATAGCCTTCAACTGGTCGGGGTTGGCACCACCCATCAGCGCACCGCTGACGGCTGCGGCACGGATCAGGGCGCCGGTCTTGAGCAAGTGCATCGACCTGAGGCCCCCTGCGTCCAACGCGAGCTTGTGGCCAGGCGCCTGACCGGCGGCCTGAAGATCGAGGGCCTGTCCCCCGACCATGCCGCGCGCGCCCACGGCCTCGGCAACGACGCCAGTGACGCGGAGCTTGCGCGCAACGACGTCGGGCTCATCCGACACGGGCTCCCGAGCAAGGAGGGAAAACGCTTCAGCTTGCAGCGCGTCGCCGGCGAGAATCGCAATGCCGTCGCCGTACATGACGTGCAACGTGGGCCGTCCCCTGCGAAGCGTGTCGTTGTCCATCGCCGGCAGGTCGTCGTGAATCAGCGAGTACGTGTGGAGAAACTCAAGGGCGCAGGCGGCTGGGAGGGCGCGCGCCAACCCGCACTCTCCCTGCGAGACCGATCCTGCCGCGGCAAGGGCCAGGACGGGCCTCAGGCGCTTGCCGCCCGCAAAGAGGCTGTACCGCATCGCCTCGCTGACGAGGGGAGGACACGCAGGCGGTGACGGCAGGTACTGCTCGAGGGCCACGTCGACGCGCGTGCGAGCAGATGTCAGGAAGCTGGAGAGTGTCTTGGCGTCCGGCACGGTCACAGCTCGGGATCGCGAGTGAACGATTCCGGGGCTGGTTTGATCTCGCCCCGTTCGTCCAGAATCTCAATGCGGCGCTCGGCCGCCTCGAGCCGCGTATGGCAGAAACGAGATAGTTGTACGCCGCGCTCGTACAGCTCGAGCGACTGCTCCAACGCCAGGTCGCCCTCTTCGAGCTTCTTGACGATGGTCTCGAGTTCTGCGATCGCAGCCTCGAAGTCCTTGATGGAAGTGTCCGACATGGGAGAGTCCATTTAGTTGGTCCGGGTCGACCGGTCGTGGACGACGCACCCCAGCTCGCCACGGGCGAGTGTCACCTTGACGTGGTCGCCCGTTGACACATCTGACGCATCACGCACGACGCCGGATCGGTCGCCCTTCCAGCATACCGCGTAGCCGCGTCCGAGTACTGCGAGCGGGCTGAGCGCGTCGAGCCGTCCGGCAGAGACGCGAAGGCGTGCTTCGGCGCTGGCGACGGACCGACCGAGCGCGCTCTTCAGCCGGCCATCGGCTGCCATGATGCGGGTCCGGATGCCGGCCAGACGCCGGCCCAAATGGCCGGCATCCAACCGGCGCTGCAGCTCCGCGATCGTCCGACTGCGCGTCACGAGCGCCCGTCGAACAGCGCGTGACAGCCCGTGGGTGAGCTCGGCCGCGTGGCGCGCGCGCATTCCGATTCGGCCCGGCACAGCGGTGAGCGCTGAGCGCGTCTCGAACGCATGGAGACGCCTGGCCAGCACCTGCAGTCTCTCGTGCACGGCCGCACGCAAGCGCTCGCTGCCACGGTCGATACGGCCGATAAGCTCGTCCTGGGCCGCGACCACCATCGCCGCAGCGGCTGAAGGTGTCGGCGCGCGCAGGTCCGCAACGAGATCGGCAATCGTCATGTCTGTTTCGTGCCCGACTGCTGCGATCACCGGTACGGGGGCGCTGGCGATGGCGCGGGCGACGACTTCCTCATTGAACGCCCAAAGATCCTCGGTCGAGCCTCCGCCTCGCCCGACGATGACCACCTCGACCCCGGGGATCCGGCAGACCGCTCGCAGCCCCCGGGCGACATCGGCAGCGGCCCCTTCGCCCTGCACGCGTGCGGGCCGGATCACCACGTGAGCGATCGACCGTCCGCGACCGAGCACTGTGACGATGTCCCGAACGGCGGCGCCCTCGAGTGACGTCACCACACCGACCTTTCGTGGCAGCTGCGGCAGCGGGCGCTTGCGTGTCCGGTCGAACAGCCCCTCGGACTGCAGTTTCCGCTTCAGCTGCTCGAATGCCAACTGCAACGCGCCGAGCCCCTGGGGCTCGAGGTGCTCGCAGACGAGCTGATATTCTCCCTTGGGCTCGTACACCGAGATCTTGCCCCGCGCCACGACTCGCAGGCCGTCGGCGGGCTTGAACTTCAAGTATTTCCGAGCGGAGCGGAACATGAACCCGCGGATCTGGGATGACGGATCCTTGAGCGTGAAGTACAGATGCCCGTTCCACGGGCGGCAGTTCGAGAGCTCGCCCTGAACCCACACTTCGTAGAAACGGCTCTCGATGAGGTCGCGCAACCGGACCGTCAGATCGGTCACGGTCAACACCTGGCGGGCGTTGCTCGTTAGTGGAGGCTCGACCACCTCGTGCGAAGGTTCGTCTTCCTCGAAAGGAAGGTCAAAGAGATCGTCCGGTTTCTTCATGAGCCACGCCGTCGAGCGCGTCGAGGTCGTCGAGACTGAGATTCAGGCGTTCAATGGCCGTTGCTGTTCCGGTTCGATCGTCGGCATCGATCAGAACAGCGTTCAGCCGGGGGTTACCGGTTGCGGGTTCGAACCTGGCGGGCATCGCGTTTCGGAAGCGGCTGAGCGCCGGAGCGATTTCAACCCCGATGATGGAATCGTGTGGTCCCGTCATGCCCAGGTCGGTGATGAAGGCGGTGCCTTTCGGCAGGATCCGCTCGTCGGCCGTCTGGACGTGTGTATGGGTTCCGACGACCGCCGTGACGCGCCCGTCAAGGTGCCAGCCCATTGCGGCCTTCTCTGACGTTGCCTCCGCGTGGAAGTCTACCAAGACCACCCGGGCGCGGTCGCGCACAGCCTCGATCTCGCGGTCTACGATGGCGAATGGGTCATCGATGTTCAACATGAACACGCGGCCCATGGCGTTGATGACCGCCACGGTCTGCCCGTTGGCTGTCCGGGCGACGTAGCGGCCGTTGCCCGGGACGCCCGGAGGGTAGTTGGCCGGCCGAAGCAGCCTGGGCTCGGTTCCGATGTAGGGGATCGCTTCCTTCTTGTCCCAGATGTGATTGCCCGATGTCATCACATCCACGCCCCACTCGAGGATGTGATCGCCGATGTCCCGGGTGATGCCGAAGCCGTTCGCCGCATTCTCGACGTTGGCCACGACCAGATCGACGCGGTGTCGATCGATGAGTCCGGCCAGACTGCGCCTGAGCAGGTCGCGCCCCGGGCGGCCGACGACGTCGCCGATGACGAGCAGTCGCATCAGCCCACCGTGGAGTTCGTCGAGACCGGAACTTGAATGGCCACACCGCGCCGCTCCACGAGCTTGGGCAGCGTCAGGCGCAGCTCGCCACGGGTGAGCGTCGCCCGCGCACGGCGTGCATCGACGGCGGCAGCGAGTTTCACGGTTCGGGCAAACCGTCCATACTCGCGCTCAGCCACGTGAAAGCTGGGGTGCTCCTGGGTGCGGTGGGGGAGCTTCTTGCCGGCGACGAGCACCGCGGCGCCCTTGACCACGAGACGGAGCGTGGAGGCCGCGACGCCCGGGAGATCCATCGCAAGCTCGATGGTGTCGTCGGTTTCGTAGAGGTCGATCGGGGGCGAACACCGACTCGAGAGCTCCTCGGATCCGGCGGGAGAGCCCATTTCATCGAAGATCTGTTGCATTTCGAGACCGAAATCATCCGACTCCAGCAGCTGAGCAAAGGAATCGATCGGCACGCGCATGACGCATCATCGCACACCCACGGGACGCCGCCAACCGCCGGAGCGGTGACTCAGGCCTGTAAGCCACCGGACATGTGGTAGATAGCGCAGTCTATTATGAGTATAAAGCCATAAGATTTAATGCTTGACTATGACTCATATATTGAGTAACCTTACGGTGTTCGATGAAACCAACCTGGAATCTTACCCGGGAGTGGGAGTGAACGCACATGGCAGGAAAGGTCATTGGAATCGATTTAGGGACCACGAACTCGGTGGTCGCAGTCATGGAGGGCGGGCAGCCGGTGGTTGTCGTGAACCAGGAAGGGGCCAGGCTTACGCCCTCGGTTGTGGCGATTGCCAAGGACGGTGAGCGGTTAGTCGGCCAGATTGCAAAGCGTCAGGCGGTCACCAATCCCGAGAATACGATCTCTTCGATCAAGCGTTTCACGGGTCGCCAGTTCGACGAAGTGTCGAGCGAAGCAGCCCGTGTCCCGTACACCCTGGCGCGCGCGAAGAACGGCGACGTGTGGGTGGAAGCGCGGGGCAAGAAGTACTCGCCGCCAGAGATTTCTGCGATGGTGCTGCAGAAACTCAAGAAAGCCGCTGAAGACTACCTGGGCGAGCCAGTCACAGACGCTGTGATCACCGTGCCCGCCTATTTCAACGATGCCCAGCGCCAGGCAACCAAGGACGCGGGCACCATCGCGGGCCTAAACGTGCTGCGCATCATCAACGAGCCGACGGCGGCGGCGCTGGCTTATGGGCTCGACAAGAAGAAAGACGAGACGATCGCCGTCTACGACTTCGGGGGCGGCACCTTCGACATCTCCGTGCTCGAAGTCGGGGAGGGTGTCGTCGAGGTCAAAGCGACCAAGGGCGACACGCACCTCGGTGGCGACGACCTCGACGACCGCATCATCAACTGGCTCGCCGCGGAGTTCAAGAAGACTGAGGGGATCGACCTGAGCAAGGATCGCATGGCGCTTCAGCGCCTGAAGGAGGGCGCCGAGAAGGCCAAGATCGAGCTGTCGACCGCAATGGAGACGGAAATCAACCTCCCCTTCGTGACCGCAGACCAACGCGGTCCGAAGCATCTCCAGGTGAAGCTGTCCCGGGCCAAGCTCGAGCAGCTCGTGGACGACCTCGTGAAGCGCACGATGGTGCCCGTGAAGCAGGCCCTGAGCGATGCTGGGATCGACCCGAGGAAGATTGACGAGGTCGTGCTCGTCGGTGGCTCGACACGGATGCCGAAAGTGCAACAGCTTGTTCGAGAGTATTTCGGTCGCGACCCCCACAAGGGCGTGAACCCCGACGAGGTCGTGGCCGTCGGCGCGGCCGTGCAGGGCGGGGTCTTGGCGGGTGAAGTGAAGGACGTGCTCCTGCTCGACGTCACGCCGCTGTCGCTCGGCGTCGAAACCTTGGGTGGCGTCATGACGAAGCTTATCGAGCGGAACACGACGATCCCGACGCGCAAGAGCGAGGTCTTCTCGACGGCGACGGACAGCCAGACCAACGTCGAGGTCCACGTGTTGCAGGGGGAGCGTGAGCTCGCGCGTGACAACCGTTCACTGGGGCGCTTCCATCTGGTGGGGCTGCCACCGGCGCCGCGCGGCGTTCCACAGATCGAGGTGGCGTTCGACATCGACGCGAACGGGATCGTGAATGTCACCGCGAAAGACCGCGCGACCGGGAAGGAACAGAAGATCACCATCACCAACTCCAGCGGGTTGAGTCGCGATGAGGTCGATGGGATGGTGAAGGACGCTCAGGCTCATGCGTCCGAGGACCAGGCGAGACGCGAGCTCATCGACTTGCGCAACCAGGCGGATACTCTGACCTATCAGGTGGAGCGCACCATGTCTGAGAGCGCCGACAAGCTGGAGGCCGGGGACCGGGCCCGGATCGCGGCGGCCATCGAAGAGCTGCGGACCGTCGGCAAGGGTGACGACGCCGGTGCGATCCGGCGGGCGACGGAGGGTCTGCAGGCGGCGGCGCACGGACTGGCGGAGTCACTCTATCGGGGCGCTGGGACGGCCGAATCGTCGCGCCAGGATACCGGGGGCGGCGTCAAGGAGGGCGAGGTTGTCGACGCGGAGTACGCGGAGACGCCGTGAGGGGTGAGCTTCGCTGGACGCGCAGCTAGTCGCGGGCAGCAATGGAACGAACACATATCAGTGAAAGAAGTGACAGAGGCCACAAGGCCAAGGAGGAAATCATGACGCTTGTCCGATGGAATGACCCAATTTCAAGTCTTACTCAGCTTCAGGATCGCATCAACCGAGTCTTCTCCGATAGCTACGGTCGGAGCGACGAGGGTCTGATGACGTCCGGGACGTGGGTGCCGCCGGTCGACATCTACCAGAACGACGAGAAGGAGGTCGTGCTCAAGGCGGAGTTGCCCGACATGACCAAAGAGGATATCGACGTCACGGTCGATAACGGGATGCTCACGATCAAGGGCGAGAAGAAGTTCTCGCAGGAGGTCAAGGAGGAGAACCTTCACCGGATCGAGCGCCGCTACGGTAGCTTCTCGCGGGCGTTTTCGTTGCCACAGACGGTGGACACGACAAAGGTCGGCGCTGACTACAAGAATGGCGTCCTGACGGTGCGCCTGCCCATTCGCGAGGAAGCGAAGCCCAAGCAGGTTAAGGTTCAGGTTGGCGCCTGAGTCGGGACCGGGGATGGGGCCGCCGCCGCGGCCCCATCTTTCGGACGATGCCGCCACCGTGTTACGCTGTGAGTCTACGGATGGACGATATGAACGAGTTATTCGAACGGTCCGACTTGGTCGAACAGGCTGAGCCCACCGAATCGCCGGCGGAAGCTGAGATGCCGCTGGTGCCCGCGCCTCCCATCGAGAGCCGGTTTCTCTATGTGGACGTCGCAGCGTTGCGCGCGAAGCAGCTGCGCCGTGGGGCGCGTCTACGATTCGTGGGTGACCTGCAGTCCCCGGTCCCGTTCAAGCCCGAACGGGCCGCGATGGAAGAGGTGCGCCGGCAGCTGGTTCACTACGACGTCCCCGATCCATTGGCGGCGACCCCTGATACCGAAGCCGGGTTATGAGCTTGAACGAGGCCGTTAGCCTGCTCCTGGGCTTTCTGCAGGGGTTCGGTCTGAGTACCGTCTTCATTCTCGCGCTCTTTATCGGGTTCTGCGTGGTCGTCGGCTTCACCAAGTTGAAGCGCACGGCGGGCACCGGGCTGGTCGTCAAGAGCCTCGATGAGGCTATCAGTCACCAGCCGATGGTCTACCTGGCGCCAACGGCGCCACACGGGCCGGCTGACCAGCTGGCCTCCCCAGAGCTCATCGAAAAGCGCGCCTGACTCAGGCGACCGACTCGGGTTGCCAGCGCATCCCCAGGTTCATGATGCGCTGAAGCAGCGCTTTGTAGGAGATCCCCGCCTGCTCAGCTGACTCTGCGAAGTCATCTCCATAAGCAATCTGCGGGTTCGGGTTTGCTTCGAGGACCCAGGGGTTGCCCGCCTCGTCCAGCCGCAAGTCGATCCGGGCGTAGCCGCTTAGCTCCAGTCCCCGGTACGTGCGCTTGCAGATGTGCTGGACCTTCGCTTCCAGCTCTTCGGACAGGCCCTTGGCGCGATCGCTCAAAATGCCGTACTTCTTCTGGTACTTGAGACTCCACTTCACGCGATCGGTGGCGATCCGTTTAGCCTCGGGCGGCATGTTCTCGAAGAACAGCTCCCACACCGGGAACGCCTGCAGGGTCTGATTGCCGATCACACCCACGTACAGTTCGCGTCCTTCAATGTACTGTTCCGCGATGGCCGCGGTGCCGACGCTTTCATGGACGAAGCCGACCCGCTCCTTCAGCTTCTCGTCGTTGTCGACGACCGATGCCTGCGAGATCCCTATCGACGCTTCCTGCGTCAGGGACTTCACGATGAGCGGGAACTGCAGGCGCTTGGGGCGGCGGATCGGCCGGCCCACGCGAAACACCTCGAACTCCGGCACATGAATCCGATGGTAGGCGAGCAGCTTCTTCGAGAGCGACTTGTCTCGCGCGAGGATCAGCCCGCGGGGATTGCAACCCGTGTAGGGCAGTTTCAAGAGCTCGAGATGACTGACGACATTCGTGTCGAAGATCGTGACGTCGTCGAAGCCCTCGAGCAGGTTGAACGCGATGTGTGGTTTCCACTGGGTGGCCGCACGTCGGAGCTCGCGCAGGTCGTCGTGGACGCCGAGCACTTGAATGTCGTGTCCCATGTCCCGGAGGGTCGACACGACGTCGAACTCGGTTCGCCACGGCGCCTCGAGGACGTCGACGCCCTCAGGGATCTCGTCCGGCGGCACGAGATGACGATGGACGAGCGCGAGCACTCGAAGCTTGGGGCTCATACGGCCACGCGATGCCGGCCGCTGTGGAGGTAGTTCATTGTCTGCACCGTCAAGAACACCATGAATTTGATCTTCGTGCCTTCCTCGTTTCCGTCTGCCAGCCGGAGATTGAGATCTCGGCATCGCTCGACGATCCCCTTAAGAAGCTGATCGATCGTGTACTGGTAAGAATCCGTGAACCCGGCGACCATGCTGCGCACTTCTTTTCGATGACGCTGGACGAACCGAGCCGCTGAGAGGTTCTGTTTGTTGTCCGTCGCGCCGGAAAAGAGGCTGCGAAGGTCACTGTCGTAGAAGTCTGGATGGTCGAGGCCATAATGCTCGCGCTTCTTCTTGTAATGCTGGCCCAGGGTCTTGCGCAGCCGTGACAGCGGATCCACCCGGCGAGTGGACGTGACTCGGGGTTTCACCTTCCCCAGCTCTCGCACCAGACGATCCATATACTCGAGTTTTCGCCTGACCGGCCACGGACCGTACCGTGCCAGCCAGTTCGAGTCCGGGTTGAGACAGACGGCAAACGTCTCGGCGAAGTCCTCATCGGGATGGCTCTGCGCATACCAGTGATCCAGATGGTGCACGTAGCTTCTGCTGTACGGTTTTGGAGTGTAGTACTCGGGATACGGGACCCTCGGAGATCCGAACAGTCGGCGGCGGGTCCGACGGCGGCGGAGGTCGTACGCGTTGTCGATCGCGTGCCCGGCCTCGTGCCGCAGGATCTTCAGACACGTCTCCTCGTCCGCGCCCTCGACCTCCAACATCTGCGCGAGCTCCAACTTTTCCAGCCGTGGATGGGCGAGGTAAAAAGGGACGGCGATACCGGGAACGCCATCCGGCGTGAACCACTCATCTGACAGCCAGTAGTGCGGGCGGACGAGACCGCGCTCGTCCAGCTCGCGATTGACTCGCTCGATGTGCGCCCAGACGGTGCTGTTCTCGATCGACAGCTTGAGGTCGCACATGCGAACGTCGAGGAGCTGGTCGTCCGATAGCGACGCCCAGTCGACTGTTACGAGATCGGAGGGTGTTGTGTCGACCAAGGAGTGTCTCGCTCGTAGGCGTCGGCGACCCGCAGCAGCGTCGCCTCGTCGAACGGTCGTCCAATCAGCTGCAGTCCAAGCGGGAGGTTGGTGCCGGCGAACCCGCACGGTACGCTGATCGCGGGGAGTCCAGTCAGATTGGCCCCGACAGTGAAGACGTCACCGAGGTACATCTGGAGCGGATCCTCCACTCGCTCGCCAAGCTTGAACGGCGGAGTCGGCGCCGTTGGCATGGCGAGAATATCCGCTTGCTCGAGCGCGCGGTCGTAGTCGGTTCGGATGAGCGTCCGAACTTGCTGAGCTTTCAGATAATACGCGTCGTAGTAGCCGGCGCTCAGGACGTACGTGCCGAGCATGATCCGGCGCTTTACCTCGGCGCCGAATCCTTTCGCTCGCGTGAGAGCATACATCGCAGCCAAATCCGCGCGTCCCTCCGTGGGCGCGCGGTATCCATAGCGTACCCCGTCATACCTGGCCAGATTCGAACTGGCCTCGGCCGTGGCGATCAGGTAGTAGACAGGGATGGCCGCGCTGGCATGCTCGAGATCCACCTCGACAAGCGTCGCCCCGCGCTCGCGTAGAACCGCGAGGGCGTTCTCGAGACCCTGCATGACGTCGGCGTCCACGCCCGTCTCGAGCAGGCGGCGGGGGATGCCGATTCGTAACCCGCGCACACGGCCGTCCAGTGCCTTCAGGTAGTCTCCGACTGGCGTCCGGGAACTCGTCGCGTCGGCTGGATCCGCCCCCGCGATGACGTCCAGCACCATGGCCGCATCGACGGCCGAGTGGGTCAGTGGTCCGACCTGATCGAGAGACGAGGCGAACGCCAGCAGGCCATACCGAGATACCCGACCGTATGTGGGTTTGAGACCGACGATGCCACAGTGCGCGGCGGGCTGGCGGATCGAGCCGCCCGTGTCAGAGCCCAGTGCGACTGGGGTCATTCCCGCGGCGACAGCGACCGCGGAGCCGCCGCTCGAGCCGCCTGGAATCCGGTCGAGCGCCCACGGGTTGCAGGTCACCTGAAACGCAGAGTTCTCGGTGGATGAGCCCATCGCGAACTCGTCGCAATTGGTCTTACCCACCACGACTGCTCCCGCCGCCTCCAGTCGCTGGACGACCGTGGCGTCGTATGGCGGGACATAGGATTCGAGGATCCTCGACGATGCGGTCGTGCGGATGCCCCGGGTGCAGAGATTGTCTTTGAGGGCGACCGGGAGGCCGACCAGCGCTCGCGACCGCCAGCGCTCTGGTTCAGCGTCGATTTCCTCAGCTCGCGCGAGCGCGCGATCGAATACAAGGGTCGTGAACGCGCCGAGCGCTGGATCGCGAGCGGCGATGACATCGAACGCCGCGCGGCACACATCGACGGCCGTTTGTTCGCCGTTGCGAACGGCATCGCAGGTGTGTTTGGCGGTGCCGACCCGGGTCATCCCAGAACCCGAGGCACCTTGAATAGCCCAGCTTCTGCGGCGGGATCAGGAGCGTTCGCGAGCGCGGCCTGACGATCGAGGCAGGGAGCCGTCTCGTCGGCACGGTCACGCACGACGTCGCTGCTGGTCACGACGCTCGCGGTAGGAAGAACACCGCTCGTGTCGATCTGCTGGACCTGCCTGGCGTACTCGAGGATTTCGCCGAGCTGGCGCGCAAAGAGTTCAATCTCGTCCTCGTCCAGGTGCAGTCGAGCCAGGCTGGCGATGGCCTCAATGTCTGAACGCGTGAATTCCACTGATAGGACAAATGCTAGCATGGCTCTCTGATGGCACGTGCGCTCTAGGCTGCTGTCGTCCGTTCGTGACATCCAGATTCGGCTGCACCGCTGTCTACCGTTCGCGAACAGGGGCCGTCGCGTGCCGCTGAGCCATCTCCGTGCAACGGACCGGCTCCCCGCTGTGCTGTCGCAGCATAATAGGATAGATGCACAGGTCGGTCGTACTGCTACTGACTGCGGTCTTGTCCGTCCCGTCTCCAGCCTTCGCGTGGGGCGCTCGCGCCCACAGGTTCGTGATGGGGCGGGCCATCGACCTGTTGCCGCCCGAGATCGGTTCGTTCTTTCAGACACACCGCGGCGAGCTCCTGCTGAGAGTCAATGACCCCGATCTCTGGCGTGTGGCCGGCTGGGACGAAGCACACCACCACTTTCTCGACTTTGGTGCCGCGCCATTTGGACGGTTTCCGTTCTTGGCCCTGCCGCGCGATTACGAGGCGGCGCTGACGAAATTTGGCGCGTCGACGCTCCATGAGTACGGTGAGCTGCCGTGGAGGACGGCTGAAATGGCCGATAAGGTACGTGATGCGTTCGGCCGGATTCGGAGTCGAGCCTCGTTCGCGGAAAGCGATCTTGTCCTCTTTTCGTCGGCGGCGGCCCATTACTTGCAAGATGCCCATCAGCCATTGCATGCACATATCAACTACGATGGCCAGCAGACCGGCCAGCGTGGCGTTCACGCGCGGTTCGAGTCGGCTCTCTTCGAGCGGTTCGAACAACGCCTAACAGTGCGCTCCGGAACGCCGAGGCCGATTGTAGACATCCGAGGCGCCACCTTCGAGGTGCTGCTGGACAGCTACCAGCTCGTGCCGGGGTTGCTAGAAGCCGACAGGATGGCACGCCGCGGTCGGGTCGGATATGACGACGAGTATTTTGAAGATTTCTTTATCCGGGCGAAGCCACTGCTCGAGCGGCGACTCGGGGATGCAATCACGGCCACGGTGGGGATGATCCTCGGCGCCTGGAACCAGGCCGGGCAGCCGCGCGTCGGGCCACGGCAGGGTCTGGCAATCGCGCGGCGACCAACTGAATTAGCGGATGGAACTTTTTCTCGTACCAGCCGGCCGTAGTCGATTCGAGCTGTATTCGGAAACGCCCGAGGAACCGGACGAAGCTCCCGGCGATCGGGCCGGGGTTTTTCGACACTGGGCGCACGCGGTCTCCGTCCGATGGAGGGAACTGGTGGACGCTTCGCGTCACGGCTCCGGTGGCGGTCGCCCGGCGCGCTGGCGCGACGGGCTCGTCTGTCACTTGGCGGATTCGATCTCCGAGGGCCGGACGCTGTGGGCGCTGCGCGCCGCCCACACGGCCGTGGTGTACGTGCCCGCGGCGCTCCAGTCCGCCCAGGCGCAGGCGGTCATGATGGGGCTGCTCGACCAGGCCCGCCGGCGCCACATGCGGTGGCTGCTCATCGACTTGGTCCTCTTCGTTGCCTCGGCGCCGTTTGCGCTCGTGCCCGGACCGAACATACTTGCGTACTATCTTGCGTTTCGTCTTGTTGGTCACATTCAGTCGTGGCGTGGGGCTCGACAGGGCATGGAACGGGTCACGTGGTCGTTCGAGCCCGACGCCGGACTCGCCGAGCTCCAGAGGCTCGTCGATGTGCCACGCGCCGAGCGGGCGCCGCGGGTGGAGGCGATTGCAGCGGAGCTCAAGCTGCCTCGACTGTCGGCGTTCTTCGACCGTGTGGCCATCCCCTCGGTGTAGGGTGCTATACTCCTGGCGTCTAAGTCCTCTACAGTCCAAAACACATTGAAACTTAGAGAGCTTGCGAAACGGCTGGAGTGCCGTCTCGAGGGCGACGGCGAGATCGAGGTCCGTCGGGTCGCCGGCATCGGTCGCGCTGAGCCAGGCGACCTGACGTTTGTCGCGAATCGTCGCTATCTGAAGTATCTCTCCTCGACAAAGGCCTCAGCCGTCATCATTGGGGCGTCGACCGCGGTGTCGACCCCGGCAGCCGTGCTGCGGTGCGACCGTCCGGACCTTGCGTTTGCCCACGCCGTCGCGCTCTTCGTCCAGGTAACGCCGCCCCCAAAGGGGGTCGACCACCGTGCCGCCATCGCGCCGGACGCCAGCGTCGGCCCCGACGTTTCGATCGGTCCGTTCGTCACGGTCGGTTCTGGTGCGCGGATTGGGGCCCGCTGCCTGATTTTCCCCAACGTTGTCATTGGCGCCGGCGCGACGATTGGCGAGGACTGCATCCTTCACGCGCATGTGTCGATACGTGACGGTGTGACCCTTGGCCACCGTGTCATGCTCCACGATGGCGTTGTCGTTGGCAGCGACGGATTCGGCTTCGTCAAGCAGCCAGACGGCGAGCATTTCAAGATCCCACAGCATGCGGATGTGATCATCGAGGACGACGTCGAAATCGGCGCCAACACGACCGTCGATCGCCCGGCGGTCGGCGAAACGCGGATTGCTGCCGGCACGAAGATTGACAACCTCGTCCAGATCGGTCACGGCGTGGCGGTCGGCCGCCGCGTGCTGTTTGCCGCCCAGGTCGGCGTGTCAGGCAGCACGGTGATCGCGGACGACGTCGTGCTGGCCGGGCAGGTTGGCGTTGCGGGTCACGTACATATTGGCAAGGGCGTGGTCGCGACGGCGCAGACCGGTATCCCGAACTCGGTCGAGGCCGGTCAGGTGGTGTCGGGCTATCCGGCGATTCCCAATCGCGATTGGCTGAAGTCTTCTGCGGCGTTCAAGCTACTGCCGGCGCTGCGGAAGCGTGTGGCCGACCTTGAGCACCGCATCGAAGAGCTCGAGGAGCAGATTGCTAGATGCCGCATCCCATCGGATCGTTGACGAGACGAGCAGCGGTCGCCGTGTCTCTGCTCGCCGCGTGCGTCGTCTACCCTCTCCCCGTCGTGGCTCAGGAGCCGCTGGCGGATCCACCGTCAACGGTCGAATTCATGTCTCGGGCGGACATTCGGATGTCCGCGAAGGCGCTGGCCAACGAGGATCCGCGGTTCTCGTGGATCGCGCACTGGGGCGGAGATTTGGATCTCGTGGACTACGTGGGAGGTCGACTCACGTTTTTGGCAGACTACCAGACCGTCCTCGGTGACGAGCTCCAGCCCTTCGATCCCAACCAAGGTAACTACACGCTGGCGGTGTCCTCGTCGGTCCGGGTCGGACGTACCGAGTTCGCTAGCGTGTTTCATCATGTTTCACGTCATCTGGGTGATCGCGCCAAGGATTTCGGGATCGCCTGGAACACGGTCAACGCACGCGTGCTGCGTCGCTTTGCGCTGGGCGAGACGACGCTCGACGTCCGCGGTGAAGGCGGCGGGGTCGTTGCTCGAGCGTACGTCGACTACTCGTGGGTTGCCATCGCCGACGTCACGCTCCGCCGGCAGGTCGGCTCGCGGGTGGGAGTGTATGGGCAGGGCAACTGGCAGACGGTCGGAGTTGATGTCGAGCGGGCCGGGCGCCGTCGTCAAGTAGGTGGCCGCGTCGAAGCCGGGGTTCTTCTCTCTGGCGTCGGCGGCGAAATCGAGCTGTACGGTGGATTCGAACGCATGATCGACGCCGATCCTATTTTGCAGGAGCCACGAGACTGGGCCTTCGCGGGCTTCCGCCTCCTGACCCGCTAGCCGCCGGACGACTCTTTTTCACGAAGACGCGACAAAGGTGCGCCGGGCCCTTTACAATCGAATGATGCCTCTCTTCCTTCGCCGACTCGTGGCTATGGGCGCGGGGGTGGCCGTGTGGTCCGCCCTGAGCTTTCCCACGTCGGCCGCAGTCCGCCCCCCGAAGCTCGTGTACGAGACGTTTACGCTGCCCAACGGGCTCGCGGTGGTCTTGTCGCAGGACAAATCGACCCCGATCGTCCACGCGCAGCTTTGGTATCACGTCGGGTCGAAGAACGAAAAGCCCGGGCGCACTGGGTTCGCCCACTTATTCGAGCACATGATGTTCAAGGGCTCGAAGAACGTCGAGCCCGACGCGCATACCTCTCTCATCTCGTCAATCGGCGGCCAGGTCAACGCGTACACGACCGATGACGAAACGGTTTTTTGGGCGACCGTTCCGGCGCAGTACTTGCCCCTTGTCCTCTGGCTCGAGGCCGACCGCATGGCCACGCTTCGGATTGATGAGGGGACGTTTCGGAATGAGCGGGAGGTGGTCAAGGAAGAGCGTCGGCTGCGAGTGGACAACCAGCCCTACGGTAGCCTGAACGAGATAATCTATGATTACGCCTTCACTACCCATCCGTACAAGCACTCGACGATCGGGAGCATGGAGGACCTGGAGTCCGCGTCCATCGACGACGTCCGTGACTTCTACGAGACCTACTATGTCCCGGCGAATGCCACGCTGGTCCTTGTAGGCGACTTCGACCTAGCGCAGGCTCGGCAGCTTGTGGAGCAGTACTTCGCACGCGTGCCGGCCGCCGAACATCCCGTGCCGCGCGACATCCCTGAGGAGCCGCCTCAGACCGAGGAGCGGCGAGTCACCCTCGAGACGCCGTGGCCGCTGCCCGCCGTCGTCGTTGCGCACCACATCACGTACGACGGCCACCCGGACTCGTACCCGCTGCATATCGCGTCAAAAGTGCTGTCGGACGGACAGAGCTCGCGCATCTACGAGAGGTTGGTCTACGAACAGCAGTTGGCCGTCGCGGCTTTTGGGGGCGCGAACCTCATCGAGCACCCCAACCTCTTTTACGCGGTGGCGATCGTGCAACCCGGCCGTAGCCCCCAGGAGGCGATTGACGCTCTCATCGCCGAGCTCGACCGGCTCAAGGAAGAGCCGGTGAGCGAGCGTGAGCTCCAGCGGACGAAGAATCAGTTCGCGCGCGACTACATTCTGAGTCGTGAGTCGAACCAGCAGAAGGCATCGCACCTGGCCCATGCCGCGGTCATTCATGACGACATCACCACAGCGGACGGCGAGTTCGACATCTTCCAGAACATCACCGTGGGCGATGTGCAGCGAGTCGCCCAGACCTACTTCACCGAGGAGAACCGTCTGGTGATGACGCTGATGCCTGGAGGGCGGCAGGGCGCAGTGCCGCCAGTCGCACGATGAAGGCATTCTGGCTCGTGGTCGGGTGGGCGTGCGTGGCGATGCTCGGCAGCCCGGCTGCGCCCGCGACGGCACAGCCGGTCTCGGGGCTGGCGGAGTGGCCGTCCGAGCGACCACCTCGGCCGTTGCCGGCAACCGAGGCCTATTTTCCACCGTATCACCTGCAGACATTGCCAAACGGTATGCAAGTCGTCGCGGTGCCGCACCATGAACAACCGTCGATCAGCATGCGCATGATTATTGGTGCCGGCAGCTCCTCCGATTCGGCAGACAAACTCGGTGTCGCGAACCTCACGGCACAGCTCCTCACGCAGGGCACCACGAGCCAGTCGGCAACCGAGCTCAACGACGAAGTGGACTTCATCGGCGCCGCGATGGGAGCTGGCGCAGGCAGCGATCTGACGTTCATCAACATGGTGGTGATGCGGGACAGCTTCAGGCGCGGGCTGGGGATCATCTCTGACCTCGCGCGAGAACCCGCGTTTTCGCAGGAGGAGATCGACCGCCAGCGGCAGCAGGTCCTATCGAACCTGCAGGTGAGCCTCGAGGATCCCGGGTTCATCGCCGACGCCGTGTTCGCGCGGCTTGTCTACGGCTTTCATCCGTATGGGATGCTCGGGTCGGGTTTGCCGGACACCCTCGAGTCGATTAGTCGGGAGGACATCGTTGAGTATCATCGGCGCAACTTCGTGCCGAACAACACCATCCTGGCGATCGTGGGTGACGTGACGGCTGAGGAAGCGTTCGCAGGTGCCGAGAGCGTGTTCGGCGACTGGGATCGGGCGGAGCTGCCGGAGCACACCTCTGTCGATCCCCCGGATCCGACCCGTCGGATCGTCGTCGTGAATATGCCGGGGTCCGTGCAGACCGAGGTGCGGGTAGGCAATATCGGTATCCCTCGCGATCATTCTGACTACATGCGGCTGAATCTAGCGACGCGCATCCTTGGCGGTGAAGGGGCGAACCGCCTGCACCAGATCCTTCGGACAGAAAGGGGACTGACGTACGGGGCGCAGGCTGACATGCACGCGCGCAAGGAGCGGGGCGATCTCGAAGCTTCCACCAGCACGCGCTCCGAGGCGACTGGTGAGGTCCTCCGGCTCATGGTCGACGAGTTCTGGCGGCTCCAGCGCGAGCGCGTGAACCGCCGCGAGCTGTCCGAGGCGCAAGCGTACTTGAGCGGCAGTTTCCCCCTGACGATCGAGGTGCCTGACGCCATCGCCACCCAAATCCTCAACGTGGTCTTCTATGGGCTGCCAGTCGAGCAGCTTCAGTCGTTTCGGGAGCGCGTCAACCGTGTGACCGTCGACGATATTCAGCGGGTCGCGCGATCGTACTTTCGACCAGATCGGCTCTCGATTGTTCTGGTCGGCGACGCGGCGACATTCGTACCGCAGTTACGAGGAATCGGCTTCGGGTCCTACGAGGTCATCGAAATAGACGAGCTAGATTTGACGACGACCGATTTCAAGCGCCGTGAGTCCGGACAGGCCAACGCCGCTGCCGCGGGAGGCGCGGGAGTGGAACGGCTTCGCATCGGACGGCCCTTCGCCTATCAGCCAGCACCTGCCGTCGGAGCTGGCGCGGATAGGCGCGCCAGCGAACTGGTGGACCGCGTGATTGCCGCGAAGGGCGGGTACACCACGCTCCAGGCTGTTCGGACGATCACGGCGGTGACCCGGGCCGAGATCGTGACCCCCACCGGAACCGTCCTCACCGAAGCGACGACGTACTTGCAGTATCCCAACCAAGTTCGCGTCGAAACGAAGCTGCCTGACGCCGAAATCGTTCAGGTGTTCGACGGCCAGCGGGCGTGGGTCAAAGATCCCGACGGTGTTCACGATGTGCCAGATAGTCTCGTATCCGAGCTGACGGCCAGCTTCGAGCGCGACACAATCGCGGCGCTCCTGGCCGCGAAAGAAGGTGATCTGCGAGCGCGCGTGCTACCTGATGTCACCGAGCAGGACGGCGGGCGACGGCACGTGCTCGAGCTGTCGAGTCCGAGCACCGAACCGATCGTCCTTTACATCGACACTGAGACGGCTCTGGTCGCCAAGCAGGCTTACGTGGCGGGCGGACCTGGCCAGCCCCTGGTCGAAGAGCGGTTCACTGACTATCGTGCCGTTGACGGCGTCCAGATTGCCTTTACCGCGACGATCACCCGCGGCGGCCACCCCGTACTCAAGCGGCACGTCACCGAGATACGCGTCAATACCCCGCTCGACGCCGCGCTGTTCGATCGTCCCTCCTCTTGAGCGCACGCTTCTTGCTGTCTTGCGGCGAGCCGTCCGGCGACCTATACGCCGGCGCGCTGGTCCGCGAGCTTCGGGCGCAGCAACCCGACATCACCGTCTCGGGCCTGGGTGGGCCCGAGTTCGTCGCCGGAGGCGGTCGCCTCGTCGCTGATTATCGCGGGCTCGCCGTGACCGGGCTGACCGAGGCGGTTGCCAAGATTCCTCGGTCCTATGCAATTCTTCGTCGGCTGGTGGCGACAGCACGAGCACAGCGACCAGCGGCGCTGATCGTCGTCGACTTCCCAGACTTCAATTTTCCGCTCGCGAAGCGAGTGCGCGCCCTTGGTGTGCCCATCATCTATTACATCAGCCCTCAGATCTGGGCATGGCGACCGGGGCGCATCAAGACCATTCGTCGGATTGCCGACCGCGTGCTCGTCATCTTCCCATTTGAAGAGCAGATGTACCGCGACGCCGGCGTGCCTGTGGAGTTCGTGGGGCACCCGCTCGTCGACCTTGCCAAATCGACCGTGTCGCGGGAGCCATTTCTGAGTCGGCTCGGTCTCAAGCCCTCGGCGCCCACCATTGCGCTGCTGCCCGGGAGTCGACCGAACGAGGTGAAACGGATTCTGCCCGAACTCGCAGCCGCGGGACGCCTCATCGCTGCCCGCGTTCCAGAGGCACAGTGCATCGTGGCGCGCGCCCCGGGCCTGGATGACCGGTTGTTCACCGGAACGGTCGTTCCCGACCCGTCGGCCGTCGTAGAAGGCGAGCCGGATGCCGTCCTCGCGTCAGCCGACGTCGTCCTCACCGCCTCGGGCACCGCAACCGTCCAGACCGCGCTGCACGATGTGCCCATGGTCGTGGTTTACAAGTTGTCTCCGTTGACCTACCGCCTCGGCCGACCGCTGGTGAAGCTGGATAGGTTCGCCATGGTCAATCTGATAGCCGGAGAGGCGGTCGTGCCGGAGCTGATCCAGGACGCATTCACGGCTGAAGCGGTGGCCTCCGAGGCGGTCTCGATGCTGACCGACCCGGCCCGCGCCGCCACGATCCGTGAGGGACTGGCGCGTGTGCGCGGTCGGCTCGGCGGCCCTGGGGCAAGTAGGCGCGCCGCAGCCGCAATCTTGCGCATGGGTGTGGCTCGCGAGGAAAGCAGCGTGGAGAGAATGAGATGAGGAGATGAGGACGCGATGAGATGGATCGTGATAGCGATCGGACTGGCTGCCGTAACGTCTGCGAGCCCGCTGGCGACCGTGGTCATTCCTGCCACTCTCACCGAACTGGTGCGAGACGCGTCGACCGTCGCCCTTGGAACGGTCGTGGCCACCGAGGCTCGGTGGACAGAGAGTCGACGAGGGGTCGAGACTATCGTGACGCTCTCGGCTCAACGGTATCTGAAGGGCGGCCTGGGTGAGACGGTGCGATTCCGGGTGCCGGGAGGCCGGCTGGGTCGCTACCGGTCCATCATTCTGGGAGCTCCGGCGTTCAGGGTGGGGCAGCACGTCATCGTTTTCCTCGCCGGAAGGAGTCCGGCAGTGCCGCACGTGCTGGGGCTGAGTCAGGGTGTCTTTCGTCTTGTGCCCACGGACGCGGGTTGGGTGGTGACGCCGCCGGGTCCCTATACTGCATCGGCGTCGGCGACGAGAATCGGTCGAGGCGATCAGCGTCGTAGACCGATGCCGCTCGCCGAGTTCGAGCGTGAGGTCCGAGTGCTCGTGGGAGCGGTGCAATGAGCGTCCTGGCCTCCTCGCGCTTCCCTCGGGCGATGGGCGTTGTTCTGCTCGTGCTGATCGGTCTTGCCGCGCATGCCAGCTCCGCGCTGGCGTACTTGAAGCTCGGCTTCGAAGCCGGCGGAGATTTCGTGCTCCTGAGATGGAAAGCGCCGGTCCGATACTCCGTCACCGATCAAGACATTCCAGGTGTCTCGGCGTCCGAGTTCCAGGCCGCCGTGAACCGGGCGTTCGACACCTGGCAGGCCGTGCCGACGGCCACGATCGAGTACGAATTCACCGGATTCACGTCTGCCCTCCCGGGCGACGAAGACGGCCGGTCCACGCTCGGGTTCAGGGCGGCGCCAGACCTCGATCGTGTGCTGGCCGCGACGAGCTTCCTCGTCGATGCCGTGACAGGTGAAGTGCTCGAGTCAGACGTTTTCTTCAACACGGTGTTCGACTGGTCCGTGGCCGCCGATGGAGAGGCCGCACGCTACGACGTCGAGACGATCGCCCTGCACGAGATCGGCCACCTGAGCGGCCTGGGACACTCCGCGCTCGGTGAGACCGAGCTGTCGCTCGTCGGGCGCCGTGTCACCGCGGCTGAGAGCGTCATGTTCCCCATCGCGTTTCGACCGGGAGGCGTCTCGAATCGTTCTCTCCGGCCAGATGACATCGCCGGATTGTCCGATATCTACCCCGACAGCACGTTCAAGGAAGAGACGGGAAGCGTCTCTGGACGCGTGTTGAAGAGCGGCCAAGGCGTCTACGGGGCGCACGTCGTGGCGTTCAGTCCGCGAACCGGCGCGCTGGTGGGCACGTTCTCGCTGAACGATCTCGGCCGCTTTGCGATGGCCGGTCTCGAACCGGGTCCGTACATCCTTCGCGTCGAACCGCTGGACGACGCGGATGTCGAGAGCTTCTTTGAGGGAGACGACGTCGACGTCGATTTTCGCGCAGGCTATTACGATCGGTTTGTCGTTGTGCCCCGTGGTGGCAACGCCCGCACCGTCGATGTCACGGTGATGGCGAAATGAAGACCCTGTGTCTGGTGCTGGCGCTGGGCTCCAGCACGGTCGTGTTCGCTCAACCTCCCGTGCCCGGTCGCCTGGAGGCGTCCGTGGGTGGGCGGTGGTCTGGCAGAGAGCTCGTTGGCTCGCGCGACGCGACTCTGACACAGCCTGACGATGGAAGATTCCCGTTCTTCTCGACGACGTCGGAGGAGGGACAGGCTGTTGCCGTTGAAGGCCGTCTAGGCGCACGGCTGACCGGCGCGCTCCAGCTCGAAGTGGCTGTGTCGTACGGCCGCTTCGACCTGCGTTCACGCATCACCGCGGACGCAGAAGAGATCCCGGACGTGACCGTGTCCGAGACGATCACGCAGCTCACAGTGGACGTGGGCTTTGTCGAGTATCTACGGGGACTGGCGGTTGGTCGCCGGGTCGTCCCCTTCGTCTCGCTGGGAGGGGGACTCGCGCGCCAACTCCACGAAGGACGAACGCTCGTGGAGACGGCCGGCTTCGGGTACGTCGGGGGAGGAATGGCCCTACTCATGTTCACCCGGCCAGAAGCCGGGCTCAAAGCCGTGGGCCTCCGGGTCGAGGCGCGCGGTCGCTTTCGACAGGGCGGTGTGGCGTTAGACGATGACGTGCACCTGTCCCCTGAAGCCGGCGCTTCGATCATCCTGCGCTTCTAGAGTAAGTGCGTCCTCACTTCAATTGGTAGATGAAGATCTCGCCGCTTGATTCCACGAGGTCGAGTGCGGGGCTGCGTTCGATGGCGGCAAACCGCTCCGGACCACCCTGGGACGTGAACTGATCGCGGATGACGATCACATGGGTCACGCCACGCTCGTGCAGGGCGGCCAGTGCCGGTAAGTCGGGGAAGCTCTGCAACGCCACGTACGTGTCGTTATAAGAGCCGGGCCTGAAACCGCTGTAGCCGTTCAGGAGAGGACGCCAGTGGCGTGTGGAATCCAGCATGTACCTGGCGTTCAGATGCCAGCTCCCCGGCGGAAAGAACGGAAACGCGGCAACCGATCCCGGCTTGTCGATGAGGACATCGTAGACGTCCGGAATCCGGTCAAACGGCCGGTATGACAGCGGGGGGCGAAACGATTCCGCATTGACCAGGACGACCAGCGTGACCGCAGCGGCGGGCCACCATCGAGATCGCCCCCACTGTTGGGCAAGTCCGGCGACGCCGAACGCGGCCACTACGGCGAGCAGCATCAGGACAATTTGGCCCAGGCGAGAGTAGATGCGAATGACTCGGAAGAGCGGGATGGTTGCATGGAGCCAGGGGTAGATTTCCGTTCCGGGCAGCCACGAGGCCACCGCGCATCCGACCGCCGCGATCAGGCACATACGCACGCGCGCGTCCCGACGGGTGTCGGGCCACGTTAGCGCAAGTCCGACGAACAACAACATGAGAACACCTGGGAACGTCGCGGACACAGCCGTATTGAAAAAGCGTTGGCTCCACAACCTGTAGTGGACCTGTGATCCCGTCGCCAGATAATCGACCCACGATCCCGCTCCGAATGACCCGTCGGCGACCGTCCGCTCGAAGCCCGTGAGACGGTTGAGTGCCACATACGGCGTGATGTACGGCGCCAGGATGATGCTGGCCGTGCCACCGGCCACCGCCAAGAGCCCCACGAATCGTACCGGCCGAACACGCAGCCACTCGGTTGCGCGTCCGAGGGTCACGAAGAGCAGCATCCAGACGGAGAAGACGAGTAAGTACATCGAGGTCAAGCCCTGGAGCGCGAAACCAACGCCGAGCCACACCGCGTCGCGCACTCTCCGCGACGTGACCAGGCGGTCGAAGGCAAACAGCATGAGCGCAATGAACTCGACGTGAAGCGTCTGAATATGAGCCAGGCGGACGAGGGCGTGGGAGTTGAAGGCCGCCAGCGACCCGCCCGCGTAGGCGGCCGTCCAGCTGCCCGTCCAGCGGTGGAGCAGCAGGCAGAATGCCCACCCCGTCAGCGCGAAGCCCGCCAGCAAGACGAGGCTGTGTGCGAGAACGGGCGCCCCCCCCAGGGCGAGGATGGGCATCGCCATGAAGCTCTGGACCAGCATGGCCTCGGAGTACGCGAGCGTGTACGGCTCCGGGTAGAAGATGTTGGCGTCGAACAGGTGAAGCGGGTCGCGTGGCAGCTGGTGCGCCACCCAGGCCATGGCCCAGGTGTTCAGGACGGCGTCGGCGTTGTCGTTTCTTGAGAGATGCGCCGGGTTGCTCGCGAGCGGCCAGGTGTGCGCAGCGGACAGGAAGACGAACACGACGAGCGCGATGAGGTACCGCGTCCGTAGCCGTAGAAACCTGCGAGTGAGCGCTCTCTGAACGTCAGTAACTCCGGTAATGCCTTCGGCGGGGGCGCGACCTCGGCGAACGTGGTGCGATCTTACCAGATGGCCCGTGTGCTACGATGACTGCTCTCCCTGAGGGCCAATGTCGACCGTGAATAGCTTTGAGACGCGCACCGCCATGCACCTGGGAGGCCGAGGGGTGCACATTTACAGCTTGCCGGCGCTCCAGCAGGCGGGGTATCCGGAAATCGCACGGCTGCCGTACTCGCTGAAGATTCTTCTCGAGAATCTGTTGCGCCGAGAAGACGGTCGATCCGTGAAGGCATCCGACATCGAGGCGCTTGCCCGCTGGGACGTCCGCAGCGGGGCGCAAAGAGAGATCGCCTTCTCGCCCGCGCGCGTCCTGCTGCAGGACTTCACGGGCGTACCGGCCGTCGTCGACCTGGCGGCCATGCGAGACGGTATCGCCAGACTCGGCGGCGATCCCAACCGCGTCAACCCTCTGCCACCCGTGGAACTGGTGATCGATCACTCGGTTCAGGTCGACTATTTCGGTCGGCCTGACGCCTTCCAGCTCAACGCGGAGCTCGAGTTTTCACGCAACAAGGAGCGCTACGCGTTTCTGCGCTGGGGGCAGGACGCGTTTCACAATTTTCGTGTCGTACCGCCAGATACGGGCATCGTCCACCAAGTGAATCTCGAGTATCTCGCGCGCGTCGTCGTGGCGGACGACACGGCCGATGGCACCGTCGCCTATCCAGACACGTTGGTTGGCACCGACTCACACACGACCATGGTCAACGGGCTGGGCGTCGTGGGTTGGGGAGTCGGGGGCATCGAGGCAGAGGCCGCGATGCTCGGGCAGCCCATCTCGATGCTGATCCCACCGGTGCTCGGCTTCAGGCTCACTGGCCAGATGCGGGAAGGGGCTACCGCCACCGACCTCGTCCTGACGATCACTGAGCGGCTGCGCCGACATGGCGTGGTCGGCAAGTTCGTTGAGTTCTTTGGGCCTGGTCTGGCGCACCTGAGCCTCGCAGACCGCGCGACGCTCGGCAACATGTGCCCCGAATATGGCGCCACCATCGCCATCTGTCCTATCGACGAGATGACGCTCGACTACCTGCGCCTCACCGGACGCGAGGAATCGCGCGTGGCGCTCGTGGAAGAGTACGCCAGAGCGCAGGGACTGTTCCGTCTTGCTCGCGATCCCGATCCCATTTACTCGGAGCTCATCGAGCTCGATTTGTCGGTCGTTGAGCCGAGTCTGGCCGGACCTAGACGGCCGCAGGATCGGGTCGCGCTCTCGCAGGTGAAGACGGGATTCCAGGCGTCGCTTCCTGGGTTGCAGAGCGCCAAGAAGGGCACAGCCGCCGTGTCTTCAGCGACGGCGACCGCTGTCCTCGAGGCACCAACGGCGGCGGAAGCTCTCGACCACGGTTCGGTCGTGATCGCCGCGATCACCAGCTGCACCAATACCTCGAATCCCAGCGTCATGATCGCTGCCGGCTTGCTCGCCAAGAAGGCGGTCGAGCGCGGTCTGTCCCAGCGGAGCTGGGTCAAGACCAGTCTGGCACCCGGCTCGAAAGTGGTCACCGAGTACCTACGCGAGGCCGGATTGCTGACCTATCTCGACCAGCTCGGATTCAACCTGGTCGGCTACGGGTGCACGACGTGCATCGGCAATAGCGGTCCGCTGCCAGAGGACGTCGCGACAGCCGTCGAGTCTCGAGATCTTGTCGTGGCATCGGTCTTGAGCGGGAACCGGAATTTCGAGGGGCGCATTCAGCAACTCGTGCGGGCCAACTACCTGGCGTCGCCGCCACTTGTCGTGGCCTATGCGCTCGCCGGGCGCATCACGATCGACTTGACCAGCGAACCGATCGGTACCGACAAGAACGGCGCGCCCGTGTACCTGCGCGAAGTCTGGCCGACGGGGCAGGAAATCCAAGAGACGCTGCGAAGGAGCCTGAACGCGGAGATGTTCCAGACACAGTATGCCGACGTGTTCGCCGGAGACGAGCGCTGGCGGTCGTTGAGCGTCCCGACTGGCGAGCGGTTCGCTTGGGACCCGGACTCGACCTACGTTCGCAATCCGCCGTTCTTCGATGGGCTGACGCTGCAGCCGGAACCGTTGGCGGATATTTCCGGGGGCCGCGTCCTCGCGCTTCTTGGCGACAGCATCACCACCGACCACATCTCGCCGGCTGGGTCGATCAAGAGGGACAGCCCCGCCGGCCAGTACCTGCTGGCACACGGGGTGAAGGCCTCCGACTTCAACTCATACGGCGCTCGGCGTGGGAACCACGAGGTCATGATGCGCGGGACGTTTGCGAACGTCCGACTGCGCAACCAACTGGCGCCGGGCACCGAAGGCGGGTGGACAACGTATCAGCCGGACGGCGAGGTGATGGCCATTTACGATGCGGCTATGAAGTACCAGGCTGCCGGCGTGCCGCTTGTGATCCTTGCCGGCAAAGAGTACGGGTCCGGATCGTCGAGAGACTGGGCGGCCAAAGGCACGAGCCTGCTGGGCGTGCGCGCGGTGATTGCCGAGACGTTCGAGCGCATCCACCGCTCCAACCTCGTGAACATGGGTGTCCTGCCCCTGGCGTTCCCGAACGGTCAGAGCCGCGAGTCACTAGGGCTCACCGGGCATGAAGTGTACGAGTTCACCGGGATTGCCGAGGGTCTCGGGCCCAGGAGCCTCGTCACCGTGCGCGCCACAGGTGCGAAGACAGTCGAGTTCCAGGCGGTGGCACGGATCGACACACCAGAGGAGCTCCTGGCGTTTCAGCATGGCGGCATCCTGCCGTACGTCCTGCGGCAGCTGGTCGGGCAGTGAGTCGCGAAACGAGACCACGGAAGCCGCGAAACCACCAAGACCAGGAAACATGAGGTCGGGAGGCTCGGGCGTCCCGAGCACTGGAACTGACCGTTTGACGGCAGCGCGCGTCAAGGCGAGGGCGCGCGAACTGGGGTTCGACGCGTGCGGGATTTCGCCAGCAGGCGACCTGCCAGAGCTGCGCTTCTTCCCGGAGTGGGTAGCCCGGGGCTACGCAGGTTCGATGGCCTACCTCGAGCGGTCTGCCGACCGCCGCGCCGATGTTCGCCGGATTCTGCCGACTGCGCGAACAGTCATCTCGACGGCTACCGTGTACAACACGCCGCGCCCGTACTCGACCGAGACCAACGACGGCGCGCGTGCAGTTATTGCCCGTTATGCGTGGGGAGACGACTATCACGATGTGGTGAGCGGCCGGCTGAACGTGCTGCTGTTATGGATGCGGGAGACCTCGCCGGAGCCCTTCGACGCCAGCGTGTACGTGGATACCGGACCGGTGCAGGAGCGCGTGTACGCCCAGCATGCGGGGATCGGTTGGATTGGCAAGAACACCTGTGTGATCAATCCCGAGCTGGGATCGTGGATGTTTCTTGGCGAGATCCTCTGCAGCGTGCCGCTCGAGCTCGATACCCCGTCCTTTGACCAGTGCGGTACGTGCACCCTTTGCCTCGAAGCCTGTCCAACGGACGCCCTGGTCGCGCCGGGCGTGCTGGACTCGAACCGCTGCATATCGTATCTGACAATCGAGCACCGGGGTGAGATCCCCACAGAGATTGGACACCAGATCGGTGCCCACGTGTACGGCTGCGATATCTGCCAGGAGGTGTGCCCGTGGAACGCGTCGGCGCCCGTATCCACTGACCCATCGTGGCAACCGCGGAAGGCCTGGGACTTGCCATCTATCTCAAAGCTCGCCCGGACCACCGACGATGAGCTGAGAGCCAGTCTCCGGGGCAGCTCGATGAGACGTGCCAAGGTTGCCGGGCTTCGACGAAACATCGCGCTCGCGGCGCGCAACGCGTCAGGCGGGAAGACCGGGGACTGACGAATACGCGACGCTATCGCGTATGATTTTGTCTGTGACTGATTCGCTGGCGCCGACACTCCTGCTCTCGATGCCCCAACTCGCCGACCCGAACTTCAGGCAGACGGTCGTGCTGCTGTGTCGACACGGAGAGGAAGGTGCGTTCGGTCTCGTGGTCAACCGGCCGGTTGTCACAAGCGGACGAGTCGTGATCAACCTGGAGCCACCGGTCGCGACTGATCGCGAGCTGCAGATCTGGATCGGTGGCCCCGTGGAGCCTCAGCGGAGTTGGATGCTCGTCGGCTCGCCGTCCGAAGGGCTCGAGGAAGTCCCCGAGGGGCTCATCGTCGGAGAAGACCTTCGGCTGACGACGTCGCCAGACCTCCTGCGCCGGTTGATTGCGCCAGACCCGCCGCCGCGCGCGCGGCTGATTGTGGGCTATTCCGGCTGGGGCCCCGGACAGCTCGAAGCGGAGCTGGCAGAGTCGGCCTGGTTGACGAGCGACGTGGACGGCGGCCTGATCTTCGACACGCCAGCCGAGGAGATGTGGGAGGCCGCCATCCGTCGCCTCGGGGCAGATCCTTCGACGTTACATATGTCGCACGGCGTTCAGTAGGGTCACGAAGCCAGGGCACCGCCGCCGAGCAGGGTAGGGCCCAGCATCAGTGAAAGATGACGGCCAGGCTGCGCGGGCCGACTCTTCTTAACCTTCGGTACCAGCTGCCGCACGGCACGTCAGATCGTCGGAAGACTGACGGCGAGATCGAGCGTTTCCCTTTGCCCTAGTTCAGCGAGCAGGAGCCAGGACCGCGCGGATCACCGCAACTGCCGCACGGGCCAGGTGCGCTGCCGAACGAGTCACGCGAGGAACCAGCCGCGCTGACGGCAAACACCGACAATTGCTTCTCCAGCTCTCCGCCAGCACAACTCGGACATTTCGGCTCCTGCCCGGAGCGCGTGAGGAACTCGAAGTGATGACCGCAGCCGCGGCAGGCGTATTCAATCAAAGGCATGCATATATTCTGCGGCCTGACCGTCTCCTTGTCCATCCTGGGGGCAGATCGAGGACGCGGCGCGTCACCCCGCCCGGTTTGCGTCGTGTTCGTGTCGCTCCGAGGCGTCTGCTGTACACTGGAGGGATGTCTTTGCTCGTCGAGAACCGCCCTAGCCCTCCGCCGTCCACGGACGTCGCGAATCCGCTCCGGCGGAACGTCGCCATTATCGCCCACGTGGACCACGGCAAGACCACGCTCGTCGATGCGCTCCTCCATCAGAGCGGCACGTTCCGGTCGAACGAGCGCGTCGCTGAACGAGCGATGGACAACACGGATCTCGAGCGCGAGCGGGGTATCACCATTCTCGCGAAGAATACCGCCATCCATTATAAGGACCTCCTGATCAACATCGTCGATACGCCCGGCCACGCCGATTTCGGCGGGGAAGTTGAGCGAACGTTGTCGATGGTTGACGGCGTCATACTTCTTGTTGATGCCTCCGAAGGGCCTCTGCCTCAAACGCGCTTCGTGCTTCGCAAGGCCCTCGAGCGTCGGCTGACGCCCATTGTCGTCGTCAACAAGATCGACAGGGCTGACGCCCGGCCGCAAGAGGTCCTCAACGAGATCTATGACCTGTTCATCGATCTCGATGCGAACGAGCAGCAGGTCGAGTTCCCCGTCCTGTACACCAACGCCAAGGCCGGAACGTGCAGCCTCGATGCGGATGTCGCTGGGCAAGATCTCCGACCGCTTTTCGAGGCCATCGTGAGCCATGTGCCGGCGCCTCGAGGCAATCCTGAGGCGCCGCTCCAGCTGCTGGTGGCCAACCTGGATTCGAGCGACTACGTCGGTAGGATCGCGATCGGCCGCATCTTCAACGGTCGGGTCAAGGTCGGTGATCCCGTGGTGGTCTGCAAGCTGGACGAGGCGGTCCAAGAGACTCGGGTCACGAAGTTGTACGCGTTTGACGGGCTGAAGCGCATCGACATCGAGGAGGCTGCGGCAGGAGACATCGTCTGTCTGGCTGGCATCGAGAACATCACGATTGGAGAGACGATCGCGGACGTGGAGCATCGGAAGCGAATACCACCGACGGTCATCGACGAGCCAACCGTGTCGATGGTGTTCGGTGTCAACACGTCGCCGGTGGCCGGCCGCGATGGGCAATACGTGACGTCACGGCAGCTGCGTGACCGTCTCGATCGCGAGCTGTTGGGCAACGTCTCGATCCGTCTCGAACCGACCGATTCTTCGGAGCAGGTCAAGATCGTCGGTCGTGGCGAGCTTCAGCTTTCCATTCTGATCGAGATGATGCGGCGAGAGGGCTTCGAGATACAGGTCTCGCGCCCAGACATCGTGACGAAGGAGATGAACGGCGTGACGGTCGAACCGGTCGAGGAGCTCATGATCGACGTTCCAGAGGTTCATCAAGGCGTCGCCATCGCACAGGTAGGCGAGCGGAAGGGTGTCATGACCAAGATGGTCAACAACGGGAGTGGCCGCGTACGCCTCGAGTTCCGGATTCCAGCGCGCGGTCTGATTGGCTTCCGATCGCAGTTTCTGACCGACACGAAGGGCACTGGAATCATGAACCACCTCTTCTCGAGCTGGGAGCCGTGGCATGGGGTCATTCCGGCGCGATCGACAGGCGCGCTCGTGGCGGATCGGGCTGGTGTGGCGACTGCCTATGCCATCTACAACCTGCAAGAGCGGGGAGAAATCTTCATCGACCCGGGAACGAAGGTCTACGAGGGCATGATCGTCGGCGAGAACGCACGACCGACCGACATGGACGTCAACGTGACGAAGGAAAAGAAGCAGACCAACATGCGCGCGTCGACAGCCGACGAAGCCATCCGTCTGATTCCGCCGCGCAAGCTCGGGCTCGAGCAGGCGATCGAGTTCATCAACGACGACGAGCTGGTCGAGGTGACGCCGTCGAGTATACGGCTGCGGAAGCGGACGCTGGCGGCCAACGCCCGCCCGAAGAAGGACTAGTAGGACCGAGGCGGTTCGGACAGGCCGGCAGCCCGGCGCTATATGATGTGAGGGTGTTTCATCGTCGAACCACCGGGTCGGTTGTCTGCCCCGCCTGCGGCTCCCTCGTCGGCGTCCGTGATGAGAAGTGTTACAGCTGTGGCCGGGTCAATCCTGGCTTGTGGGGCTTTGCCCCGGCGCTCCGACAGCTCGGCGCTGATTTCGGGTTCGTCCCGCTTGTCATCGGCGCATCATCGGTCCTGTACGTCCTGACGCTTCTGGCCTCGGGCAGCGAGCTCAGCATCATGCGGGGCGGACTCAACATCTTGTCGCCCAGCACCCGATCGCTGCTGCTCTTCGGCGCGAGCGGCGCTATTCCCGTGTTCACCCTGGGAAGCTGGTGGACCGTGCTCAGCGCCTCGTGGCTGCACGGAGGGCTCCTGCATATTCTGTTCAACATGATGTGGGTCCGCAATATCGGGCCCACGACCGCCGACGTCATCGGTCCGGCCCGTACGGTCATCATCTACGTCGTCTCTGGCGTCTGTGGGTTCTTGTTGAGCTCGACTGCTGGCGAGTTCATTCAGGCGCCGATTCCCATCTTGCGCGGCGCGAATCTGACGATCGGCGCGTCGGCATCGATATTCGGTCTCCTGGGCGCCCTCGTGCACTACGGGCGAATGGGCGGCAGCAGTCTCATTCGGGGGCAAGCGATGCAGTGGGCCGTCATCCTCTTCATCTTTGGCCTGCTGTTTCCGGGAGTCGATAACTACGCGCACGCGGGTGGATTCCTCGGGGGGTACTGGACGTCGATGTACTTCAATCCCCTGACCCGTGAGCGAGGCGACCATATCCTTGGCGCCGTGCTCTGCCTCGCTGCGACGTTTCTCGCGGTTGTGTTTTCGATCATCACAGGCCTCGCTCTGTACCAGTAGGCGGGCCTCATCAATGCTGCCTGTGGGGCCCCGCATCGGACCGCTGCGCAGAGGTCTGGCATGGGCGGCAAGCCGGACCAAGCGTGCTTTACGGTCCGGAAGCGGCCCTCAGCGTGAGTTCTTCGTCGATCACACGTTTGAACATCTCGAAGGGCTGCGCGCCTGAGAGCGGACGACCATTGATGAAGAAGGCCGGAGTGCCGGACACTCCGGCCTGATTACCGGCGGCGATGTCATTCTCAACCTCGGCCCGGAACTTCCCCGAGTCCAGACACGCGTCGAACATCGTCCGGTTGAGTCCCAGGTTCGAGGCGTGCTGCTTGAGATCGGCGACCGTGAGCCGCGAGGAGTTCGCGAACAGGTAGTCGTGATATTGCCAGAACTTGTCCTGTTCCTGCGCGCAGAGCGAAGCCTCTGCAGCCGGCCTGGCGTTGGGATGATTCGGCAGCGGGTAGTGGCGATAGACCAGGCGGACCTGAGATCCGTACTCGTCGAGGACCTGTTTGACCGTCGGGTGGGCCCGCGCACAGAAGGGGCACTCGAAATCAGAGAATTCGATGATCTCTATGGGCGCCTCCGCTGGGCCGCGCACGGGGCGCCCCGCGTCTGCGACCGCGACGCGAGGAGGTTCGAGCGCAATCCTGACGGGCATCTTCTCGCCCAGTCGCTCGAGATACGCCAGCCGCGCCGACATCTCACGCTGCTGCGTGAGGAATTCTCGAATGGGCTGCCGCACCTCCTCGAGCGTGGTGTCCTTCACACGCCCCGGGTTCGCGTCGTACCACGAAGAGATCTCGGCCTCTGTGGGAGGGGCGACCTGCGACGTGATTTCTTGTTCGATCAACGTTGCCGGCTCGACGTCAAGGGCTGCAGCCTCCCGCGCGATCAGTCGGTCGCCGACGAGTACCTCGAGCGCGGCCCGCCGCGATTCGTATAACGCCTGGCCAAGGGGCATGCCACCGTAGTCGCCGGCCGGTCGGGCCAACGCGACCTCGTCGACTTCGGCGAGGGTGACCGACGTGCCGTCAACAGTCGCAACCGTATCTGTCGGCCCTTGTTGGGCCCGTTGAGCCGCTGTCGAGCAGGCGCCAAGGAGGAGAGCGAAACAGACCGTCGTCACGGTAGAAGATCGTGGCATCTCAGCAGTATCGCACAGTGTGCCGCCAATGCGCGGGCGCAGCCGGAAGTCCCCACAGTGGCACCCGTCGATCGTCGGTACGCCAACGCGCGTCGGCTCTCAGCTGACGGGCGCTTCCGACTGCCGTCGCCGTCGTGCGCGCCTGCGCAGATACGCGGCATAGAAGGCAGCGTTGACGGCGATGACGAAGCTGCCCATCATCCATTGGAGCTCGACGTCTAGAGCCGGGGGATACAAGATGGGAACGAGGTACTGCTCGATGAAGGTCGTGCGGTAGACCGCTTCTCCGGCGTGCCCCCTCAGCCAGTTCTCGAGGTCGGTGAGCGGACAGATCCAGCCCGCATATTCAATCCAGGCGCCCCAGGCCGCCGCCGGAAGATGAATCCAGGCGATTCGGGGCCACCGAAAGACGAGCGCGGCTCCCAGAACCACGAAGAGCACAAAGGTCAGGTGTGCCAGAACGACGACGTCGGCCAGAACCCGAAAGGCCGAGGCATTAGTGACCATGCCGTGTCTCGATCACAACGCATTGCTGGTCCGCGGTGATGCCGTGACCACCGGCTCGGGTTCGGGCGTGAAGTCCTCGCCGGGGTTGATGAAGCGGTTGCGCTCGAAGTGGTATTGCTTGTCATACAACTGGCGATAGCGGCCGTCGTGGGCGAGGAGTTCGTCGTGCGTTCCCTGTTCGACAATCTGTCCGTGTTCGAGCACCAGGATTCGATCGGCGCTGCGGATCGTCGAAAGCCGGTGCGCGATCACGAACGTGGTACGTCCCCGGCGCAGCGACTGCAGGCCGTCCTGGATGAGCGCTTCGCTCTCGCTGTCCAGGCTCGACGTCGCCTCGTCGAGGATCAGAATCCTGGGGTTGGCGAGAACCGCGCGCGCGATCGCCACCCGCTGGCGTTGTCCGCCAGACAGGCGCACACCTCGCTCGCCGACGATGGTGTCGTACCCAAGTTCGAAGCCCTGAATGAATTCGTCACAGTGGGCGATGCGACTGACCGCGACAATGTCGTCCCGTGTCGCATGAGGATTCGCGTACGCGATGTTCTCGGCGATCGTGCCGTCGAACAAGAAATTGTCCTGCAGCACGACTCCCAGACACCGCCGGTAATCGCGCAGCCGCACCGTGGTCAGATCGTGCCCGTCGACTCTTACGGTTCCGGACAGCGGCCGATTGAACGCCAACACGAGGCTAATCAGCGTGCTCTTCCCCGAGCCGCTCGAGCCAACCAGCGCCGTCGTTGAGCCAGCGGGCGCCTTGAAGCTGACGTCCTTCAGCACCGGGACGTCCTTCGTGTATTCGAAACCGACACGGTCGAACTCGACGTCGCCAGTAACGTCAGGAAGCGGCGACCGAGAGGCGTCCTCGTCGTCTTCGGTGGCCATCTGCCGGATCTCCCTTATCCGGTCGAGCCCCGCGAAGGCTTCGGTGATTTGGGTGCCGATGTTGGCGAGCTGGATGACCGGTATCGTGATCATCGCGGTGAACGTGAGGTACATGACGAAGTCGCCGATCGTCATCTCGCCCGACCGAATCGATGCTCCGCCGACGAGCATCATGGCGATCCCGATAAGGCCGAGCACCACGGTCGAGAACGCGCCGACAGCGGACACGCCGGTCAACGACTTGGCGACGTTGCGGAACAGGCGGTGGGCGCCCTTCGCGAACACGAGCTCTTCGCGCTTCTCCGCCGTGTAGGCTTTGACGATGCGCACGCCGCCGAGCGACTCGGCCAGACGGCCGGTCACCTCGGCGTTGATCTGGCCGCGTTCCCGGAAGAGCGGGCGCAGCCGCTTGAAGGCGAGCGCCATCCCGCCCCCGAACGTCCCCAGCACCAGCATGGTCACAGCGGTGAGCTTCCAGTTGAGGTACAGGAGTACGACCAGGGCCAGGATCGCCGTGAGGATCGAACCGGTCAGCTGCACGAGACCCGTACCGACGAGATTGCGAATGCCGTCCGCGTCCGTCATGATGCGCGATATCAGCACGCCGCTCTTCGTCGAGTCGAAATAGCGGACTGGGAGCCGCATGACGTGCGCTTCCACTTCCTTGCGCATCTCGGTGATGGCGCGCTGGGCCGCGACACCGAGCACCTGCGACAGCGAGAACGATGTCACCGCCTGGACGGCCGTGGCTGCTGCCACCGCGAGCGCCAGCATGGGCAGCAGGTCCCAGTTGTTCTGGCCGACGACATCGTCCAAGAGGAATTTCGAGCTGGTGGGTAGGACAAATCCAGCGACGCGGTTGACCAGCATCAGCGACAAGCCCAAGCCGAGTCGCTTCCGATGTTTCCACACGAGGGCACGTGCTTCTTCAAGCGCGCCCGGTGTGACCTTTTTCGTGGTGGTCGATGGCTTCTCGTCGGCGTTGGCGGCGACCACCGATCGGGGCATACGAGTTCGTTCAGCGTGGGACAGGCCTTTGATTCTCAAGATGAGACATTATGACGGATTATCGAGCCGGTCTCAGGGCCAGCTTTCGGATCGCCATCGCGAGCCCGCCCTCGTTGTTAGACGAGGTCTGATGGAATCCATGCCCCTTCAAGGACTGGACGGCATTGCCCATGACGACCGCGACGCCGGCGAATCGGAGCATCTCGAGGTCATTGAGGTTGTCGCCAACAGCCATCACCTGGGACGGCTCGCATCCGCAGGCCGCCGCCCATCGCGCCAGCGTCGACCCTTTGGAGCAGCCTCGTCGATTGACATCCACGAGAGAAAAATCACGATGCTCGTATTCTGTGGCGACCACCGACATTGAGTCCGCTCCGGGGAGTTGCCTGAGGCGGGCCATCAGTGCCCGCATCCTGCTGACGGATCCGTTGAACATCACCTGAATCGGCTCCTCGACGAGCGCTGACTCGAGGGGCGACGTCCAGGAGATATAGGACTTGTTCTTCTGGTAGTACCCCCAGCGATTGGGATGACTCCAGTTCATGTGCTCGAAGACAATCTGACGCGTTTCGTCCGCCCCGGGTTCGCGGTCGAAGACAACGGCCACGCTGTCTTGGTAGTCTCGTGCCCCGTGGAGTACACGCCGTGCGACGGCGCGTGGCAGGCCGTGACGTGTCAGCGTCTCACCGTTCGTGGCCTTGATGGCCGCGCCATTGTTGACGATGAGCGTCGAGGCTACGCCAAGGCTTTTCGCGACCGGTTTCGCGAAGTGAAAGCTCCGCCCGGTCACCAGCGCGAGTGCGATGCCCTGGGCTGATGCCTCCGCGAGGGCGTCTCGGTGGGCGTCAGGAAGACGGCCGCTGCTATCGAGGAGCGTGCCGTCGATGTCGACAGCGAGCAAGCGAACGTCAGGCACCGGTTTCGCTCGACTGGTCAACCGGGCTCGATGGAGTCGCCTCCCCTCTCGCCGTGTCGTAGTTGGCCGTGGCCGCCCGGAGCTGTGCGCCAATTTCGCTGGCGAGATCCTCCGGTGACACGACGCGGGCGAGCGCGCCGAAGCTGAGGATCCAGCTTCTCAGCGCGTGATCGCGACAAACGTCAAGCGTCAGTCGAATTCCACCACCGGGACGGTCGTGGACGGCCTGAGATCGGTGCCATTCGCGGGCTCGAACGTGGTCGGCGACTGAGGGATCGAAGTCCACCTCGATGTGCTCTGGCGGACCCGAATGGACACCCAGGGAATCCGGAAACGCGTCCTGGGGAACGTCCTCGACCGGTGTGAACCGTTCTTCACGCAGGGAAAGCTCCTCGATACGCCGCACCGCGAACGTTCGAACCTCGTCGTACTCAGGCACGTACGCGAGGAGATACGTTTCGCCCTGAGCGTACGCCAGTCGATAGGGATGGACCGCGTACTGCTTGGTGCGATCGCTCGACTTCGAGAAGTAGGTGAGGGTCACGACGCGATGGTGCAACGTCGCGTCGAACGCGCGTGCGACGATGGCCTCTCGTCTGGACGCGTCGGCGGCAGGTGGTCGGTTGGCATCGGCCTTCGTCGTGATGATGCGCGGCAGCTGGTCGAGGAACTGACGCATGTGGGGCGACAAGACCGCTCCCAGCTTGGTGAACGCCCTCTCGACCTCGGATCTGAACGGCGTGCCGGACAGCGACGTGACCAGAGCCCGGCTGAAGTACAGGGCGCACACTTCTGACAGCGTCAGACCAGCGCCGAGGCCTTTGAATGCCTGACCATTCAGCCGCCATCGGGTCCGGCCATCGTCGTGGGAGCGATCGTCGAAGACCGGGAAACCGGCTTCCTCCAAGGCCTGGAGGTCACGCCGGATCGTGCGGGTCGTCACCTGTGCGAGATTTGCCAGATCGTCGATGGTGACTCCAGCACCACGGGCACTCTCGATCTCGCGCAAAATCGTCCACTGTCTGATGACCTCGGCGTTACGGGGCACAAATCGATTCTAGCCGGGTATGATAGCGCCATGTCGCTGAAACTCGCGATCGTCTATGGGTCCGTGCGATCTGAACGGGTTGGCATCCGGATTGTTCGCTTTCTGGAACGGGCGTTCGCCGCGCGCGGCCATGAGGTGACGACCGTCGATCCCCTCGAGTACAAGCTTCCGCTCATGGATCGAATGTACAAGGAGTATCCTGCTGGCGGCGCACCCAAGGAGCTCGATTCCCTTGCCGCCGTCTGGCTCCACACGGACGCGATTGTCGTCGTGTCGGGAGAGTACAACCACAGCGTGCCTCCCGCCTTGTCCAATCTACTCGACTACTTTCTCGAGCAGTTCTACTGGCGCCCATCCGCGATCGTCAGCTACTCCGCGGGTCCGTTCGGGGGCGTTCGGGCCGCGATGCAACTGCGAGCCATGTTGTGCGAGCTGGGCATGCCGAGCATCCCGACCACGATGCCCGTGTCGAAGGTCAAGACCGCGTTCAGCGAGGATGGGACGCCCACTGATCCCGTTGGCACCGAGCGCCGGTTCACGAGATTTGCCTTAGAGCTCGAGTGGTACGCGGGAGCTCTCAAAGCGCATCGGAGCCAGGGCGTTCCGTATTGAGGGCGCGTTTCAGGGCCCGAGCGATTTCGCCATCTGGCTAGATCTCGATCGACCTGGTGCGGATTCTGTAGGTTTCTTCCACGGGCAGCACGGATACCTGCCCGTCGCCCATCTGCCCCGTCCGTGCTGCCGCGATGAGTGCCGCGACTGCTTCCTCGACGATGTCGTCCGGGACGATGACCTCGATCTCGGTCCGAGGTCGCAGGCTGACGTCGTACTCCTGGCCGCGATACACCGCTGTCTGACCTTTCTGACCGCCGAATCCACGTACGTCGGTCACCGTGATGCCCGAGACGTGCAGCGCCTCGAGTGCGTCCTGGACATCGTCGAGCAGTTCCGATCGGATGGTCGACTTGATCAACATCATAGCCAGGTGCCTCCTATGCGCCCACGCGTTTCGCTCGCCAAAGTGGGCGACCGCTTCTAACGATAGCGAGTGGTCTGTCTTCGCTGAATGACGACCGCTCGCAGCGCAGGTTTTCAGACCTGCCTCGCACTCGCGCGGAGCCGGACTGGAGTCCGGCCCCACGCGAGGGCGGTCCAGAGCGGCACCGATTCATCCGGGACGGGGCACTAGTCCATGGTCCCCGGGCTCGCGACGAAGTCGGGGTAGGCAAAAGCCCCGTGCTCGTTGATATCAATGCCCTCGATCTCTTCCTCCCGGCTGACGCGGAGTCCAACGGTCATCGCGATGACCTTGAAGAGGATGAAGGCGGTGCCAAACGTCCAAATGAACGCCGTTCCCACGCCGATGATCTGGGTGACCAGCTGTCCGAACATGTCGTATTCGCCACCCAGAAAGACCTCTTCGTGCAGCACGGCGGCGAGGATGGTGCCCAGTGCGCCGCACACCCCGTGCACCGAGATCGCTCCCACGGGATCGTCGATCTGGATCCTGTCGAAGAAGAGGACCGAGAAGAAGACGACGACCCCGCCGATGAGGCCGATGAGCACGGAGCCGAGCGGGGGCGTGGTCGCGCACGGAGCCGTGATGGCAACCAGACCGGCCAGTAGACCGTTCAGCGTCATGCTCAAATCAGGCTTGCCGAACTTGAACCACGACACGGTCATGGTGGCGACCGCGCCGGCGGCGGCGGAAAGGAACGTGTTCATCGCGATGCGCGCGATGGAGCCGTCGCCTGTTGTGGTGGAGCCCGGGTTGAACCCGAACCAACCGACGAAGAGGATGAACACGCCGAGCGCCGCCAGCGTCAGGCTGTGGCCGGGAATCGGGTGAGTCTTGCCGTCTTTCGAGAACTTCCCGATGCGGGGGCCGATGACGATTGCGCCCGCGAGCGCTGCCCATCCGCCGACCGAGTGCACGACGGTTGATCCAGCGAAGTCGATGAAGCCCATATTCGCCAGCCACGCGCCCGAGTCGCCGTTGTCCCCGATGAGGAGATTCCCCCACGCCCAGTGGCCAAAGACCGGATAGATGAGCAGGCTGATGAAGAAGCTGTAGACGAGATATGCTACAAATTTGGTCCGTTCTGCCATAGCGCCAGACACAATTGTCGCAGCCGTAGCCGCGAAGACGACCTGGAACATCCAGAAGGTGTAACCCCACTGGCCGTCGGCGGCGCCGTTGTCAGGGGAGAAGAAGAAGAGCGAGCCGCCTGTGAGGCCGTTGCTCGCGCCAAACATGAGCCCGAAACCGACCGCCCAGTAGGCCAAACCGCCGAGTGAGCAGTCCATGACGTTCTTTTCATCATGATATTGGCCGCGTTCTTGGCCCGGGTGAACCCGGCCTCGACCATCGCGAAGCCGGCCTGCATGAAGAGAACGAGGGCGGCTCAGACGATCGTCCAGACGATGTTCGCATTGGTCTGGACCGCGTCGATGGCCGCCTGCAGTTCCGTGATGGTGGGCGGAGCGTCCGGTGCGTCTTGCGCAAGAATCGATGCGTTCATGACCAGCGTCAGCAGAGCGACAGTCAGGAACAGGCGAGTCGCGGCAATCGTTCTCATACGGGCGAGTCCTCCGTTGGAAAATGTGACCAGGCCCGAACGCCAATTGCAAGCGACGAACCAGCAGGCGGTCCGGGTCACGGCTGGTGGAAATGCTTATTCGCTGCGGAATTACGGTGACAATCGGAGGGCTATGGAAAGCACTGAAGCCGGCGCGAGAGTGGACGTGTTCGTAGTATCTATTCCTGATAGATACATATTTGTCTTATGTGAGCCAAGCCGCTATAATCCGCTCGAGCTGCCGATGGTTAGACGCTGCGCGCACGCGGTTATCGTCTGCGAGCGTGGCCTTAGATGACAGCCGAGGAGTCCCCGGTCTACGAACGGCTTGCCCTGCTGGGCATCCCGCTTGAACGATACGAGCATCCACCCGCCGCGACCGTCGATGACGCGCTGGAACATTGGGCCGGTATCGACGCGACTCACTGCAAAAACCTGTTTCTGCGTAACCAGAAGGGGAATCGGCACTATCTGGTCATCCTCGAGCACTCAAAGCGCGCCGACCTCCGGTCGGTGGCTGCGCAGATCGGTGATGGGAAGGTGAGCTTCGCCTCGCCGGCGCGGCTTGCGACCCATCTCGGCGTGACACCCGGGTCGGTGTCGCCGTTCGGACTCGTTCACGACCGCGAGCATCACGTCCGGGTCTATCTGGACAGCGACCTGCGAGGGGTGAAGCGGATCTCGTTTCACCCCAACATCAACACGGTCACCGTGGCCCTGAGCTTCGCGGACTTCGAGGTATTCCTCGCGAGTTGTCACAACCAGGTGCGATACATCCAGGTGGCATGAGCGCGCGCCGACGGCGCGGTGTGAGGCGTCTGGCGGCAGTGTGAACGACCCCCTCATTTCTGTTCTTCAGGCCTCGATTGCCCTTTGTGACCTGGCCTGTCACAGCCGCGACGTAGACTGTTCTCATGTTGAGAACACGCGCTATCGATCCATCGCAACTTATTGATCAGGAATGGATTAGCTTTCCAGGTGGCGAGTTGGAAGGCAAACGCCCGAAAACGCTGTGCACCGCCTGCCGACAGAGGCTGCGGGCGGTTGGTGGCGGGCGCGCCGAGGTGGGGCATCGGGCCGGGCCTCGCGCCGGCCGGCGGCTCTTGTGCTTCCAGTGCTACCGCGCGGATCTGGAGCGGGAGCGTACCCTGGCAGCTGCGGGCCAGCTCTTCACGGGCTCTGCCGAGCGCTTTCAGGAGCAACTCCCGCTTGAGCCCGTCAACCGGGCGAGGCTCGATCGCCTGCGCACGGAGCGATCGAGCGTCCGGGCGAGCGCTTCTTCGGGTGCCGGTCGATTCATCGACAGACGACGCGCGGCTCAGATTGCCGCCAGGCATCTTCTGGCTCAGACGGCTGCCGAGTTGCGCGCGCGTTCGGCCCCGAACGACGAGGCGACGCGGGTGATGTCGGCCGTCGTGCACGCGGCCGAGCTGCAGTTGCCAGAGTCGTGGCTTCCCTTCGTCGTCTCGCGTTGAAACCCGACCGGCCGCGAGGGTTGGACGAAACGCGAAGCGAGTGGAGAAGCACCAAGGACACTGAGGAGTCACTCAAGGACTCAGCATGCGATACTGATGCTTATCGACTCCTATCTGCTCATTGGCATCCTTGCTGCGCTCACCGTCGGTGCAGCTCTCGGATGGCTGCTTGCGCGGCTTGCGCAGTTGCCCGTCCAGTCGTCGCTGGAGAAGGAGCTCGAAAGGGAGCGCGCGGGACACGGCGAACGGCTTCAGGCGTATCAGGCGGCGCAAGGAGCCTTGCGGGATGCTTTCCAGTCGCTCAGCGCCGAGGCTCTTCAAACCAACAACCGCGCCTTTCTGGACCTGGCCGAATCACGGCTACGGGAGGCCAGAAGCGAGGCGGCATCGGACATCGACGCCCGCAAGAAGGCCATCGAGGGCCTGTTGTCGCCGCTGGCCAAAACCCTCGAGCAGGTTGACCGCGAGCTCAAGGAGTCGGAGCGGCGGCGGATCGAATCGGGGGCGCAACTGTTGCAGCGAATCGCGTCACTCGATCAGGCTGGGCAGAGCCTCCAGACCGAGACGCGCCGGCTGGTGGACGCGCTCAAGCGTCCAGGCGTGCGTGGCCGATGGGGCGAGATCCAGCTCAAGCGTGTCGTCGAGCTTGCCGGCATGCTCGAGCGATGCGATTTCGACGAGCAGCAGACCTTCACGGACCAGCCCTCCGAGGCAGAGGGGGATCGCGTCCGGCGCATGCGGCCCGATGTCGTGGTTCGCCTTCCCGGCGGCAAGTATGTGGTCGTGGACGCCAAGGTTCCGCTCGACGCGTATCTACGGGCCCTCGAAGCACCCGATGAGGTGTCCCGCCAGACACTGCTTGCCGACCATGCTCGTCAGGTACGGGCACATATCACCCAACTGTCGAATAAGGGGTACGCCGCGCACATCCATCCCAGCCCAGATTTCGTCGTGATGTTTCTGCCCGGAGAGATGTTCTTCAGCGCCGCCCTCGAGCAAGACCCCTCGCTCATCGAATTTGGCGCCGACCTGCGGGTCATCCCGGCGAGTCCGACGACCCTCATCGCACTGCTTCGCGCCGTGGCCTACGGCTGGCAGCAAGAGGCGATGGAGGAGAACGCCAGGAAGATCGGCGACCTGGGGCGAAACCTCTACGAGTCGGTCCGCGTGCTGGGCGGTCACTTCGACACCTTGGGAGCAAAGCTCAAGTCGAGTCTGGACGCGTATAACCAGGCCGTCGGGTCGCTCGAAGGCAATGTCCTGGTCAAGGCCCGCAAGTTCAAAGACCTGCAAGCGGCCAACGATGCCGACGAGATTGGCGTGCTCGATCCGATCGACCGTGTGCCCCGCATGCTGCAGGCGCCGGAGCTTACCGACGGATTACCCTTCGCGGACGCCGAGTTGGAGGAAATCGAAGATAGTAAGTAGGTGTGTCGGGCTGAAGTTGGTATCACGTAGGTCTTGAGACCGGCCTGAGGCGTCGGATAGCGGTCAAATGACGCGCATGGATCGATGACCCCATATTTCGCGGCGGATCTGTTGAAGTCCCGCGTCGCCCTCGTCACCGGCGGTGGCACAGGCATCTGCCGTGGCATAGCGCCTCGTCGTTCATCACCGGCGTGACGCTCGTGATCGACGGCGGGCTTTGGCTCAGTTCCGCCCGGGTGCTGGCGACGTGATTCAGTCGCCTTTGCCCTTCGACGCGCCGCTGCCGGACTATCCACCGGTGCCAAAAGAGACGCCTTCAGTGGGTGGGGGGGCAGGTCGACCATTCGCGCAGCGTGATCCCTCGCTTGCGCGTGGTTCTCCAGAAATCGTCTTTATTCGTCATCCGCGTGCTCGCCGATACGTGCTCCGGGTTCGCGACGACGGCGTCGTTCGGGTCACGATTCCCAGAGGAGGCTCGAAGCGCGACGCGCGGGCGTTTGTGGAGCGAGAGCGATCATGGGTGGCAGAGCAGGTGGTCCGCCTCGAGTGCGAGCGTGCGGAGAACCCCGTGGGCCGGCTTCCCTCCTCCGATCCTGACGTCCGTGCGCTTCGCAACCGGGCTCGACAAGAGCTCGTGCCTCGGCTGCTCGAACTGGCCGCCACCCATGGTTTGAGTGTGTCGAGGGTAAGCATTCGCAACCAGCGTTGGCGCTGGGGCTCGTGCTCGAGCAGCGGCCTTATCTGTCTGAACTGGCGTCTGATGCAGATGCCCACCTGGGTGCGAGACTACGTGATGGTGCACGAGCTGATGCACCTGAAACGGCTGGATCATTCGCCGGCGTTTTGGAAGCTTGTGGCTGCCGCGTGCCCCAAGTACCGCGAGGCCCGCGCGTGGTTACGGGAGCTCGTCGGGCACATGCCGTCCTCGGCCTGACGCCAGCTGCGGCGCACGCTCGACGGCGCACCGCGACTCGATCGGTGGAGACGACCAGCGCATCACGCCCATCCGTGGGTTCGTCTCGGTACCCGCCACGTACGTTGATCCGTTCCTGCCAGTAGGGGCGTCGTGCGTCAGCACAGGCTCACGTGGCGAAGCGACAGAGACGCATCTTCTATTCCGGACCACCTCGATCGGCGGCTGAATTTAGGAGCGTTCGAGGTCATTTCTGCGCCCGATCATCTCAGACGCCGGGAGAGACTTCAGTCTCGCAGGTGATCGCTGCTACACCACACGAAGTTGGCCGATCTATTCATGACATCCGGGATGTCGACATTCGCACCGGAGCTCGATGCCGCTTCCTTTCCTCTTGCAGATCTCACTGCAGTACTTTCCCCATTTGCCGCCGTTTTCGACGGTACAGCTGCAGGCCGGATGGGCACACTTTTGTTGATCCATCGGAACCTCACGTTGCTTGAGGGCACCACACTGTCTCTGTCATGGGAAAGTTTACGTCGGTGAGGGTATCGAGGACAAGGCAGCAGCGACTGATCCAGACTTTACTGACGGGCGATCTCATTCCGCGCCGGCGGCCGACAGTCCAGGACGTGATTTTCGAGGATTCGGAGCTACGCTCGAGACGCGTCGGAAACGCCTTGCACGTCTGCCACACGCCAGGCGGGTCACGGCCGCCTGCCGCTCACCCTGACAACCGCGATGAACACCGTTCAGCGAAGCAGCGACAGCACGGACTGATCGACCTGGCAGGAAACCGTTCTCGACTCGCCGACCATGTCGATCGTGATGCTCCCGTTCGCCGCGAACGCGGGGAAGTCGAACGTGAACCGGCCACCGGTGCGCTCCATCACGTGTGATGTTGGCGCGATTGTCTTGCCGCCACGTCTCACGACCACGTCCTTGATGGGGTTCTTGGTGCCCTGCGCCTGCGCAATGCCAACCGTTACGCGGGCCCGTTGCGCGGTCTGGTAGCTGGGTTGAGGCGGCGGCTGCCTGGCCTGGACCACACGCCATACCTCATACGCCACGCTCTTATAGGGTGTGTACATCGCCAGCGTGAAGTCCTCGTTCTTGCACAGCCCCGTGTCCCAGAAGACGCACGGCGGGTTCTGCCCGCCCTGTTTACCGCACTCGATAGCGTGGTAGTAGCTCTCTGAGCTGATCGGTAGGATGCCCTTGTTCCAAGCCGGTGTGCCGCCGGGAGGCGCCTGTGCCTTGACCTGGGTCTGCCCGAGCGCGGGCGCTGGCTGGAACACCGCGAGCGCGAGACACGCGAGTGCGGCCCCGGCCCTAGGGGCCCAGGCCCTGCGGATGTCGTGTGGTGAGGAGTTCATTTGGCGCAGTATATATCCGGCGACGCCGCTCGCGCGTCAACCGCCGCGCTCCGGAAGTGCTCCGGAAGCCCTGTCCTCAGTCGTCGCACGCCGGACACTTGCGTCTGGTAGATCGGTTCGGTCGCGTCTGCGCCGGTGTCGGCGGTGTCGGCGAGATGGACTGGCTGTAATCGGTGACGAGCGTCCGCGCGGGGCCACACCGTTCGGCTGGTTGCGACCATGGCGACCGAGCGCGAGGGCTTCGTGGCTTCAGTTCCGTCCGCTTCGGATCTTCTCGATCTTCGCGTCTCGCTCTGTCGTCAAGTGCTCGCGCTCACGACGGAACCGTTGCTGCAACACCTCTCGCTCGGCAGGATCCATGAGCTCGACCACCTTCGACTGGTACAACACGTCTTCCTGGGCCAGCTTTGCAGCGTAGAAGTTGCGGGTCTCGGCAATCGACGCCTTCTGCTCGTCGGTGAGCGGCGTCCGCTCGACTCCCGAGTCCTCGTCGCGCTTCCTTAGCCGCTCCATCGCCAACTCGACCGAAGACTTCGGCCCTGAGTTCTCAGCCATATTCATCATCCTACTACGGGGCCGAGACTCGACGCTGGTGACAACGTGGCAAGATAGCGAGTTGCCGTGTGTCCTTCCGTGAAGAAACCGCGTGGTCACCACAACGTCTACGTCGTCTATCTCCGCGACCCGAAGGGCGACGGCAAGGCCGGTTACTACGTTGGTATGACGGGGCTTACGCCAGAGGAACGCTTCAAGAACCACAGGAACGGGGTCAAGGCGGCACGCGTCGTGCGAAAGTTCGGTGAGCGGCTCGTCCCGAAACTCTACGCACACCTGAACCCTATGCCCTACGGAAAGGCAAAACAGATGGAAGTCTGGCTGGCCGAAAGCCTGCGCAGGCGGGGCTACGTTGTGTACGGGGGACATTGAGAATCTGCCTCGGCGGTCGACGGTCCGCCGTTCTCAACCGAGGTCGTCGATTCTGGATTCCTGTAAGATGCCCCGGTGTTCTTGCCAAGGGTCTCACCAGCGTGGTCCGCAAGCCCAGCCGCCACGGTCTGATCAGTACGCCGAGCCGCGCTGAGCAGGTCCCTGGCAACACGGGGAAGTTGGTGGGCTGATGCGCGGCACGATCGAGAAAAGCGCGGTCCGGTAGGGCGAAATCATTCGGTTCACGGTGTCTCCAATGAGAGCGATCAACAGAACGGCCGTCACCTTGGTTGGCCGAGAGCCGTATCGGAAGTGGGCGCGCAGCCGGGACGCGGATTTTGCCAGGAACACGCTGACCGTGCAGCCGACGATGACCCATGGCGCCTGCGTCCTCCTTCCGGAGTTCGACCTGGAGGAAGACCTGCTCGAGTGGGTGGAAGAAAACTACGCATGGCTGTTCGAGGTTCAGCTCGCTGCCTGGACCGAAGACGAGTCGGCGTGGCCGAATACGCGAACCCTGAAGATGTTTCGCGAGTGGTTCCGGGTGGAGAGCCACAACACGGTCGTCGACGCGAGCGACGAGGACATTGAAGGCGAGGAGCTTTGAGGCCGACGGCATGTTGATGCACATCGTATCTTTCAAGTACCGATCCGACGTGGACGACGCGACGCGGGAGGAGCATCGAACGCGGCTGCGCGCGCTCGCCGGTCTGCATGGGGTCGTGGATCTGAAGGTCGGCGCCGACGTCGTTGGATCGGCGCGGTCGTACGACACCGGTCTGGTTGTGTCCTTCGAAGACCGAGCAGCCCTGGACAGTTACCAGACGGACGCGCGCCACGTGCCCGTTGCCCAGTTTGGTGTGGGGGTGTGCGAGCACATCGTGGCGGTGGATTTCGAGGTGGGCTGATGCGGAAGAGGGGAGGGGGGGCAGGAAGGACCGTCGCGTGTCAGTGTGCTGGTCTGGTGGCGCTGGCCCTTGTCGTTTCTGCACTCGTCGGTCTTCGGGCGCAGGTCGGGGTCGTCTCGGGCATTACGAGCCCGCGGCAGCAGTTCGGGTGGGACATCGGCGACGACTATCGACTGGTCAACTACACGCAATATGTCGAGTACCTGCGGAAGCTCGACGGGGAGTCGGACCGCCTGACCGTCGTCGACATCGGCGCAACGGCCGAAAACCGCCGCGAGTACACCGCCATTGTCACGTCGCCTGCGAACCATCGGCGACTGGAGCGGCTCAGGAGGATCAACCGTCGGCTCGCGCGCGCCGAGGGACTCACCGATGACCAGGCGCGCCAGTTGTCGCGTGATGGAAAGGTCGTCGTGTGGATCGACGGAGGCCTGCACGCGACGGAAGTACTCGGTGCTCAACAGCTGATCGAAACCATCTACCGCCTTACGAGCCGAAGCGATCCGGAAACGCTGCGGATCCTGGACGACGATATCGTGCTGTTGACGCTGGTGAATCCTGACGGGATGGAGCTCGTCTCGAACTGGTACATGCGGAACCCGGTCGAGAACGAACGCTCGACGGACGGATTGCCGCGTCTGTACCAGAAGTACGCCGGCCACGACAACAACCGCGATTTCTACATGATGAACCAGCCGGAGAGCGAGAACGCCAACCGCGTGATGTACCGCGACTGGTTTCCGGCGATCACGTACAACCATCACCAGAGCGGGCCGCGAGGCGCCGTGCTGTTCGCCCCGCCCTTCCGAAACCCGTTCAACTATCACTACGATCCGCTGATTCCCCTTGGTATTGAGATGGTTGGTGCCGCGATGCATACGCGTTTGGCGGTCGAGGGGAAGCCGGGAGCGGTCATGCGTGAGGCTGCGAGATATTCCACCTGGTGGAACGGCGGCTTGCGGACGATGTCGTATTTTCACAATCAAATCGGGATTCTGACGGAGACGGTTGGCAATCCGACGCCGATTGACATTCCTTTCGTGCCGTGGCTTCAGCTACCGAGCACCGACGTGCCCAACCCCATTGCCCCGCAGCGGTGGCACTTTCGCCAGTCGATCGAGTACTCGCTGACGAACAACTACGCGATCCTCGACCTCGCATCCAAGCGAAAGGAAGACTTCCTCTTCAACATGTACAAGATGGGGAAGAACTCGATTGAGCGGGGCAGTCACGACCACTGGACGATGCAGCCCAGGCACATCGAGGCGGTGCGAGCGGAGATGGAAAAGCTCCGGCCCGGGAGCGGCGGACGAGGCGTGGCGCCGACGTCCTTGTATGACGACGTCTTGCGAGATCCATCTCTCCGCGATCCACGCGGCTATATCCTGCCGTCGGATCAGGCCGACTTTCTCACCGCCACCAAGTTCGTCAATGTTCTCATCAAGGCCGGCGTGACAGTGCACCGGGCGACAACGTCATTCGTGGTCGAAGGGACGTCGTATTCGGCTGGCTCCTTCGTCGTCAAGACAGCCCAGGCATTTCGCCCGCATGTGATGGATATGTTCGAGCCGCAGAACTACCCGGATGATCTCCAGTATCCGGGGGGACCACCGATTCCGCCATACGACGTCACGGGCTACAACCTCGCGTACTCGATGGGTTTCGAGTACGACCGTGTTCTGAACGCATTCGATGGACCGTTCGAGGAGCTGAGCGACGTCGTGCCGCCGCCTTCCGGGCTCGCCACCCAGGCTCCGGCGGGTGGCGGCTGGCTGCTGAGCCACGAGGTGAACGACGCGTTCATCGCCGTCAATCGCTTACTCGCGGCCGGTGAGGAGATCAGCTTCTTGAAAGATCCGGTGGCTGGCGCCGGCCTGCCGGAGGGGCCCGGTACCATCTTTATCGCAGCGAGGCCGACCACGCTGCCGTACCTCGTGAGCCTGGCCGACGAAACCGGGCTTCGTTTTCAGGCCGTCGCGCTGACTCCTCCCGGCGAGGTGATTCGGCTGCGGCCGATGCGCGTGGGGCTCTGGGATCAGTATGGTGGGTCGATGCCGTCCGGGTGGACCCGCTGGCTCCTCGAGCAGTTTGAGTTTCCATTTGAAGTCGTCTTTCCGCAGGAACTGGACGCCGGCGACCTCGCGAGTCGATACGATGTCCTCATCTTCGTTGACGGCGGCATCCCTGCGCGGGACAGTCGCGTCGATCAGCCAGCGCCCTCGTCGATTCCGGCGGAGTACCACGGCCATCTCGGTCGCGTCAGCGTCTCGAGGACGATTCCGCTGCTCCGGCGGTTTGTTGAGGAGGGTGGCACGCTGCTGACGATTGGAACCTCAACCGTGGTGGGCGAGCACTTCGGTTTGCCGATCCGAGACGCGCTGACGACGGTGTCGAACGGTCTCGATGTCCCGCTGCCTGCCGACGAGTTCTTCGTGCCCGGAGCGATCCTCGAGGCACGGGTGGACAATGCCCATCCCCTGGCGTACGGCCTCGGCGAGCGCGTCAAGGTGTTCTTCGACCGCAGTCCAGCGTTCCGGCTGCTGCCCGATGCGGCCGCGGACGGGGTCACGGCAGTCGCCTGGTTCGATACGGCGACGCCGCTGCAGAGTGGGTGGGCGTGGGGACAAGAGCACCTGAACCAGGCAGTGCAAGTGGTCGATGCCAGGCTCGGACAGGGCCGCGTCGTGCTGTTTGCGCCTGAAATCACGTGGAGAGGGCAGCCGCATGGCACGTTCAAGCTGCTGTTCAACGGGATCTATCTGGGGACCGGAGAGTAGCCGCAGTGCGGCCCAAGACCGACGCCGTGTAGTCGGGGCCGGCTAGGCGCGTATCGCGAAGATGAGGACGTGCTGGCGTGGAAGGCGGCGATCGACGCGCACGAGAGTGTAGCCTTCGGCCTCGACCTCTACCCGCGCTTCGTCGACGGTCATCTTGTGTTCGGGACGGATGGGAATCGTCCTGTCTTCCTTCCGGTACTCGAGCAGCACAAGCCGGCCACCTGGCTTCAATGTCTCGCGGACGCGTCGCAGCATGGCTTGTGGCTGAGAGAACTCGTGGTAGACGTCCACCATCAGCACGAGATCGAGCGCCGCTTTGGGCAAACGGGGATCGTCCATGGCACCAAGGACGAGCGTGACGTTCGTGATCGATTCGCGCCGCAGGCGCTCGCGCAGCAGGCTCTGCATCTCCGGCTGTAGATCGTTGGCGTACACTCGACCCTCGGGTCCGACCCGTCTCGCGAGGCGCACGGTGAAGTAGCCAGTCCCCGAGCCGATGTCGGCCACGGTCATGCCCGGCTCGAGTTCCAGTGCGTCGAGGGCGCGCTCCGGCTCTTCCTCGGCTGCCCGTTCGGGCCGATCGAGCCACGCGGCGCCCTGCCAGCCCATGACGCCAGCGATCTCTCGGCCGGAAACAGGGTGCCTGCCTGGCGACTGGGCGCTTGTCACAGCGAGCGACCAGATCACTGCGAGAAGGGCGAGCGATGCGACTGAGCTGCGGCGTCGGGGCAACATAGAAAGAAATACTAACTTAGAATATCTGGAGTGACCCGCCGAGAGGCCAACGAATGAACGAGCAACTGACTGCTTCGAAACTCTGGAAGCGCATGACCCTCGACCAGCGGACGCAAGCCGCGCGCGCGTTTTGGGGCGACGAGGAAGCAGCCGGCGATCATGTCCAGGCAGCAATCTACATCGCACAGCAGAAGAAGTTCCGTCCCAAGACGGTCGCCCTGCTCGACATCGACCGTAAGGCTCGCCATCTGGGAAGTCTCAAGCTGCTCCCCGATTTCCTAGCGGCGCGGGCGCTCATCGTCTACCACCTCGCGGAACAGCGGCCGATGATGAGTGCGTTCCTCGACGCCCTGGGCATCGCACACGAGGACGGTCTGATCAAGGACGACAACGTGGCGCCGGAGAAGGAGAAGTTGGCGGTGGCGACGGCGGCGATTGCAGGTCAGTTTTCCCGGGAGGATGTGTCGCTCTACCTAAACACGCTGCTCTGCCAGGACCCCGACACCTGGGGCGCTCTCAGCGAGTTACCACAACTGGCGGCGGAAGAGTGACGATGAGGTCGGTCACGGCTTTTGCACCCGCAACCGTGTCGAACGTCGGGTGTGGCTTTGATGTACTCGGATTTGCGCTGGAGAGACCCGGCGACGAGGTCACGGCGCGCCTCGCGCCCCCAGGCGTCGAGATTACCGACATTGTTGGTGACGATGGTCGCTTGCCGCGTGATCCGTCCCAAAACACGGCAGGCGTGGCAGCGTCGTCGCTGCTCGCGGCGCTTGGCGAGCAACGTGGGGTCTCGCTGACGATTAAAAAGGGACTCCCGCTCTCGAGCGGTCTGGGTGGGAGCGCCGCAAGCGCGGCGGCCGCGGTCGTAGCTGTCAACGCGCTGATGGACGGTGGAGCGTCGCTGGAGACCCTGATGGCGTGTGCGCTCGAGGGAGAGAGTAGGGGGGCCGGCTCGCCTCACGCGGACAATATTGCGCCGTCGATATGCGGGGGGCTCGTGCTCGTTCGTGTCCCGAACCCACCTGACGTGGTGAGGCTGCCGGTTCCGACGGGTCTGACCGCGGTCGTGGTACACCCACCGCTCGAGATCGAGACAGCGCGTGCCCGAGCGTTGCTCGGGGATTCGGTGCCGCTTCGCGACGCTGTACGACAGTGGGCCAATCTGGGCGCACTCGTGCACGGGCTGCACCGGGGCGACTTCTCGATCATCGGCCGGGCGCTCGAGGATTCCATCGCCGAGCCGCGACGCGCGTCGTTGATCCCGGGGCTCGACGCCATCAAGCGCGCCGCCGTCGCGGCGGGTGCCCTGGGCAGTGGCCTCTCGGGGTCAGGACCCTCGCTGTTCGCCCTGTGCGCGAGCCCCGCGACCGCGGTCGGTGTCGCCGACGCGATGACGAGCGCTGTGCGAGCCGCGATCGGCGGCGACCCACAGACGTGGATTTCCTCGGTCGACTCTGAAGGCGCACGGGTCGTCTCAACATGCGATTCGTAACGACCAGCGCGGCGACGGCTGATGAGTCAGGAGTCTCGCTTCGAACCGCCCTCGTCGATGGTCTCGCACCAGACGGCGGGTTGTACGTGCCCGAGGCCATCGAAACACTGCCACCGGAGGAATTCGTCCGCCTTCCGCGGCGCATGCTCACCGAGATTGCTTATCGCGTGCTGCGACCGTACACACGCGGTGGGCTCGACGCGACGATCTTCGAGGCGGTCGTCGTCGAGGCGCTCAACTTCCCGATCCCGCTCATCGAGATCGAGGCAGGCATCTTCGCGCTCGAGTTGTTTCACGGTCCAACGCTGGCATTCAAGGACGTCGGCGCGCGCATGATGGCACGACTGATGGCGTCGCTCGACGACGCGGACGAGCCGCTCACGGTGTTGGCGGCGACCTCTGGCGACACCGGCAGCGCGGTGGCGCATGCGTTCAACCGTGTACCACACACCCGGGTGGTCGTGCTGTATCCCGACGGTCGTGTGAGCCCGACGCAGGAAGCCCAGCTCACGATGTTCAACTCGGAGATGGGCAACGTTCGGGCCTATGCGGTAACCGGCAGCTTCGATGACTGTCATCGTCTGACGCGTGAGACCTTCGGCGATGCCAGGCTCCGCAAGGGCGTCCGCTTGACCTCAGCCAATTCGGTGAACATCGGCCGGCTGTTGCCGCAGATGGTGTACTACTTCCACGGCGTGGCGCAGGCGGCTGCGCGCACGGGGCTGAGCCTGGCGGGACCTGGACGGGCGGAAATCGTCGTCTGCACGCCGAGCGGCAACTTTGGAAACTTGACTGCTGGGTTGATGGCCAAACGTGCCGGGCTGCCGGTGTCGCGCTTCGTGGCCGCGACCAACGTGAACGACGTCGTGCCCGAATACCTGGACACCGGGATCTTCGCGCCGCGTGCGTCCGTGCCGACGATCGCGAATGCGATGGATGTCGGGCACCCCAGCAACTTCGAGCGCATGTTGTGGCTGTATCGGCACGACGTCGACGCGATGCGTCACGACCTGGTGGGGAGCCGTCATACCGACGACGAGATACGAGGGGCGATCGCCGAGGTATTCGGGCGGCTGGGGTATCTTCTGGATCCGCATTCGGCTATCGCCTACCTGGGTCTCAAGCAGTATCTTGCAGCGAGCCCAAGGCGAGGCCCGGATAGGATCGGAATCTTCCTCGCGACGGCCCACCCGGCCAAGTTCCGCGAAATCGTCGAGCCGGTCATCGGCAGCGCGGTCGAGACGCCCGGCCCGCTCGCTGAAGCGCTGGCCAGGCCGCGGAATATCTTGCGGATTGACGCGTCACTGGACGCGGTGGCGGCCGCGCTTGTCGCGTGAGGACGGGCCCTTCCGGTACCGCCCAGACGTGCTGGCAGCCCTGTGGCTCCATGGCGTGCATCCAACATCCAGAACCAATCCGGAGCTCGTGCGGGGCTACGTGCGCGAGGTCTACAAGTACGAGATCCGCCAGCTGCGTGAGCGGATGCGGCGCCGTGAGTTTGCTCGGCCGGAATACGCCGGTCGAGTCGACGCGCTGCGCCGCCGGTATCCGGTCCTGGCGCTGATGCCGCGCGATTTTCTTCTACCTCCGGATTCGTCGCCCAAGCAGGTGTGAGAGGCAGTTTGCCGACGCAGAGGGCGCGAGGGCTGGTCCGCAAGAGGACATCACATCCTGGTCGTAGTCGTCTGCGCGCTTTCCATCGTGGCGTGTGGCTCTGATGCGCCATCAATCGAGGGTGAGAGCGAGACGAGCGGAGTTGCCGGAGGCCTTCAAATCACCGATCAGCAAGTTGGCGATGGTACAGAGGCGGGGGCGGGCCAGCGGGTGTCCGTGCACTACACCGGTTGGCTGTACGACGCCGACGTCTCCAATCGCCAGGGTGCAAAGTTTGACAGCTCACGCGATCGCGATCAGCCATTCGAGTTCGTACTCGGTGCCGGTCAAGTGATCGCCGGCTGGGACCAGGGCGTCGCGGGAATGAGAGTTGGCGGGCGACGAACGCTGATCATTCCGCCCGAGCTGGGCTATGGTGCCCAGGGAGCTGGAGGTGTGATTCCCCCGAACGCCACCCTCGTGTTCGACGTCGAGCTCCTGGACGTCAGGTAGGGTGCGGCTGTCGAGCACGACCTGACGCCATGGACTTCGTCCGACTCGGATCCACCGGCCTCAAGGTATCGCGCCTGTGTCTGGGTACGATGACCTACGGCAGCCCGACATGGCGCCCGTGGGTACTCGACGAGGCGGCGAGCCGCCCATTCCTTGTTCGCGCGATCGAGCATGGCATCAACTTTTTCGATACCGCCGACATGTACTCCCTCGGAGTGAGCGAAGAAGTGGTTGGTCGGGCGATCAAGGATCTCGTTCGTCGCGATCAGGTTGTCCTCGCAACCAAAGTCTTCCATCCGGTGGCACAAGGTCCCAACGACCGCGGCCTGTCGCGAAAGCACCTGCTGGATGCCATCGACGCCTCGCTTCGCCGGCTGGGTACGGACTACGTGGACCTCTACCAGATTCACCGTTTCGATCCCGACACACCCATCGAAGAGACACTCGTCACGCTTCAGGACATCGTTCGCTCGGGCAAAGCGCGGTACATCGGTGCTTCGAGCATGGCGGCCTGGCGGTTCGCGAAGATGCTCGGCACGTCTGATCGGCACGGCTGGACGCGCTTTGTCACCATGCAGAACCACGACAACCTGGTGTATCGCGAAGAAGAGCGTGAGATGCTCCCACTCTGCCTGGAAGAAGGGATCGGCGTGCTCCCATGGAGTCCTCTGGCGCGTGGGTTCCTTGCCGGGGACCGGCGGAAGGACGGTTATGGGGACACTTCTCGAGCCAAGACGGACGACTTCGCCCACGAGCTCTACTACACGGACGCCGATTTTGCGGTCGCGGCTCGTACGGTCGAGTTGGCGGCGAGACTCGGCGTGAAGCCGGCGCAGGTCGCGCTGGCATGGTTACTCGCGCAGCCTGACGTCACCGCGCCGATCGTTGGCGCATCGAAGATCTCTCACCTTGACGAGGCTGTCGCGGCACTTCAGATCACGCTGGCACAGGAAGACCGGACGCTTCTCGAGGAGCCATACCAACCACACGGGGTGCTCGGCCATCAAAACTGAAGCGAGCAGCCTCGGGTCATCGCGTGGCTCGCCTCCACCTCCTGTCCGCCACGAGAAAGTAGGGCAGGGATGTCGCCGACAGCGCGGCCGCCATGCCGAACGCCATCGGAAAGCCCATCCGCTGAATGAGCCAGCCGCTGGCAATCGATCCGCTGCCGATGCCCGTGTCGAACGCCGCGAGGATCGCGCCGAACGCGGCGCCTCGACGTCGCGCGTCGATGTCTCGCATGACGTACGCCACGAATACTGGATAGGCGGTTCCAAACCCGACGCCGAAGACGAAGGCGGCCCAGACGAAGCCGACTCGTGTGGTCGACGCGGACAGGAGCGCCAGGCCCAGAGTCATGAACACCAGACACGGGAGCAGCACCCGGCGATACCCGAAGCGATCGGCGACTCGACCGGAGAAGGGACGCGTGACGAGCATGGTCGCACCGAGCGCGGTCAGGAAGATGCTCTTCGGCGTCACGTGCAGGGCATCGGCGTACAGCGCGCTGAAGGTCGTGATCGCACCGTAGCCGAACGTGCACAGGAACAGCGTTCCTGCCAGCCACAAGACTCTCGACTCGATCACTGGTCCTCGGATGTGCGCCAGGTCTGGCGGCATGTGACTTTCCGTCAACAGCAGCGAAAGGCCTGCCATCGTCAAGTTCAGAGCCCCGCATGAGAGGCAGATCCACAACCACCCTCCGCGGTCGAACAGCCAGAATGCGGCAGGCGGTGCGACCGCGGTCGCAAGCACCGTGGTCAAACCCCAGTAGGCGATGCCCTCGGCCCTTCTCCGTTCGGGGACGAGCCCCGTCAGATACGCGCCAGACGCGGACATCAGGCCAGACCAGAACAGTCCGTGAATGATGACGAGCGCGAGCATGACGATGTAGCTCGTGGTGGCGGCGTAGCCGAGCGTCAAGACGCAGACGGCTGTGCTGGATACGACGAGTGTCTTGCGCCGGCCGATGCGATCGGCATAGGCACCCGTAATGGGAGCCGAGACAGCCGATGCGAAGGTGAGACATCCTGTGAACAGGCCTGACGCAACCGGGCCGCCGCCGAGATCGCGAATTCTAAACGCCGCGGTTGGAACGAGCTCGAAGACTGAGAAGAAGACGGCGAAGGTGAAGCCGCACATCACGAAGAAACCTGCAGTGAAGAGCCGATCGTCTGAGGGCGGGTCGGTCGGCTGCATGATGAACGGGTGACGGGTGACGGGGGAGCCTCGAAGAGTCCGATGGTACACGAGTGTATGATGCAGGGATGACCTCGGAAGCCCCCGTCGCACCGACGCTTCGCGAACGTGACAAGATCCCTGCCCGATTCAAGTGGAACCTCGAGAAGATCTTTCCCGACTGGTCTGCGTGGCACGCAGGGTACGAGAAACTGGAGCGCCAGATCGAGGCGTTCGGGAAGCTGAGCGGCACGCTGAGCCAGGGGGGGGACGCGCTGTTTGCGGCACTCTCGCTCCGTGACGATATCGGGCAGCTCGAGTACAAGGTCTGGTATTTCGCCGCGCTCCGGTACGACCAGGATCAGCGAGATAACGAGATCAACGCGAAGCGACAGCAGGTCCAGATACTGTTTGCGAAGGCGGCACAGGCGTCTGCGTGGTTCGATCCAGAACTGCTGACGATACCCTTGGAGGAGGTCCAGGGCTGGATGTCCACGAACCCGGCCCTGGCGGTTTATCGATTCGCCATCGAAGACCTGTACCGGCAGCAGGAACACGTGCTGGATGACAAGGGCGAGCGGCTCCTGTCTCTGTCGAGCCGATTTGCCTCGTCGCCGCACGACGCCTACGCGGCGATCTCGACGGCCGACGTGAAGCACCCGACGATCACGCTGTCGAGGGGCGAAGACGTGACCCTGACGTACGGCCAATACCGCGCGATCCTGGCGACGGAGCGAAACCAGGCAGACCGCGCGGCGGCCTTCTACGCTTTTCACGGGGTCTACGAGGCGACGATCAATACGTACGCCTCCTTGTACAACGCCGTGCTGCAGAGGGATTGGTTCTACGCACAAGCGCGCCGATACTCGTCAACCCTTGAAGCTGCGCTGCACGGTGACGACATCCCGACTTCTGTGGTCGAGAACCTCATCGAGACGACCAAGGCGAACGCGGAGCCGCTGCGCCGCTATCATCGTCTGCGCAAACGCGTGTTGGGGCACGACACGTACCACGCATATGACACGTCCATTCCGCTTGTCAACTTCGACCGCAAGTATGACTACGCAGACGTACTCGAATGGTTGCCCGCGTCGGTCTCGAGGCTTGGCCCCGCGTACCAACGAGACATGCGAGCCGTGCTCGACGGACAGTGCATCGACGTGTACGAAAACCCCGGGAAGAGAAGTGGCGCCTACTCGGCTCCCGTCTACGGCGTGCAGCCCTACATGCTGCTCAACTACAACGACACGTTGGACGCGGCGTTCACGCTGGCGCACGAGATGGGCCACTCGATGCATACGGTGCTGTCGCATTCCCATCAGCCGTTTGTCTACGCCGGGTATACGATCTTCGTGGCCGAAGTGCCCTCGACGCTGAGTGAGGCACTGTTCCTGGAGATGATGCTCGCTCGTTCGACCGACGAGCACGAGCGGATCGTCCTGCTGCAGCACGCGATCGACAACATCGTCTCGACGTTCTACAGCCAGGTGATGTTTGCGGACTACGAGTTACAGGCGCACAGAGCCGTGGAAGAAGGCAAGCCCATAACGGCGGACGGTCTGAATGAGATCTACTTTGGCTTGCTCAAGGCGTATCACGGCGATGCCCTCGACTACGACGAGCAGTCGAGGTTTACGTGGGCGCGCATCCCGCATTTCTACGGGTCGCCGTACTACGTCTATCAGTACGCCACCTGCTTTGCCTCGAGCGCACAGATCATGAAGCAGATCTCGGGTGCGGGGCCGGAGAAGGACAAGGCTGTTGAGCGATACCTGACGCTGCTGAAGTCAGGCGGCAGCGACCACCCCATGGATCTGCTCCAGCGGGCCGGCGTCGATCTCAGCAAGCCGGACACGGTCAGGGCCGTCGTCGACCGGCTGGACAGCCTGGTGACTCAGCTCGAGCGGACGATTTCTTCAGAAACTGGCTGACGCTGCGCCCTGGGCAGAGTGACCTCCGCTCCGAGTGGTTCAACCTCGATCCAGCCTGGGCCGCGGTGCTGATCGCGACCGGGGTGCTCACGCTGGTCGCTTGATTCCCAGTCGCCACACCGTGGCACCGATGCACAGGTTCATCACTGCGATCAATTTCCCTGCCTTGGCCCTGTCCATGGCTTCCTCACTGACCACTCCCTCCGGTAACCAGAACGCTCGCGCGTGGATCCGCACGGCCTCGTCTGCGAGCGACGGGGTATCCTCCGGTCGGCGAAAGACATCGACGATGTCAACGGGAATGGGGATGCCGGAAAGGGAAGGGTAGGCTCGTTCTCCCAGAATCTCAGACTCTCGAGGGTTGACTGGGATAACCGTGAAACCCGCCCGCTGCAGCTGCTTCATGATACCGTGCGAATCCCTGTCAGGGTTCGCGGACGCACCGACCACGGCAATAGTCGACGAGCTGGTGAGGAGTTCTTCGAGTTCTTTGTCGGTGGGGTTCTCATGGGCCATAGAGCATAGATTGTACGATGCTTCACCTGCTCGCGTTGTCCGGCGTCGTATGTATCTCGTTCTCAGGCACGCTCGTGCGACTCGCATCGGTGTCGCCGGTGACCGCGGCGTTCTTCCGAGCGGGGTACGCCTTGCCGGTCCTGGCGGTGCTAACCGTGCTCTGGCGTCCGAGGGCCCCGCGCCCTGTCAGATCTCGAGCCATGGCGATGGCAAGCGGAGCCATGCTGGCCTTCGATCTGTTTCTCTGGCACGCCTCGATTCCTCTGGTTGGCGTTGGACTGTCGACGGTGATCGTCAACATTCAGGTCGTGTTCGTCGGACTCGTTGCGTGGGTGGTCTTTGGCGAGAAGCCTCGTCAGCGAACCCTCGGCGTCGTCGCGGTGGTTGTCCTTGGCGTCGTTCTGAGCTCGGGGCTCGGGCGCCCCGACGCCTACGGTGCGTCGCCGGGTGTTGGAACCGTGCTGGGTGTGCTCGCGGGGGGCTGTTACGCCGGGTTTCTCCTGGTGTTTCGAAAGGCGAACCGAGCGCTGGAGTCGGCACCGGGCCCGCTGCTCGAAGCGACGACCGGGGTGTTTCTGGTCGCGGCGTTGGCATCCGTCGTTGACCCAGGATTCGAGCTGGTTCCGAGGTTTCCTGCCCATGCCTGGTTGATAGCGTTGGCTCTCGGCTCGCAGGTGGTCGGCTGGATGCTGATTGCCATAGTGCTACCTCGTGTACCGGCACTCGAAACGTCAGTGTTACTCATGGCGCAGCCCGTGCTCGCGATGATCTGGGGAGTGGTGATCTTTTCCGAGCGACTGTCCGCCGTCCAGTGGGCCGGGTGTGCGCTTGTCCTGGCGGGTGCGGGATCGATGTCGATGGTTGGGCGGATCGCCAGGCCGTCTTAGCGTGTGTCGCGACCACAGTTCGCCGTTGCAGCACGGGCGTCTGCCGGGAACTGCTGGGGCCGTCAGCTACGCTGAGACTCCGAGTGGACCGCGAGCACCTCCGCCGCTGCTCTGCGCCCGCTCTCGACCGCGCCATTCATGTAGCCCTGCCAGACGACGCTGGTGTGCTCGCCCGCGAAGAACAGACGGCCGCACGGTCGGGCCAGCCAGTTCCGGAGCGCCGGGTCGTAACTGGGGTCGATGTAGGCATAGCCGCCGCGAGACCACGGCTCCGTCTCCCACACCACCTGTCTGGACGCGAGCAGTTCGGCTCCCTTGCCCCCCAGCCAGTCCAGAGAGCTCACCAGAGCTCCTGGGCCGTCGCGCGCAACGATTTCCCCGGTCTCGTCGCTCGCCGACCCGCCGGCCAACAGAGACAGGATACCGGACCGCCCGCGTTGTTCCTCGTTTGCTTCCCAGACCGCTCCGATCGGCAGCGACGATCCGAACGCGCGCGGACGCCCTGGTGCACGCCAGAAGCGCCGCGAGAACTGCAGCAGCGTTCGGGTCGCGCGGCCGTATCCGAGCTGGGCAATCGCGTCGTGCTGCTGCGATGGCAGAGCCGGCGTGATCGGGATGCGCCTGACGATCGTGGCTGGCAGGGCGAGCACCAAGTAGTCGCAATTGACCTGCGACATGCGCTGGTGTTGCCTGACGCTTGCCCGGACGCTGCGACCTCGGTGACCGATGGCTACCAGTTCGGTGCCCAGGCGGATGGAGCCATTGAGGGAGGCGGCCATCGCGGCCGCCAGTTTGTCGTTGCCTCCGTCGATTCGCGACATGCGCGCGGCACTTGGTGGCTCAGAAGCCGCGAACTGGTCGACGACTGCAAGAAGCGACAGCTGGTCGGGGTCCGCCAGGAAGAAACCCCTGAGGCCGAGTACTGTTGCCCGCAACTCGCCGTCGGCGTTGGACTCCTCGAGCCAGTCAGCGACCGAACGGCGGGCCAGGTCGCTGACGATCGGAGAGTCCCACCGGCGCTCCGCCAGCCGGTAGCGATCGACCAGCGCCGACAGATGCTTCTGAAGTCGATTCCACCCACGGGCGAGTCCCGGTCGGACGAGCCGTGGCCGCCCACGAGCGTCCGGCCGGGCGAATCCCCAGCTCCCGCGCAGGATCGGTCGGAGGTTCAGCCCCAGTTCGCCGGCAAGACGGCGGATCTCGGCCTGGGAGTCGTCGATCAGGTCGCCACCCCCCTCGCCGTGCTGACCATCGAGGAAACCATCCCTGAGCGTCCAAACGCGGCCGCCTACCCTCTCGCGGGCATCGACGACCGCGACTCGAGCGCCGAGGGCAACCAGATCTCTGGCCGCAGCCAGCCCTGCCAGACCGGCTCCCGCGACCAGGACCGAAACGCCGTGGAGCGCCATCGCAGTGGAGTGTATCCGGAACCACTGCCGATGCGGAATACCGAAGCGATTCCGATGGGGAACCTAGTGCCCCGATGGGCCGGGATGGTCCAGAACCGATCTCAAGCATCCCGGCGAGCACCAGGGGCGTCGAGGCGCCCGTCCTGCCTCGCGCGAGGAGGGAGGATGCCCGACGTCTTCGACCGACGAGCAACGCCACGGGATGGGATGCGTCGGCGGCCAAATGTCGGCGCGATGCATGAGCTCTGTTCTAGCGTTGCTCGACGGTGTAACCCTTGGACTCGAGCATGGCGATCAGTCCGTCGGGACCGACGAGGTGTGCGGCACCGACGACGACGAAGGCGGGACGGGGACGGGTGAACAGAGCCTCGATGGTGGGCAGCCAGTTGAGGTTGCGGTCGACGAGCAGGCTCTCGTACAGCCGAGGCTCGTTCTTCAGATCGTGCAGGACGATTCGTTCGACCGTGTCGGCGTCGCCTGTCCTCCAGGCGCTGGCTAGCTCCGTCACTGCCGCTATCTGTGTGTCGAACTCGCTGAGGGTGGCCGCGAGCAGGCGATCCTGCTCTGTGTTGGACATGCCGTCGAATTGCGAAATCTGAAACGCCAGCGTTTCCAGGCCCTGGACCAACTTGCCCTCTCGCTGTGCACGGTCGTAAAAGTGCTGGTCGAGTCCGAGCGATTGGTCGAATCCCGCCTCCTGCCATTCGAGAGACACCAGCGTCAGAGCCAGGCCCCAAGGCTTGAACCGCCGAAGAGGTTCGATTGGCAGTCCGAGCTTGGCAACGCGCTCGATGACCAGCTCGTATGTCTCGTCTGAGACCACACGGTCGAGCGACTGGTCGCCCGGTAGCAGGCTCCTTGTCAAGAGCTGCATTTGTGACTCGGGCGCAAGCAGGACGCCGAGATCCATTTCCTCGACCAGAAGGTCGGATTCGGCGAACGCCGACTCAAGCGCTGGACCAAGCGGGTAGTGCTCCCTTGTCAGCATGTGAAGGGAGCCGACGAGATACACGGTTCCTTGGCCTCGCGTCGCCTTCCAGAGAAAGCCCCGGCTGGCAGCCGGCTCGTTCTGGACATATGCCGTCGCCGTGGCGGCCAGGGCCGCCACGGTCGCGAGGGCGCTGCAGAAGCGGCGTGCCCGGACGATCGCCCGCTGGCGCCTGGGTGGTTGTGAGACGAGCACCCGACGACGACCGTTCAGCGGGACAGGAATGATTCGATCTCCTCAATCGTGCGAGGCGCCGCGGCCGTGAGGCGGCGCAGGCCAGAGTCCTCGAGTATGAACGCGTCCTCGATTCGAATCCCAATGTCCAGATACTTGGCGACGGCCGGCCGGATGGCGTCGATGAGATCGCCGTTTTCGGGAGTCGATGGGAGTCCGTCGATCGCAGCCTGCCTGATATAGAGACCAGGCTCGATCACGAACGCCATTCCGGCGCGCAGTGGCTCGTTGAGACCTCCGACATCGTGGACGTCGATGCCGATGTAGTGACACGTACTGTGGGTAAACCACATCCGATGCTGCTCACTGTCTGCGTCCGTGATGAGACCGAGTTTCAGCAGGCCGGTCTTCAGAACCTCGGTAGCCTTCTCGTGGAGGTCTTTCAAAGTTGCGCCTGGACGGGCGATTGCGATGGCGGCCTGCTGGGCTCGGAGGACCAGCTCGTAGATGTCGCGCTGCGCCTGTGTAAACCGGCCGTTGACCGGGTAGGTGCGGGTGAGATCCCCAGACATGTATTCGTAGTTGGCGGCCGCATCCACGAGCATCAAGTCGCCGTCTCGCATCTGCCGGTCACTGTTCGGACTGTGCAAGATCGTGGTGTTTGAGCCGGACCCGACGATTGACGGGAAGCTCCACGAGACGGCCCCTCTCGCGATGTGAACGGCTTCGACGGCGGCCTTGACCTCATACTCGTACGCTCCGGGCCTGGCTGCTCTCATGCCGGCCCGTTGCGCTTCGTTCGCGATTTCCAGGCTCTTCGTCAGGAGCTGGCGTTCGTAGGGTGTCTTGACAAGACGTAGGTCCGTCAGAATCCGCGTGGCGTCGACGAGCTGGAATCCAAGGTATCGTTCTTCGAGTCTGCGGCCGAGCTCGAGCGCGGGTGACAGCGGGTCGCTGGTACCACGAGGATCCAGCGCCAGGGCGATGCGCGCCGTGCCGTCCTCCAAGGCCGCGAGAAACGCCTCGGCCACTCGCTCGTCTAGAGGAGCTGAGGGGGTGGAGCTGAGCACGGAAGCCAAGAACGGTTCGAATCGGCTGGACGATAGGATGGTCGAGATCCCGGAGCGCGCCGTCGCCTCCTCGGGTGACAGCAGGGGGCCATTCCAGTGCTCCTGCACCGGATCTGAATCCTGGATGAACAGCAGGTCCCGACGGCCGGTGTTTCCCGGCATGAGCACCAGCATCGTGTCCGGTTGGGCGATGCCCGTGAGGTAGTAGAGATTGCTATCCTGGCGGTATGGGTAATGGACGTCGAGCGAGTAGTTGCGGCGCGGCGCGCTCATCAGGATGAGCATCGAGTTGGGCCCGAGCTCGTCCATGACCCTTGCACGGCGCGCGGTCAGGTCATCTGAGAGCTCGCCGGCTCGCGTCGGCGAAGCGAGCGTGACCATCATCGCCAATGCGGCGACCGTTGTCCGACGGTAAGGCGTGTTCATGCTAAGAAAAGTATAGTTTCGCGACGGCATTCTGGGGCGCCTGATTTCAGGACGCGTTCGCCGCCCTGGCTCGCGCCGGCTTGCATACAGGCCCGCGACGTCGAACATTCGGTAACACGCCGGCTTTCCCCGGAGCCTCGGGTCCCTCATGGCTCGAATCCGGTGAGCGCTTCAACTCGGCCGACCGCGGTCCCGGCCGCTGCGTGCCGTTCCGCTCTCGGGTGTTGAATGCACGATATGATGAGACGCGTCGACTGACCGTCCGGGCTCGTTCCGTGCGGAACAGGCTGTTCGCGTTTCTGGCGACACGGGCGGCGAGCGATGAGCTTCCCTTGGGCGCCGCCCAATCGTGCGGTCAAGATTGGCATCCAGATGGAGAGCTCTCGGTTCTGCGCCTCAGACTCGGCGGCGTCGACCGCCAGGTGGACTACCTTGACGCCCCGCCGCACACGGGTTAGCCGTTTGAGCTGAAGACGTGAGTCACCTCGTACCGGTTTCTGGATTCAAGATCGCTGACTGAAGCTCGTGCTTTGCCAATGCGAATAGTCCGGTCGACGTCTGCCGCGAGGCGGCTCGATGCGGCGGCGGATTTCCTGTCGCAGTCTCCAGCCGCCCACGAAGTGCTTGTGGTCGCGGCATCTCGCGGTGCTGCTGACGACTTCGCGCAGACGATTGCAGAGACCCGCGGGGCTGTCTTCGGCCTGTACCGATTCAGCCTGACTCAGCTCGCCGCGAGATTGGGCGCGGTCTCTCTCGCCCGTCAGCGATGCGCGCCGGCAACACGGCTTGGTATTCAAGCCGTGTCCGCTCGAGCGCTCTTCGAGGCCGACCGCGACGCAACGCTGACCTACTTTGGTCCTGTGGCGAGCACTCCGAGGTTCCCGCGCGCACTGGCCAACACGCTCGAGGCGCTGACGTCGAATCACGTCTCTCGTGCGGCGGTCGCCGCCCTTCCCGAGATGGGACGAGATCTGTCCGAGCTACTGCAGCGGTTCGAGGAGCAGTTCGGTTCTGCCTCTGCAGTCGACAGGGCCACGTTTCTGGGTGTCGCGACGCGCGCCGTGCGCGGCGGTGATGCACCGTACGGTGGATGTGCGCTGCTGCTGCTCGACGTTCCGGTGACCACGGTGGCGGAGCGAGACCTCATCGAAGCGCTCGTGGCCAGGGCCGGCCAGGCGCTCGCGACCGTGCCGTATGGGGACGTCTCGGCTGAGAGGGTGCTGGAGTCAATCGGCTCACTCGAGGATCTGGACCGCGAGGAAGCTGCGGGCCTGTCGAGAGTCAGCCGCTATCTGTTTGCTCCCGTCTCGCCGCCGCCGGCGGATCGGCTCGTCGAGGTCGAGTTGTTCTCGGCGCCCGGCGAGGGTCGCGAGTCCGTTGAGATTGCCAGACGTGTTCTGGCTGCGGCGCGCGCCGGGACGCCGTTCGATCGGATCGCCATCGCCCTACGGTCCCCGCGGGAGTACGCGGGTGTGCTGGAACATGCACTTCGACGGGCAGGCATTCCGGCGTACTTTGACAGAGGGATGAGACGCCCCCACCCGGCGGGGCGGGCGTTTCTGGCCCTGCTTTCCTGCGCGGCTGACAATGTCTCAGCACGTCGGTTTGCAGAATACCTATCGCTGGGGCAGGTTCCTGACGCGACCGTCTCGGCGGCGTCGGACGCCTTTCCGACCTCTCTCGACGAAATCTTTGGCCCGATGGCTGATCGTGCCGAGCTGCGGATTGGCCATACCGACGCCGAAGAAGACGCCGCGAGCGCAGGCTCGGTCGGCATGTCGAGAGCCCCCTGGCGCTGGGAGCGGTTACTGGCGGACTCGAGGGTGATCGTCGGATGCGAGCGGTGGGAACGCCGACTGAAGGGACGGATTCAGGAATTCGAGCTCCAGCGGCGTGAGCTCGCCAGGACCGAGCCCGACTCCCCGCGGTTGGACCAGTTGAAGAGGCGGGTTGCCGACCTTGCCGCGCTCAGGCACTTCGCCTTACCGATCGTGCGGACGCTCTCTTCCTGGCCCGCCCGCGCGACCTGGGCGGAGTGGCTCGACGCCCTCGAGCAGCTGGCCCCACGTGTGTTGAGTAATCCCGATCACGTCCTCCGGGTCCTCGCCGATCTACGACCGATGGCTGCCATCGGTCCGATCGACATCCAGGAAGTCGCCACCGTCCTGGCGGATCGCCTGGCGACGATAGAGGCGGAGCCGCCAGCCCGGCGCTATGGTCGCGTGTTCGTGGCGAGCCCAACGCAACTCCGTGGCCGGCGATTCGATGTGGTGTTCATTCCGGCTCTGGCCGAACGCATGTTTCCGCAGAAGACCCGTGAGGATCCACTGCTGTTGGACGACCGCCGACGAGCGCTGAGTGGCGACCTGCCCACTCAGTCCGATCGGGCCGAAGCCGAGAAGCTCCATCTTCGAATTGCCGTGGGCGCGGCAGCCAAACGTCTGTTTGTGTCGTTCCCGACAGTCGAGGTCGGAGAGGGTCGTCAGAGGGTTCCATCCTTGTACGCCCTGGAAGTCTGGCGAGCGATGACCGGCGACGTCCCCGGCGCGGACGAGCTCCAGCAGGCAGCCGCACGGGCTTCGCGCGCAACGTTAGCGTGGCCCGCGCCAGAGCAGGCCGATGAAGCGATCGACTCGCTGGAGCACGACCTCGCGACGCTGGGCGCGCTGGCTGGCGAACCGGATGACCGCGCCCGAGGACGGGCACAGTACATTCTGCAGCTGAACGACGCCTTGCAGCGTTCGGTTCGGGAGCGGTACATGCGGAGCCGTTCGTCCTGGTCTCATTGGGACGGGTTGACCCGTGTCACCGAACGCACGGCAGCCGCCTTTGAGCGCCAGCGCCTCGGGACACGGCCGTACTCGTTGTCGGCTCTGCAGCGGTTCTCACAGTGCCCGTATCAGTTTCTACTCGGCGCCATTTATCGCCTTCGTCCGGCCGAGGACCTCGAACCGCTTCAACGACTGGATCCGCTCACACGCGGCAGTCTCTTTCACGCAATGCAGACGTCGTTCTATCGCCGTATGAAGGCGAGCGGCAAGCTGCCGCTGACCGTGGATGAGTGGGAACACGCACTCGCCATTCTCGACGAGTCAGTTGAAGACGTTGGTGCGCAGTACCGCGAGCTGCTTGCCCCTGCGATCGAGCGCGTGTGGAACGACGAGATAGCCGCCATCCGACGTGACTTGCGGCTCTGGATTGACGAGGTCGTGCGGGTTGGGGGCGAGTGGGCGCCCTTGTGGTTCGAGTGGAGCTTCGGCCTCGACCCGCCTGGGACTGGCGGACCCGACAGCGCGCGCGATCCGGAGAGCGCCAGTGACCCCGTGACCATCGACGGGCGATTCCTGCTCCGCGGCTCAATTGACCTCGTGGAAGTCCATGCGACGACCGGCGAGTTGAGGGTGACAGACCATAAGACCGGAAAGTATCGCGGCAAGCACCGCATGGTGGTGGGGGGAGGGACCGTGTTACAGCCGGTCTTGTACGGCCTCGCGCTCGAAGAGGCCACAGGTCGACCCGTAGTGGAAGGCCGTTTGTACTACGCCACCGCCGCTGGCGGATACCGCGACGTTTCGATCAAGCTGACGCCAGAGGCCCGTCGAGCCGGAGTCGAAGTGCTCGAAGTGATCGATCGCTCGATTGCGAGCGGATTCCTCGCTCCGTCACCCGCCGAGAAGGCGTGCTCGTGGTGCGACTTCCGTCCAGTGTGCGGACCGACAGCCGAGCATCGTATCGGTCGGTACAAGTCCCCGGAGCCGCTGGCGGACCTCGTCGAGCTGCGGAGGCGGCCGTGAGTGACGGACCACTCGTGGATCGAGACGACCGCCTCGTAGTGCGAGAGGCGCTCGACGAAACCATCATCGTTGAGGCAGCCGCTGGGACGGGCAAGACGACCGAGTTGGTCACCCGCATCCTAAACGTGCTGGCCTCCGGGCGCGCTCGCATCGAGCAGGTCGTGGCCGTCACATTCACCGAAAAGGCGGCCGGTGAGCTGAAGCTACGGATTCGCAAGGAGCTCGAGCATCTGCGTCAGCGCGCGACCGACCCGGTAGTTGTCGGTCGGCTGGCAGACGCGATCCAGCACCTAGAGGAAGCCCACGTCAGCACGATCCACGGCTTCTGCGCCGATCTGCTTCGCGAGCGGCCGATCGAGGCGTCGGTGGATCCGCTCTTCGAGGTTCTCACCGAAGGACGAGCTGACCGCATCTACGACGAAGCGTTTCGGACGTGGCTGGCCGATCACCTGGAGGCCCCGCCAGCAGGCGTCAGACGAGCGCTGCGGAGAAGCGTCTGGTCTCGCGACGGCCGCGATCGGGATGACGGACCGATCGACCGCCTCGCCAAGGCGGGGCGTGAACTGGCCGAATGGCGGGACTATACCACACCCTGGCGTCGCGACTCATTCGACCGAGAGCAGGAGCTCGAGCAGGTCATCGCTCGCATCCACGAGCTGGCGACCCTTACAGAAGGTGCCTCCTCCACGCGAGATCCACTGTTTCTCGATACAGGGGCCGTTCGCGAGCTCAGCCACGATATCCAGGCTGCCCGGCGCCTCGATGCCGACGATCTCGACGGATGGGAGGCGCGCATCGTTGACCTGGCGCAGAACCGCACCTTCCGCCAGGCCCGTGTAATTCGAGGCCGGATGTACGGCCGCGACCTCGAGCGTGATCGCGTCTGGAGGGCGTTCGAAACGACGAAGATCGCTGTCGAGCGGTTTCAACAGGCGGCTGACGCTGACCTGGCGGCCTTGCTGCGCGGCGAGCTCGCGGAAGTCACCCGTCGCTACGAGGACCTGAAGCGTCGAGCGGGTGCGCTCGACTTTATCGACCTCCTGCTGCGGGCGCGGGACCTCCTGGTTGGGAACGCAGGGGTTCGACGCGCGTTCCAGATGCGGTTCACGCACCTGTTTGTCGACGAGTTTCAGGATACGGATCCGCTACAGGCCGAGGTCGTCCTGTTGCTCGCGGCGGACGATCCAGACGAGCACGACTGGCGCCACATCACGCCGGTGCCCGGGAAATTGTTCATCGTGGGTGACCCGAAACAAGCCATCTACCGATTCCGCCGGGCAGATATTGAAACCTACCGCGAGGTATGTGAACTCCTCGTGTCGCGCGGCGCGAGCCGCGTCTACCTTCACACGAGCTTTCGATCGCTGCCGGCCATTCAACGGGTGGTCAATGCGGCGTTCGGTCCCGTGATGACGGGGGATAGAGATACGCTGCAAGCCGATTACGTGTCGCTCTCGGCATTCCGTTCCGAATCGGACCAACCAGCCGTCGTCGCGCTGCCGGTTCCCGAGCCCTATGGCCGACGGCAGATTGCTGCATACGCGATCGAGGCATCGCAGCCCGACGGTGTGGGGGCCTTCGTCGATTGGCTCCTTTCGGCGAGCGGCTGGGTCGTGACCGAGCGGACGCTGGTGGACGAGTTGCCATTGTCTGTTCCGGTTCAGCCTCGGCACGTGTGCATTCTGTTTCGACGCTTCCTCCAGTTCGGCCAGGACGTGACCCGTCGGTACGTCGAGGCGCTGGAAGCGCGTGGGATCCCGCACGTGCTCGTCGGCGGGAAGTCCTTTCACGACCGAGAGGAAGTTGAGACGATTCGCGCCTCGCTAGCTGCCGTCGAATGGCCCGACGACGAGCTCTCTGTGTTCGCCACGCTGCGGGGCGCGTTGTTCGCCATCGGCGACGAGCTGCTCCTGGAATATCGCCACAAGCATGGGAGATTTCATCCCTTTCAGGTCCCCGCGCGGGTGTCGACCGAGCTCCAGCCGATCGCTGACGCCCTCGCGCTCTTGCGGACGCTGCACAGCCGACGAAACCACCTGCCAGTGGCCGACACCCTTACTCGATTGCTCGAAGCCACGCGAGCCCATGTGGGCTTCGTGCTGCGCACCGCAGGAGAACAGGCGCTAGCCAACGTTCTGCACGTCGCCGAGTTGGCTCGGCGCCACGAGGTCAACGGCGGAATCTCGTTCCGCGGCTTTGTCGAAGAGCTTCGAGCTCAGGCCGACGGAGGGCAGGCAGCCGAAGCGCCGATTTTGGAGGAAGGCAGCCAAGGAGTCCGGCTCATGACGGTGCACAAGGCCAAAGGGCTGGAGTTTCCAGTCGTCATCCTGGCCGACATGACCGCAAAGCTTCGCTCAGAGCACGCTGATCGGCTCATCGATCGCCAGGCGAACGCGTGCTTCCTCCGACTGGGCCGCTGGACTCCCGTCGAGCTGGCCGCTCAAGAGGCGCGAGAGGTGGCTCGCGACAAAGCCGAGGGTGTTCGAATCGCGTACGTTGCGGCGACGCGCGCGCGGGACCTGCTCGTGGTGCCCGTCGTCGGGGACGCCGAGCGTGAGGGTGGCTGGACGAGTCCCCTGAACGCCGCAGTGTACCCGCGGGCCGAGAAGCGGGCCCCGCTGGTTGCTCTCGGGTGTCCAACCTTTACGAAAGATTCGGTCTACTCACGGCCGGACGGGGATCCCGCCAGCGCCACGACCGTCAGCCCCGGACTGCACATCATGTCGACTTCCGTCGATCCGTATCCAGTGGTGTGGTGGGATCCCCATGCACTGACGCTAAAGGTCGAGCCGGCGCCCGGTATCCGGCGAGAATCGCTCATTGCCAAAGATGTGCCCGCGAGCGTGGTGAACGACGGCTTGGCTGCCTATGAGCGTTGGCGCAGGGCGCGTGAAGCGGCGACCGCGCAGGGAGCGATACCGTCACTCAGCGTTCGCACTGTCACCGAATGGGCCGCTTCCGCGAGCGTGACCGAGCAGATGCCGGATCAGCGCGACGCGCCGCTGCAGCGGGGGCTGTTCGACGACTCCGGGAGCCCGCCAGCGCAGCCTGCTCAGCGTCCCCCTACCGGGGCCGGCGGGGCGTTTGACAGGGTAATTGAGGAAGCGGTCGCGACGGTCACGCTCGTCGACGTTCGACGACGCTACCGAGAAGGCGGGACACGTTTCGGCGAGTTGGTCCACAGCGTCCTCGCTTCCGCACCGCTCAATTCGAGCCACGACGACGTCAAGGAGATAGCGGAAGTGCAGGGCCGCATTCTGTCCGCCAGCGACGATGAAGTTGTCGCCGCCACTGAAACGGTGGAGCAGGTGTTTCAGCATGACTTGATCGGGCGGGCGAGGGTCGCGGCAGGAAGAAACGCGTGCCGCCGGGAGACACCGGTGAGTGCGATGTTGTCGGATGGCACCCTCCTCGAAGGGATCGTCGACCTGGCTTTCGAGGAGGAAGGTCGCTGGGTCGTCGTCGACTACAAGACCGATCGAGAGGTGGCGGCTGCTGGTGAGCAGCGGTATCGCCGTCAAGTTGCCTTCTATGCGTCGGCGATTGCTCGGGCGACTGGTAAAGAGGCACGCGGAGTACTCGTTCGAATTTGACACATGTGTTCTCGGCCTCTGGCTTTCTCCGCACCGATCGCGCGGCGCGTCAGCGAGCGGGCGGAGCGGCTACGTACCCGTTGCGAGACCGCACGTGGTAGTTCACGCCACGCACGCTCACCCGGATCCGATGGTACAGGCCATCGTCGCCGTGGCGCGGACTGTAGCCCAGCACATACTGGTTGTTGAGCTCTTCGGCGATGCGAGCCGTGGTTTCGGCAAGATCGGCCGAGTTCTGGATGACCTCGGTCCGCCCGCCGCTTGGATCGGTGATTGCTCGAAGGGCCTGTGGGTTGACCCTGACGTTGAGCGCCGGCGTGTCGGGCGGATCGATCGCGATGGCGTAGACGAACACGTCGGCGCGGTTGAGCGCTGACCGAAGGCTGCGGATGGACGTATCGCTGGCCGTATCGGCTCCATCGGAAATGATCAGCAGCGCCGCCCGCTGCCGTCCACGGCGCGCGAAGAAGGGCAGTGACGCCATCACCGCGTCGTATGCGGCGGTCGATCCGGTGGGAATCAGGTTGTCCAAGGCCAGGCGCACCGTGGCTGGCTCCGTCGTCCAGCCTGTGAGCACGCTGTGGGCGTGGTTGAAGGCGACAAGGAAGAACTCGTCGTCGTGGTCGAGTAGCTCCAGAAGAAGCCGGCTGACGGCGGCCCGCGCGTCTTCCAGCCTCTTGCCGTGCATGCTGTCGCTGGTGTCGAGCAACAGGCCGAGACTCAGCGGCACACGCTCGCTGGTGAACTGAGCGATCGTCATGGGCTCGCCGTCTTCGAAGATCTCGAAATCGCCGCGACCGAGACTGGTCACGAGGCGGCCTTCCTCATCGCGCACGGTGGCGGTAACGCTCGTCAGATTGATGCCGGCGCGAAAAGTGCGGTCCTCCGGAATGGGCCTATTCTGCGCGTGGGTGACGACACCAGCGGCGAACAAGACGGCGACGAGGGCATTTGCCGCTCGCATGGACTCGAGTATACGACACGCGGGCTGGTGGCACGGTCCAGCGTGACGCCGGCTCCGCTCAATGTTTTCGCGCCGGCCCTCGTGCCAATTCCGGTACCAACGTCACGACCGTGTATCGATCCATCGGGAAATACTCTCTGAAGGCGTCCCGCACGACATCGGGCGTGATGGACGCTATCCGTTCGGTGCGAGTCGGAATCTCACGTGGGTCGCGGCCGAGCATATGCACGGTCTGCAGGCGACTGAGCCAGTAACCGTTCTCCTTCAGCGATGTCTCGTAGCCGCGACGAGCCGACTCGCGGGCGCTCGAGATGAACTCGTCCGACGGCCCTTCCTCTTGCAGCCGCTTGATCTCCTGTATCACCCGGTCCGTCATCGACTGGATGTTCTCGGGTGCCGCACCGAAGCTCACGCGGATATGTCCGCCGCCAACTTGGGGCGGCGACTGATTCAGCCGGACGGACACCGTGTAGGTCTGGCCCAGTGCTTCCCGCAGCACGTCGCGCAGCGTCGTTTGGAGCACGAGACTCGCTGCGATGATCCGTTCCTGCTCGACGGGGTCGGTCGAGGGATCGGCAAAGAAGCTAAGGAGGGTTTGGCTTCTGGGTTCGAGCCCTTTCGTCACCTGCGCGCGCTCGATCGTCGAGGGGAATCGGATACCGAGGTCGCGAAACGTGGATGTCCGGACCCCAGTGGATGGAAGACTCCCGACATACTGGGCCAGTAAGGGAAGGATGGCGTCTGGCTCGAAGGCGCCAACCATGAAGAACGTGAAATCGGCGGCGTTGGCAAAGCGGTCCCGATAGAACGACAGCATCGCCTCTTGATCCAGCGCCTCGACGTCTTCTTCGGTGATCGATCTCGACGTGTAGTGACCAGACGTGTTCACCGCGGCCACCTTTTCGCCGAATACCTCGCCGGGATTCTTGCCTCGGTTGACGACCATCGCGCCGAGCTGGCGCTTGAGCAGCGCGAGCGACGCGGCATCATCGTTGGGATCGGTGAAGGTGAGGTACAGCAACTGCAAAGCGGTTTCGAGATCGGTCGGCGACGCAGAGCCGGAGATCCCATGGGTCGAGAGCGAGACGAAGGGCGATGCCGACGCACGTCGGCCGGAGAGCATGCGGTTCAACTCGAGATCCTGGAACCCGCCTATTCCAGACAGACCGACCAGAGAGGTCGACAGCGCGGCGTCCAGGAACGTCGCCTCGTCTGCCCGCGACGAGCCCCCCATGGCGTACATCGTGAAGCGTACCTCGTCGTTCTTGAAGTCGGTCGGTTTAAGCCAGGCTTCGACGCCGTTTTCGAACGTGACCACCGACACCCCCACCTCGGGAAGCTGTCGGCGCGAGGCAATGGCCCCGGGTGTTGGCGCACGCTCCATCAACGCCAATGACGTCTCGGGTTCCACCCAGGGCATGACCGCCACCGCGTCAGCGGATTGCAGCGCCTCGCGGAGCGCTGCCTCGGACGGCGGTTCCACGTCGTCCTTTTGGGGGGTGACGGCCAGGATGACGCGGCTGCCTTCAGTCAAACGGGACCGGGCCATCGCGGTGACCTCCTCGAGAGTGATACCAGGCAACATCGACTCGACGAGGCGGTATTCGTAGTCGATCCCGGGGCTCGGCTCGCCGACCAAGAAGTGACTGACATACTCTCGGGCAAACCTGCTGCTTTCGTTGGTGTCCTGTTCGTTGTAGGCGCGCTCATAGGTAGATTCGAGCGCGCGTTTGGCGCGCTCGAACTCGCCTGGATTGAATCCGTGTTCGGTTACTCGGCGCGCCTCGATCTGCAGGGCTGTCAGTCCGGCCGGAATCGAGCCATCGGGCGTACTCGCGCTCATCGAGAAGGTGTCGACGTCAGGGCTCAACGAGTCCCCGCCGACGCCCGCGCGAAGAAAAGGCGCGTCAGGGCGGCGAGCGAGTTCGGCAAACCGCTCGTTGAACATTTGTGCGAAAAGGCGTTCGACGAGGCTGCGGCGGTAGTCGGCAACCGTCTCATCGCCGCCAGAGGTCCGTTTGCGCAGCATCTGCACACTCGATCGCGTGACCTCGACATCGGCCACGATGCTGACGAGGAGCTCGTCATGGGACTCGATCGAAGTCGTGATGCGAGGTTCCGCCGGTACACGGGCCTCGACCGCGCCAAACAGCTCGCGGATCTGTGCTTCGAGAGCGTCACTCTCGAAGTCGCCGACGGCTACGAAGGCCATTCGGCTCGGCTGGTACCATGTGTCGTAGAAGTCGCGCAGCCGAGACGCCGGGGCGCTGCGCAGCACATCGGGTTGCCCAATCGGCAGGCGCTCGGCATAGCGCGATTGGTAGTAGAGGAGCGGAACCTGCTCGTCTCTGATGCGCGAGCCGGCTCCGAGTCGACTACGCCACTCCTCGATGACGACGCCCCGTTCCATGTCGACCTGCTCCGGATCGATGGTCAGTCCGCCCGCGAAATCTGCGAGCGCCGTCAGCGACTGGTGAACCACCTCGGGGTCGTCCGACGGCACGTCGAGCATGTACACGGTTTCGTCGAAGCTCGTGTAGGCGTTGACGTGCGGGCCGAGGCGGGCCCCTATTGATTCGAAATACGACACGAGCTCGCCCGG
>Ga0326597_10000229_pt1 | contig 104826 bp, 91 predicted proteins | sample RVTome_12_FD_203789 | JGI IMG/M metagenome (GOLD analysis project Ga0326597, IMG submission 203789) | Soil microbial communities from uranium-contaminated site in the Upper Colorado River Basin, Wyoming, United States - RVT100D185 | ecosystem: Environmental > Terrestrial > Soil > Contaminated...
TCGCCGCCACTGGCGCCGAAGTTGCGGTGGTCGTACAGCAGTACCGCAAGTCCGTTGCGGCGGAACACCTCGGCGTACTCGTCGGCCACCATGCGGATGGTCGCCGATGTCCCGTGGGCCATGATCAGAACGGGAGCAAGCTCGACGCTGTCGGGCCGAAACAACACCCCGCGGAGCAGCGCGCCTTGGGATCGGAACTCAACCTCCTCGATCACGCGCCCACCTCCAGCAGCGGTAATTCATCGTCTCTGGGGTTGATGGTCGACCTCCAGTGGTGAGGAACAGGCCCGCGCCCAGCGGCGCGAGCCTGTTGGCGGTGGGTGGCTCCTACATGTGAAGTGGCATGTGAACCGAGAACTGGATGTCCCGGCATGTTGGGTTGCATCCGCCGTTGAAGCTGCTGAGCTGCGAGGCGAGCACGTCCGGGTCGTCATGGGCCAGGCCGTGGTCCTGCAGGACGATGTGGACCTCCGCAGCCTGAGCGTCCTCCAGGCCTGTCACCGGACTCAGGGGCACGAGCGCCCCCTCGGTCCCGATCACGACCTGCGCGGCCCCGGTCGGGACCTCGCCTTCGGCCAGCCCTCCGTCGAGCGTCAGCCGCCCGCCAGCATTGACCACGCCCCCGTCGCCGCCGTACACGACCGAGATGCGAGCTGCATCGATCTGCGCGGCGTTGAACCCACCGGCGCCGCCGGCTGCCGGATCGAGGAAGAGGTCATCTGCACCGCACACCCCGTCGCTGCAGTTCTCCGGGGCGTTGAAGATGACGTACCAGATGGTGACGGCATGCCCCGGTGTGGCGGTCGTGCGGATGGTCGATGCGATCGCCTCGTCGCCCCGGTGGAGCATCGAGAACGTTCCGGTGATCGCATCGCCGGTGACGAAGTCGTGCATCGCCTGCCTGTCGGGTGGGGCGGCATACGACGGCTGAGCCGCCCCGGCGACCAGCAGGATCGCGGCCATCACCGCCATCAGCAGGTGGCCGTTCGCAGAGCGGTGGGCAACTGGCGTGCTGTTCATGAGGTTCCTGTCCGGTGGTCGTTGGCTGACATCGCGCCTCCTGGTGAGGTCGCTGAGACGAAATTACGGAAGGCACCCTCCCATCCGCGTCGGGGCTAACACCCAACTGTCGCCTCTCGAGGACGGATCGATGGCGGTCTCCCGCCAGACGCGACGAGAGCGACGCCCCCGCGCGACCTACGCGTCTGGTCGTGCCTGGATCAGTGCGGCCGCGCGCGCTGCAATCGCGGCGCGGCTGGACCGTCCCTCCAGACCCAGCTTCCCGTACATGTTCCCCATGTGGCGTTCGACCGTCCGCACGCTGAGGAACAACTGCTCGGCGATCGCCTTGTTGGTCATCCCCGCCGCCACACAGCGCAAGATCTCGACCTCGCGCGGCGTCAGCAGATCGCCGGCGACGTCCTCGTCGCTGGGGATCGACGGGAGGAACGCGTTGAGCTCGCGCAGGAAGACCTCCCATGCGGGCTCGTCCGCGAGCAGGATGTGGTTGCGTCCCTCGAGCGGCACGAAACGTGCGCCGGGAATGGACGAAGCGAGGCTCCGGCCCTGTTCGAACGGTACGGCAGCGTCGTCCTGGGCGTGCAGCACGAGTGTCGAAGTCGTGACCTGTCTGAGCAACCCACTGACGTCGACCTCCTCCCGGGCCAGACGCATCAACGCTGCTGTGTCCGCTGACGCAGAGACGCGCTGCAGCTCGTCGAACCACTCCATCTGCTCATGGGTCGCCTCTGGCACGAACAGGGTTGTGAACGTCCGCCGGAACGCGGGGTTCGCCTGCCCCCACCCCACCCGGATCAGAGACAGCAAAGCCTCGGCTTCGGCTCGGGCACGCGATGACGGGTCCCGCCGCAAACGCCCCTGCAGGAACGCACCACACAGAACGAGATGGCTCACACGCTCCGGATGCCGCACCGCGTACGCGATCGCGACCGCACCCGCGTTGGACAGCCCCAGCAGCGAGAACCGCTCGAGCCCGACCTCATCGACCACGGCCTCGAGATCCTCCACGTAGGCATCGACCGAGAAGCGGGTCACGTCACGGTCGGACAACCCCGAGCCCCGCTCGTCGTAGCGCACCAACGTCCGGCCCTCTGCGAGACCGTCCAGCCAGTGGCGCAACAACGGACTGTCCCAATCGTGCTGCAGATGGGTCATCCACGTGGCCACCCGCACCAGCGGCGGCCCGGTGCCATGCATCCCGAACGCCAAGCGGACCCCGTCACGCGAGGTGCAGAAACGGATCGTCTGTTCCACCATCCCCTCGTCCTTCGCGTCGGCACACAGGTCCGTCCTGGTCGTCGGGTTGGCGCTCTCAAGTCGCTGGCCGCCCGTGGGTGCCGGTCTCAGACCCGCCTGCGTCCAGATCAGGACCCTGGCATCCATGCACCAACAGATTCGTGGGCCATCGACCACGAGGCACTGTTCAAGTGACGTCACGTCAATACGCGCGGACTTCGACCCTACGCGCGATCGACCAGGACCGCGACTGCGGTCCTGGCGGCAATGGACCGGATCGCCGCCTCAGGACTCCCGAGCGTAGGATTCGGCATCGGCCGCGATCGAGGGGACGGGCACGTGGCGACACCACGGGACGGCAACGTACTCGAGCTAGGCCCGCTCCGGTGCTTCGAATGGCTATGGCCGGTGTGGGTTGGCCTCCTCGCTGTGGGGATCGCCGTCGGTTGTGACGTTGTCTCCTTGCGGCGCATCGCCGAGACGCTCGCCCGACGTGAGCAGTTCCGCACCCGCGTGTTCCACGACACGGAGGTGCGCACCGATGCGAGCGGCACGCCCGCGCTCTACGTCCGCGGTGAGCGCTCGCCCCTCGACCTCAGCCTGTCCCACCACGGCGATGTCGCGTTCGCAGTCGTCGCCGGAACCTGCGCTCGTCGACCGGGCCGCCGTCGAGACGATGCCACCCCGCGCCGCAGGTCATTCCACGGATGGCTCGTCCCGTTGACTCCGCCAATCTAGCTCCATGAGAAGGGACGACAGCATGACGACTTCGGGCCAAATGTACGAGGCGTATGCACTTCGGTTTGCATCGTGGACGGATCGGAAGTCGAGTGACTGGTTCTACCGCTACGGAGCCTACGATGTCGATGATGGCCCGCGGCAGATGGACTGCTTTTTCTGGCTGCTTCGCAATGAGTCGCGGACTGTGCTGGTGGATTGCGGCTACGACCGTGATCGTGGTCGTGCTCGCGGCAGGCAGCACGACCACGATCCCATCGAGCTACTAGCTCGCTTTGGGGTTGACGCAACAGATGTAGACCATGTCGTGCTGTCGCACATGCACTTCGACCACATCGGCAATGTCGACCTGTTCCCTCGCGCGACATTCAGCGTCGCTCAGGACGAGTACGATTTCTGGACGGGGCCTGTCGGGTCGCAACCGGCCGTGATCTTCGCTGCGGAGCCCGACGAGATCCGGACAGTTGCGCAGTTGCACAGCGAGGGCCGATTGCGGTTCGTGGATGAATCGGAGGATCTCTTCCCAGGCATCGTTGCGACGAAGCTCCGAGGGCACACCCCTGGGCAGTTGGTCGTGGACGTGGCGACGAGTTCGGGATGCGTTGTCCTCGCCTCGGATGCGCTTCACTACTACGAGGAGATGGAAGAAGATCGTCCGTTTATCCTCTACGCAGACATTGAGGGGATGTACCGGTCCTACGACTTCCTGCGGGAAAGGGATAATGCGGCCGATACATGGGTCGTCGCCGGCCACGACCCGCTCGTAATGGACCGATTCGAGAAGGTCGACGGTGACTGCGTCGATCTCTCGAAGCCAGTCATGCCGAGGAACCCGGGCTGTTGCTGAGCAGCCGGGACGATGGTCTCCATGGCGTACTGCTCGGCCTCGTCGAGGTGGGTCGGGTCATCCTGGAAACGGCTGACGCGTGCATGCATGGCTGTGTCTTTCGGTTGGGATCGGATGCCGTGATGATCCCCACGGTGGCGCGACAGCACATCGGGTGTTCGCCGATATCTGCGGCCGTCACAGCAGGCCGTGCTCCATGGCGAACAAGGCGGCACCTGCCCGGGTCGACACGCCGGCCTTTGTTACTCATGTGCATCCTCGGGATGAGTGCTAATGAGGACGTGTTACTTTCCAAGCGATGAAGCGACCTAGAGAAATCGAGCCACGCGCGGGCATGTCGTGGTTGGAGTTGATCCCGTCGGCCCTCTCGACGCCGCTGGCGATCGCGGGTGCATCCGGGGGTTCGATCCTCTACGCGAACTCAGCCCTGGAACAGATGCTCGATCTCCAGGCCGGCGAGGCCGAGGGGCAGACGCTCGACATGCTCCTGTCACGACGGCCCGAACTGCTCGTGGAAGCCCGCCCGACCCCCGTCAGCCTCCCGGAGTTCGGTGACGCCGTCCTCGTCGAACTCCACGACATCTCCGACCGGGCAGCCACGGAGACGCAGCTCACGGAGCTCGCCCGCTTCCCCGACATGAACCCGGGGCCGGTGCTGCGCCTCGGACTAGAGGGCACGGTGCTGCGCGCCAACGCCGCAGCCACTGAACTCGCCGGTGGGGACGAACTCATCGGGTCGTCCTGGTTGGGGCGGTCCCAGTGCATCGACCCGAGAACGTGGGCCCACGTCGTGGAGGAGGGCGTCTCGGTCCGCCACGAGGGCACGTTTGGTGAGTCGTCTTTCATCTTCACGTATGTGCCGTCGCCGGCCGACGCGGCCATTTTCGCCTTCGGTGCCGATGTCACCGCCCTGCGCGAAGCCGAGCGCACGGCCGCCGAGCTCGCCCGGTTCCCCGACATGAACCCCGGCCCGGTGGTACGGATCAGCCTTGACGGGACGGTGCTTCTGGCCAACCGAGCCGCTCGCGACGTGCTCGGCGACATCATCGGTGCCTCCTGGCTCGACGTGCTGCCCGAGTGCGCGGACCACTGGGACCAGCTCCGCGCGTCCGAGGAGATCGTCCCGTTGGAGACGCGTCGGGCCGACCGCGACTTCGTGTTCGCGCATCGCCCCGATCACCAAAGCGGCTTCGTGTTCGTCTACGGCACCGATGTCACGCTTCAGAAGAAGACCGACCTCGCACTCCGCCAGGCGGAGCGGATGGCAACCCTGGGCACGCTGACAGCGGGTGTCGCCCACGAGCTGAACAACCCCGCCGCAGCCACGCGCCGCGGGGCGGACCAGCTGCACGATGCGATGTCCCGGTTGGAGGCGGCCCACCTCGACCTGGATATAGCGACCCTGGACGACCGCGGTCTCCGCTCGATCCGCCGGCTCGACGAGCAGGCGAGGTCGGCGTCCACGACGAGTTCGTCGCTCGACACGGTCACCCGTGGGGACCTCGAGACCGCGGTCGAGGACTGGCTGGCCGCTCGCGGTGTCGATGAACCGTGGGAACTCGCGCCGTCGCTCGTGGAGCTCGAGTTGGATCCTGCGGCGTTGGACGCCCTCGCCGGCGAGCTGGCCCCCGAGTCGTTCGAGCCGGTTCTGCGGTAGGTCGCGGCGGTGTTCCCCGTGTACCGGCTCGCGCACGAGATCGGCCAGGGATCAGCGCGCATCTCCGAGATCGTCGGCGCCCTCAAGGGCTATTCGCACTTCGGTCGCGGGGCGGCACAGGCGATCGACCTCCACGAGAGTCTCGACAGCACGCTGGTCATCCTCCGGCACAAGCTCAAGGAGGGCGTCCAGGTCCGCCGTGCGTACGCCGAGGCCCTTCCCCCCGTTCCGGCCGTCGGCAGCGAACTCAACCAGGTCTGGACCAACCTCATCGACAACGCGATCGATGCGATGGACGGAACCGGGACGATCACGATCACGACGCGCCACGACGACGCGTGGGTGGTCGTGGCGATCGAGGACGACGGCCCTGGCATCCCCGCCGAACACCTGTCGCAGGTCTTCGACCCCTTCTTCACGACGAAGGAACCGGGGAAGGGAACGGGCCTCGGGCTGTCAACCAGCTACTCCATCATCACCGAGAAGCACGGAGGCGAGTTCGCTGTCGTCTCGCGTCCCGGCCACACCACCTTCACCGCGCGTCTGCCTCTGCAGGCGGCGGCCGGCAAGGAGTAGCCGATGGGAAAACCCGTGATCATGACCGTGGACGACGATCCGGAGGTGCTCGACGCCATCGAGCGCGATCTACGCCGGGAGTACAGCAGCACGTACCGGATTCTCAAGGCCTCGTCCGGGGACGACGCACTCGTGGCGACCCGCCAGCTCAAGGAGCGTGGCACCCCGGTCGCGCTGTTCGTCAGCGACGAGCGGATGCCGCAGATGACCGGCACGCGCCTGCTCACCGAGGTCCGTCAGCTCTACCCGACCGCCGGCCGTGTGCTGCTGACCGCGTACACCGATACCGACGCAGCCATCCGGGGCATCAACGAGGCCGCGCTCGACCACTACCTCATGAAGCCCTGGGACCCACCGGAGCTCTCGCTGTACCCGCTGCTCGACGAACTGCTGGCGGACTGGTCCGCCAATACCGTGGTGCCCTTCGACGGGATACGGGTAGCGGGTGCTCGCTGGTCCGCGACGAGCTTCGAGGTGCAGCAGTTCCTGTCGCGCAACCACGTGCCGTACCACTGGATCGACATCGAACAGGACCCGACGACCCGGCTCCTCGTGGAACAGCTCACGGGTGACGCCACCAACCTCCCGGTCGTGTTCTTCCCCGATGGTGAGCCGCTCATCGCGCCGACCCAGCACGATCTCGCCGAACGGGTGGGACTGCAGACCAAGGCGAAGCAGCCCTTCTACGACGTCACGATCATCGGCGCTGGACCCGCAGGTCTCGCTGCCGCCGTGTACGCCGCCTCCGAGGGGCTCCACACCCTGCTCATCGAGCAGTCTGCCCCGGGTGGACAGGCCGGCACGAGCTCGTTGATCGAGAACTACCTCGGGTTCCCGTCCGGTGTGAGCGGCGCCGATCTGGCACGGCGGGCAGCGACCCAGGCGCGCCGCTTCAGCGCCGAGATCCTCAGCGCCGAGGTCGTCGAGGTCCAGCGGGAGGACCCGTACCGCCTCGTGCGGTTCGCGGACGGGACCACGGTGTCCTCCAAGGCGATGATCATCGCGACCGGGGTCGCCGTGCGTGAACTCGATCTGCCCGGGATCTCCCGGTTCGTCGGCCAGGGCGTGTACTACGGGGCGGCGATGACCGAGGCAGCTACCTACCGCGATCAGCCCGTGCTGATCGTCGGGGGCGGGAACTCGGCCGGCCAGGGCGCGCTGTTCTTTTCCAGGTACGCCAGCCGGGTCACGATCATCGTGCGCGGCGACGGCCTCGCGGCCTCGATGTCGCAGTACCTCATCGATCGCATCGAGGCGGCACCGAACATCGATGTGCTCCCCCACACGGCGATCGCCGAGGTCCGAGGCGAGGAGCACCTCGAGGCCGTCACGCTGTGCGACGTCGAGACCGGCGAGACCCTTCCGAGCGACGTCACGGCGGCCTTCATCTTCATCGGGGCGATGCCACACACCCAGCTGGTCGCGGATCTGGTCGACCTGGACGAAAAGGGGTTCGTCCTGACGGGACGTGACCTGGTGCACGACGGGCGTAGGCCCAGAGGCTGGACCCTCGACCGCGATCCGTTCCTGTTCGAGACCAACGTGCCCGGATTGTTCGCCGTGGGCGACATCCGCGCCGGCTCCAGCAAGCGAGTCGCGGCCGCGGTCGGCGAGGGTTCGGGCACGGTGAGCATGGTGCACCAGTACCTCGATGCGGTGTGATCGGACACCACGCCGGTCTGGATGAAAGCCACCGCGACCCACCTCGTGCAGTTCGCCGTCTCGAACTTCGGCTCTGATCACGACACGAGCAGCATCACGGCCAAGGACGTCAGCAGACTCCGCGAGCACGGCCTGTCAGACCGCGACGTGGTCGACATCACGCTCGCAGCCGCCGCCCCCTGTTGCGCGATGAGGCCAATGGGGTGTAGCCACGGGCCTCGCCTGCCGATCGCGGTGGTCTCAGTCCTGGGGACCGACCGAGCGTGTCAGCGGTCACCGGATGGTGAATCCTCGCGGCTCCCCTCCGTGTGTGCGACTAGTAGCGCCCCAGTGAGGAACATCCACAGCGTGCCAGGCAGCACCGCGAGCCCAGGGCCCACGAGCGAGGCAAGCAGTAACAGGACCAACAACACCGCGTTCGCCCCGCGGTACCAGGCCGGAAGACGCTCCGAGGCGGACGCCGCGAGCGCGGTCCCGAGGAGTGCGAGTGCGAACGCCGGGGCGAAGAGGCTGGCGACGTTCCAGTTCCACAGGACGAAGAACCTCACCACCTGTGTCTCTTCGCCGTACGAGACCAGTCCACTGGCGGCGAAGCCGAGCCCGGCTTGGACGAGAAGGATTGCCGCCAGAAGGACCTCGACGGGACCGGCGTCGAGGCTGGCAAATCCTGTGTAAGTCGTCGCGGGGGTCCGGTGCCGTTGGGCTGACGTCGACTATCCCCCAGAGTGCTCGATCGAACCCCGGCCGGAGAGCCCTCGACCAAGTCAGCGGCCCCCAGCAGGGAACACCCGTCCAGCCGAACATCCCATGCCTGCATCAGCACATAGCCGTGGTTGTAGGCGGATGCGCCGGCCGCCGTCGACGCCCATAACTACCCGGCAGCTCGGCGGCCTGGCTGTCGAAGCGGCTCCTCTCTTGGCCTCGCCGGCCAACTGTTGCCCGTCGAGATCTCGGTGGTCGGCGCGGTTCAGCCGCGCACAGGCAGCGTCAGGTCGGCTGCTGCGCTGGGGAGAAGAACTCGGTCAGTGGTTCAGCGAGGGCCTCGGGATGGGTCAAGGGGGCGGCGTGCCCGACCCCGGGGATCTCGTGGATCCGTGCGTTGGGGACGTGGTCGGCCACATGCTGCGCGTAGGCGGTGCAGTACGGCTTGGTTTCCGAACCGACGAGCACCAGCACGGGGGCTGAGATCGCGGCGAGCACGGCCGGATCTTCGTGGGTGGGACCGTGATAGCCGCGTAGTTGCTGGAAGAAGTCGAGCAGGTCTGGGACGTAGCGCGCTACTGCCTCGAAATAGCCGACGTCCTCGGCCACGGCGATCTCCTCGTCATCGAAGAGGAAACCAGCGAACGCGCGAATCCCATCCGTCAGCCTGCCTTCGGCAGCCAGTTGCGCCATGCGGGCGACGGCGGCGCCGAGGGCGGCTAGCTCCCGCTCGTCCATCAGGCGCGGGGTGTTGGGCTCGATGGGCGCCAATGCGTGCACCGCGTCGGATCGTGCCGCCACGGACAGGGCAAGGCCGGCTCCGCCGGACCAGCCCACCAGTCCGGTCGGTTGCCCGACGCTGTCGACGTAGGCGATGGCGTCGTCGACCAGACGACCGAAGCTCAGGTCGGGGTGGTCGCCGCTGAGGCCGCGGCCACGCCAGCTCGGCAGGTAGCAGGTGAACCGGTCGGTCAGGTACGGCAGCAGCGCTTGCCAGTCGAGGTCGCCATCGCCGATGACCCCTTGGAGCAGCACCAGCGGCGGTCCCTGGCCGTGCACGGACCCAATGATCGTGACACCGTCGGTGGTGGTCACGTAATGGATACGTTGGCTGCTCAAGTGCGGCTCCCTTCGCCTCGTGCGGTCAGTTCGGCTGCTGTGTAGACAAGAAGAACTCTGCGACTGCCTCAGCGAGCCTCGCGGGATGGGTCAACGGTGAGGCGTGCCCGGCACCAGGGATCTCGCGCAGCGTCGGATCGGGGACGTGGTTGGCGACGTGGCGCGCGCCGGCGGAGAACAAGGGCTTGGTGTCCGATCCGTGCAGCACCAGCACCGGCGCCGAGATCGCCCCGAGCACCGCCGGATCATCGGGCGCGGGGCCTTCGGACTTCATCGTCTGCGAGAGTTGGTTGAGCAGCGTCGGGACGTAGCGGCCCGTGGCCTCAAGTAGCCCGCCTCGTCGGCCGCAGCGATCTCCTCCTCGCTGAAGGGGAACCCGAAGAACGCGCGAGCCGCCTCGGTCATGTTGTCTTCGGCGGCCAAGTCGCGCATACGCGTGACAGCCTCGCCGAGGGCCACCCGCTCCTGGTCGCCCATCAGGCTGAACATGGTGGGCTCAACCGCCGCTACCGCATCCACCGCGTCGGACCGCGCCGCCACGAGCAGCACCATGCCGCCGGCGGACCAGCCCACCAGTCCGGTGGGTTTCCCGATGCTGTCGACGTAGGCGACCAGATCATCGACCAGCCGATCCAAGCGCAGGTCGGGGTGATCCCCGCTGAGGCCGCGGCCACGCAAGCTCGGCAGATAGCAGGTGAAACGGTCGGTCAGGTGAGGCAGCAGCCCTTCCCAGTCGAGGTCGCCATCTCCGACGCCGCCTGGCAAGAACACCAGAGGCCGCCCCTGGCCGTGCACGGACCCACCGATCTCGACACCATCAGTGGTGGTAACGAAGTGGGTGTGTCGGTTGCTCACGTGTATGGGCCCGTCCACTCGGATGATGCATGGCACAGAATCGAAGAACGCCACCACCCGATGCGTCTTCTCGCACCGGCCCAGCCACGTCGGTCGCGACCTCATGCTCCGCGCACGCAAGGCTGGTGTCAACGGCCTGGGGATCCCAGTGTTGCGGCTTGGCCGCAATCATCACCGTGGTTGTGGGCGGCCCGCCAGCCAATACCTGGCGCCCATAACGGTGCCCGCCCTACAGGTGTCACGCGGCGTGGCTCGGCTTGGTCCGGAGCTCGGAGATGCTGACGTGCCGCGGACGCCTGGTGAGTAGGCAGCCTAGGAGTTCGACCTACGTCAGAGTCCGAGCTGCAATCGGGTGCGAGTCCGGTTGCGTTCCGAGTAGAAGGGCTTGTCCGTTGGCGGGTAAGCATCCTCCGGCTGCATGTTCGATCCGGGCAGCAACTCGACAGGTGTTCGTCGCATGAGTTCGTTCAGGACAGGCATCAGGTGGTTTAGGAGTCCGTCTACGAAAATCTCCGCGTCAGCAAGAGTGCCGTCAGGTCCGTTGGATGCCAAGCCCCATGCATGTGCGCCACCGAGTTCCACCACTGACGGGAGAATCTCCCGGAGTTGGCCACGCGGGATGCGAACCGCGGTGCTGATCGGTCCCGTTCGGGACATGATGGCGAGCCCGCGAATGGCCTCTCCGTGGACGGTGTTTCGGAGTTCGCTAAGGATTCTCAAGGCATGCCATGCGGGCGTATCCGGGCTGACCACGGTCGCAAGATCAGGACACTGGGCGGCAACCTTGTCTAGCCAGCGCTCGCGTTGCCAGCCGGCGGACCGGCCGCTTCCGCCGAGTTCTAGGACGTGATGGGCGACGCGGGCCGCCACGTCCGAGGCCCCCATTAGGAAGAGCAGGAATGTATCCAGAGACCGAACGAGGTCGGCGCCATGTCCGCTCAGGGGCCGCTGGTTCAAGGCGACGTGGATCGCATCTCGTGCCTCAATCGCACGACTGACTCGATCAAGCAGCGACCCCGCCAGAGCCTCGAACGAACCGTCGTTCGTATGTTGCGAGTGGCGCACCGCAGCTGAGAACCAACGCCACGATTCCGGCAGGAGTTCGCGGGTTGCAAGGAAGTAGAAGCCAGCCCGATCCACACTGATGTTGTGAGCAAGCAGGAACTCGTCCTGGGCCCGCAGGTACAGCCCTATTGGACCAATCGCCTGGACCGTGGTCATCACTGGCACCTCAAGATGGTTCCAGGTCGATTCCGCCAGCAGGTATGGACGTTCTGTGATGTAGATGTCGGCGGAGACGGCCTGGTCCGCGACCTGCCCGGCGAGCGCGTCCTTCCGACGTCGGCTGGAAGCTTCCCCCTCCGGTAGGTCGGCGTAGACACGCGACTGGCTGTCGTGTCCGGCGAGGTCCACGTGTTCCCCGGCTACGCCAGTCGAGGTAGTCGATCCTGCGTTCTCAACTCTCACGACCCACTGGTGATATGGCTCCGTCTGTTCACCGGTGACCACCGCCCACCCCATTGCGGTTCGCGGTAATGCTCCCTCGGACGGGGCTGCGGCTGGGGGACCACCCTCTCGATAGCCGAAGACATCGAGTAGTTCGTGGCGCAGAAGGTCTGCCAGAAGTTCAACATCGGGCTCATCCATGCGTGAGGTCTCAAGGATTTCGGCATCGATCATCACCCTGAGCTTCCGAAACCGCTTCCGTCCGGAAAAGACGTGGGACCCCCGACGACGCCGGTCTTCCTCCGGCCACGACTCCGGGATCCGTTGCTCACGAGCCGGGTCTCGTAGCCGCTTGATAGTCATCCCCTGCGAGGCGCTCTGTGAGAGCACCATAACGCTGCGGTGCCGCGGATCGACGCTTGGCCAGTGCGGTTGTTGGCCGCTAGCAACGGGGACTTCCGTGTGCCCCAACGGCCGGCACTGGGGCGGTGCGGCCCCCTTTCACAAAGTGGCAATCTCCCTCGCGACCCCCACGCTTGCAGGGTGGTATCCCACCCCATGGATGCAAGCCCGATCATCGGGGATCGTCCGCTGCACCGCCGGATTACCCAACGAACCTCAGCTACAAGCGTGGGAACGAAAATCGCTCCCGCCAACCTTCGACCTGCGAGGCGGCCACGAAGGGCGCAGCGATGGCGTCGAGTTGTGTAAATCCTGTGTAAATGGTCTTCCGAGCCGCTCCCGACCACTCCCCCGCGATCCCCGAAACCGCAAAATCCCGGCGTTAAACCGGGATTTCGAGAGAGCGGTAGACGAGATTCGAACTCGCGACCTCCACCTTGGCAAGGTGGCGCTCTAGCCAACTGAGCTACTACCGCGTGCGGGCCGGGAAGGTAGCCGACGCCCTGTGAGGCTGCCAACCTGCCACTGCTCAGTGCGCCGAAACCTGCCGCAATTCGGCCAACAACGGCGAAACATCGACGGTGGTCACCTGGCGGCCCTGCACCAGACAACGGCCGTCCACAAAGACGTCCCGGACGTCCCCTCGACCTGCCGCATAGGCCAACAACGAGTACGAATGGGCCACTCCGGCCAGGTGCGGACGGTCGGCATCGATCACCACGAGGTCCGCCCGCTTGCCGACCTCGAGGGACCCCGTCTCGGCCGCGATCCCCAGGGCCTTTGCGCCCTCGATCGTCCCCAACCGCACGATGTCCCGCGCGGGCAGCGCGGTCGGGTCCTCGTGCAGCACCTTTGGCAACGCTCCCGCGAACCGCATGGCCGTCCACAGATCCAGGTCGTTGGAGGTCGCCGGCCCATCGGTACCCAGCCCAACTGTCACGCCCGCCTGCTGCAGCGCCACGACATCGGCCATCCCCGAGGCCAACTTGGCGTTCGAAACCGGGCAGTGGGCAACCGCGGCACCGGCCTCCGCCAGCATCGTCCGCTCGCCGTCGGTCAGGTGCACCCCGTGGCCGATGATGGTGTGGACCTGCTCGAGCACCCCGAGGTGACCGAGCAACTCGACCGGCCGTCGCCCGTGCCGCTCGACGACCATGCCGACCTCGGCGGTCGACTCGGCGGCGTGGATCTGCAGACTCGCCCCGTACGTGGCCGCCAGGGCCGACACCGCCTGGACCTGCTCGGGCGACAGCGTGTACGTCGAATGCGGTGCCAGCACCGGAGGCGGCCACGCCGGCTGTTCCGACAGCCACGCCTCCGCGCGATCCATTGTCTGGTCGAACCCGAGCCCGTCCGGGCCACCCTCGCCGAGAAACGTCGGCCCCGTCAGCAACCGCAGGCCCGTCCGAGCGGCACCAGCCGCCCCGGCCCGCTCGTAGAAGTACATGTCCAGAACCGTGGTCACCCCAGCCAGAAGAGATTCGACCGCACCGACCGAGGTCGCCAGCTCGACGTTGTGCGGCGTCAGGACCTCCATCTCGCGCGGGACGATCCTGGCGAGGAATTCCTCGAGGGTGACGTCGTCCGCATATCCGCGGAACATCGTCATCGCCAGGTGCGTGTGGGTGTTGATCAGCCCTGGCATGACGACGCACCCTGACGCGTCGACCTGCGAGTCCACGGACCAGTCCCCCACCTCGTCGGACGACCCGATCGCCACGATCCGCCCGTCCCGCACCCCGACCGCACCGTCGTCGATCACCCGGTCCGAGCGATCCACCGTGACGACTTTCCCGCCGACTACGGCGAGGTCGACGTTCACGAGGGCGTCGGCGCGTCGCCGGCCACGCCGGTCGACCCGAAGCCACCCGCACCACGCACCGTGTCGTCGAGGTCGTCGACCTCGACGATCTCGGCCTGGCCGACCTGCTGCAGCACGAGTTGCGCGACGCGATCCCCCCGCACGATCTTCACCGGTTCGTCCCCGAGGTTCACCAGGATCACCTTCAACTCCCCGCGGTACCCGGCATCGATCGTCCCTGGTGCGTTCGCCACGGTCAGCCCCTGCCGCAACGCCAGTCCGGACCGCGGATGCACGAGCCCGACCCACCCCATCGGCACCGCGACGGCAAGGCCGGTCGCCACGGCCACCCGACCACCAGGCTCGAGGACGACGTCCTCTGCGGTGCAGAGGTCGAGGCCGGCGTCGCCATCGTGCGCGTACCTCGGCAAGGGCACGTCCGGATAGAGACGCTTCACCCGTAGCGACACCGGCGACACACTCACGCCCCGGCGGCCTCGCTGCCCGGGTCGGGCAACGCCCGCTCGTTCGGCCGCTGCAACGCCAACTCCGTGGTGTCGTCGCCTGGAACGGGAGCGTTGGGCTCGCCCGGTGATGCCTTCCGTGCCTCGGTGGCTCCTGCCGAGGCCAGAAGGTCGTCCAGCGATCCCCGCAGCAGCGCAGGAAGATCGTTCACGTCAGGCACGGCGTCGTAGTCGGCCGTGAACCCGAAACTCATGATCCCGTCGATGCTCGTGACACCGACCGCGATCGCCTGGGTCGCGACCAGCGGGATGAACGGGTACGCGCCACGCAGTCGGGCACCGAGACAGTAGATCGGGATCTGCGGCCCTGGCACGTTGGTGACCACGAAGTTGAACAGCCGACTGGATGCGGCCAATCGGGAGGCCATCGCGTGGATCGTCGGTGGGGCGAACTCGGTCAGCCCGACCAGGAACTCGGCCCCGAGCGCGTGGTGGGACTGCTTGACGTTGCGCATGTTCGCCGAGCAGTACTCCAACCGCTCGATGGGGTCCATCGGGCCGACGGGCAGGTCGACGAACACGCTGGTGACCTGGTTGCCGAGCGCGCCGTCACCCGACTCGGTCCGCACCGACACCGGGACCATCACCCGCAGACGCACACCGTCGGTCTTTGCTCCCCGACCACGCAGGTACCGGCCGACCGTGTCGCCGACCATCGCCAGCACGACGTCGTTGACCGTCGAGCCGAACGCGTTCTTGACCCGCTTGACCTCGTCGAGTGGGATCGGCTGGACGGCGATGCGGCGGCTGACCCCGGGTGCCCGATTCAGCAGTGACTTCGGTGCTGGCCTGGTGAGGTTCGACCGCGCGACACCCACGAGGCCCTGCCCGACGCGTGCCGCCTTCGCGATCGTCGTCGTCGGGTTGCGGACGGCGCGCTGTGCACGACCCACGGTCGACGCGACCGGAGACGCCAGCGCGGCCTGCAGGCCCGACCACAGCAGCGAGTAGCCGGTCGGCGCGACCTCGGGCTCCCACGGTTCCGGCGGCGGGTACTGGTCCGGGATCTCGGACGACACGTCGAACATCACCTGGGCGATGTCCATGCCGGCGATGCCGTCGATCTGCGCGTGATGGTTCTTGCCGAGCACGGCGAACCGGCCGTCCTCGAGCCCCTCGATGACATAGACCTCCCACAGCGGCTTGTCCCGGTCCAGCGGGCGGGACAGGATCCTCGCTGCGAACTCGGTCAACTGCTCCAGCGTCCCCGGCCGTGGCAGGGCCGCATGGCGCACGTGGTAGGACAGGTCGAAGTGCTCGTCGTCCACCCAGATCGGGTTGGCCAGGCTCAGCGGCATGAAGGCCAGCTTCTGCCGGTAGCGCGGCACGAGGTGGAGCCGCGACCTGACCAGGCGCAGGAACTTCTGGAAGTCGAACGACCCCGGCGCCGAAGGTTCGAACAGGAAGAGCCCGCCCACGTGCATGTGCTGGGTCGGGCTCTCCATCTCCAGGAAGGCGGCATCGATCGCTGTCAGGCGATCACCATGGTCCTGCCCCACGTTGCATTCCTCCGTCCCGCGTCCACTGAGCCTACGCGTCATCCGGCGGTCCGCGACACCGTTAGTCTGCCGCCCGCTGGTGGCGCGCGTGACGCCCCCAGGACAGCCTGCGACCACGCACGAGGGACCAATGGAGATCGTCGAGGGCATCCAGGAGGCACTTGGGGACGGGAATCTGTCGTTATGGCTCATCATCGGCGGACTGCTCGCCGTGTGGCTGGCGGTCAAAGCCGTGAAGATGGTCGTCCGACTGGCCCTGCTCGCGGTCGGCGCGGCGCTCTGGATGGGGATGGCTCCCTGGGCTGGCGCCGCCATCGAGGGCAGCGCAGCCGACTGTGCGATCGCCGCTGTCGCCGAGGCATCGACGGGATGGGAGACCAACCTGACCAAGCGCATCACCGTCGAGAACCTGTCGGGCGACGCGGCGTGTGCCGGCGACGCCATTGGGCTGTCGCAGGGTGCTGCGGTCGTGCGCCTGCGGACCTTCTACGACCTGCCGTTCCAATCATGGGACGTCACCCCCGAGGCCGTCGGACCTCGGACGGACCTTCCCGCTCTGCCGACGCGCGGCAGCGAGTGACCGATGGGAACGGGTCGTAGACTCGTTCCCATGAACACCATCCACGACGAGGTCGAGGCGCTGCTGCGCAGGACCCGTCAGCGCTACACGGCCGGGCGCCGCGAGTTGGTCAGCCACCTGGTGACCCTGGCAGGCCCCGCGACCCTCGGCGACCTCGTCGACCGAGGAATCGGGCAGTCCCAGTCGTCGCTGTATCGCAACCTCGCCGTGCTCGAGCAGTGCGGGGCGGTCCGTCGGGTCAGTTCCGTCGACGACGTCAACCGCTTCGAGCTGACCGAGACCCTCACGGAACACCACCACCACCTGGTCTGCCAGCAGTGTGGCCGGATCGACGACGTCACCCTGCCGCCGCAGCTCGAGTCGTCCCTCCACCGAGCGGGCGGGCACATCGACACCAAGGGCTTTTCGGTGGACGGGCACCGCGTGGAGTTGTTCGGCACCTGCCCCGAGTGCGCCTGAGGCCCAGGATGTTCGTCGGGCCCACCGTCAGGCCGGGTGGGCGGCGGAGCCCTCGGCGTCCGTCCTGCCAGCTCGCCACTCGCGGACGCTGAGCACGAGGAAGAACTCGACGACGGACACGAACGCGATCGTCGGGGCACCGGCCACCCCGATGTGGAAGCTCAGCAGCAGGCCGACGACCACGGCGACCCAGCCAACGATCACGGCGACCCCCATCATGACGGGCACACGCCGGGCCACCAGCGCGGCAGTGGCCGGGGGGGCGATGATGAAGGCGAAGACGAGCAGCGTCCCGACCGTCCGGAACGACGACACGATCGCGAGCGCGATCATCGCCAGCATGGCCAGGTGCGTCAAGCGTGGCCGCAGCCGCAGGAGCGCGGCCTTGTCGTGACTGAACGACAGCACGAGGAACGCCCGGTACAGAAGGACAGACACGATGACGGTGGCCATGGAGGCACCGAGCGCCACCTGGACGTCGGCCCCCGACACGCCGATGACGTCCCCGAAGAGGATCGCGGTGAGGTCGCCCGCATACGCGCCCCGTGCGCTGATGAGCATGACGCCCGCAGCGAGCATGCCGACAAACAGCAACCCGATCGACGTGTCCTGTGACAACCGGGTTCTGCGGTTGATGACGTCGATGCCGCCGAGCATGACGACGGCGGCCACGACGGCACCGATCCAGAGGTCGACGCCCAGCAGGAACGCCGCGGTGATGCCAGGGATGACGCCGTGCGCCAGGGCGTCACCGAGGAAGGCCATGCCCCGCAACACCACCCACGTGCCGACCAGGGACGTCGTGATCACCGTCAGTAGCCCAGCGACCAGGGCGTTGCGCATGAAGTCGAACCCGAAGGGTTCGATAAGCCACTCCACGGTTGCCTCCAGGTCAGCCCAGTGCGTCTGCGACGCGGCGCGCGTTCTCGACCACGAGGTCGGGATAGGTCGTGGCCCCCGAGTCCGGCGGACCCAACGAACCAACATAGAGCGCGACGACCCGCAGTCCCGGTACTTCCGCCTCTAGAGTCCGAGCGAGGCGATCGGACGCGGTCGCGTCCACGAAGATCGCCGGGATCTGCAGCTCCTCGACTCGGTCGATCAGGCTGGCGAGGCGCTCGGCCGACGCCGCGGCGTCCGTGCTCGTTCCCGGCAGGAGACTGCCGATCAGTCGGAACCCGTAGCGTTCGGCGAAGTAGGACATGGCCTCGTGGTCGGTGACGAGCAGGCGGCGGCCGGGCGGGATGGTCGACAGCAGGTCATCCGCCTGGTCGTGTGCGTCCATGATCGCCGTGATGGTCGTCGTGGCCCGGTCTCTGATGCCTGCCGCCATGTCGCCGGGCGAGACCTCGACGAGCGCGTCGGCGATGGTCTCGGCCGCAGTCGCCATACGGACCGGGTCGAGCCACACGTGCGGGTCGAATCCCTCGTGGTCATGACCGGCGTCGGGTCCGTGCACCTCCTCGCTCGCATGGTCGTCGTCCTCGTCCGTGTGGTCATCGTCTTCGACACTGTCCGTGTCGTCGAACGGAATGGGGTCGACCAGCGGACCGACCTCGAGCACCCGGTCCCCGCCGGATGTCGCCAGCACGTCCTGCAGGCCTGCCTCGAGGCCGAGCCCGAACGCGACGACCAGGTCGGCCTGCTGGATGCTACGAACCTGCTGCGGCGACGCCTGAAAGGTGTGTTCGCCCTGGCCCGGTTCGATCAGCACCTCGACGTCGGCCACATCGCCCGCGATCGAGGCCACGACGTCGCCGAGGATGGACGTCGTCGCGACCACGGTGACGGTGCCGTCCGCCGTGTCCGAGCCACCGCACGCCGTCACGGACATGACCACGGCCAGCAGTGCCGCAAGGGACCTTCGCGCCACGCTCATCTTCCATATCGGCTCGACAACGCACGGCAGATAATAGGAACGATTCCTAGAACACTTCTACACTATCCTCTTGTCCACGTCAGCGCATCCGAGGAACTGCCTCATGACCTCTACCGTGACAAAGGGGAAGGCATGACACTCCCGGTCGTGAGCATCGCCGGGCTGACCGTCACCTTCGACGGACGGCCGGCACTCGCCGATGTCGATCTCACGATCCCCCGTGCCGCCCGTACCGCCGTCATCGGCCCCAACGGATCCGGCAAGACCACGCTCCTGCGTGCGATCAGTGGCCTGGTCACCCCGACGCGCGGGTCCGTGGAGGTCGACGGACACCGACCCGGTCGGGCGGACGTGGCGCACGTCCTGCAGACGACCGTCGTGAACGAGCAGGTACCCCTGACGGTGCTCGAGGTCGTCCGGATGGGGCGCTACGCCCATCGCGGGGTGCTCGGGCGCCTGACGACCGAGGACCACGACATCGTCGCCGACGCGATGGGGCGCCTGGCGATCAGCGACCTGGCGTCACGACACCTCCGGGAGTTGTCCGGGGGCCAGCGGCAGCGTGTCTACGTCGCACAGGGACTAGCGCAGCAGGCGGCCGTCCTGCTGCTCGACGAACCGATCACCGGGCTGGACATGGTGTCCGAGGACGCCATCGACCGCATCATGGGCGAGGAGGCCGCTACCGGGCGCACCGTCGTGCTGACCACCCACGACGTGACGACGGCTGCGGCGTGCGACATGGTCGTGCTGCTCGCGACCCACGTCGTCGCCGCCGGCGAACCCGACGAGGTCCTGTCGACCGACCACCTCGGCCACGCCTACGGCGGGCAGGTCTTCCGGACCCCCGAGGGCACGCTCGTCATCGGGGACCCGTACCACCACGATCACGAGATCAGCGGCCACGACCACCACTGACCCCGACGGCGGTCAGACCGGGCGGATCTGCCGGACGGCGACGGGACGTCGTTCGCCGACCCCGCGGATCCGGATCGGACGGATCATCGTCGTGTCGAACACCGTCGCCAGGTCGTCGAACAGGGTCTCGTCCGCCAGCACGGTCCACGGACGGGCATGGTCGGTCAGCCGGGCGGCCATGTTCACCGGCCCGCCGAAGTAGTCGCCATCGCGCACGATCGTCGGACCAGCCGACATCCCCCCACGCAACGGCACCTCCTCGAGTTCGGGGATCGGCGTCGTCAGTTCGAGCATCGCCCCGGCCAGCCGGATGGCGTCGCTGGCCACCAGCATCGCCGCGTCTCCGAGGTACTTCACGACGCTGACCTCGTCCGAGGCGACGACGACCTCGATGACCCGGTTCTCGAATGCCTCGAGCATCCGATCCAGGCCGTACGAGTCGACCCGCGACGACAGCGCGGTGTAGCCGACGACGTCGACGAACCCCACCGCGATCGGGATCTCGTCGGCCGCTCCACGCGCGGCGTTGGCGATGATCTCGGACGCCAACTGGGCGCGCAGCTGCAGTTCATACAGGCGGATCAACGAGTTCTTGCCGATGTCCTCGAGCGCGGCGGAGGCCTCGGCCAGCGCCACCCCGACCGTCAGGTCGTCCGCCCCGGCCTGGCGCATGGGCAGGACGACCTCCTCGCGGATGATCCCGAGGTCGCTGCGTGCCACGGCTGCCAGGGCGTTGCCACGCGCTCGCGCGGAGCGGACCACCGCGTCTGGGGGAAGGACGTTCATGAGTTGGCGGATGTTCTTCGCCCACGCGACGTCCTCTTTGGTCATCCGCTCCGGGACCGAAAGACCCATCGCCACGAACAGTTCGCGCAGGAAGTCCGCGGGGATCCCGCCCTTCCTGGCGACCTCGTCGAAGGTGTACTTCGCGTCCTCGGCCCGCTGCTGTTCGACGATGACCAGTGGCACACGGTCACGCCGCACGGCGTCGATCGCGGCGGCGCGCGAGACCCCGAGGTCCATCAACGCCTCGACCGTGTCCTCGTCGACCGGGTCGGCGATCGGCAAGCCGGCCGTGTCGGAGTCGCCGACATGGCGCGTGACGAGGTCCCTCACGAACTTGGGCAGTTCGCCGGACAGTTCCGGAGGGATCAGGCCACGCTTGCGCTGCTCGCCCACTCAGCCCATCCTCAGGCCGGCATCGAAACGGATCGTCTCGCCGTTCAGGTACGGGTTGGTGACGATCTGGGTCACGAACAGGCCGAACTCGTCAGGGTCACCCAAACGGTGCGGGAACGGGATGCCGGATTCGAGCCCGTCGATGGACTCCTGCGGCAGGGCCTTGACCATCGGACTGCCGAACACGCCTGGGGCGATCGTGACGTTGCGGATCCCATGCCGGGCCAGGTCGCGCGCGATGGGCAGGGTCATGCCGACGACGCCGCCCTTGGAGGCCGCATAGGCCGCCTGTCCGACCTGGCCATCGAAGGCCGCGATGGATGCCGTGTTCACGATCACCCCGCGCTCGCCGCCGTCGTCGGGATCGTTGGCAGCCATCGCCTCGGCCGCCAGTCGGATGACGTTGAAAGTCCCGATGAGGTTGATCTCCACGACGCGCGAGAACAGGTCGAGTCCGTGGGGACCACTGCGTGACAGGACACGCTGTGGCGGTGCGATCCCCGCGCAGTTGACCGCGATGTGGAGACCGCCGAATCGCTCGACCACGGTGGCGACGGCTGCGGCGACGGCTGCGGGGTCCCGCACGTCAGCCGCATGGATCGCGACGACGTCGCCGCCGAGGTCGTCGCGCTGTTCCTTCAATGCGTCCTCGGCGACGTCAACGAGGACCACCATGGCCCCCGCGGCGATCAGACGACGTGCCGTGGCATTGCCGAGGCCCGAGGCCCCGCCGGTGACCAGCGCACCTCGACCGTTGATGTCCACGTCGTCCGTCCCGCGTCGAGAACCGGCCGCAGCCTACTCGGGGGCGTCACTGCTCCTCCGCGCCGCCAGCTCCCTCAGCTCGTTGGCCAGGCGGGTGATGTCTCCGGACTTGCGCAGCAGGGTCACGCCGTACTTGGACGTGTGCTCCTGGGCTGCGGGGCTCGGCACGGCCGTGTAGGCGACGACACCGACGTTCGGGTGGTCGCGCTGCAGGTGCACGATCGCCTCGAACCCGTCCATGCGCGGCATCATCAGGTCGAGCACGATGACGTCGGGCCCGAACTCGCCGACGGCCTCCAGCGCCTCGATCCCGTCGCCGGCCTCACCGACAACGTCCAGCCCGCGCTCGAGCTCCAACTGCATGCGCAGAAGGAGCCGATAGTCCACGTCGTCGTCGACGACGAGGACGCGGACATCCGGCATGTGGCTCCACCCGTGCGGTCTCGGCAGGCTAGCCGCCGACCGTTCCGCAGCGCCCGAGTGCAGTTTCAGGCGCTGCGACGATCGAGGAACCGCTGTCGTGCGTCGGCATGGCCACCTCCCGACAGAGTTCGGAGCGCACACGACCACTGGATGACCACCCGGTACCGTCGGCCGGTGCCTTCGGACCCGCTCGCCGTGTTCTCTCCCGCTGTCCGGGAGTGGTTCCGCACGACCTTCGCCGAACCCACGGACGCACAGCGGCAGGGGTGGCCGGCCATCGCGGCCGGCGACCACGCGTTGATCCTCGCGCCCACCGGATCGGGCAAGACGCTGACCGCGTTCCTGTGGGCCATCGACCGGCTGATGACCGCCCCCGAACCGCCTACCGAAGAGCGACTGCGCGTGGTCTACGTGTCGCCGCTGAAGGCGCTCGCGGTCGACGTCGACAAGAACCTCCGTGCCCCGTTGCGCGGCATCGCGTTGGCCGCCGAACGACTCGGGATCGAGGTCACCGAACCGACAGTCGGCGTGCGGACCGGCGACACACCGGCCAACGAACGGGCCCGGATGCTCCGACGCCCGCCGGACATCCTGATCACCACCCCGGAGTCACTCTTCCTGATGCTGACGTCGCAGGCGCGCCATCGCCTTCGCCACGTCGAAGCCGTGATCGTCGACGAGATCCACGCCTTGGTGCCGACCAAACGGGGCAGCCATCTGGCCATGACGCTCGAACGACTCGAACACGAGGTCGTGACCAGCCAACGCGAGCGAGGTCTCGACCCCCGATCCCCGCAGCGGGTGGCCCTGTCCGCCACCCAGCGACCGCTCGACGAGGTCGCCCGTTTCCTGGCCGGCCAGGTCGAGACCGACGGCGACCCCGACCGGATGGCACCCCGTCCGGTGACCGTCGTCGACGCCGGCGTCAGGAAGGCCCTCGACCTCGAAGTCATCGTCCCTGTCGAGGACATGGGTCAACTCGGCCGCATCGCCGAACCAGCCGACGTGTTCAGCGGCGACCTCGCTGCGACACGGACCTCGATCTGGCCGGCCATCCATCCCCGGCTCCTCGACCTGGTCCTCGAGCACCGGTCGACCCTCGTCTTCGTCAACTCCCGCCGGCTCGCCGAACGCCTGGCGATGCGGCTGAACGAATTGCATACCGGACGGCTCCGTGCCGACGAGCTGCGCGGCGCAGGGTTCGACCCCCTGAGCATGCAGGAGGCGGTCGAGGCCGGTGACGAGGTCCCCCCGGCCGCACTCGCCATCCTGGAGCGCCCGATCCCCGATCTGGTGCTTGCACACCATGGCTCGTTGTCGCGCGAGCGGCGGATGCTCGTGGAGGACGAGCTCAAATCGGGACGGCTGCGGGGGCTGGTCGCCACATCGTCGCTCGAACTCGGGATCGACATGGGGGCGATCGACCTGGTGGTCCAGGTCTCTTCCCCCGGCGCCGTGTCCCGGGGACTGCAGAGGATCGGACGGGCCGGCCATCAGGTCGGGCAGCCCTCTCGCGGCAAGCTGTTCCCCAAGTTCCGGGGCGATCTCGTCGAGACGGCGGTGGTCACTCGGCGCATGCGCGACGGCGCGATCGAGTCGACGCACTACCCGCGTCTGCCGCTCGACGTCCTGTCGCAGCAGATCGTGGCGACGGTCGCCATGGACGACTGGACAGTCGATGATCTGCGCACGCTCGCCCGCAGGGCGGCGCCGTTCGCCGACCTCAGCGACGACGTCCTCACGTCGGTGTTGGACCTGCTGTCCGGTCGCTATCCATCCGACGAGTTCTCCGAGTTGCGACCGCGCATCACCTGGGACCGCATCGCAGGCGTGATCGCCGGCCGTCCGGGAGCCCAACGGCTGGCCGTCACCAACCCGGGGACGATCCCCGACCGTGGCCTGTTCGGTGTGTTCCTGCCCGACGGGACACGGGTCGGCGAACTCGACGAGGAGATGGTCCACGAGTCGCGCGCCGGCGAGACGTTCCTCCTCGGCGCATCGACGTGGCGCATCGAGGACATCACCTTCGACCGCGTGGTCGTGACGCCGGCTCCCGGGCAGCCAGGCAAGATGCCGTTCTGGCACGGCGACGGCCCCGGCCGGCCCTACGAACTGGGGGCGGCCATCGGCGAGTTCGTCCGGACCGTCCGGTCGCAGGACCGTGACCTGGCCCGCAAGCGGCTGCAGGACGAGCACGACCTCGACGAACTCGCCGCGCACAATCTGCTGGCCTACCTGGACGAGCAGGCCGAGGCGACCAGCGTCGTGCCCGACGACCGCACCCTGGTGGTCGAACGGTTCCGGGACGAGCTCGGGGACCGGCGGATCTGCATCCTGTCGCCATTCGGCGCGCAGGTCCATGCCCCGTGGGGTATGGCGCTGGAACGCCAGCTCACCCTGGCGGGGGCCGATCCCGAGATCATGTGGACCGACGACGGGATCGTGATCCGCCTGCAGGAGGCATCCGAGGACCTCGACCTCGATGCCCTGATTCCCGATCCCGACGAGGTCGAGACGCTCGTCAGCGAGCAACTGGCCGGGACGGCACTGTTCACGACCGTGTTCCGCGAGGCGGCCGGACGTGCGCTGCTACTGCCCAAACGGCGTCCCGGACAGCGCACAGCCCTGTGGCAGCAGCGTCAACGGGCTGCGAACCTGCTCGCAGTTGCGTCGAAGTATCCGACGTTCCCCATCCTGCTGGAGGCCACGCGCGAGTGCCTGCGCGACGTGTTCGACGTCCCTGCACTGCAGCGGCTGCTGCGAGACCTGCAATCGCGCCGCGTGCGGCTGGTCCCGGTCGACAGCGATCACGCGTCGCCGTTCGCCCAGTCGCTGCTGTTCTCGTGGGTCGGGCAGTGGATGTACGACTACGACGCGCCGCTGGCCGAGCGGCGTGCCGCCGCGCTGTCGCTGGATCCCGACCTGCTCCGGGAACTGCTCGGCGGGGACGAACTTCGCGAGCTGATCGATGCCGACGTGCTCGCGGCGCTCGAGATGGAACTGCAGCACATGGCGCCCTTGGACCCGGACGGCACGGACCGGCGGGTGGGCTCGGTCGATGCGCTGCACGATCTGCTGCTCGACATCGGCGACCTGACGGCGTCCGAGGTCGCGGCACGGACGACCGACGCAGGACAGGCATCCCGCTGGATCGACGAACTCGTCGCCACCCGACGCGCGATCAACGTCCGCGTGGCCGATCAGGACCGTGTTGTCGCGGCCGAGGATGCCGCCCGCCTGCGGGACGGGCTCGGCGTGGCTCTGCCCCCCGGCCTGCCAGCCGCGTTCACCGAACCCGTCGACGACCCGCTCGGCGACCTCGTGAGCCGGTACGCAAGAACGCATGGGCCGTTCAGCGCGACCCAGGTCGCGGTACGGCTCGGGATCCCGCGAGAGCGCGTCCAGGCGACGCTCGTCCACCTCGCTCGCCAGGACCGCGTGGTCGAGGGCGCGTTCCGGCCCGACGGCACCGAGCAGGAGTGGTGCGACGTCACCGTGTTACGCCGACTCAAGCAGCGCAGCCTTGCTGCCCTCCGACGCGAGGTCGAGCCGGTCGATGGACCGACCTACGCACGGTTCCTGCTGGCGTGGCACGGCGTCACTGGACCGCCACGACGTGGGCCGGACGCCCTGGCGGACGCCATCGCGCAACTGCAGGGCGCCTCGATCCCCGCGTCGGTACTCGAATCCGACGTGTTGCCCGCCCGGTTGCAGGCGTACCGGCCGGCTGACCTCGACGAATTGCTCGCGACCGGGGATGTCGTGTGGGTCGGGGCGGGATCGATCGGTCCCCGGGACGGCCGGGTGGTGCTGGCCTTTCGGGACGCTGCCGCAGCGCTGCTGCCCACTGCGGACGAAGGTCCCACAACCGACATCCACGACCGGATGCGCGCGCACCTCGCCACGGCGGGCGCCTCGTTCTGGCCCCAGATCGTTGCGGCCGCCGGGACCGGTGACGAACAACTGGTCCTCGAGGCACTGTGGGACCTGGTCTGGGCGGGCGAGGTCACCAACGACAGCCTGGTCGCGCTGCGGAGTCTGCGCGCTGGCAAGCGCGGCACATCCCGGGTGTCCCGGTCCCGGCCCGGTCGTCTGCGCCGCACGGGACCCGCGAGCGCCGCAGGACGCTGGTCGCTGACCACGGACCTGCGTGCGCCGGCGATGCCCGACACGGCCCGCGCCCACGCACTGGCGGAACAACTCCTCGAGCGTCAGGGCGTGGTGACCGCCGAAGGGGTGCGGGCTGAGGCGATTGTCGGCGGCTTCGCGTCCGTCTACCCGGTGCTGAAGGCGATGGAGGAGACCGGCACGACCCGGCGCGGCTACGTGGTCGAGGGGCTCGGCGGCGCCCAGTTCAGCACGCCCGGGGTCGTGGACCGGCTGCGAACCCACCGAGACGTCACTGACGACGTTCCGGTGATCCTCGCGGCCACGGATCCCGCACAGCCCTATGGCGCCGCGCTGTCCTGGCCTGACTCTGACGGACGCCCGAGCCGTTCCGCAGGCAGCCTCGTCGTACTGGTCGGCGGCGCACCTGTGCTGTTCGTGGAACGATCGGGTCGTTCGCTCGTCACGTTCCCAGCGACACGACCCGAACGGGATGCCGGGGCACTCGCCGATGTCGTCGTGACCGGCAGACGACGGCGCCTGCAGATCGCCAGGGTCGACGGCGCCGACGTGCACGACACGCCGTGGCCCGGCCCCCTGCAGGCCGCCGGTTTCGTCCCCGAGCCGCGCGGCCTGGTGATTCGTTCCAGATGAATCCGCGACGAACCTGCCGTAAATGCTCGTTTTCGCGCGAAAGGGCCCATAGGCTGCGGCGCACCGGCCAACAAGGAGGCAACGGTGGCGGATTCCGTCGTAGTGACCAGCAAGCTCAAGGAAGCGGTCAAGGGACTCGACCTGCGGATGTCCGGGGACGTCCCCGACGCTATGAACGCCAAGGTCCAGGAGATTCTCCGGGCAGCGGCGAAGCGGGCCAAGGAGAATGGCCGCAGCACGCTGCGTCCGTACGATCTGTGACCTCAGCCATTTCCGCAGGAACCCCGCCTCAGGGCGGGGTTCCTGCATATACGGCCGTTTCAGGCCGATCCGAGCCCTGACGTGCCCGAGGGCGACACGATCCACGGGGCAGCATCCCGGTTGCGGGCGTCCCTGGTGGGCCACCGGCTGACGGCCGTGGAACTGCCGCGCGTCTCTGGGCCGACTCCCGCCGTCGGGGTCGCCGTCACCCGCATCGAGGCGCGTGGCAAGCACCTGCTGATCTGGCTGTCGGACGGCCACGTGATCCACAGCCACCTTCGGATGACCGGAGTCTGGCGGATCTATCGCCACGGCGAGAAACGGCGTCATTCCCCCGCCGGTGTCCGAATTCGTCTGCGGACCACCGAGGTCGACGAAGCGCCCCGCCGGGCGCTCGTCACGTCGGCGGCCGACCTGCTGGCGGGCAACGTCGGCCGGATCCGCACGACGGTGCCGAGCGCCCCGCCTGGGTCGCTCTGGGTGTACGACCGAACGGGGCGACCGTGCCGGCGATGCGGCACACCGATCGAGTCAGCGATGCTCGGCAATCCTGCCCGACGTGCCTACTGGTGCCCGGCCTGTCAGTCAGCCGGACACCAGTAGGCAGCGAACCTCAGGTCAGCGCTCGACCTTCACGTTGTCGATCGCGGCACCGTGACCGCTCACCAACTGGTCGCTGCTCAGGGCGAACCGGACGTAGAGCGGTCCAGGAGGCGCCACGAACTCCGCAGTGAAGGTGTCGAAGTTCGGGAACGACTCGTTGGAGGCGTCGACACCGCCCAGTCCGTTGAACGTCTTCCCGTCGGACGACCACGACCAGGTGACGAAGTCGCAGCACTCCTCGGTGTTGTGCATCATCCGCCAGGTCAGGCGGACCGTGCCACCGGGATGGCTGATCGCCGGAGAGGTCAGCGTCGAGAGGGTCTCGTCCTGGTACGGCTCGATACGGAAGGACTGCGCCGACGTGTCGCCCGGAGGCCGCAGCTGCCAGCCGTTCTTGGGCAGGTCGGTCGTGTCGCCGAAGCTCTGCGTCACGACCGTCCAGCCCTGCGCGTCGGTCTCGAATCCGAACTCCGCAAGCGTCTCGCCCTTGATCGGCTCGACCTTCGGCGGTGGAGGCGGTCCTGCCGTGATGACCGCCTGGATCTGCGATCGCACGGTGTCCGTGACGGTCACCGGCCCGCCGAGCACGACGGCCTCGGTCACGGCGAGCGAGTGCTCACGGGTCCAGTCCATGACGCTCGTCGCAGCCAGGAAGTCCGACGGGTCGGTCAGTAGCAGCGTCCCACCGTTGACGGCGATCGCCGCGCCTGCGGCAAGGGCGTCCGGCCAGTTCGCGCCCGACGCGTAATACAGGCGGTGGTCCGTGAGACGCCTGTTGAGACCAGCGTCGACGACGACCGTCGAGGTTTCGTAGCGGTCAGCGCCCGAGAGCCTGCGCACCTTTGCGCCGGTCTTCTTGAGTTCGCCGACCACGGCGTCGGACACGGCTGCCGGACCACCGACGACGTTGACGTTCTTCGTCTTCAGGTCCTCCAGCGCCTGGGCCGTCTCGGCGGGCAGTCCGTCGGTCGTGACGAGCAGGATCGGGTTGCCGCCAACGGCCGCGACCGGACCCATCGCCAGCGCGTCCGGCCAACCCCGTGAAGGGTTGGCGTTCGCGCCTTCGGCGACATAGACGGTCTCGGGTGCCGGCAGTTCCTCGGCGATCTCGGCAGCCGTCGCGAACCGGTTCGAGCCGGACACGCGCCGCACCCGGACACCGAGCCGTACGAGGTCCTCGAAGACGACATTCGACACGGTGTTCGGACCGCCCGCGATGATGACGTTCTCGGTACCGAGACGCTGGATCTCGGCCGCGACCTCGGTCGCCAGACGGTCCTTGCCGGTCAACAGGATCGGGGCGTCGTTCCACGCGGCCATGGGCACTGCCGCTAGCGAGTCCGGGTACACGTCGGCGCTGGCGAGCACGACGGTGCGGGACTTCGGGAACTGGTCCCTGCTGATCTCGATGGCCGTCAGGACCCGGTTCGATCCCCACACGCGCTGGTGGTCGACCGTGGGCTTGCGGTCCGCGAAGTCGTACGTCCAGATGCCGCGGCCGTAGGTGGCCACGATTGCACGGTTCGGGTTACCCGGCAGCATCTCGATCGTGCCGATGGTGGTTGCCGGGACGTCCTCGAGCGGGGCGTAGACCGGTGCGCCGTCGAACCGCGACGCGAACGCACCGACATCGGTGCCGACGAGCAGTTGGTCGTCACGGAGGGTCACCCACGTCGCGGTGGCATCCGGCAGGTTTCCGGACCAGTCGACGAAGGTCTCGCCGGCGTCCGTGGACTTGAAGACGTGTCCCGCGCCGATGTTCGGGTTCTCGTCCTGCAGCGACCCGGGCGACGCCCACTTGCGGGAGTACCCGCCCAGCGTCACGAAAACCGTGTACGGATCTTCGGGGTCGATCTCGATCGACGTGACGAACCGGTTCGGCAGACCCTTGGCATCCGCCTGGTGCCACCCGTCGGCGGTGCCGGCCTTCGGAGGCCGCTTGCCGCCGACGTTGGTGGCGATCCCGTTCTGGAACGGCACCGTCTGGTTGAGGATGTCGCAGCTGCCGCAGAAGCCGACATAGATCGCGTTGCGTTCCACCTCGATGGAGGACATCGCGTTCTTCAGCGTCTCGGACCCCCTGGCGAACCCGAGGTCCGCGACGGCCTTCCACTCTTCACCGGTCGAACCCGGGCCCACCTGGCTGTCGTAGATCTTCGAGCCCGCCGTCACCAGGTGCAGGGCGTCGTTCGGGTCCATTCGGAACTGGTTGTTGAACCGGTAGGGACCACCATCGCTCGGCGGGGCGACGCTGGACGACGTGATACCGCCGTCGGTCGTGACGCTCATCGAGGCGCCCGGCGTCTCGTAGTAGGCGATGTCCGACTTGAACGGGTCTGTTGCGACGAAGAAGCCGTCGCCTCCGAAGGTCTGCTTCTGCTTGAAGCCGTCCTTCGGGTCGACGAAACCGGACCCGTTGTCCTGCAGACCGAACCAGACCCGCCCGTCGCGGGCCGCAGCCGCGCCGTAGGGCAGCAGGGTCTGGAAACCGATGACCTTGGCCTTGCCCCACGACGTGTTGTCGAAGTCCTCGAGGGTTGTCTTGGTCTGCTTGTTCACACCACCGTCGTTGCCAACGAAGAGCGTGACGCCGTCCTCGGTCGGGATGAACAGTGCCGAGTGCTGGTCCGGGTGCGTCGTCTCGGCCCCTGTGACCGGGTCCTGCGTGTTCAACGGGCAGACGGGGACCGGGAAGCCGCCCGTCAGCGCGCTCGGGTTCAGGAAGCCGCAAGTGGTCCCCCCGAAGTAGCGACCGACGACCCGGAAGAGTTGCCCGGGACTCACCGGCGGCTTCTGTGGCGGCACGGTTGAGGGCGTGGAAGTATCGGTGTTCTCCCAAACCTCCTCGAGACCGATCATGAGGCGGGTCGGCACACCACCGACCTGCTGAGTCGGGTCGACCTCGACGAACTGGTTGTACCAAGCCTGGACGCCGGGCTGGTATCCCAGCGCCTGCGCGGTGCCGTTCAGCGCAGACCCGGTATTCGGGCCCTGGAACTCCTCGGCGGTCGCGATCTGGACCCACGTGTCGCCGAAGTCCGGCGACATGTAGATGCCGTCGAGGATCGTATTGATGCCGGTCGGGGCCCCGGAGGGCGAGCAGTCGACGGGGGCGTCGAGCACCGCGCAGCCGGCTCCGTTGATCGCGTCGGCGTCCTGCACCATGGCCCACAGGTAGCCGTGGTCCTGGTCAGGTCCCGTTGCGGCGCCGACTTCGATACGGCCGATCTTGCTCTGGGAGGCGAAGCCCGGGGACTCGTCGGCCCTGGTGAAGCTGACGCCGCCATCGGTCGACCGATAGATCCCGTTGGCCGGAGACTGCACCTTCCCATCAGGGCTGGCGAAGTTCCCGCCACGCCAGCCGACCGCGGCCACGACGATGGGCGCGGTGACGCCCGTCGAGCCACCGGGTTCCTGCACGATCACGTCCGTGACGACGTTGGCGAGGTGGCACTCGGGCTTGCCGCCGGTCGCGCGGGACGTGTTGGTGACACTCTGGCACGGCCCCACCGGGAGGTTGGCGTTTGCAAAGTTCGTGCCGGCGTCGGTCGAGCGGAACAGGCCCTTCGAGGTGGCCACGAAGACCCGGTTCGGGCTGCTCTTGTCGACGGCGACCTTGAAGCCGAGCGCGCCGTCAGGGACGCCCTTGGCCTTGGTCCATGAGACGTCGCTGGACCTGATGTTGTCGCGGTCGAGGTCGCCGATGTCGTCGGTCCAGTAGGCGCCGAAACCGGGGAAACCGGTGATGCCACCGAAGGTCCCGTCGCCGGTGACGACGACGAGGCGTCCCCCGCCTGCGGTGGTCCAGGCCGCCGAGTAGACGACCGTGCCAGGGAGGTTTCCGTTGATCTCGTACCAGTTGTCGCCCTTGTTCGGCGAGACCCAGATGCCACCGGTGCCGACCGCCGCGAACAGGAAGTCGTTTGCGGGGTCGTACTCGAGGTCGTCGACGCGTCCCTGCGAGAAGGGGATGCCGAGCCCGACCGTGCCGTACGGCTCCTCGGAAAGCAGCGGACCCTTGCCGTACTCCCGGCCCGTACCTGCGGTACCTGCCACGCTGCCGGCGACCATCTGGGAACGCTCGTCGAGCGCTGCGGCATAGGCGCTGTCGTCGTAGTCGAGACCCATCCCGGCCAGGCGCGGCTGCGCCATGTCCATGGCGCGTGCCATCAGTTCGGCGTACGGCTCGGGGGTCTTGATGCTGACGCAGCCGTCCGGCGCTGCGGCGCCGTCGGCGAGCATCGCGTCCGCGGCCGTGCGCAGGTCGGAGGCGTCGTCGCGAGCCGTGAGGCTGGCGTGCAGGCGCCGTTCCTGTTCCAGGTGCTCGGCGATCGTGATCGTTCCGGCCGGGCAGTCGACGTCCGCGCCAGCCGAATCGGCCGGCGCGATCGTGTCCGACGCGTGGAACGAGCCCACGACGACCGGAGCGACGAGGCCGACGGCGGCGAGACCGACGACGAGGGTGGTTCGAATAGGGCGACGGGTCACGCGCACGTGATTCCTCCAGGGAGTTCAGGGAGACGCCGGGAGGGATCGCCCCCCAGTAGCCTCGACCTGCAAGTCCTTCTCGGCCGAAACGCCCGATTCCTGCAAGGTACCGGCGCCTTGTGCGCCTCGTGCACGATCTCGCGTCGTCCGGTCCTGCGCATCCCGCCACATGGCCGTCGATCCGGGTCCATTGGCCCGATGATCGTTGCACCGTCATGCGTACCGTCGGGGTGGTCGGGCACGACCCTGGGCTCCTGCATGAGGCGCAGCCTGACCGAGGAGGCCAGCATGACATCCGAGTCGAACCTGCGTCCCCCGCACGTCGCCGCATGGCAGTCGTTCCTCGAGGCGCACCGTCTGGTCACATCGCGGCTGGAGGAGGAACTGCTGGCTGCAGCCGGGGTCCCACTGCCGTGGTACGACGTGCTGGCGCGACTGGCGGACTCGGAGGACAACCGGTGCCGCATGCAGGAGCTCGCGCAGGCGATCCTGATCAGCAAGTCCGGCCTGACCCGGCTCATCGACCGGATGCAGCGCGCGGGTCTTGTCGTACGGGAGGCGTGCGAGGAGGACAGGCGAGGCACCTTTGCCGCCCTTACCGAGGGTGGGGGGGCACTGCTCGACCGCTGCGCCCCCGTCTACGTGCGTGGCGTGACCGAACACTTCGTCGACCTCGTCGACGAGGCCGAGGCCGTGACCGTGGAACAGGTCATGTCGAAGGTCGCCAGCAGGGCCCGGCCCGACGCCTGATCCGGCTTTCCGGACGGGCGCACGGCCAGGTCAGCGGCGACTACCTTCCCAGTCACCCCCATGCCTTCGACCCCAGGAGAGGCCCCCGTCATGAGTGAGGCCAAGGACACGCTCACCGTCACGGACAACCGGACAGGGCACACCTACGAGCTCCCCGTGGTGGACGGCGCGATCAGCGCCATGGACCTGCGTGGCATCAAGGTCGCCGATGACGACTTCGGCCTGCTGAGCTACGACCCGGGGTTCAAGAACACGGCGAGCTGCCGCTCCGAGATCACCTTCATCGACGGTGACGCCGGCATCCTGCGGTACCGCGGCTATCCGATCGAGCAACTGGCCGAGTCGTCCAACTTCCTCGAGGTGGCCTATCTGCTGATCCACGGCGACCTGCCCACGGAGGATCAGTACGCCGAGTGGGTCTACGAGATCACCCACCACACGTTCATCCACGAGAACATCAAGCAGTTCATCGACGGGTTCCACCACGACGCCCACCCGATGGGCATGCTGGTCTCGACCGTCGGGGCGTTGTCGACCTTCTATCCGGAGGCCAAGGACGCGACGGACCCCGACACCCGCAAGAAGCAGATCATCCGGCTGATCGCGAAGTTCCCGACCCTCGCGGCGTTCGCCTTCCGGCACTCGATCGGGTGGCGTCCGGCCTACCCCGACAACGAGCTGTCGTTCGCCGGCAACTTCCTGAACATGATGTGGCGGTCGACCGAGCTCAGGTACGACGCGAACCCGGTGCTCGAGGAGGCGATGGACAAGCTGCTGATCCTGCACGCCGACCACGAGCAGAACTGCTCGACCACCGCGATGCGGGTCGTCGGGTCGTCGGACGCGGACCCGTACTCGGCGGCCGCCGGGGCCGTCGCGGCCCTGTACGGCCCCAAGCACGGCGGCGCCAACGAGGCCGTACTGCGCATGCTCGAGACCATCGGGTCGGTGGACCAGATCCCCGAGTACATCGACCGCGCCAAGCGCGGTGACTTCCGGCTGATGGGGTTCGGTCACCGGGTCTACAAGAACTACGACCCGCGCGCCAAGGTGATCCGCAAGCTCGCCCACGAGGTCTTCGAGGTCACCGGCAAGAACCCGCTGATCGACATCGCCGTCGAACTCGAGAAGATCGCCCTCGATGACGACTACTTCGTCGACCGCAAGCTGTACCCGAACGTCGACTTCTACTCGGGCATCATCTACCAGGCGATGGGGTTCCCCACCGACATGTTCCCGGTCCTGTTCGCGCTCGGTCGGATCCCCGGCTGGCTGGCCCAGTGGCAGGAGAACCTGGTCGACGACGCACAAGCGATCGCCCGCCCCCGACAGATCTACGTCGGCGAGGACGAGCGCGACTACGTGGCGATCGACAAGCGTTCGTAACCGTCATCGACGAGAGCGGCGATCCCGCTGCGGGTCTTGTCGTCGCAGAACGCCGCGTCCAAGGCCGTGAGCGTGACGTCACGGATCCGAGCCAAGTCCCAGCCGAAGGCACGTGCAACGGTGATCAACTCCCCGGTGAGGGTGACGTCGCTCATCAACCGGTTGTCGGTGTTCACCGTGACCGCCACCCCAGCGTCCCTGAGGCGTTCGATCGGGTGCGCCGCGATCGAGGGCGCGGCACCGGTGTGGACGTTGGAGGTCGGGCAGACCTCGAGGGTCACATGGCTGTCGGTCACGCGGCGGGCGACGGGGCCGAGGGTGCCGTCCGCTGCGACGTCGTCGATCAGACGGACGCCGTGCCCGAGGCGCTGCGCCCCAACGTCGAGCGCGTCCTCGATCGACGGCAGGCCCCACGCCTCCCCGGCGTGGATGGTCACGTGCAGACCGGCGTCGCGCGCCCGCTCGATCGCCTCCCGGTGCCGTGACGCGGGATGGCCGTCCTCGGCGCCCGCCAGATCGAAGCCGACGACGCCGCGCCCAGCGTGGGCGATGGCGGCGTCGACGGCGTCGTCCGCTCGACCTTCGGAACGGATGGCGTCGACGATCAGACGTGCCGTGGTCCCGGTCGCGCGATCGCCTGCGTCGAGACCGTCGAGCACCGCCTCGACGACCCCGGCCATGTCCAGGCCCTGCTGCGTGTGCAACTCCGGTGCGAAGCGGATCTCGGCGTACACGACGCCATCGGCGGCGAGGTCCTCGACGCTCTCGCGTGCCACGCGTTGCAGTCCGTCGGCGGTCTGCATGACCCCGACGGTGTACTCGAACATGGCGAGGTACAGGTGGTGGTCGCGCCGCGCGGCTCCGGTGTGCAGGTAGGCCGCCAGGTCGGCTGGGTCGCCGGTCGGCAGTCCCCGGTACCCGATCTCGTCCGCCAGTTCGAGCATCGTGGTCGGACGCAGGCCACCGTCGAGGTGGTCGTGCAACAGGACCTTCGGCATCCGTCGGACATCGGCGGTTGTCGGGGGGTTCTGCACGCGACTCCTCCGTCCTGTCGGCGACCCACGGGGGCGTCGCAACGCCGCGCGGTCGAGGCGAGCGCGACGGTAGCCTCCGACGATCAGGGGTGAGGAGCACTGGTATCTCGACCGATCCGCCGCGGTGGCACCCCGCCCTCATCGTCGCCGCCGGCATGGTGGCGATCGTGCTGCTCCTGCTGGCCAACGGCCCCGCGGAACGCGCGACCTCGGCCAGTCGCGTCGCCACGCTCGTCGACCAGCAGGAACTCGAGACCGCGACGCTGGTCGCGGTGCTCGAGGACGCCGCCGGGATCCCGCCGCCGCCGGCGGACCGGGTCATGGCAGGCCATGCGGCCTTGCTGGCCGATGGCCGCGTCTTCGGCCTGATCGCCGATCAGGACGTCGAGGGGGCATTGACACTGTCGGCCTCCGCCCTGGAGCGAGCGATCCGGGACAACGACCCATCGGCCGCACGCAATGCCGCAACCGCCTATCGCACCGCGCTGCGGTCGCTGCGTGCCCAGTTGACGCGCGAGGCGGCCGAGGCGTCGGCCACGGCCACGACGATGGTCCGGCTCGCGGCCGGGGTCGTCATCCTCCTGGTCGTGGGCGCGGTCCTGCTCGTCACCAGGACGGCGCGCCCACCGGCCGCGCCCCTGGTGGGACCGACGATGGATCCCACGGACCCGATGCCTCAGCGCACCGACCCCCTGACGGGACTGGCGACACGGCCCGTGCTGCGGGAGCGGCTCGGCCTGGCGGTCGCGGGCGCCCAGCGGACGGGGACGCGGGTCGCGACGATGTTCCTCGACCTCGACGGGTTCAAGGAACTCAACGACACGCACGGCCACGACATCGGCGACCGGGTGCTCGTCGAGATTGGCGAACGCCTCGGTGTGGCCGCTCGCCAGACCGACCTCGTGGCCCGTTACGGCGGTGACGAGTTCGTCATCCTCCTCGACTTCCTCGAGGGGCCCGACGGTGCCGCCAGCGCTGCACAGAAGTTCCTGACCGCCGTCTCGAAGCCGATCCGCACCGCGGGAGTTGCCCTCGACATCGCCGCATCCATCGGCATCGCGCTGTACCCCGACGACACCGAGGACGTCGACGAGATGATCAGGCTCGCCGACGCTGCCATGTACGTTGCGAAGAACGCCGGCGGGCACACGTACCGGTTCTCGACACCGGAACTGCGCGAGGCCGAGGCCCGCCGTCTCGAGACGGTCAGCTCGATCCGCAGTGCGCTCGAGATGGGCGATCTCGTACTCCGCTACGAGCCGCAGCACGAACTCGGCTCGGGCGACGTGGTCGGCATCGAGGCGATGATCCGTTGGCAGCGGGCCGACGGCAGCCTCGTGCCGGCCGACGACTTCGTGGACATCGCCGACCAGACCGAACTGGGGACGACCATCGGCAACTGGGTCCTCGACGAGTCCCTCGCCCAACTGGCGCGATGGCGCGCCCAAGGACTGGACGAACTCGTGATGCACGTGAATCTCGGTGGACGCTACGTCCGGCACGGTCGACCCGCCGTACACCTGGCCGACCTGCTGCGGGTCCACGACGTCCCTGCCCGCAACGTCGCCGTCGAGGTCGCCGAGCAGGTGCTGGTGGCCGATCCGCAGCGGACGTCCGAGACGTTGGCGGCCATCGCCGACCTCGGGATCCAGATCGTGCTCGACCGGTTCGGCACCGGTCTGTCCTCGCTCGGTCGTATCGCCGAACTGCCGCTCGATGCGCTCAAGCTCGACCGGGTGCTCGTCGACCGCCTCGGCAACCCAGACGACGAGGTTGTCGGGGGGATCGTGGCGATGGCCAGGGAACTCGATCTCGACCTGATCGCGCCCCACATCGAGCGTGTCCCGCAACTGAGTCGGGCGCGGGAACTGGGGGTGCGGCGGGCGCAGGGGCCGCTGCTGTCGCACCCCATGTCCGCCGACGAACTGGTGGGTGCCCTGAGACGTCAGCGGGCCACGCGCTGACCCAGCAGCCGCGTGGCCGTCCCATGCAGGAGGGCTCGAAGGTCGTCCTCGGTCGGCTCGAACCAGGCCAGCGCCCGGACCTGCCGTGCGTACTCGTGGGGGATGCTCGGATAGTCGGAGCCGAACAGGATCTGTGGCGGCCACGTCGTCATCTGGGAAGATCGTGAACGTCGGGATCACCTGCGGGTGCTGCTCAGCGAGCCCGAGCGTGAAGTCGTTGAGCCAACCGATCATGCCCGGCCGGTGCGCGTAGGCCAGGGCGGTGTGGGCCACCACACCGAGGTTGCGGAGTACCGCGAGTTGCGCGTCGGCGTCGGTCGTTGGGAAATCGTCGGGCCGCAGGGTCATCCGTCGAACTCTTCGTGCACGGCGGCCTCGGTGGACTCCAGTTCGAGCAGGGCCCGCTCCCACTGCGCCATGAGGTCGTTGGCCCTGTCCTTGGCCCGCCCGTGGGCGAGGACCAGTTCTCTGGCCTTGTCCTGGCCCTCGTAGATGGCGGGGTCTGCGAGGCGACGGTTGAGTTCGGCGACCTCGGCCTCGGCGTCGGCGACCTGCCGCTCGAGGCGCTGGACGACGCGCCGCAGGTCGCTCGTTGCCCGGTGCATGGCGTTGCGTCGCTGCGCCTCGCGGCGCTTGCGTTCGGCCCGATCCTGCCGGTCGGGCGCGATCGTCGTCGCCGACGTGGCGAGCCGGGCCCTGCCGTCATCGACGACTGATTCACGGGCAGCCACCCACTCGTCGAACGTGCCGTCGAACCGCACGATGCGGCCATCACGGACGTCGAGGATGTTGGCCGCCACGTTGCGGATGACGTGGCGGTCGTGGGTGACGAGCAGGACCGTCCCCGGGTAGGCGAGCAGCGCGTCCTCGAGCACGTCACGTGACGGGATGTCCAGGTGGTTGGTCGGCTCATCGAGGATCAGCAGGTTCACCGGGTCGGCCATGACCTTCGCCAGGGCGAGGCGCGTGCGCTCGCCGCCGGACAGGACGGCCACCTTGCGCTCGGCTGCGTCGCCCGAGAACCCGAACGCGCCGAGTCGGGTGCGCAGGTTCGTGCCGCGATGCCGGTCGGACAGTCCGGACGTGAACTCCTCGAGGACGGTCAGTTCGGGGCGCAGGACGTCGACCTGATGCTGGGCGAAGCTGGCGATCTGGACGTTGTGCCCGAGTGTCACACTGCCGGCCAAGGGCGCGAGTTCGCCGGTCAGCAACCGCAGCAGGGTCGTCTTGCCGGCGCCGTTCGGTCCGATCACGCCGATCTTCTCGCCCCGTTCGACGACCAGGTCCATCCCCTCGAGCAGCGGTTCGTCGTAGCCGACATCCACGCCATCGAATTCGACGACGACGCGCCCCGAACGCGGCGGTTCGGGGAACGCGAAGACCGCCGTGCGCGTCTCGAGGTCGGGAACCACGACCCGCTCGACCTTCTCGAGCGCTTTGATGCGCGACTGGACGGCCTTGGCCTTGCTGGCCTTGTAGCGAAAGCGTTCGATGAACCGCTCTTGCTGCGCGAGATAGCGGTCCTGCTGCGCCTTGGCCGTCAGCCCGCTCGCCAGGCGCTCCTCGCGCTGCACCACGAACTCGGCGAACCCCCCGACGTACTCGGTGGCCGTGCCGCCGGCGAGTTCGACCACTCGTTCGGCGACCGAGTCGATGAAGTCCCGGTCGTGCGAGACGAACAGGATCGCGCCTTCGTAGGCGGCCAGCGTCTGTTCGAGCCAGGCGATGGAGTCGACATCGAGGTGGTTGGTCGGTTCGTCGAGCACGAGCACGTCAGGCCGGGACAGCATCAGCCTGGCCAGTGCCACCCGCATCCGCCACCCGCCCGACATCTGCGTGACCGGACGATCCGCGTCCTCGGGCGCGAACCCGAGCCCGGCGAGGATCCGGTGGGCATCGGCCTCGACGTGGTAGCCGCCCAGGTGGTTGAACCGTTCATGGAGGTGGCCGTACTCGTCGAGGTTGGTCGGGTCCTCGAGGTGGTCGTGCAGTTCCGCGAGCCGACGCTCGATCCGGTGGAGTTCGTCCGCGCCGAGCAGCGTCTCCTCGAGCACGGTCCCCGTCGCGGTCTCGGTGAGGTCCTGCGGGAGGTAGCCGACGCGGACATCCTTCGCGCGGGACACCTCGCCTGCGTCCGGCTCCTGCAGCCCGAGCGCGATCTCGAGCAGTGTGGTCTTGCCCGCACCGTTCGCGCCGACGAGTGCGATCCTGCGCCCGGGGACCAGTTGGATCGACACGTCGCGGAAGAGCACTGCCGCGGCGTGCGCCTTGCTGATCCCTGACAGGACGATCACGGTCGGTCCGTCAGTCCAGCGCGACCGTGGCGCCGAGCAGACGCGCCGCGCCGGCTGCCTCGTCGAGCGCATGGCCAATGGCCTGCTCGCTGTCGAGCCCGTCGACGTCGAGGCCGCGTCCGACGAGGACGACGACCCCTTCGTGCTGATCCGCGGCGTCGAACCAGTCCTCGGGAACCTCCTCGTGCGGGACCGCGAGCACGTCGACGTCGGCGGAGGTCGTCAGGGCCACCTGCCCGTGGCCGGCCGCGACGAGCAGGTGGTCGGTCTCGGGGATCGCCTGGCCGACGTAGGCGGGCAGGAGCCTGAGGCCCCGTGCGAGGAACGACCAGGCGACGGGGTCGCCCTCGGCCGTGAGCGGTCCGGTGAGGCCTGCCTGCTCCTGCACGTCGGCGATCAGCACGGCGCGGCCTGCCAGCACGACGAAATGGACGCCTGCTCCGGTCATGGTTCCTCCTCCAAGGGCCTGCATGGTGCCACAGGACGGCGACGAGACCCGCTGGCGGTCCCCCGTACAGTGCGGACCATGCACGTGCTCGCCGCCTCGGGACTCCGGCACGCCTACGACGGGCGCGTCCTGTTCGACGACCTGTCGTTCGGGCTCACCGACCGCGGCCGCGTCGCCATCGTGGGGCCGAACGGCAGCGGGAAGTCCACGCTGCTTCGTATCGTCGCGGCCGATCTCGCCCCCGATGCCGGCGAGGTCGTCACCAGCAACGACGCCCGTATCAGCTACCTGCAGCAGGCGCCTGATCACCCGGCGGGCGCCACGTCGATCGACGTCGTGTCTGGCCCCGTGGGGGTCCTCCTCCACGAGGCCGAAGCGCTGCTCGACCGGTTGCAGGTCGACCCGGGTGCGCCGCTCGGCACTCTGTCGGGGGGCCAGCGGCGGCGTGTGGCGCTGGCGGCGGCGCTGCTGCCGCCCGCTGACCTGTTGATCCTCGACGAGCCGACCAACCACCTGGATGGCGACACCGTCGACTGGCTGGAACAGCACCTCGCTGCCCGGTCGTGCGGTCTGCTGTTCGTGACCCATGACCGGCTTCTACTGCAGCGGCTGACGACCCGGATGCTCGACCTGAACGACGTGCCAACCTGGGTGGACGGCTCGTGGTCCGACGTGATCGAGGCCCGCCTCGAGCGCAGGGATCGACAAGCGAACGCGGAGCAGCGCCGCCGCAACCTGTGGCGCAAGGAACTCGCGTGGCTGCAACGCGGCCCCAAGGCCAGGACATCGAAGCCGAAGTTCAGACTGGAGCAGGCGGCGTCGCTGCGGGACGCCGAGGTCGACCTCGAGACCGGTCAACTCGACCTCGGCACCGGCCGCCGGCGCCTGGGCACGAAGGTGCTCGAGGCGGCAGGGCTGACCGTCGAGTTCGGAGCCCACCGCGTCCTCGACGGTGTCGACCTGCATGTGGGCCCCGGCGAGCGCGTCGGACTGGTCGGACCCAATGGCGCCGGCAAGACGACGTTGCTGCGGGTCCTGACTGGCGAGGTGGTCCCCGACGGCGGCACGGTCGTCTGGGGCCCGACGGTCGAGGTGGCCAGCTACGACCAGGAGGTGGCGGCGGCACCAGCCGACGTGCAGGTCCTCGACACGATCACGTCCATCGCCCCGTGGATCCCCCTGGCCAACGGCGATCGCGTGTCGGCATCGGCGTTGGCCGAGCGATTCGGGTTCGACAGCCGACTGCAGCGCGCGTCGGTCCGCCTGTTGTCCGGCGGCGAGCGACGACGGCTGGCACTGCTCCACGTGCTGGTCACCGCCCCGAACGTCCTCATCCTCGACGAACCGACCAACGACCTCGACATCGACACCCTTCAGGCACTGGAGGACCACCTCGACGGGTTCCGGGGGACCCTGATCGTGGCGACCCACGACCGGTACGTACTTGACCGCCTCACCGATCGACTGCTGTCCCTGGAACACGGGCGGCTCGTGCCCTACCTCGACTGGGAGGCCTACCGCGACGCCCGGGCGAGAGTCGGGTCGCCGGCCGCGACCGCGCCGTCGGACACCGCCGCCCACAACCGGCGCCGGCAGGAACGCAAACGGGAACTGCGGTCGCTCGACCAGCGCATCGCCCGACTCGAGAAGCAGCGGATCCGGCTCGAGCACGACCTCGCCGACGTGGGCGCCGACTACGAGCGTGCGGCATCGGTCAGCCAGCAACGGCAGCAGGTACTCGATGAACTGGCCGACCTCGAGGACCGCTGGCTCGAGTTGACCATCGACGACTGACGCGTGGACTGGCACGTGTCGATGTGTCAGGCTTCCTCCAGACGTTGCGGGACACTGCCGACACAGACCATGACGGCAGTCGTGGAGCACACCATGCGGAATCGGGCGGTGGCAGGGATGCTTGCTGCCGTGATGCTGGGGGCAGGTGTCCCCGCGGTGGCGCAGGAGTCACTGCGCTCCGACCTCGACGCCGCGCGTCAGGAACTGAACCAGGCCCAACGGTCGGTTGCGGACCTCGATCGGGAACTGGCAAGCGCCAGGGACGACCTCGACGACGTCGAGGCCAGGCTGGCCGCCGCCACTGAGAACCTGCATGTGGTCGAGGAGGATCTCGCCGGGGCCGAGCAGGCACTGGCCGCCGCGGCACAGCGCGCGGCGGTGGCTGCCGCCGACCTCGAGGTCGCAAACGCCGATCTCGATGCGACGCGACGTGACCTGACAGCGAACGCCGATCGGTTGACCCGTCGCGTGCGCGAGATGTACATGCACGGCAGCGACTCAGGGGCGCTGCTGCTCGAGGGGGTGGTGCGCGCGTCGACTCTCCACGACATGACGACGACCGCCAAGGCCATCGACCGGATCGCCCACCGTGACGCCCGCATGGTGGTCGATGCCGTTGCCTCGACGCGGGCGGAGGCGACCGCACGGGTCGGGGTCGCGGAGGTCTACGCCGTCCAGCGGTCCGCCGAGGTGGCCGCGGCCCGTGAACGTGACCGGGTCGCCGCTCTGCGGGCGCGACAGGCCGCCCTGGTCGCCGACATCGACGAGGACAGATAGGTGCGGCAGGCAATCGTGGACGGCGTCTCGAGCGACCGCGTGGTCGCGACGCACCTGGTGACAAGGCTCCGGGCACGCGTGGGCGAACTCGCAGTTCGGCTGGCCACGAGCCTGCTCGCGGCCGACCCGACCGCGGGGTTCGACGGGCCAGTCCCCGACTGGGCGTCGGGCCTGCCTGCCGCGGGGCGCAACTGGGCGCCGGTGGTCGCCGGTGCCGCCGCCCGCAACGGCGTTGACCCCCGCCTGCTCGCCGCCGTGGTCTGGACCGAGTCCAACTTCCACCCTGGGGCGATCTCGCATGCCGGCGCGATCGGCCTGTCGCAGTTGATGCCGAGGACGGCGGTCGGACTGGGCGTGGACCCGTGGGACCCGGTGCAGAATCTGCTTGGTGGTTCCCGGTACCTACGGATCCAGTTGGAGCGCTTCGGAGCCGTCGACCTCGCCCTTGCGGCCTACAACGCCGGGCCGGGCCGGGTCGAGGCCGCGGGCTGGCAGGTTCCCGACATCACCGAGACCCAGTTGTACGTCCTGCGGGTCCTCGATCGCTACGCCCGACTCGCCGGCGTCGGCTGAGCGCCGGCACCGGGCAGTAGCCTGCGCGGCCGTGTCCTCCCATCACACGGCGATCGCGCCACTGCCGCGCCCCACCGTCTACACCGGACTGGCCGTCGGCCTGGTCGCGGTCTCGTCGTCGGCGGTTCTCGCGACCTACGTGATCGGCGACCCGCCGGTGCTGCGCCTTGCGTTGGGGATCGCGTTCTGGCGTTGCTTCGGTGGCGCCGTCGCACTGGCGCCCTTCGCGTGGAGGGTGCATCGGTCCCATCCCATCGATCGGGTCACCGCCAGTGCCCTCCTGGCGTCAGGGGCGTTCCTTTCAGTGCACTTCGCGCTGTTCCTCGGCAGCCTCGCGTTCACCACGGTCGGCTCGTCGACCACGTTGGCCACCGCGTCACCCATCTTCGTCGCCCTCGGCGGCATCTGGTTCCTGCAGGAGCGTCCCACGCGACGAACCTGGATCGGCATGGGCGTCACGACGCTCGGCGCGTTCGCTATCGGGGCCGCCGACCTCGCCGACCTCGAACTCGGACCCCGTGCGCTGCTCGGGGACGTGATGGCCTTCGGTTCGGCCCTGGCCGTGACCGGCTACCTGCTGATCGGACGCGGCGTCAGGGCGCGTGTCCACGCCACGACCTACTCGGCGGTGGTCTATGCCGCCGCAGCCGTCCTGCTCCTGGTGGTTGGTGTGGCGACCGGCACTCCCCTGTCCGGCTACAGCGGAGGGCAGTGGGCCGCGATCGTCGGGATCATCGTCGGTCCGCAACTGCTCGGCCACACGGTCTTCAACACGCTCATGTCGACCGTGCCCGCGACCTTGATCTCGATCGTCGTCCTCGCCGAGCCGGTGGCCGCAACGATCCTCGCGTGGATCTTCCTCGAGCAACTGCCGGCGTCGCTGTTCTGGTTCGCCGCCCCGATCGTCATCGTCGGGGTGGGAATCGCGTCGATCCGTCCCCGGCGGCCCGTCAGCTGAAGAACAAGGGCAACCCGACCTTGCGTTCGGCGACCCCGACGATCGCACCGGCGACCCGGCCCGCGCGGGCGGCAGCGTCCAGCAGGTCGCACAGTTCCTTCGGTGTCTGGTCCGGATCGGCGCCGAGGTTCCAGCCGATGAGCGACATGGTCCCGCGCAGGCGCAGGGCCGCCGCCTCCCACACCGGGTCGACGGCAGGCCGCGGGACCCCCAGCAGCGTCGCCTCGCGCTCGTCCTGCATGACGAGGCGCTGGTCGTCGAGCATCCAGCCGACCCGCGCCCCCTTGGGCAGCTCCACGCCGTAGAAGCCGGGCAGGACCAGCAGCCCGTTGTCCACGACCGTCCGGAACAGGCCAGGGTCGACCGTCGGGTTGGCCGGCGCGTCGCCCTCGAGATCGACCACGAGCATGGGCTGCTCGTGAACCACCAGGAACCGCGCGTGTGCAGCGGCCGTCACCGCGTCGCCGATCGATGAAGCAGGCCCGACAGCTTGCGCGTGATCACCGTCGGCGTCGCTGTGGAACCGAGTGCGACGAGCTTGTTGGCAAGGCCGCTGACGTGGACGGGCTTGCCACGCGCAATGGCACGCAGCCCGGATGCCACGACCTCGTCCGCACGCTGGACCACGAGGTCAGGCAGGTCCGCGCCGACGGAGGCAACGGCCTGGAACTCGGTGTTGGTGAAACCCGGGCACAGGGCCATCACCTGGACACCGGACCCCCGGATCTCCTCGTGGACGGCCTGGGTGAGGTTGAGCAGGTAGGCCTTGGTCGCGCCGTAGGCGGCACCGTAGGGGTTCGGCTGGAACGCGGCCGTCGACGCGACGTTGATGATCGCGCCATGTCCACGGTCGAGCATCCCTGGCACGGCCGCATGCATGAGTTGCTGGACGGCCACGACGTTCACCTCGACGAGGTGCTCGAGGCGTTCGGCGCGCCGGGCAACGATGACCAGGTCGGTGCCGTGCGCGGCCAGCTGGCGGGCGAACTCCGCGCCGATCCCTGCGGATGCGCCCGTCACGAGCGCACGACGGAGCTTCGACATGGGTGGAGCCTTCGACGACGGGAGACGGGACGTGGCACCGAGGCTACCGGCGGCCCGATGCGGTCAGGCATCCCGCTCAGGACGCGGGTTCCTCGATCTCGTTCGGAACGGTGGGGACGCGTGCCCCGCTGTCAAGGACGGCCGTGGCGTGACGCGCCGAGGTCGTGACGCGATCGAGGACGTCGTCGGGGAGCCCCGCATCCTCGGCCTCTCGGACGGTGGCGTCCACCTGCAGTCCGATGACCTCGCGGCGGGCCGGTCATCGGTGATCTCGGCCAGGTCGGTCAGCAGGCGCAGTACCTCCGTGAGCACGGCAGGTTCGGTCCGCCCGTACCGTCGAGGCTGATCGCGGGCAAGGGCGGGCAGTTCCCCGAAGTTGGGCTGGTCGACGACGGCCCGCACGCGCCCTCCGTCGTCGAGGGCGACCCGCGCGTCGAGGTCGCGCCCGAGCAGTTCGGCGAGCACGGTCGACATCGCACCGAGCGCGGCAACGGCGGTCGTCGGGTCGTTGATGCCCGGCGACAGGGACCGTGCGGCGATGTCCACGAGTTGCCTGATGCCGAACGCCACGTCCTGCTGCAGCGTCCGCTCAATTCCGACATGGACGCCGTCGTGAACGGCGCGCACCCCTGAACTCGTCCTCGCTGCGGACACTCGGCAGGACGGCGAGCGTGTACGTGAACGTGCCAAGGAACACGCTCAGCACGGCCTGGTTGCCGCGATCGGACACAAAGGTCCCCATCAGCCGGGGGGTGAACTGGCTGGAGGCGACCTGCAGCGCGACGACGGTCAGCGAGAACGTGAGGCTGGTCACGGTGACCGGCAGCGCAAGGGCAACGGCGATCTATGGCCAGAACCACGACGACGACCGCAGACGCTCGCGGAGGGCCGACCACCTCAGCATCGACAAACGACCGCTCCTCGCGCGCGGACCCACGACGTTCGCGCGGCTACCACCCTATCCACGCCGCTTCACAGCGGAGCCGAGGTCGCCGGGTAGGGTCGCCGCAACCGCGATCAGGAGTCACCCGGATGCCGCGACTGCTCGCCGTCGACGGCAACTCGCTCGCCCACAGGGCGTGGCACGCGATCCGCGACAGCGACGACGAGGTCGGCCACTTCGTGACCGGAGGCTTCGTCAGCATGCTGGCGACCGCATGGTCGTACGGACCGTTCGACGGCGTGATCATCGCCTTCGACCACCCGCAGAACCAGCGCAAGCAGGACTTCCCGGAGTACAAGGCCAATCGCGTCGACGACCACGACCTACGACCCCACCTGGTCGCGCTGCAGGACCACCTCGACGCATGTGGGTTCATGGTCCTCGTCGAGGCCGGCCTCGAGGGCGACGACGTCCTCGCCGCCGTTGCCGACGCCTGCCTCGCACGGACCTGGCAGTGTCTGGTGCTGTCCAGCGACAAGGACCTCACCGCCCTGGTGAGCGACGACATCCACCTTCTGCGGCCATGCGGGACGATGTCGGACCTGCGTCTGTACGACCCGGCGGCTGTCCGCCACGAGTACGGCGTCGATCCCGTCCAGTACCCCGACCTGGCCGCGATGCGGGGCGACCCCTCCGACGGCCTGGCAGGTGTCAACAGCATTGGGCCCAAGACCGCGGCGCGGCTCCTGCGTGACCATGGCTCGCTCAATGGGATCTACGCGAATCTCAGCATGCTCCCGCCGAAGGTCGAGGCGGCGCTGCGAGCTGGCCGCGACGTCGCCGAACGGAATCGCCTCCTGATGAGCCCCCTGCCCGGGATGGCCGTCGACGTCGAGACGGCCGTCCGTGCGGGCGTCGATCTCGGTCGGATCGACCAGGCGATGGGTGCGCTCAACCTCGGCTTCGCGGCCGGCCGGTTCCGCTACGCGGTCGAACGACCGGCGGCACCTCCGCTGCCACCGGCGCCAGCGGTGGAACCCGATGAACTCGTGATCGACCTGCCTGCGGTCCTTCGCGCTCGGCGACAGACGGCGACGGTGACCTCCGTAGGCGAGCAGGCGCCGCTGTTCTGACACGGCACACTTCTGCCGGTGCGAACCGATCGACCGACGGAGTTGTCTGGTGACCACGCGGACCGTCCGGCTGCCGCTGCCGGTCGACCTTCGGCCGACGATGGCACCACTGCGAGTCGGTGCATCGGACCCGACCGTGCGACTGACCGCGGACGAGATGCTGCGCGCATCGCACACCCCCGAGGGTCCCGTGACGCTGCACGTTCGGGTGACCGGCGACGTCGCCGCCATCGAGGCGTGGGGCGTCGGCGCGGACTGGGCGCTGCAGCATGCTCCCGACCTGGTCGGCGCAACCGACGACCTCACCGGCTTCGACGCGGGACTGCACCCCGTCGTCGCGCGTTGCGCCCGTCGTGCGCCAGGAGTGAGGATGATCCGGTCCGGACTGGTCACCGACGTCCTGGTGCAGACCATCCTCGGCCAGAAGGTGACGGGCCTGGAGGCAAAGCGCAGTTGGGCGTGGATGGTCCGCCGCCTCGGGCGACCTGCACCGGGCCCCGGCGACATGCTGGTGCCGCCGACCGCTGAGCGCCTGGCCGCCGCGGCCTACTGGGAACTGCACGAGGCCGGGGTCGAGCGCACCCGGGCCGTCACCATCATCGAGGCGTGCCGGCGGATCGACCGCCTCCAGGAGGCCGCGACGATGGGGCCGGCCGAGTCCCGTGCCCGCCTCACCGCCGTCGGTGGCATCGGCGACTGGACCGCAGCCATCATCGCACGGGTCGCCTTCGGGGATGCGGACGCCGTCGAGACCGGCGACTACCACCTGCCCAACACCATCGGCTGGAATCTCGCTGGCGAGGAGCGCGCCGACGACCACCGGATGCTGGAACTGCTGGCCCCGTTCGCCCCCCACCGCGGCCGCACCCTGCGCCTCATCGAGGTAGCCGGCCAACCCGCCCCCCGCCACGCCCCCAGAATGCCCCCCTCCCAAGTGATGTGAGTAAGTCCAAGCGATGTGAGTACGTCCGTCATATGGCACCAATTCACATCGTTTGGACGAATTCACATCGGCTGGGGGCCATGGGTCAGCCGCTGGAGTGGCCGGGGAAGACCTTGGCGGTTGGATCGATGAAGTGGGCGGCGTTGTTGACGGCGGTAGCTGCCTCGCCGAAGCCGACCGAGATGAGCCGGACCTTGCCGGGGTAGTCGGTGATGTCGCCAGCGGCGAACACTCCTTCGAGGTTGGTCTGCATGGTCGTGTCGACGATCACGTTGCGGCCGTCGATCGCAACGTCCCAACGGCGCAACGGGCCGAGGTCGGACTTGAACCCAAGGGCCGCAACGACCGCCTTGACCTTGAGGGTCTCGCCCGGCGGGACCGGCCCCGATGATGGTCAGATCCGTCTGGTGGCTCCTCGAGGAGAAAAACGTTCAGGGCGATTCCAGACCAGGCCAGCCGCATCGCCTCCCGGTGACAAAGGGAGGTTGCTCCGGAAATCTGGAGCCTAGGGTTCGCCGGGCAGAGGCGGCGTCGTAGATGGCGGCACGCGGTGCATCGTCGACTGCTCATAGGCGTAGGCGTACTTCAGCATGATCGGGTCGCTATAGGGCCGGCCGAGGAAGGTGATACCGACGGGCGCCCCTTCCGCCTCCGTGAAGCCGGCCGGGACGGTGACCGACGGCACGTAGATCAGGAAGGTGTTGATGTGCGGTGCGCCCTTCGAGCTGGTATAGGGCGGATTGATCCCGTCCCTGATCAGCGTCGGCGTGTGCTCGACCGTCTTGTGGACGATGGCGTCGAGCTTGTTGTCCGCCATGACCTTGAGCAGGTTCGTCATCAGCTCTTCACGCGCCTGCAGGTAGTCCGGGAAAGTGCCGGCCATCGCCCCCGGGCCGGCGGCGTTGGCGCGCCGGGCGCGGACCCGCTCGTCGTATTCCGGCCGCGCCATCATGTCGGCCGGCGTGTCGTAGGGGTGGTTCTTGCTGCGGTCCATCCAGCGCTTGAATGCCTTGTCGCTGGCATCTCCGTCACGCGCCCGCCTGGCGATAAGGGCTTTCAGATCGGGGATCTCTATCGGGTCGACGAGGACTGCGCCGGCGGCGGCAAGCTCCTTTACCGCTTTATCGAAGACCGCGGTCACTTTCGCGAAGTCCTCGGAGTCGGGCTCAGAGCCCTGGCCCATCGAGGTGCGCAGGATGCCGATGCGGGCGCCCTCAAGACCGGACGTATCGAGATAGGGCAGGAAGCTCTGCGGCGCCCTGCCATAGCCGTGAGCCGTGATCGGGTCTTCCGAGTCGTAGCCGACCATGACGTCAAGCACGGCGGCCACGTCCGCCACCGTCCGGCAGATCGGTCCCAGGGAACCGATGCGGCTGGGCCAGCCGGCGTAGACACCGGCGCGGCTCACCAGACCTGCCGTTGGCCGCATGCCCACAACCGAGGTCCAGGCCGATGGGCGCCTTATCGAGGCAAAGCCCTCCTGGCCGATGGCGATCGCAGCGAGGTTCGCGGAAACTCCGGCCGCAGAACCGCCGGAGGACCCCCCCACGGTGCGCTCGAGGTCGTAGGGATTACGGGTGGAGCCAAAGAGGGTGCCATGGGTGTCACCAGCACCCAGCTCACCAAGGGTGACTTTGGCCAGGACAATGGCGCCGGCTTCCTTCAGCTTTGCCGTCACGGTGCAGTCGCCATCGGGCAGGTAGTCCTTGAACAGCACCGAGCCGAGTGTCGTCGGCAGACCGGCAGCGTCCATCTGGTCCTTGAGGATTACCGGGATGCCGTGCAGCGGGCCGACCGGGCCTGAGTCCAGGAACGTGGCGTCCAGCCTGTCGGCCTCGGCCAGCGCGCCGTCGTTCAGGTTGATGACCGAGTTGATCATCGGCCCGCCGCGGTCATAGGCCTCGATTCGGTCCAGGTAGAGTTGGACCAGCTCGCGCGACGTAAGCTCGCCGGCCGCATATGCCTGGTGAATGTCAGCTATCGTCGTCTCGAGCAGGTGGAAGACTTTGGTCGCCTGGGCCATCGTTGTCTCCTTCGTGTTGGAGGACGACCTCGTCTCCCGCAATCACGCCGTCATCAGACTCAGCGGTGACGATGTCTCGATCACCGACCTCGGCAGTTCGAACGGCACCCAACTCAACGGGTCGAACATACCGACTCACACGCCCCAGCTCCTCAGGGACGGCGACGCCATCACCATCGACGGTCAATCCATGTATCCGCTCACGACGGTGCGGCCGACCTCCTCAGCGGACATCTGGAACACCGTGCCGCCCGTGAGCGCGGCCAACCGCTCCGCGAATGCCACCAGCCCCGGGGCATCCTCGAGGAGGAAGATGTTCAGGGCGATGCCGGAACGCGCCAGTCGCATGGCCTCGCGCAACGTCGCCTCGAGCGTCTCGGGAACCGGCGGCCAGTTGAAGACCGCCTCGGAGCCGACCAGGTGGGCGGTGGGTTCGCCGTCGGTGACCATGATGACCTGCTTGACCGGACGGGGATCGTTGGCGAGAAGCCGACGGGCCAGCAGGAAGGCGTGCTGCATGTTGGTGCCGTAGACCCGTTCGAACCCGGCGGCTGCCAGGTCGGCCGGCTGAAGCTGCCTGGCATAGTCCGAGAACCCGACGAGGTACAGCGAGTCCTGACGGTGCTTGCCTTCGATCAGGGCGTGCAGCGCCAGGGCCATCCGCTTGGCCGGCACGTAGTGCCCCTGCATCGGCATCGAGAAGGACAGGTCGAGCAGCAACGCGGTGGCCGTGCGTGGCCGGACCTCCTGTTCGACCACTTCGAGGTCGTCGGGCAGCAACCGCATCGGCCCGGTCCCCCCGCCGGCGGCCCTCCGCATGACGGCGTTGCTGACGGTCCGTGTCACCGCCAGCGGTTCGACGTCGCCGAACCGCCACGGCCGCGACTGCCCGGTCGGTTCCGGGTCCGCGCCGGCGGTCCGGGTCGACGGCTGTCGACGTACGCGCTCGAGCAGTGCCGTCAACGCGCGCTCGCCGAGCAATCGGGCCCCGCGCGGGGTCAGCACGAGTTCGCCGCCGGCACGCTGCAGCACCCCTGCCCGCTCCAGTTCCTGCTCGATCTGGCGGAGTCCGCGGAGGTCGCGCACCGCGTCGACGCCGAGGTTCCGGCGCAGTGCATCGTCGTCGATGTCCTCCAGCGTTGCGCCGGCGTACTCGCCGCCCAGTGCCTCCTCGAGCGCTTCCAACTCCCCCACCCGCTCCATCGCGTCGACCAGCGACGACAGCGGCCCCTCGCCGCCCTCGGTTGGTTCGCCGGACAGGTCGAGGTCAGGCAGGACGCCGGCGAGATTGCCCTGCAGCTGGGACAGCTGGAACTGCAGGTCCAGGTCGTCGAGCACCTGGCGCGACAGGTCGGCGAGCTGGGCGCGCTGCGAAGGGGTCATCGCCTGTAGGAGGCGCTGCATCGCCATTGCACGCCTGGCGAGGACCTCCAACAGTTCGTCGAGCGTCGCGGGACGTTCGGGGAAGAGTCGACTGTGCTTGGCCATGAAGCCGTCGAAGTCCACGTCGTCGCCGCGAGCACGGGCGGCCAGCATCTCGTTGAGGTCAGCGAGCATCCGGGTCAGGCTGGCGACATCCTCCTCGGTGATGGCGTCCACCGCGCCGGCCAGATCCCTGAGGTAGGCCTCCAGCGCACGAAGACGGCCGGCCGCGTCTGCAGGCAACAGTTCCAGTTCCGCCATCGCGAACGAACTGGCGGCGTCACTACGACCGGCCAGTTCGGCGCGCTCGAGTTCGACGACCCGGTCCAGTTCCTCGGAAACCCAACGCATCGGCTCGTCCAGGTCAAGGTCGTCGAGCAGGTCCTGCCGCAGCCGTTGCACCCGACGACGCAGGTCCTCGAGCCCTGGTCGCCCCGCCACCCCCTGCTGTATCAGCCGCCTGAGCGCCGATCGCCCTCCGGTGCCGTGCAACAGGTCGGACGACAACTGTTCGAGGACGTCGCCGACATCAACCCGCTCGCCGAGCGGGTCCTGCGTTCCGTCCCACCGTCCATAACGGGCGTCCATGCGCCCGAGCATACGAGTGGCGGGTCAGCGCCGCCGCAGGACTCCAGCACCGGCCAGCGTCAGGATCCCGAGCAGAGCGAGGCCGCCCCCCGTGGTCGGCAGGGTGCCCTGATCCGGCGGCGGCGGTAGCGGTGCCGGCGCTGTCGTCCCGCCGACCGTTGCCTCGGACGCGTCGATCGTCAGCCCGATGCCGCCGTTCACACCGGTGAACAGGTTCAGTTCGGCGCCGACCGCCCTGGTCCCGGTCGTCTCGATGCTGTCCACGTCCCTGGTCAGCGGGGCGACGTCGGCGACCGCGATGGTCGACTCGAGCGGCGTGTCCTCGAGGATGGTCTGACTTTCGCCGCCTGGGACGGTGATCGTCGTCGACTCCTCGCCGAGAAGCGTCGCGAAGGCGTCGGACAGGGTGATCTCGACCACGACGGCCTCGCCGGACGTCGTGACCTCGCCGGTCGCCCGGTCGAGCGTCGCGATGGCCTGGCTCGGCAGGACCGCGATGGTCAGCAACGGGTCCTGAGCGGTCAGGAGGTCGGGCAGCATCAACGCGTCTAGCACCGGCTGCAGGACGGCTTCCACGGCGGGGATGAGGTCGTCGAAAGTCTCACCGATGGTGCCGGCCAACTGCTCGACCAGGTCGCCGATGAGGTCGGCAACGATGATCTCGATGGCGTCGAGCAACGCGCCGAGCGACGGCAGTTCGACCCCTGCAGCCAGCGTGCCGGCCTCAGCGATGAGTTCTTCCGTGGTCAGCGCGACGGTGCTCTCGCTCCCACCGACGCTGATTTCGATGAGGTCGAGACCCTCGAGTGCGGCTATCAGTGCCTCCTCGATGGTCTCGAGCACGACGACGACCGATGGCAGGTCGAGCAGCAGGCTCAGCAGTGCCGAGCAGGCCTCAGGCAGTGCACCGACGGCCTCGAGCAGGACGGCATCCTGGAGGATGGCGATGATCCCGCTCGGGTCCTGTTCGGCGAGGTCCTGGATCCCGTCGAACAACGGGCTCAGCTCACCGAGCAAGGTTTCCAGGCCGGCTTCGCACTGCTCGGCAAGCGGCGTGATGACCGGTTCGAGAAGCGGTCCCGAGGTGGCCTCGGCGGTCTCGAGCGCCCCGTCGAGGGCGGCCGCGACGTCATCGCCGATCGAATCCATCAGGAAACTGACGAGGTCACTGAGCAGTGTCCCGTCGAGATCAAGACCGGCGATCTCGGCCTCGCCCATGGCCTGGGACCCTGCGAAGACCTGTGCGGACGAGCAGACGACACCGAGCGTCAGGCCGCCGACTGGCAACCCGAGGTCCGACGGGTCGTCGGGCAGGAGGCAGTTGCGCTGCTCCGCACCCTCGGGGTCAGAGGCGGTCCCTGACGTCTCGTCGACGCGGGACACCGTCATGTCGAGCAGGCTCAGTCCGACGCCGCCGGCGCTGCCGACCGGTCCGGTCGTCACCGTTGCGTCCGAGACACCGCCCTCGATGGTGGCGAGGTCGAGCAGGGCGAGACGCAGCCCGACGCCGTTGGCCTGGCCGGCGTAGCTCGTCACCTCAGCGTTGGCCGGTATGACGGTCGCGGCGACGAGCACCGTGGTGATCACGGTTGCGGCGAACGTGCGGAATAGACCCTGCCTCAATCATTACTCCCGGTCATGCGTCACTTTGACGGTATCGACCAGATGGTCCCACCGCCCCCGTTTTCACCCCGGCCGTTCGGCCGTCAGGCCCGATAGACGCCGGCGGTCGGTTCGGCCAACGGGTCCTTGTTCACGAGCCGGGCAAGGTGCAGTCCCTCGAGCACGAACTCGACGGCGCTGGCCGCGGCCGACAGGTCCTCGCCATCGAGGTCGAGCGCCTGCATCCACCCGCCGAGCCCGTCGATCCGTTCACCGAACTGGCCCAGGAGGTCCTCGCCGGGCATCGTGTCGCCGACGCTGACCTGCAGGCCGTCGTCGAACCGTTCCACGAGGCCGGTGAGGTCCTGCATGCCGAGCCGCTCACGCCAGACTCCCAGGATCGCGCGCTGCAGGCACCGGCCGACGATCTCCTCCTCGCGGCCCTCCTCGAGCAGGTCGAACTCGACCCGCCCGAGCGCGGTGGGGACCACCGGCCAGATGTCGACGATCCGCGGGACTGCCTGGGACTCCCCCGCCATGGCCGCGCGCCTGACCGCGCTGGCCACCACGGTCTCGTGCGCGCCGATCGTGTAGCGCACCGATACCCCGGACCGCTGATTGACCTCGGCGGTGGCGCGCAGCTGTGCGGCCAACTCCGCGAGCACCTCGTCGACCCACCGCGGGGTCCGCACGGCAATCGAGGTCGGGGGCGGCGTGGCCTCGGCGTCGACGATCTTGATCTCGTCCGCGCGCTCCGCCGGGTAGTGGGTCCTGACCTGCGCCCCGAACCGGTCCTTCAGGGGCGAGATGATCCGGCCACGGTTGGTGTAATCGTCGGGGTTGGCCGTCGCGACCAGCATGATGTCGAGCGGGAGGCGCAGCAGATACCCACGGATCTGGACGTCCCGCTCCTCGAGCACGTTGAGCAGCGCCACCTGGATCCGTTCCGGCAGGTCCGGGAGCTCGTTCACGGCCACGATCCCACGATTGGTGCGTGGCACCAGCCCATAGTGGATGGTGCGCTCGTCGGCGAGATAGCGCCCTTCCGCCACCCTGATCGGGTCGACGTCACCGATCAGGTCGGCCACCGAGATGTCCGGCGTCGCCAGCTTCTCGGCGAAGCGGTGGTCGCGACCGAGCCACGCCACCGGCAGACCTTCTCCGTGCTCGGCGGCCAGTTCGCGACAGACCACACAGACGGGACGCAGCGGGTGACAGCGGATCTCGCAGTCCGGGACCACCGGGACCTCGGGATCCAGCAGGTCGACGAGTCCGCGGACCAGACGCGTCTTGGCCTGTCCCCGCTCGCCCAGCAGGATCAGGTCGTGACCGGCGAGCAGGGCACGCTCGAGCGCAGGCACGACGGTTCGGTCGTAGCCGACGATGCCGCTGACGATCGACCGACCCTCGCGGAGTCGGGCCACGAGGTTGTCGCGTACCTCGTCCTTGACCGAGCGGTCGGGGAATCCGGACGCGCGCAGGTCCGCGACGGTGGCCGGCCGCTCGATGCTCATGGTGCTCCATCCACCCGGTGTCGACCCCGACGTCGACCCCATGGAGGCTAACCGTCCGTCAGCCGCTCGCTGCGCAGACCAACTCGTAGGGGGTGACGATGGGCGGTGCGGATGCCTCGGCCGGCTCTCCGGTCGCCTCGCGCCGGCAGCCGTCTGCGTACTCGACCAGTCGCAGGGCCAGTTCGTCCATCAGGACGATGACGGTCCAGCGGTCGCCACCGGCAAGGTCGTTGGCGAGCACGGACAGGTGCAGACGCTCACCGTCGTCGGTCACGAACCCGGCGACGGCCTTCACGTCGTCGAGCGTTCCCGTCTTGCCGTAGAACCGGCCGTGGCCGTGGGTCCCGGCGAGCCGACGCCGGAGCGTCCCCGACTCGCCGCTGACGGCCATGAGACCAGCCCACTCGTCGGCGTGCGGGGTACGTGCCATCGCCGCATCGAGGTCGGCCAGGGCAGCGGCGGTCACGCGGTCGTCACGCGACAGGCCGGATCCGTCGACGATGGTCACGCCGGCGACGTCGACCCCCATCTCGAACAACGTCGCGCGTACGACCTGCCCGGCACCTTCCCAGGTGCCGTCCCCACCGAGTTCGTGCCCGAGGTGACGCAGGAGCGTGTCGGCAAGATGGTTGTCGGAACGTTGCACCATGAACCGCAGCAGGTCGCGCAGGGGCGGTGACTGCACGTCCGCGACCGGGTAGGACGCCTCGACCGGTGTCTCGGTGCCCATCCCGACGCCCGTCACGTGGATGCCGCGCTGGCGCAGCAGACGCACGAACTCGCCGGCCGCCCTCGCGGCGGGGTCCTCGGCCAGGTGGAGGACCACCTCGACCTCGCCCGAGTCAGGGATCGTCACGTCGACGGTAAGCCCGGAATCGACGGTCAGTGGCGTGATGTAGCGCGCGTCGTGGTCGCTGAGGTAGACGTCCCGCCACCCCGGCGCGAGCGGCTGCCCACCCCACCCGGTGCCGTCACCGATGACATTGCCGGCGATCCACTTCACGCCCGACGCGGCCACCGCGTCCGCCAGGTCCTCGAGCCGTGTCCTCGGACGGGACGGGTACACGTGGACGCCGTAGACGTCGGTCGCGAGTACCGGGTCGCCGCTGCCCTGCAGGACCAGGTCGCCGTTCAGGTAGCCGAAGGAATCAACCGGCAGCGTCGACACGACGCTCGTGGTGATGCGGTGCTCCGGGCCGTACGTCTGCATGGCCACCGCCGCGACGAGCAACTTCATGGTCGATGCCGGCAGGAGTGCCATGTCGCTGTTGACGTCCACGACCCTGCGGCCCTGGTCGTCACGAACGGCGACGGCCACCGAGGGCGACGCGGTCGCGAAATCCGGGGACGTGACGATCGACGTGAGCGTCTGCTGCAGCACCTCGAGTTCCGGTGTCAGCGCGGGGACGGGAGGCGGCGGCGGGGATGCGGGGACCGGCGACACGAACGCCAGCTCGGACGGCGCGGAGGCCGACGGTTCGGGCTCGGGCAGGGCCGACGGGCCTGCCGCGAACCCGCCCCCGAGCCCGAACCCGGCGGCAACGACCACGGCAACGACGGCAACGGCCCCGAGGCGGGACAGACGCCGGGAACGGCCGGAGGTCATGAGGGACATGTGCTGACGGGTGGAGGGAACGGACGGTTCGTCAGGTCAGTTGGGCGCTTCCACCGAATCGAGGAGACCACGCAGCTGGAACCCGCGGGACGGGTGCCGCAGCTTCGTCAGGGTCTTCTTCTCGATCTGGCGAATCCGTTCGCGCGTCAGGCCGAACTGGGCACCGATGTCCTCGAGGGTGTGCTCTTCGCCGTCCATGAGGCCGTACCGCAGCATCAGCACCGTCCGTTCGCGGTCGGTCAGCGCCGCAAGTGCCCGTTCGACCTCGCGCTTGGCGAGCACGGCGGTTGCGGAGTGCTCGGGGTCGATGGCTTCCTCGTCGGCGACGAGTTCGCCCATCGTGGCATCGCCGTCCTCACCGATCGGCTTGTCCAGCGACGCGACGTCCTGGGCAGCAAGCTTGACCTCGCGGAGGCGTTCGACCGGAAGGCCGAGCTCGTCCGCGATCTCCTTCTCGCTGGGTTCGCGACCGAGCTGCTGCAACAGGGCGAACTCGGCGTAGCGCACCTTGCCCATGAGCTCGTGTACATGAACCGGCAGCCGTACCGTGCGGCCGGTGTTGGCCAGGCCACGTTGCAGCGCCTGGCGGATCCACCAGGTCGCGTAGGTCGAGAACTTGTAACCCTTGGTGTGGTCGAACTTCTCGACGCCACGGATGAGACCGAGGTTGCCCTCCTGGATCAGCGACAGCAGGTCGACGCCGCGTCCCCGGAACTTGCGGGCGACCGACACGACCAGGCGGAGGTTGGCCCGGATCATGTGGTCCTTCGCGCGCTCACCGCCCCGCTTGATCATGTTGAACTGGGCCTTGCGGCGCGGCATGAGTTTCTGGCCGGAGCCGAGGAACGCCGCCGCGGCCAGCCCGGCCTGGTAGCGCTTGGCAAGGTCGACTTCCTGCTCGGGCGTGAGCAGATCGGTCCGCCCGATCTCGTTCAGGTACTGGCGAACCGAGTCGGACGATGCCGACAGCGGCTGGGCCTCGGGCCGGTCCGCGTCCTCGACGAGGTCGTCGAGGACCTGCATGCCCCGGTCGCGGGCCTGCTGGGCCATGTCGTCGACCCAGCTGTCCGGCAGGGTCAGCGGGTCGTAGAGCTCCTGGAGCTCCGACAACAGCACGTAGCCACGACTGGCGCCACGCTCGAACAACTCGGAGATTGGGGTGACGTCGGACACGCTCGCCTCGGCGGCTCATCCGGGTGCTGGAGGTTTGTTCGGCGCCCGGGACTCATCGGTTTGGACTGTCGCGGCAGGGGTCCGTTGGGGCCCGGAGCCCACCCGCCGGCGCGATGGTACGCACGATCCGCTCAGATGTCAGGGCGGCGCCACATGATGTCACGCCACGGTGGTCACGATGGGGGTCCCTCGCCGCGATCTCGGTCCTCGAGCCAACGCGCCCACAGGTGCCGGGCGCGCTCGTCGTCGTCGAGGTCCTCGGGCAGTGCAGGAGGCTCGCCCGGCGCGCGCACGGGGTCCGCCCCGGGATCCGGGGGAGGTGCCCCGCGAGGCGCGTGGCCATGGGGCGCGTGCCCATGATCGTCGTCGCCGTACCTCGCCCGGCTCGCGGCGACCGCCGCGGGCGACCGGCGCACCGCGAGGGTCGCGGCGAGCAGCGTCGTGGCCGGGACCGCCGAGATCAGCCCGAGCGAACCGACCAGGGTCTTCACGATCTCCTGCGCCATGATCTCGGAGTTGACGATCTCGCCGACAGCCAGCCCACCGGTCGAGAACAGCACCAATAGCGCAAGCGACGCGCCTGCGTAGGCCAGGAACAACGTGTTGACGGTCGACGCGATGTGGTCACGCCCGACCTTCATGGCCCGCGCGAACAACCCTCGGACCCCTAGGCGGGGGTCCGTGTCGTGCAGGGTGAACACGGTGGATGCCTGACTGACGGTCACGTCATCGAGGACCCCGAGCGCACCGATGATCAGGCCAGCCAGCACGAGACCCCGCAGGTCGAGTCCTTCGACCGCGAACCGGGCGAGACTCGCCTCCTCGGAGGAGAACCCCGTCAGAGCCGCCCGGTCGATGAAGTACAGGCCGAAGCCAATCGTCACGGCAAGCGCCAAGGACGTGCCGACGACCGCCGCCGTCGTCATCTGGTCGATCCCGTGGGTGAGGTACAGCGTGAGGATCATGACGCCCGTGGCGCCGACGAGCGCCACGAGGCCCGGCGGCCGGCCGGCCAGGATCGCCGGGACCACGAACCGCGTGATGACGAGCAGGGACAACCCGAGGCCGACGAGCGATCGCAGACCGTGCCACCGCCCCACGGCCAGGACGACGGCGATGAACAGGATGCCGAGCGCCCACAGGGCGCCCGTCCGTTCGAAGTCGGCGATGAAGTACTGGGTCGGTTGGCCCTCGACCTGTGACACGACGAGTTTCACGTCGTCGCCCGGTTCGATCAGTGGCAGGCCGTCCGTCAGGGTGTCGATCGAGACCGTGCTGCCCCGGTCTGGCCCCGACGTGAGGGTGACCATGAAGACGGCTGCCTCGCCCGACACCCCGTAGGCCGGGTCGGCGTCGGTCGTGTACGGCTCGACCGCATCGACGCGACCGTCCACGTAGGGCTCCGGGGAGGGGCCGAAGTCGGGGAGGTCGCCAGGGCGCGGCCACAGCAGGGCCATACCGGCCGCGGTGACCGCGACCAGAACGGCCACGGTGACCAGCATGCGACGATCTGAGCGGGTGGAGAGATCCACGTCCGGGTCGCCTGTCGACGGGTGCGGACAGCCTACGGACCGGCGCCCGACGATCGGTCAGCGGTAGTCGTCCGCCACACGGCGGATGGTCGCCTGCACCTGGCGCGCCCGGATGCGCTGCCGTTCGAACGTCGCCGAGGAGGCGACCAGGATGGCACCGAGGGTCGCGAAGACGGTCCATCGCGGGACGTGGCCGGCGACGACGGTGAGTTGGGTCACCGTGACGACTAGCCCCGCAGCCGCCCCGTACCAGACCGGGACCTCGATCCGACGCACCACGCCGACAAGCAGGAGCACGGCCGCCATCCCGGCCGCCGCGACGGCTCGACCGGTGTCCTGCACGTCACCGAGCAGCATGACGAGCGTCGGCGCGACGGCCAGCAGCATCCCCGGGTGCATGGCACGGCGGGACCGGACCGTCGGATCGCGATACATCCACGTTCCCCCGGCCAGCAGGGCCAGGGCGGCGGGGACGGCGGTGTAGGCCTCCGGTATGTCGACCTCGGCGGCGCTCAGCAGCAGCCAGGACGTGGCGGAGGCGGCAGCGGCCGCCAGCAGCACGTGCACGGCCACGGTCACCCGCTCGTGACGCCAGGCCGTGGCGAGAACGACACCACCCACGGTCAGCGCCCCGGTCACGGTGGCGGCCGTCGTCGGATCGACGACCATGATCGTGGCGACGGTTGCCGTCGCACCGACGACCACGACGGCCATGGCCGACGCAGTCCCGTGCAGGAGGAGCAAGCCGCCCGCCAGCGCAACGGCGACCGCGGCGACCACGGCGGCCAGTCCGGCGAGTTCACCGGGGTCGGTGGCATCCGCCCACACGACCGTCGCTGCTGCCGTGAGTGCCGCGGCGATGACCGTGACAGGCGCCTGTTCGACCTGGCGCCCGATGGCCGACCATCGGGCGACGACCGCCAGGAGCAGGACCGTGGCGCCAGCCGCGACGGTGAGGGATGGCCACGGGAGCAACCACCCGACGGCCGCCGCGGACCCGGCGACGACCAACACCCGGCCGAATGCGTGGTCGTGCCGCAGACAGCCCGCCACGAGCGTGGCTGCTGCGACCGCGGTGAGCGCGACGGTGCTACCTCCCGACCACCAGGCGGCCGCGGTGGCCGCGAGGGGCAGGGCGATCAACGACACCGTCGGCACGGCGGGTGGCCGCAGGCCACTGACAATTACGAGCAACGCGACGGCGACGATCACCGGCACGGCCGCCAACCAGACGGCCTCGCCCGGCGCTGTGGCCGCCGACGACGTCCAGACCAGCCCGACCGTGCGGACGAAGCCGACAACGCCGGCAATGACGAGAGCGATGCTCGTGATCGTCGCAGGCACCGCGACCGGCAACGAGCCGATCAGGACGGCTGTCCGGCGTCGTGCACCGGCGACCGTCGCGGCGATCGCAAGGGCAAGAGCCATGCCGGCCAGCCCGGCCACGCGCACACCGTCATCGACGGTGAACGTGCCGAGCACACCGATGCCCAGCACGGCCACCGTGGCCGTCGCCATCGCGGAGCCCGCGACCTCACCCGCGAAACGGAACCACAGGCCGGCCCCGACAAGTCCCGCGACCACCGGCACGAGGACGGCCGCGCCATCGGTCGTGGCGATCGCCACCGCGGCGAAGACGACCGCGAGCAGCCAGGCCAAACCTGCCGCCCAGCGCTGCCACCGCACGCCCCAGGCGGCCAGGGCGACGGCACAGATCGTCGCGGCGGTCGCCGCCAGGGCGGCACCCCCGCTGTCGACCAGTGGACCGGTCATGTCGAACGTGTGGACGGCCCAGACGACCGTGGCGACCAGCGCGTCGGCCAGCAGACCGACGGCACCGGCGGTGACCAGCAGGTCGCGCGCGTGCAGCCAACGCGCCGTCGCGACCGCGGTCGCTGCGGCCGCGACCAGGATTCCGCCGCGGGCCATCGTCGGCAGGTCCTGCCACGTGACTGCCGCGAAGACGATCGCGGCGGTGGCCAGCAGCGCCGCGCCGACCAGTCCGAGGATGGTCTGCGCCCGCACGTCGGTCAGCCTGCGGCGCGACCGAGGTTGCGCGGGGGCCGGCGGCGTGACGACGTGAGCCGCCTCCGCGAGAGCAGTCAGTAGTTGCCGCTGACGGTCGCGCAGTACGGCCTCGTCACGGGCCAACTGCCAGTACTCGCCGGCCACGGGTCCGGCCAGGTCGGCCCGGCACCGGCCGCATGGGGCCTGTGGCGGCCACGCGAACATGGTGCCACAGACCGGGCAGGGAACGAAGACCTGGGGGGCAGCCACGGTGGACATCGTCCACCTCCTGGACACAGGCGCAAAGGAACCTCTACCTGGAGGGTGACCGCACAGTGCCCGGCCGTCCAGGGCCAACAGCCCACCTGGACGTGGGGATCAGGCGGGGATCAGGCGGCCGCGTTGGTCCCGCGTTCGAGCACGCTGAGCAACCCGGCCAGGTTGTGGGCCCGCGAAGGATGGCGCAACTTGGCCAGCGCACGGTTCTGCATCTGGCGGATGCGTTCGCGGGTCAGGTCGAAGTGCTGCCCGACCTCCTCGAGCGTGCGCGGTTCCTGCCCGTCGAGACCGAAACGCAGGATCAGGATTATCCGCTCGCGGTCGTCGAGTTCCTGCAGGGCCGCGTCGATCTGCGAGATCGCGTCCTCGTGCTGAGCGGACTCAGCCGGGTCGGACGTCGCCCCGTCGGCGATCAGGTCGCCCATGGTGGCGTCGCCGTCCTCGCCGATCGGCTTGTCGAGCGACACGAGGTCCTGCATCGCGTCGCGGACCTCGCGGACACGCTGGACGGTCAGGCCGACCTCCTCGGCAACCTCTTCCTCGGTGGGATCGCCGCCCTTCCGCTGGCGGATGCGGGTCTCGGCGGAGCGCAGCTTCCCGTACAACTCCCACACGTGGGCAGGGACACGGATCGTGCGGGCCTTGGAGGCCACACCGCGCTGCAGCGCCTGTCGAATCCACCACACGGCGTACGTCGAGAACTTGTAGCCCTTGGTGTGGTCGAACTTCTCGACGGCACGCAGCAGACCGAGGTTGCCCTCCTGGATCAGCTCGATGAAGTCGAGGTCGCGCCCCGAGAACTTGCGCGCCTGCGGCACGACCAGACGGAGGTTGGCCTGGACCATGCGCTCCTTGGCCTGCCGTCCCATCACCGAGATGCGGCGCAGCTTGGCCTTCTGGGTCGGCGTGAGGCTCGTGCCGTCGGACAACATCCGGTCGGCGTGCAACCCGGCCTGATACCGCTTGGCGAGGTCGGCCTCGTCCTCTTTGGTCAGCAGCTGGTGCTTACCGGCGTCGTTCAAGTACTGGCGGACGAGGTCGGTGGTCAGGGAGCCATCGTGCTCGGCGATCTCGGGGGCGTCGTCGGCGACGTCGTCGATGAGCTCGAGCGTGGCTTCGCGGACCCGGGCGATGGCGTCGTCGAGCCATCCCTGGTGGTGCACCTCGGGCTGCTCGAGCTCGGTGAGCTCGCTGAGCAGCACGAAACCGCGCTCTGACGAGCGCTCGATGAGCTCCTCGACCGCAACTTCGGCGATATGGAGGTCGACGGTGCTCAAACTTTCCTCCTCGGGCGGTGGCCCAAACTGGTCGTGGCGTAGATACGTTTGTTGTCTGGTGTCGGCATTCGGTGCGGATTCTGGAACCATCCGGCCCCGCTCGAGGCGACCCATACCCAGCGTGGACGCGGGTCAGCCGTGTCGAGAGGGAGATCGGGGTGCACCGGGCGGTGAAGCCCCGCGCGATAAGGACCGCCTGCCGCGGTGTACGTAGTGTGCAACGCGCGGGGACGGTCGATGTTCCGGAATCCCGGCTCTGACGCCATTGAACCGTGCGCCCAGCGCGCGGACAGTGGCCGAAGTGCCGGGTCGTGGCTAGTTGGCAGCGACGACCTCGACCTTCAGCCCGTCCGGGTCCTCGAAGAAGACGGCGTAGTGGTCCGGTCCCCCGGCATGCGGATGGCGGTCCTCGTACAGCACCCGAACGCCCCGTTCCTGCAGGTCCTTGGTGAGGTGGTCGACCGCGTCGTGGTCGGCGACCCAGAACGCCAGGTGGTTCAGGCCGACGGACCGGCGGTCGAGGTCGCCAGCCCCGGACGGCGCGAGCACGAACGCCAGGTAGGTGTCCCCGGAGCGCCACGAGATCCCCTCGTCCCACTCCTGGTAGGGCTCGTACGCGAACTGCCCAAGCAGCCATCCCCAGAACTCCACGGACCGTTCGAGGTCACGGACGTACAACTCGAGGTGGTGGATGGCACCAGGGGACGATGAGGTCACAGCCGCGTTCCTCGTGGACGGGTTCGGGCGGACGAACGCTAGCGCGCGTGCGTCGACCTCACCGATCGGTCACCCTTGGACGACCGCGTCGCGTGCGATCTCCGCAGCCGGGTACGCGATGCGGGGGTGGTAGATGCCCACGAGTGCCTCGACGATCGAGTCACGGATGGCCGACAACTCGGCGAAGGTGAGGTCGCTGTCGGTGAACTGGCCGTCCTCGACACGCTCCTCGATCAGATTGTCGACCGTGGACTCGATCTCCTCGCGGGGCAGATTGCCGCGATGCATGGCCATCGAACGTGTCGTCGCCTCGCAGCAGTCGGCGACCAGCAGGATCGCTGCCTCCTTCGACTTCGGCTTGCTGCCCTTGTAGCGGAAGTGGTCCTCGTCGACGTGGTCGCCGCCTCCGGCTGCCTCGACGGCCTTGCGATAGAAGTAGGTGACGATCATCGTGCCGTGGTGGGAGCCGATGGCCGCGACGACCTCGGGCGGCAGGCGGTACTCCCGTGCCATCTTGACGCCGTCGATCACGTGCTCCTGGATGATGACAGCGGACACCTCGGGCGTCAGTTCGTCGTGCGGGTTGGCGATGCCCTGCTGGTTCTCGATGAAGTAGTACGGACGCCGGACCTTGCCGATGTCGTGGTACAGGGCCGCGACCTGACCGAGCAGGGCGTCCGCGTCGATCTGTCGGCAGGCCCGTTCGACGAGCGAGGCCACCATGACCGAGTGGTTGTAGGACCCAATGGCCTTCTGTTCGAGTTCTCGGAGCAGGGGGTGGTTGCGGTCCGCCAGATCGAGCAGGGCGGTGACCGTCGGCAGTCGGAAGATGTTCTCGAGGAATGGCAGGAGCCCCTGGACCAGCATGGCCGTGACGAGCCCGTTGATCGCTGCCGCACCGACGACCTGAGGAAGCTGGTCACGCGGCCCGAATACGGCAACGGTGACCAGTGCGATGGCCGGCGACGCGAGCGCGATCCGCAGGGTCGCCTGCCGCAGTTCATGCCGCGAGGAGAGGCGCGTGGTAAGCGGCACGACCACGAGCACCGTCGCCGCGACGAACACGGCCACACCGGCGGACACCGGGGCCGTCAGCAGGATCAGGACAACGGCCGGCAGCATGGTCGAGATGCCGACGACCGGGTGAACCAGGATGGCCGTGAGCATCGCGAGCGCGCCAGCCGGGACCACGTACCACCAGGACACCGAGTCGGCGGCCGTCAGCAGGTCGACGCCGGCGACCACCGCCGCGAACCCGGTGACCAGCGAGGCGAGCAGAAGGATCTTGCGGCCCGACCCCCAGACGCGCGGCTGCATCCTCCACAGGTAGGCGGCCGCGATGATGCCGGTCAGCGTCATGGCTGCCAGCGCGCGCAGAAGCGTCACGAGCAGGCCGGCACCCTCGAGCCCGAGTTGTTCGAGGGCCTCGTAGGCGAGCGGGTCGACGCGCACGCCCTCCTGCACGATGGCCTCACCGGTTTGCCACGTGCTCGTGATGGGCTCGACGGCGTCCGCCGCCCTGGTTCGTGCCGCGGCCGTGGCGTCCGGGTCGACCTGCAGCGTGGGCTGGGCCACCGCCCGGATGAGCGGTTCCACGAGCGTCGTCTCGAGGTCGCCGGGGAACGACCGCACCGCGAGCTCCACGCCGAGCTGCTCGCTGACCATCCGGTTCATGTCCTCCTCGGACATGCGCAGGCGGGCGATCTGCTGTGCGACGCCGACGAGATCGGACTCGACCTGGGACAGCTGGGAACTGCTCAGCTGCGCGAGCCTCCGCAGCCCCTCCTCGTCGAGGACGTCGATGGTCTCGAGCATGGTCGTGACCTGCTCGTCCTCGGTCGGCGTTCGGGTCGCCGGTTCCTCCGGCTCGGTCGCACCCGGGTCCGGGGTCGCCGCGATCGGGCGACGCGCGTCGCGCGCGGCACGGAAGACGTCACGGACGGCCGTGACAATCGCCGCCTGTGCTTCTGGGTCGAGCGTCACGACGGGTTCGACGGACTCGGACGCGACACGCCTGGCGTTGTCGGTCGCCTCCTCGTCGACCACACGGATCGTGTCCTCGGCAACGACAGTGCGCGGTGAGGTCTCGCCGACGCTGATCGGCTGATCGTCGGAGAACGTGCCGAGGCCGATGAGGGCGGGCACGGCAAGCGTGACCAACAGCACCGCGGCGATCCGCTGCACGAGCAGACGCGGCATTCGGGACAACGCCACCCACGGTCACCTTGGTCAGGGGCAAGTCGCCCGAGCATCGTACGCTCCCTGACCACCCCGCACACTGGACCCGGATGGAACTGGCACTGCTGCGCATCGCGACGGCTGCGAAGTTCCTGGTGGTCCTCGTGCCATCGGTCGTGCTCCACGAGGTCGCCCACGGGGTCGTGGCGTTGCGATACGGGGACGACACGGCCAAGCGGGCCGGGCGCCTGACGCTCAACCCCATCCCCCACATCGATGCGTTCGGGTCCGTGATCCTGCCCGCGATCCTCGCGATGGTCGGTGCGCCGCCGTTCGGCTACGCCAAGCCCGTTCCGGTCAACCAGAGCCGTCTGCGCGACCCACGCAACCACGGCCTGCTCGTGTCGCTGGCGGGGCCGGCGACCAACATCGTCCTCGCGGTCCTGGTCGCCATGGTCCTGCGGTCGCTGCCGGGCCTCGTCGAGGGTGGCCTGCGACTGTCTCCCGACTCGCTGTTGTTGGAGATGCTGCTGCTGTTCGGCGTGCTGAACGTCGTCCTTGCCGCGTTCAACCTGCTGCCGTTGCCCCCGTTGGACGGGTCAGAGGTCGTCGCGCGTTTCCTTCCGAATCGCTGGCTGCCCGCATGGTTCAAGCTGCGACGCTGGTCGATGCCGCTGCTGTTCCTGGTCATCTTCCTGCTCCCAGGGGCACTGAGCCGGGTGTTCGACGCGGCGCTGCGCGTCTGGCTGCTGCTGCTGTGAGCGCCGGGACTACCGTTGCGACCCCGCCGCTGCGACAGGACCGGCACGCCATGCCCCTCCTGCAGGACCCGACCTCACCCTGGGTCTCCTTCGACCGAACCGAGTGGGCGCGTCTGCGTGCTGCCACACCACTCACGCTGAACGAGGCGGACCTCGATCTTCTGCGCGGCCTCAACGACTCGCTCGACCTCCACGAGGTCGTGGACGTCTATCTGCCACTGTCCCGGCTCCTCAACCTGTACGTCTCGGCGATGCAGGGCCTGCATCGGGTCACCGACGTGTTCCTCGGCGGACCGGCCGAGAAGGTGCCCTTCGTGATGGGCGTCGCAGGATCGGTCGCGGTCGGCAAATCGACGACGTCGCGCGTGCTACAGGCACTGCTGCGCCGATGGCCGGACCACCCGACGGTTGAACTCGTCACGACCGACGGGTTCCTGCACGACAACGCGGTGCTGGAGGAACGCGGCCTGATGGACCGCAAGGGATTCCCCGAGTCCTACGACCTGTCCCGCCTGGTGTCGTTCGTCGCCGACGTGAAGTCTGGCTGCGAGGTCGTGCACGCGCCGGTCTACTCCCACCTGACCTACGACATCGTGCCCGACGCGTCGATCGAGATCCGCCAGCCCGACATCCTGATCCTCGAGGGCCTCAACGTCCTGCAGACGGGGACGGCACGCGCAGACGGCCCCCAGGTGTTCGTATCGGACTTCTTCGACCTGTCGATCTTCGTCGATGCGAGCGAGGACGCCATCAAGGCCTGGTACCTCGAACGATTCCTGACGCTGCGCGAGACGGCGTTCCGCGACCCACGGTCGTACTTCGCCAAGTACGCCGAGACCGAACGCGACGAGGCGATCGCCGTCGCTTCCACGATCTGGGACACGATCAACGGGCCGAACCTGCGCGAGAACATCCTGCCCACCCGATCGCGCGCGGACGTCATCCTCCGCAAACGTGCCGACCACGTCGTAGAACAGGTCCACCTCCGCAAGATCTGATGGGTCAGCGGGTGTCGACGACGGCGAAGACCTCGGCGAAGCGGTCGGGGGCCAGGCCGTGCGCGGCGGCGTCCGCGGCCATCCACTCGCGGACGCGCGTTTCCATGAGGGCCACGTCGGGGTGCTGGCTGACGTGGGCGTGTAGCGCGGCGAGCTTGCGGTCGACCTGTTCGGTGACGTCCATGACATGCAAGGTCGTATGCGGGAACTCGTCGGGAACGCTGAGCCAGACCTCGTCGACGGTCCAGGCCTCGTGGCCCTCAGCGACCAGTTCGACGAACGTGAAGGGGTTGCGTGCGTCCGGGTAGACCGCACACAGCGTCGCTTCGCCGGCCGCGAGGTGGTCAGGATGGCTGCGGTACACGCTGCGGAAGCTGCGGAAGGGCGACTGGCACACGACCCGCTGGGGGCGGAACCGCCGGATCTCGCGCGCGAGATCCTTGCGCAGATCGAGGCTGACCTCGAGCTGACCGTCGAGGTAGCCGAGGAAGGTCACGTCATCGACCCCGACCTCGGCCGCTGCGGCCCGCTGCTCGTCGCGGCGGATCCCGCCGATCCGGTTGCGGGGCACGGCAGGATCGAACCCACCCGCGTCGCCGTCGGTGATGACGCAATAGGCGACCTCGATCCCGCCGGCGGTCCAGGCCGCCACGGATCCGGCGACGCCGAAGTCGATGTCGTCTGGATGGGCGGCGATGCACAGGATGCGATCGGGCTCGGTCGGCATGTCGGCCTCGGTCCGGTGGGTGCCAGGATGGTAGGACCGCGCCCGGGCCCGCCGTCCGCCACCAACGGCGCGGCCGTCAGCGGCGCCGGTCTGGTACGAACCCGTTCCCCGACCACGGACGCCTCGTGTACGACGCCCTGCTGTACGTGTCGTTCGGTGGGCCCGAGGGCCCCGACGACGTGCTGCCCTTCCTGCGCAACGTCACGGCGGGGCGCGACATCCCGGACGACCGGCTCGCCGAGGTCGCCGAGCACTATCACGCCCACGGCGGTCGGTCTCCGATCAACGAGCAGAACCGCGCCGTCATCGCCGCACTGCAGGATGCCATGGCCGCCGCAGGCATCGACCTGCCCGTCTACTTCGGCAACCGCAACTGGCACCCCCTGCTGCCCGCTGCCCTGCGCGCCATCCACGCCGACGGGCACCGACGGGTCCTCGCCCACGTGACGGCCGCGTTCTCGTCCTTCAGCGGCTGCCGCCAGTACCGCCAGGACCTCGCGGCCGCACTCACCGACAGTGACGTCGACCTCGTCATCGACAAGACCAGGGTCTTCTTCAACCATCCCGGTTTCATCGAGGCGCAGGCCGACCGCGTCCGCGACGCCATGGCCGAGGTCGACGACGAGGACGTCCGTCTGCTGTTCGTCACCCATTCGATCCCGCTGGCGATGGCGCGCCACAGCGACTACGTCGCCCAGCACATGGAGGCATCCCGACTGGTCGTCGAGCGCACGGTTCCTGCTGCCCCGTGGGAACTCGTCCACTGCTCCCGGTCGGGCCCGCCGCGCGTCCCGTGGCTCACGCCGGATGTCAACGACCGCCTCAGGGAACTCGCGGACGCCGGAGATCGGCAGCCGGTCGTGCTCGTACCGATCGGCTTCGTCTCGGACCACATGGAGGTCATCCACGACCTCGACGTCGAGGCGGTCGACACGGCACGCGCCGTCGACATCCCGATGACGCGAGCCGGAACGGTCGGGACCCATCCACGGTATATCCGCACGATCGTCGACCTCGTCGCGGAGCGGATCGAACCGGACAGGCCCAGGGCCGCCCTCGGCACGTTCGGCCCGTGGCACGACGCCTGCCCACGCGACTGCTGTGTGGTCCCCGGCTCCGACCCCGCGCCGACGGTGGCCGATACCGCCCGTTGATGGTCCCCGGCCGTCCGGCCCGTCGCCACGTTGGTGAAGCAGACGATCGCGCGTCACACTGCGCGCGTGACACTGACCTCGATCCCGGCCGACGCAGGAGACGACGACTCCTGGGGACCGACCCGGCGTGGGTCGAGCGGTCGCCGCCGCCGCCGGCGGATCATCGCCTCCCTCGTCGTCGTGCTGGTCCTGCCACTGGTCTACGGCCTCGTCATGGCCACGCGGGTAAGCACCAGCATCCAGCGCGTCGAGGTCACCAACCTGGCGGGTGGCAGCGGTCCGCTGCACGTCCTCGTGATCGGTTCCGACAGCCGCGAGGGTCTGTCCGAGCAGGACCAGACAGAACTGACCACCGGGTACGTCGAGGGCGAGCGGACCGACTCGATCTTCCTGCTGACCGTGCACGGCGGCAGGACGGGCCTGCTCGCCTTCCCCCGAGACCTGTACGTCACCCGGTGCGACGGGACGCAGGGGCGGATCAACGCGGCGCTCGGGCTCGGTGGACCCGACTGCCTCGTCAAGACCGTGTCCGACCTCTCCGGCATCCCGATCGACCACTACATCGCGGTGTCCTTCGGCGGCTTCCGCCAGATCGTCGACTCGGTCGGTGGGGTGGACCTCTGCCTCGAGAAGCCACTGAACGACCCATTCGCCGGCGTCGATCTGCCGGCCGGCTGCCAGACGCTCAGCGGCCCGCAGGCACTCGGGTTCGTCCGCACCCGCAAACTCGACAACGACCTCGAGCGCATCAAGCGCCAGCAGCGTTTCATCGGTGCACTGGCCGACAAGATCGCGACGCCGGCGACCGTCCTGTGGCCGCCGCGAGCATGGGAACTGAGCGGTGCCGTCGCGAACGCGCTGACGGCCGACCAGCAGCTCGGGCTGTGGAACCTGATGCGCGTCGGTGTGGGGATGCGGGGCATGGCTGCCGGTGATGTCGTCAGCGCGACGGTCCCGGCCAACGGCGCCAACGTCGGAGGCGCGGCCGTCCTCGTGCCCGACATGGACGCCGCCGGTCCCTTGTTCACCTCGTTCCGCGACGGCTCGGCGCTGGACGCCGCCGGTTCCGTGGCGCGCGCCGACGTCTCGGTCAGGGTGCTGAACGGTGCGGGGGTCGGCGGACTGGCCGGCACGACCGCCGACGGCCTGCGCTCGCTGGGCTACCAGGTCAGCGGGGTCGGTGACGCTGACGGACGCGGGCAGACCATCATCCAGTACCCGGCGGGTGCGAAGGCCGCGGCCGAGGTACTTGCGCGTGATCTCCCCGTCGATCCGGCACTGGAGGAACGGGGCGACGTCGACGTCGTCACGCTCATCCTCGGCACGGACATGTCCGAGGGCCTGTAGTGGCCGCCGCATTCCGGATCCTGACCGTCTGCCTCGGCAACATCTGCCGCTCGCCGACCGCCGAGGCCGCGCTCGTCGAGGCCGCGACGGCCGCCGGCATCGACATCGAGGTCGACTCGGCCGGGACGGGTGCGTGGCACGTCGGCGAGCCACCGGACCGGCGGATGGCGGCCGCGGCGGACGGCGACGGACTGCGGCTCACCGGGGCCGCACGCCAGGTCCGCATCGTCGACTTCGAGGACTTCGACCTGCTCCTGGCCATGGACCGATCCAACCTGGCCGACCTGCTCACCCTCGCGCCCGACGACGACGCAAGGGCGAAGGTGCGGCTCTTCCGCGAGTTCGCGGGCGAACCCGACCAGGACGTCCCTGACCCCTACTACGGGGGCCCCGACGGGTTTCGCGAGGTCGTCGCCATTGCCCGTCGCGGCGCCGCCGGCGTCGTCGGGGCCATCCGCCGGGGCGAGCTCTGAACCTCCCTGCCCAGTTCGGGAAAGTCGTCGGGCAGCGACCCATGGCAGGAGGTGACATCGCGTTCGTGCGCCTGGTCGACACCGATCGTGGTGATCGAATCATCGTCAAGGCGCCACCCTACGATGCGCGCGTCGAGGCGGACGGTCTCGCTGCGCTGCGGGCCGCAGGGGCGCCCGTCCCCAACGTCCTGCACGCCGACGAGGGCCTGCTCGTCCTCGAGTACCTGCAGGCCCCGGAGTCGGACGGGACCGAGCTCGGGCGGACGCTGGCAGCCGTGCACCTGGCCACGACCGACAACACGTTCGGGTGGGAGTGCGACAACCTCATCGGCGCGTTGCCACAGGTCAATACGACGGCCACGGATTGGCCGACCTTCTACGTGGAACTGCGGATGCGCCCGTTCCTCCACGTCCTCCCGGACGACCTCAGGGGCCGACTGGAGCGGGCGTGCGCCGGTCCGTTGCCCGATCTGCTCGACCACGACGTGAGACCCGCGCTGGTCCACGGCGACCTGTGGTCGGGCAACGTCATCGCGGGGCACTGGCTGATCGATCCCGCGGTCCACCGGGCGGATCGCGAATTCGAACTGGCCTTCGCCACGCTGTTCGGTGGCCTGCCGCCACGCCTGCTCGACGCCTACCTCGACGTGGCCGCCCTGGATCAGGGTTGGGAGCGCCGACGCCCCGCCCTGCAGCTGTACCACCTGCTCGTGCACGTCGCGTTGTTCGGGCAGGGCTGGCTCCCCGGGGTCGTGCAGCGCCTCGACGTGCTCGGCTGGTGACTGTCGCCGACGGGTGTGCGGTCTCCGTGCGCGACGTTCGCTCGTCGAGAAAATCGCGAAATCGTCGTTAGACTTGCGCCTCCGGGCAGCGCCGTCGTCGTGACCGGCCACACCCGATTCCAGGGGTCAAGTAGTTGCCATCTCGTCCTGATCTGTCCTTGTCGTTGCGCCGTCCCGCAACCTGGGTCGTCGTCCTCGGCGCCTCCGTCGCCGTCGTCCTGCTGCTCGTCGTCGGCGCGTGGGCCGCGCGTGCCGGCGAGGTACTGCCGGGCACCGTCGTCGAGGGGCACGACGTAGGCGGCCTCGGTCGGGCGGACCTGCAGGCCGAGGTGACCAGCCTGGTCGAGCAACGTCAGGGAGCGACGATCGCCGTCACGGCCGAAGGCGGGACATTCCAGTTCACCCCGGGCGCCGAAGGCTTCGGCGTCGACGTCGCCGAGACCGTCGAACACGCGTTGCGTGCCGGCCGGGGCGGCATCGTGCGCGAGCTCGTCACCCACCTGACCGCCACGTTCGGTGGTTCTCGGCACGTGACCCTCGTGACCGAACCGACCGGTGACGTGGTGACCGACTTCGTCGAACGGGTCGCCGAACAGGTCGACCAGGCGCCGTTCCCCGGTGACGTCTCGGCCGACCCGGGGACACTGCAAGTGTCCACGGTCGATCCGCAGGACGGTCGGCAGATCGATCAGGCCGCTGCCGTCGTCGCGTTGACCGCGCAGATCGGGCGCCCGGATCCCGACGCCGTGACCTTCCCGAGCATGGTCGTGCCTGCCCAGACGTCGGCGGATGACGTCGCCGAGGCCGCCGCCGCCGCCCGGCAGATCCTCACCGACTCGACAGTGCTGACCAGCCGTGGCGTCGAGATCGAGTTGACACCGGCCGACATCGCCGGGCTGATGATCACCCGCTCGGCCGGCGACGACCTGGTGCTGACCGCCGACCCGGACTCGGTCGTCGAATTCATGACCCCGTTCCTCGAAGACGTCGAGTTCGACCCAGTCGACGCAACCTTCGAGGTCGTCGACGGTCTGCGGCCATTTGACGAACAGGGGAACGCGACATTCGCGCAGTCACCGGCGACGCTGCAGGTCGTGCCGTCGTCGGACGGTGCCAGCTTCGACGTCGACCTCACCGTCCGGCAGTTGTCGCAGATGTTCGCGGACGGTCGCCACAGCGGCGACCTGGAACTGCGCGTCGATCCCCCGTCGCTGACGACGCGGGATGTGGAGGACCTCGGCGTCGACAACCTCATCGGCACGTTCACCACCTACCACGCCTGCTGCGCGAACCGGGTGATCAACATCCAGCACATGGCTGACCTCGTACGAGGAACGGTGCTGAAGCCCGGTGACGAGTTCTCGATCAACGATCACGTCGGCCAGCGCACCCGCGAAAAGGGGTTCGTGGCCGACGGAGCGATCTTCCAGGGCGAGATCCGGCCCGAGATCGGCGGCGGCGTCTCGCAGTTCGCCACGACGATGTACAACGCCTCGTTCTTCGCCGGGATCGACATTCTGCAGCACCAGGCCCACTCGCTGTACATCTCCCGGTACCCGCTCGGCCGCGAGGCGACGTTGAACTTCCCCCACATCGACCTGCGGATCAAGAACACCACGGATGCTGGCTTGTTCATCCACACGTCGTACACGCCGACCTCGATCACCGTGTCCCTGTTCGGCGACAACGGGGGGCGTCGCGTCTCTGCCGTCATGGGCGAGCCGTACAACTTCCGTGACTACCCGACGCGCACGCGGCAGGATCCGAACCTGCCTCAGGGACAGCAGCGCATCACCCAGTCGGGGACGCGTGGCTACAACGTCAAGGTCCTGCGGGTCATCGACGACGGCGCCCGCGAGATCACCGAGGAGATCTACACGAACTACCAGCCCCGGCCGCAGATCGTGGTCGTGGGCACCGGCGCCGCCCCGCCACCGCCGCCACCCCCGAGCGAACCCGAGCCAGATCCCTCACCGACCCCGACTCAGGAGTCAGAGCCGACTCCTGACCCCTCCGAGAACTGACGACAGGAGCACCATCGCCATGGCCCACCGAAAGCTCAAGTCACTCGAAGAGAACGGCTACGCCGTTCTCGAGACCCGGGAACCCGTGGATCCATCCCAATGGGAGAACCTCGAGTTCATGAACTGGAAGTCCGGCGGCGACACCCGCTTCGCCCCGATCGCCTCTGCGCTCGGCGAGATGGAGTGCGCGGGGTTCTGGGACCAGGGCAAGCCCGACAAGGACGGCGTGTGGACCAAGAACGCCGAGGTCAGCCCCGAACTCGTCGAATGGGCAACGGCCGTCGGTGCCAACATCGGCCGGCACCGCGTCATCGAACTGCAGCCCAACACGTACGAGGACGCAATCGGCAACCTCCACCTCGACGACAACAACCGCCTGAACCCAGATGGGGAAGGATGGGTCGTCCGCGCCTGGCTGCAGCTGACCGACAACCCGGAAAGCCTCATGATCCTGCGCGAGGACAAGGACGACCCGTCGACCGAGGTTCAGATCCCCTGCCCCGCCGGTGCCCAGTTCGTCGTGGACTCCGAGCGTCTCTACCACGCCGTGTGGCACCCCGGTTCCGGTCCGCGGTACAGCCTCATCGTGTCGTTCGAGTCGTCGGACGAACTCGAGGAATGGATCGCGGCCCGCGGGGTCGACGCTCCGGCGCACGGCTGACTGCCGTCACACCTTCACCAGCCGGCCGGCCGCTTCCACGATCTCGGGGACACCGAGCAGCACGTGGTCGGCCGCTGGTCCGAGCGGGACGTAGGAGTCGGCCGACCGAACCGTCGCGACGCGTCCGCGGTAGCCGTGCTCGACGAGGCCACTGACGACGGCGTCCCCGATGCCGCCTCCCGTGGCACGTGCCTCGTCGACGACCAGGACGCGCCCGACGTGGGCGGCGTGTCGCCGGATCGCGGCCATCGGCAAGGGGTTCAGCCACCGGACATCCATCACCCGGACACGCGTGCCGAGATCGGCGAGGTCGACCGCGGCACGAAGTGACATGTGCACGCCGTTGGCATACGTGACGACGAGCACGTCCGGCCGGTCGCCGAGGTCGGGGTCGGCGTCGTCGACGACATCGGGAGCCACGCCGGGCTGCCACCGGCGTCCCGCCCGGTAGACACCCGTCTGGCCAGGCAGCAGCGCATGGCCCGGGGTCGGGTAGTCGGTTAGCCAGCGCAGGTCACCGTCCTCGAGCAGATCGCGCTGGTGGTACAGCGCTATGGGCTCGAGGAATGCCACGACCCGTCCATGGGTGCGGGCTGTCGCGACGCAACCCCGCAGCATCCGCGCAGCGTCGTCACCGCGTGACGGCACGGCGAGCAACAGACCGGGGATGTCGCGCAGCGCGCCGATCGAGTTGTCATTGTGGAAGTGCCCACCGAAACCCTTTTGGTAGGCGAAGGCGGCGATCCGGACCACCATCGGGTTCGTGAACTGACCGTTGGAGAAAAACGACTGCGAGCAGGCCTCGCTGCGCAGTTGGTCAAGGGCGTTGTGGACGTAGGCGAGGTACTGGATCTCGGGGATCGGCAAGTACCCGAGCAGACCCAGTCCCTGGGCGGTGCCGAGGACGGTGGTCTCGTCGAGCAGGGTGTCGAAGACGCGGTGCGGGCCGAACTGGTCGAGCAGTCCACTGGTGACACCGTAGACGCCTCCCTTGCGGGCGACGTCCTGGCCGAAGACGAGCGTGTCCTGGCGTCGGAGCAGTTCGTCGTGCAGGGCCGCATTGATGTGGGCGGCCATCGTTCGGCGGACGGGCTGGGTGGCCTCCTCGGGCAGCGGGACCCTGAGTCGCTGACGGCGAACCTCGGTGTCGATGTGCGGGGCGCCGGCAACGCCGGTGGCTTCGGCGGATACGAGTAGGGCGTCGTAGGGCGCCAGGGGCGCCATGACCGAACCACGATCGGGCAGGGTGGGACCCCCGCCGGTGCTCTCGACGGCCCGCGCGACCGCCGCGCGCGCATCCGCGACGATCTGGCGGATGCGGGCGGGCATGACCGCGCCGGTGCCCACCAGGTAGCGGGCGGTCCTGGGTAGCGGGTCACGCGCCTCGTCCGCCTCGATCGCCGCACGCTCGCGATAGCCGACCTCGAGGTCCGATCCGGCGTGGCCCCACAGGCGGACGGTCGGCAGGTGCAGGAAGACGGGGGTGCGAGCGGTGCGGCACCGCGTGATGGCCTCCTCGACCGCCGACCACCGCTCGTCCAGCGTGCCGTCGGCCCGCACGTAGGTGATGGAGGACAGCCCGGCCACCGTGGACTCGATCCATCCCCGCGGCGTGTCGACCGAGATTCCGAGCCCGTTGTCCTCGCACACGAACAGGATCGGGACCGACCGGCCGCGCCGTCGCGCGTACCGCGCCGCGTTGATCCCGGCGAGCGAGGTGGCGTGGTTCAGCGACGCGTCGCCGAAGGAGCACATGACGATGGAGTCATCAGGCAGTTCGTCGCGTGGCCACACCATCGGCACATTCCCTGCTCTGCTCAACCCGATGGCGAACGCCGTCCCGGTCGCCTTCGGCAGGTGCGACCCGATCGTGGACGTCTGGGGCGGCACCCACGTCGCCCGACTTCCCCACACCTTGTGCCGTCCCTGCGCGACCGGGTCGTCGGCCGCGGCTGACAGGGACCGCACGATGTCCGCGATGGGATCGCGGTCGGGGTCGTGCTGCAGCCGAGCCAGCATGAACGCCCCGGACCGGTAGTGCAGGAAGGCCGGGTCGGTCGGACGAAGCTGCGCACCGACGAGCACGTTGTCCTCGTGACCTGCGGACGCAATCGTGTAGAAGCCGCGGCCCTCCGCCTTGAGGCGACGTGCGGCGATGTCCAGGGCCCGGGACGTCACCATCAGGTGGAACAGGTCCTCGGCGGTTCTGGCCGTCAGCGACGAGGTGCCGAGTCGATCGGTCGGTGCCATCCTCACCGTCGGCTTGGGCAAATCGGCAAGGGCTTGCTCGAAGGCTGCCTCGGTGATCGCAACCCGGTCCATCGCCACGTGCTGTCGCCCTCGTGCTGGCTGAGCACGGCAACCTATCGCCGGGCCGGCGCAGTAGTCTCGAAGGCCGCTCCCGCGACCCGACGAGGACTGCTGTGACCGACGACCGCCTGACCAACCAGACCGTCGATCTGTTGCAGCAGATGATCCGGAACCGCTGCGTCAACGACGGCACCAGGGACTCGGGCGAGGAGATCCGCAACTCGGATCTGCTGACGACGTTCCTCGAGGGGACCGGCCTCGACCTCCAGCACTACGACGCAGGGCCCGGGCGCCGGTCGGTGGTGGCGCGGATCGAGGGCTCGGATCCGTCGGCGCCGACGTTGTGCCTCATGGGGCACACCGATGTGGTCCCGGTCAACGAGGCCCAGTGGCGGCACGACCCCTTCAGCGGCGACCTGATCGACGGCGAGATCTGGGGGCGCGGCGCCGTGGACATGCTGTGCCTCACCTCGTCGATGGCAGTCGCCTTCCGTGAGCTGGCGAACACGGGGTTCCGCCCCAGGGGCACCCTCATCTACTTCGGGGTCGCCGACGAGGAGGCCGGCGGCGTCTACGGGGCCGATTGGGTCACCTCCCACCACTGGGACGACGTGGCTTCCGACTACGTGCTGACCGAGACCGGCGGCATCCTCGCCGAGACCCCGGCGGGACCGCGGGTGGTGCTGACCGCCGCCGAGAAGGGCATCGGATGGCGCCGGCTGACGGTCAAGGGGACGCCTGGCCACGGTTCGATGCCGTGGGCGTCCGACAACGCGTTGGTCAAGGCGGCCGAGATCGTCCGGCGCTTCCATGCGTACCAGCCGACCCCCCAGATCAACGAGTACTGGACGGCGTTCGTCGAGTCGATGGGACTCGACGAAGACAGCCGACAGGCCCTGCTGGACCCCGGGCGGGTCCGCGACGCAATCGTGCAGATGGATCCGCAGACGGCCAAGTACGCCCACGCCTGCACGCACACGACCTTCTCCCCCAACGTCATCAGCGGCGGGCAGAAGGCCAACATGATCCCCGACACGGTGCACCTCGAGGTCGACATCCGAACGCTGCCCGGCGAGACCGAGCAGGACATCGACGCCCACCTGCGGGCCGCCCTCGGCGACCTCTACGACGGGGTCGACGTGGCCCCCATTGCCCCGCGTGACGCCTCGTCCTCACCGCGTGACACGCCCGTGTGGGACGTGCTCGAGAAGCGGCTCGGCGTCGTGCACCCCGGCGCCGAGGTCATCCCGTGGCTGCTCGTCGGCGGGACGGACGCCAGCTTCTTCCGCGGCAAGGGGGCAGTGGCCTACGGGGCCGGGGTCTTCTCGGAACGGGCGACGTTCCAGCAGATCCAGAACCGCTACCACGGCGACGACGAGCGGATCGACGTCGAGTCGCTGGCGCTACAGGCCCAACTCTGGCTCGACGTGGCGAGGGACGTCGTCGGATAGCCGACGCGGATCGAGTCGTCGGATAACCGACGCGGATCGAGTCGTCGGATAGCCGACGCGGGTGGTTGTTCAGCGGACCCGGCTGCGGTCGTAGGTGTACATCGCTGTCCAGGTTCCGGTGGGCGCCGGTGGGTTGGTCCCATCGCCGCCGCCCTTACCCGCCTTGCGGCACTGGCCGAACTCGCGGCCCGACAGACCCTCGCACGGGTCGCCGCCGGTGTCGCCATCGTCGCCCTCATCGAGAGTTCCGGGCACGGGCAGGTGCAGCGTCAGGTTCTCGAGCAGGACCACACCTGGCGTCCGGGTCGAGCCGTGACCGGGGAACATGTCGGACACCGGAGAGACCGTGAGGAACAGCTTCTCGCCCTCGGCGACTTCGACCGCGATGCCGGGCAGTTCGATGCCCTCGTGGCGTTCGCCGACGACTGGCAACAGTTCGTGCAACGGGAGGACGTTGTTCTGGACCACGGTGGCGTCGAGCGCGCTCGTACCGACCGACAGGGCCAGGAAGACCCGCTGGTCCGCGCCGATCGAGGTCACGTCGGCGTCCAGGGTCGGGATGCCGCTGAGCGTCAACGGCCCGTCGGCGACCTCGACGTGCTGTGGCACGCCCGCGCCGCTGGTCGTCGCGGTCAGTGAACCCGGCAGGTCGACCAGGACCTCGTCGAGGGCCTCGACGGCCAGGCAGGACCCATCCATCGTGGCGAAGTTGTACTGCGTCGGCAGCAGCGCGGTCGTGTCCCCGCCGTTGAAGGCGGCCCGGTAGAAGTCCCGGGTGAGCTGTTCCCAGCCGCCGGAGGCGGAGGCGTCGGAGCACGGGTCACCGCCGGCCGCTGCTGCTGCCGGAAGGGCGTTCGGCAGGACGTGCCCGCCGTTGAAGCCGACGAAGAGGCTGTCGGCGCGGGCGTCGTCGGTCAGGGTCCTGGAGAAGTTGTGCAGGCCCTGGTTCAGGTTGAAGAGGTTGTCACTCGCGCCCTGACGGATCAGTGCTGGCACGTCGAGTTGCACGCCTCGGTCGACGAAACCGACCGGTCCGTGCTCGTGGAACTCGGCATCGAGGTTGGGGACAGCCGGGTCTGGCACGGTCCCATCGGGCCACTGTCCAGTCGCGGTGCCGTAGGCGAAGGCATGGTGGACGTACTCGGGCAGCGCGAAGGACCCCGCGGCGTACAGAGCCGCGAGCCACGTGGTCCGAGCGACGCCGCTCGGGGCGAGGGCATTGGGCAGGTCGTACCAGGAGATCTCGGGAGCGATGGCATCGAAGCGGGTCGTCCCGTTGTTCTCGGTCTCGTACAGCGCAGTCACCCACTGGTAGCCGCCGCCGTAGGACCCGCCGATGGCGCCGAGGACCGGGTCGCCCGGCGCGTCGAGCTCCACCCAGTCCAGCTCGGCGACGAAGTCGATCAGGGCGATGACGTCCTGAGCCTCGAAGTCGGGGTCCTGGACGTTGGCGGTCGCGTTGAGTTGGCCGCCCTGGCGGCCGCTCTGGCCGAACCCGCGCTGGTCGAAGGACAGGACGGCGAACCCCTCGTCGAGCCAGTCCGTGAATCCAGTGGTCGACCGCGACCCGCCCCAACCGTGCGAGTGCAGGATCATCGGGACCGGGCTGTCCGCCGTCGCCGTCGCGGGGCGGAACAACGTGTAGGCGATGCTCGTGCCGTCGAACGACGTGATGGCGCCGTCGATGACCTCGTGTTCGGCGGCGCCGGCCGGTGCGATGACGAGGACCGACGCGGCGACGGTCGCGGCGACCGCCCCTGCCAGTGTGCGCAGTTGACGCATGGAGATGCTCCCTGGGAGATGGACGTTGCCCCGTTGTTCGACACCCTCCCCTCCAAATCCTCCTTGGTATCCGATGTCAGCCAGACGGGACACGAGTGGCGCGCTCGGCTGACATCGGTTTCTGACGGGTCGTCAGAAACGGTGCCTAACGCCTACACTTCCCGGCCATGCGAGGAATCCTGGCCGCCGCGGGCTATGTGCCCCACTTCCGCCTCCGTCACGAGGCGATCGCCGCTGTTCTCGGAGGTCGTCCCACGGGCGGCCAGCGCGCGGTCGCGAACTACGACGAGGATTCGACGACGATGGCGGTCGCAGCAGCGCGACTGGCGCTGGCTGGGGGTGGGCGGCCCGTCGATGCCCTGTGGTTCGCCACCTCGACGCCCACCTACCTGGACAAGACCAACGCAACGACGATCCACGCCGCGCTGCGCCTCGACCGCACGACCATGGCGGCAGACGTCGGCGGGGCGACACGCTCGGGCATCGCCGCCCTGCTGATGGCGTCGAGGTCGACCTCACCGACGCTCGTGGTCGCCGCCGACGTGCGCACGGCACTGCCGGCCTCGGCAGACGAGACCGTCGTCGGCGATGGGGCGGGGGCATTGCTGGTCGGCTCGTCGGACGACGGCGAGCTCCTCGCCGAGTTCCTCGGCGCGGCCTCGATCACCGAGGAGTTCCTGGACCGGTGGCGCGTGCCGGGCGAGGCCCGCACCCACCAGTGGGAAGAGCGGTTCGGCGAGACCCGGTACGTGCCCATGGCCAGGGAAGCCGCCAAGTACGCCATGGAGGACGCCGGCATCGACACTGCCGACGGGGTCGTGGTCACCGGCATGCATCGTCGTGCGGTCGCCTCCGCAGCCAAGGCGTTCGGGGACCGGGTCGTCGCGGATCATTCGACGTCGGTCGGGATCACCGGGACCGCCCATGCGGCGCTGCTGCTCACCGACGCGATCGAGACGATGCAGCCGGGCCAGACGCTCCTCGTGCTGTCACTTGCCGATGGAGCCGACGCGGTCGTCCTTCGGATGACCGATGCCGTGGCGGACCATCGCCCCGCCCGTTCCGTGGCATCCCAGGTGGTCGTCGGGGACAACTCGCTGTCCTACGCCGACTACCTGTCGTGGCGTGGCCTGCTCGACCGGGAACCACCACGACGGCCTGACCCCGCCCGCATGTCCGCATCCGCCGCAGCGCGGACCGCGGACTGGAAGTACGGGTTCGTCGGGTCACAGGATCGCGAGACCGGCGCGGTCCACATGCCCCCGGCTCGCGTCAGCTTCGCCGGTGGAGCCGTCGACGACATGCATCCCGCCCCCATGGCGGATCGGCTGGCGACCGTGGCGACCTTCACCGTCGACCGACTGGCCTGGTCCCCGTCGCCGCCCACGGTCTTCGCCGTCCTCGATTTCGATGGCGGCGGACGCGTGGCCAGCGAGGTGACCGACGTGGCCGAGGACGACATCGCCATCGGCGACCGCATGCAGATGACCTTCCGCATCGTCAACCGCGCCGACGGGATCACGAACTACTTCTGGAAGGCCCGTCCGGCCGACCCGATGGAGGGGACCTGATGGGCAGTCACGGCATCAGGGATCGCGTGGCCATCGTCGGTATGGGTTGCACCCCGTTCCGCGAGCACTGGGACAAGTCGGCCGACGACCTCATGATCGAAACGGTCGTCGAGTGCCTCGGATCCGCTGGGATGGACAAGGACGTCGTCGATGCGTTCTGGCTGGGCACGGCGCAGTCCGGCATGTCCGGCATCACCCTGGCCGCGCCGCTGAAGTTGCGAAACAAGCCGGTGACGCGCGTCGAGAACTACTGCTCGTCGGGATCCGAGGCGCTGCGTCAAGCCGCCTATGCGGTCGCCAGCGGGGCCTACGACGTCGCGATGGCCGTCGGGGTCGAGAAGGTGAAGGATTCCGGCTACCAGGGCCTGAACGCCTTCCCGATCCCCGGTGACGGCACGGCCAGGACCCTGACGGCAGCGGCGATGTTCTCGCTGGTCGCACCGGCCTACGCCGAGCGTTACGGGGTCGACCTGGACGACCTGCGGCGGGTGCTCGCCATGATCGCCAGCAAGAACCACGCCAACGGTGCCCTCAACGATCGTGCCCAGTTCCGTCGCGAGGTGTCGGTGGACCAGATCTGTGCGATGCCTGCCGTCGCCGGTCGGCTGGGCGTGTTCGACTGTGCCGGTGTCGCCGACGGGGGCGCGGCGGCCATCGTGGTCCGCGCCGAGGACGCCCACCGCTACACGGACAAGCCGGTGTTCATCAAGGCGCTGTCCTTCGTCGCCGGTGACGGGTCAGGGGTCATCGACCCCGACTACGACTACACCCACTTCCCCGAGTGCGCGGCCGCAGCCGACGACGCTTACGCCCAGGCCGGCATCACCGACCCGCGGTCGGAACTGGCGATGGCCGAGGTCCACGACTGCTTCACGCCGACCGAGCTGGTCCTCATGGAGGACCTCGGGTTCTGCGAGCGGGGGACCGCGTGGAAGGAGGTCAAGACGGGGACGTTCGACCGGACCGGCGACCTCCCGATCAATACCGACGGCGGTCTGAAGTCATTCGGCCATCCGGTCGGCGCGTCGGGTCTGCGTATGCACTTCGAGTGCTTCCTGCAGTTGCGCGGTGAGGCCGGCGCCCGCCAGGTGGACAACGGCCGGACGAAGGCCCTCGTGCACAACCTCGGTGGATATCCGGGCGAGATGGTCAGTTTCGTCTCGGTTCTGGGCAACACCCTGGACGACTGACCGGGTCACCGCATGTCGGTGACCGGACGGTCACGGCGTGGTCATGTGTCCGCACCGAGGCGATGGCACGCTTGTTCTCGGAGCCGGACCTCCCCTCCCCAAAGGATGGTCCGACATGACCTCACTGTCCGACATCCTCTCCACGACCGCCGGCCGTGCCCGATTCGGCCTCGAACGCCTCGTCCAAGCCATCACCGAGCACGTTCGTCCGGCCCCCGAACGCCGCGCCGAACGCGCAAGGCGCGAAGCCCGCGAGTTCCTCCAGCAACGCCGCGAAGCCATCACCAAGGCCTTCGAGTCCGGCTCCCACTGAAGGTGATGTGAGTTCGTCCAACCGATGTGGATTGATCCCGCATGTTGGACGGATTCACATCGGTTGGACACATTCACATCGGGTTGGGGCGGTATCCACAGGGGGTGTTGGGTCGGAGTGGCGGGGTTCGGTGGTCGGCGTGCATCGTGGGCGCATCGACCTGGAGGAACTGATGCGCGGACCATGGACCGACGTTGGACTGATGCACCGCGCGTTCGCTGAGGTCGACGTGCGGTTCGACGGCACACCGCTGCCCCGCCTGATCGGGTTCGCCGGCGACGAGCCACTGGCGATGGTCACACTACGACCGTTCGACCCTGGCGAGGCGCTCGGCCCCATGATCGAGGCACTGGCGTTCCTGCTGCCGTTCGGCGCGAACCGGATCTCGGCCGGGTTCCCCGGTCGGGGCTGGTCCCTTGATGACCCGATCCCTCCCGTCACCGACGAGGTCGACCTGCGGCAACGCATCGTGGTCGAGATGCGTGTCGTCCAGGACGCCACCGTGTCGTCGTGCCTCCACCCTTTCGCGATCAACGATGGCGCCATCGTCTGGGAGGAGCCACTGGACCTCGGCCCTCCCGAAGGCCATCTGGCACACGCCCTGGCGGTGACGATGGCCGGTCGGCACACGGTGCGGGTCGGACCCGGTGACATCCTCGAGCAGTTGGCCCGGATGGGGGTTCGCGGCCACGAACTCGCTGTCGCGCCCCAGGGCGCCGTCTGGCTCGAACGACTCGCCCTCGATGCCGATTCCGGCGGCCGAGCGTGGGAGATCCATCAGGCCGACTAGGTTCTGGCGGCTCGCCCTCCCGCTCCGATCAGGGTTCGCCGTGCCAGGATCGTCCCGTGTCGCGCTGTTCACCGGCATGCGCCTGGTCACCAACGGGTCGTTCCGATTCCTGTACCCCTTCCTGCCCGTCGTGGCCCGCGACGTGGGGCTCACGACCGCGCGATCGGGACTACTGCTGTCGGCGCTTGCGCTCGGCGGGGTCCTCGCACCGCCGATGCGCCGGGCGCTGACCGGGGGGCACGAACAGGACCGCAAGCTGCTCGTGCGCGCGGGGTCGATCCTGGCCGTCGGAGCATTGGTCGCCTCCATCGCCCCTGTCGCCGCCGTCGCGGTGCTCGGCTTCCTCCTGCTCGGAATCGGCAAGCCCCTCAGCGACATCGGTGCGATCTCGTACGTCTCAGGTCGTGTGCCTGCCCAACGGCTCGCCCGGGCCACCAGCACGATGGAGCTCACCTGGGCGGGCGGCCTCATCGTCGTCGCCCCGATCGCCGGGGCCATCGCCGGGGTCACGTCGTGGCGCGTGCCCATGGCCGTGCTCGGGCTGATCGTGGCCGCCATCATCGGGGTCGCCGCGGTGCGGATGGATCCCGACCCGACGATCGATTCCGGCACGCAGGCCGACCGTGCCCCCCTCGGCAGGTCAGCAGCCGTGTTCCTCGCCGTGGTCTTCCTGGTGTTCTCGGCGCTCGAGGTCAGCTTCGCGGCGTTCGGCGTGTGGCTCGAGGACGCCTACGGCGCGTCCATCGGGCAACTGGGCGGTTTCGCCGCGCTGACGGCCACGGGCGAACTGGTCGGGTCGGGGGCCGTGTTGCTGTTCGGGGATCGGCTCGGCAAGGCCAGGGTGCTCGCCATCGGGCTCGTGATCACCGCCGTCGGAGCCATCCTCCTGCCGTTTGCGACATCGGCGATGACGGCGGCTGGGGCGCTCGGCGTGTCGGTGCTCGGCTCCGAGACCGCGATCGTGGCCGCCATCCCGCTCGCGGCGACCGTCATCCCGCATGCCCGGTCCCGGTTCTTCGCCAGAATGGTCGCCATGGGCTCGCTGGCCCGCCTGCTCATGGCCGGTCTCGCCCCGGCGATCTACACGACGTTCGGGATCGTGGGCAACGCGACGGTGTCCGTGACCGTCGCGGTCCTCGCGATGGTCTTCCTGCGCTGGCTGCTACACACGGACCCGACCCTGAGCTGACGAGCCACCTGCCCGGCTCGTCATCGGGTCGCGAAGATCTGGTCGAGCCTGGCCTTGAGGTCGTCGTCGATCTGTTCGAGGACGTCGAGCGCCTTCATGTTCTCGTGCACCTGCTCCACCCGGGACGCCCCGGTGATGACGGTCGAGACGTTCGGATTGGCGGCGCACCAGGCGATCGACAACTGCGCGAGCGTGCAGCCGAGGTCGTCCGCTATCGGCTTCAGTTCGCGGACCTTGGCGTTCTTCGTCTCGTCGGTCACGTACTCCTTCAGCCAGTCGATGCCCACGTCGGCGCGCGAGCCCTCGGGGACGCTGTCCAGGTACTTGCCGGTCAGGATGCCCGACGCGAGTGGCGACCATGTCGTGGTCCCGAGGCCGATGTCCTCGTACAGCCTGGCGAATTCCTTCTCGACCTTGCGGCGTTTGAAGAGGTTGTACTCGGGCTGCTCCATGAGGGGCTTGTGCAGGCCATACCGGTCGGCGATGTCATAGGCGGCGCGGATCTCGTCGGCCGACCACTCAGAGGTCCCCCAGTACAGGGCCTTGCCGGACGCGACCATGTCGTGCATCGCCCACACGGTCTCCTCGACCGGGGTGTGCGGATCGGGGCGGTGGCAGAACACGAGGTCGAGGAAGTCCAGCTGCATCCGCTCGAGCGACCCGTCGATGGCCCGCGCGAGGTACTTGCGGTTCAGCGTGTTCCTGGAGTTGACCCCGTCCTTGAGCCCCCAGAAGAACTTCGTGGACACGAGGTAGTCCGCACGATCCCAGCCGAGCTTCTTCAGCGCACGGCCCATGATCTCCTCGGACTTACCGCCGGCGTAGGCCTCGGCGTTGTCGAAGAAGTTGACCCCGTGCTCGAAAGCTGCCTGCATGCAGTCGATGGCGAGGTTGTCATCGAGCTGGGTGTCAAACGTCACCCACGACCCGAACGACAGGACGCTGACCTTCACTCCGGACCGGCCGAGTCGGCGGTAGCTCATGTCTGCCATAGGACGTACTCCTCGAATGGGGCTCGGCCATCGAGCCTAATGGAGGCGGAGCATCCGATCGTGCTGTGTGCCACCCCGACCGATTCGGCGTGGCAGGCTTGTGTCGTCGACCCAGGGAGCGCGTGTGCCGGCACCGGACGAGCTTGACATCGATGGCCCAGTGACCGCCGAGGTCTTCGTCGTCACGCGAACCGAGCAGGGTCTGGCCCTCACCGGCCCCGACGGTCCGCAACCCTGGCTGCTGCAGACCATCGATGCCGGGCACCCGATGGCTCTGGTCGAGTCGCTGGTCCGCCGGCATCTTCCCGAGGCGACACTGGTCCATTCGACGTCATGGAGGTACGACCAGGGCAGGGTCGTGCTGTCGTTTCTCGCCGTCGTTCCCGAGCACACCGTGGCCGGCCTGCCCAGCGTTCCGATCGACCGTGCGGTGCTGGCGCGTGGAAGTGCGCACGAAGCACCTGCCGACGTGGCGTGGCCTGCCGTCCTCGAGCACGGCCTCCGGCATCTTGCCTGGCTCGCCAAGGACGACGAGGCCGTCGTCGCCGCACTCGACCAGGGATGGCACGATGTGTTGCACGGCTACGTCCCCGCACCGTTCCAGCACCTGGGAGGTCCGACATGACCGACGATCAACGGCTCCAAGTCACCTGTGCGTGCGGGTGGCAGACCGTCGGCAGCGAAGCCGAGGTCGTCGCGGCCACCAGAGCCCACGGCGTGGACCTGCACAACATGGACGTCACGCGGGACCAGGTGCTGGCCATGAGCGCGCCCGCGCAGGACGGTGACGACGAGCGCCCTGCGGGTCAGTGACGGCGCCGTTCGGCGGCACGCGCCAATCCACGGGCGAGGCGACCCGGCACCACGCCGAGCAGCAACGAGTACGGCCTGCGCAGCCACCGCGGTCCCCTGGCGACGCCACCGCGCCACACGATCCTGGTCCGGTCTCCCTGTGGTTCCAGCACGACCTCGCCCCGGTACGACGTCGCCGGGATCCCTGAGACGATCCGGTACACGAGGCGCCGGCCTGGTTCGACGGCGACGACCTCCTCGGTGGCGCCGAATGGGCCCGCGCCGAGGAACCGGACAGCACCGACGCCGTCGGGGTCGCCGGCGCGGATGATCCGGGCGCTCGGCAACCCCGACCACGACGCATACGCCGCGTGGTCGGTGAGCACGTCCCAGACGACCTCGACGGGGGCATCCGCCACGACCTCGTGCCGGTACGCCACGTCGAGGGGAACGACATGCTTGGTCACGACCGTTCGACCCCGCGCCGGATCGCCTCGTCGACGTCGATGGCCCTGGGCAGGGACACCGGCGTGATCGACACGACGGCGTCGGCGGCGGCGGCGAGGTCGGTGCCCTCGATCGGCTCGAACTCGACGAGCCCGCTGAACGCGTGTCTGACCCGTCCCTGCGGCGCGGGTTCGAACAACCTTCCGTAGCCGACGCGAGCGATCGAGGTCAGTCGTCGCGGCGTGGTCAGCGTCGCGTCGAACGGCAGGTTGATGCTGACCACGTCGGCCTTGCTGGTCAGGCTGGTGGCCATCAGATCCTCGAGGATCCCTGTGCACGTGTCGGCGAGGGTGTCCCATTCGGGCCTGCTGGAGGGATCGAGCACCCGCTGGCGCCAGGCGGCCCAGTCGCCGCCCCACTCCCCCGTCGAGAACGCCACCGCAGGCAACCCGGAGATCCAGCCTTCGACGGCGGCGCCGACGGTGCCCGACGACATCAGGAACCCGGCGCCGTGGTTGAAGCCGAGGTTGATGCCGGAGACCACGAGGTCGGGCATTGCACCGAGCAGGTGGATGCCGATCTGTGCAGCGTCGGCCGGATAGCCGCTGCAGGTGTGCAGCACAACACCCTCACGCTCCACGCGGTCGAGCACGACGTCCTCGAAACGGGTGATGGCCTTGCCGACCCAGGAACGTTCCTGGTCGGGGACGCTGACCACGACGTCGCCGATTCGGCCGAGCGCGTGGGCGAATGGGACCAGCACCGGCGCGTCTACCCCGTCGTCGTTGGTGAGCAGGATCCTCATCCGGCCGGCAGCGTCCTGGCCACATCGTCCACCTTCGCGGCAGCGGCAACGGCGGCAGCGACCTCGTCGGCGACCCGAGGTTCGAAGACCGGCGGGATGATGCGGCCCTCAGCGAGGTCGTCGTCGCTGACCACCGCCGCGATGGCACGCGCTGCGGCGATCTTCATGCCCTCGGTAATGGTGGTCGCATGGGCGTCGAGCGCACCGCGGAACACGCCAGGGAAGGCCAGGACGTTGTTGATCTGATTCGGGTAGTCGGACCGTCCCGTCGCGATGACGGCACCCTCGTTGCCGACGTCCTCTGGGAGGATCTCGGGATCGGGGTTGGCCATGGCGAACACGATCGGTCGCGGGGCCATCTGGGCGATCTCGTCCGATGTGACGAGGTTCGCGCCCGACACCCCGATGAACACGTCGGCGCCCCGCAGGACCTGGGCGAGCGAGCCCTCCTGTCGGCGTGGGTTGGTGAAGTCCGCGACCCATTGTTTGACGGAGGTCAGCCCCTGCCGGCCCGGATGCAGGCCGCCCTGCCGATCCGTCACGACGATGTCCTCGATGCCGACGGACTGCAGGATCTTGGCGATGGCCACTCCGGCTGCGCCCGCGCCGGCGATGACGATGCGCAGGCCCCACAGGGACTTGCCGACCAGCTTGACGGCGTTCTCGAGGGCGGCGAGGGTCACGATCGCAGTGCCGTGCTGGTCATCGTGGAACACCGGGATGTCCAGCGCCTCGCGCAGGCGTTCCTCGATCTCGAAGCATGCCGGGGCGGCGATGTCCTCGAGGTTGATCCCACCGAACACGGGCGCGATCCTGATGACCGTCTCGACGATCTCGTCGGGGTCGGTCGTCGTCAGGCAGATCGGGAACGCGTCCACATCGGCGAAGGTCTTGAACAGCGCCGCCTTGCCCTCCATGACCGGCAGCGCGGCGCCTGGGCCGATGTCGCCGAGACCGAGGACGGCCGTGCCGTCGCTGACCACGGCCACCGTGTTGCGCTTGATGGTCAGTTCGTGGATGCGGGCGGGCTCGTCGCGGATCGCCAGGCATGCTCGGGCCACACCGGGCGTGTAGGCCATCGACAGGTCGTCGACGTCACGCAGCGGGAACCGGCAGGCGACCTCGATCTTGCCACGCTGGTGCATCGCGAAGGTCCGGTCCTCGGCATGCAGGACCGTGACGCCGTCGACCGCCTCGATGGCGGCCAGGATCTGCTCCTGGTGGGCGACGCTCTCGCAGTCCACCACCATCTCGTCGGTGACCGCGTCGCCGTGCACCTCGAATCCACCGAGCGAACGGATGTTGCCGCCGTGGTCGCCGATGGACGCAGCCATGCGTCCGAGGGTCCCCGGGCGGTGCTCGAGTCGGACGACGACCCGAAGGGAGAACGCGGCGGAAGGGATGGCCATGGGGGGCTCGGGTTCTGCGGGAGACCACAGAAGCTACCCCCGGCCACCATCCGCCCCCGAACCCGCGATTCGACCCCTCGCACCAGGGACCTGCTGGACGGCTGGTAGCGGGCTGCGGCGGACGGCCCTGCATACAGGGTCCTGTGCCCCTCGACGCCGGGGCGCCGACGGGCCACGCTCACACGGAACTGTGGAGAGGAATCCTCGTGGTCGCCCGTTCCAACCTGCGCTTTGCCGGCCTGACGGCGCTGTTGACCTCGGCGCTGCTGATGGCGCACCTGACCGTCTATGCAGGTGGTCCCGCCAACGACCATCCCGGTGCCGTCCTCACCTGGCACGCGGACAACCTCGCCCGCGCCCGCCTGTCCGCGATCCTGTGGCTCGCGGCAATGTTGGCCATCGTGGTCTTCGCGATTGCGTTCCGTGAGGCGATGTGGACCTCCATCATCAACCGCGGGTGGGTGTCCCAGGCGTTCGTCCAGGGCGCGGGGGTGTTCGCGATGGTCGCGGTGGTCTGGGCGGCCCTGGTCTGGGCGGTGGCCGACGGGGCGGCATCGGGAGCGCTCGATGCGTCCCAGGTCGGCCTGCTCTGGGCGGTGCAGGACGCCGTGCTCCTGTTCGCGATGTGGGGCCTCGTGGCCCCGGTGCTGCTGGTGGGTTTCACGATGGCCCACCACTCGTTCGCCGGTCAGGTCTGTGCGCTACTGGCCGTGGTCGTGTCGGCGGCCCTGGTCGGGGCGGGCACCTGGGAGTTCGCGATGTATGCAGTCACCGGATGGATGGCCATCACCGGACTGGTCCTCACGCTGCCGGCCGTGCGCCGGGAGGCGCGGACGCCGGTCGTGGATCACGACGAGGAGCAGGTCTGACGGTCGCACCCACGTACCTGTAGGTTCGGCCCAGTTGCCCCTGGGAGGTCACCGTGCACTACGTGCGACTCGGCGACACCGGCCTGAAGGTGTCGCGCCTGTGGCTTGGGATGATGAGCTACGGGGATCCCGGCTGGCGGGACTGGGTTCTGACCGAGGACGATGCCGCTCCGTTCGTCGAGCGGGCGCTCGATGCCGGGATCAACACCTTCGACACCGCGGACATCTACTCCCTCGGCGTGAGCGAGGAGGTGACCGGCCGTCTGGTGCTGTCCCGGGCTGAGCGCCACGAGGTCGTCCTCGCCACCAAGGTCAACATGGCGATGGACCAGGACGACCCGAACGCGAGGGGTCTGTCGCGGAAACACATCATGGAGTCGATCGACGCGTCGCTGCGCCGACTGGGTACCGACTACGTCGACCTGTACCAGATCCACCGATGGGACGACACGACGCCTATCGCCGAAACGATGGAGGCGCTGCACGACGTCGTGAAGGCGGGCAAAGCCCGCTACATCGGCGCCTCGTCCATGTACGCCTGGCAGTTCGCCAAGGCCCAGCACGTGGCCCGGACGAACCACTGGACGCCGTTCGTGTCGATGCAGCCCCACTACAACCTGCTGTACCGCGAGGAGGAGCGCGAGATGCTTCCCCAATGCCTTGACCAGGGCGTCGGCGTGGTCCCGTGGTCGCCGCTCGCCCGCGGTCGGCTGGCCCGGCCGTCGGACGCACAGGACACGGCACGAGCGACTTTCGATGAGTTCACCCGCTATCTCTACGACGGCGCGGCCACCTCCGTGATCGATGCCGTCGGCACCGTCGCCGAGCGGTACGGGACCTCGCGCGCCGCGGTCGCCCTGGCCTGGCTGCTGAGCAAGCCAGTCGTCACGGCGCCGATCATCGGCGCGACCAAGGTGGACCATCTCGACGACGCACTGGACGGCCTGGAGGTCGCGCTGACGGACGAGGACGTCGCCGAACTCGAGGATCCGTACACCACCCGCCCCGTACTGGGTCACGGTTAGGTCACGTCAGGGCAGCCCGGCCCGCTGCAGCCTCGGCGATCGCCCCTGGGATGGCCCCGAGGAGGTCGTTCAGGTGCGTGCAGCCCGCCGCCCCGCCCAGGCGGGCCACCGCTTCGTCCCACAGGTCACGCAGGGCCGCGTGGACATGCCGATGGGCGGGCCGCCCGGGAAGGTAGGGGCCGTCGGGTCCGACGGCGAGATGCATGGTGCGGCGGAATCCGGCGTCGGGAGCCGCCGGCGTGCACCGACGTGGAACGGCGACGACCTCCACGCGCGAACTTTCTGACGGGGTGTCAGATGCTAGTGCGGACGTCTATCGTTGCCTGCCCCCGACCAGGATCCCCCATGCCGAAGACACGGCCGCCGCAACTCGACAGCGACTGGGTCCGCAACCTGATCCGGCTCGGTTCGCGTCTGAACACGTGGGCCTACCGCAGGACCGGCGGGCGGTTCGGCGGGAACTGGCGGGTCATGGCCGGCTTCAAGAAGCCGGTGCCCGTCCTGCTGCTGACGACCACAGGGCGCCGGACCGGACAGGAGCGCACCGTCCCGCTGCTCTACCTACGGGACGGGCTCGATGTCGTGGTCGTGGCTTCCACCGGCGGACTGCCCAAGCACCCGGCGTGGTACGGCAACCTTCAGGCCGACCCAGGGGTCACCGTCCAGGTCGGCACCGACGTCAGCAAGCGACGGGGGCGGACAGCAACCGCGGACGAACGGGAGCGGCTCTGGCCGCGTCTGGTCGAGCTGTACGCCGACTTCGAGACCTACCAACAGTGGACGCAGCACACCCGCGAGATCCCTGTGGTGGTTCTGGAACCCATCACCTGACTCGCGCGGCAGGGTCGCGCGATCGATTTCGCCCTCAATGGCCGCCGGCCGCACGAGTGCCCCCAGCCATCGACCAGGATCACGGACCAGTCGCTGTCATCCAACAAGTTTCTCTCCAGAACGGCTGCAACTCTGCCGAATCACTGCACACTGGGCCGCGGAGCTTCTGGGGGGAAATGGTGACGGGACGCGTCGGCGGGTGGCTGGGCGCTGCCATACTCGTCCCCGCGATGCTGATCCCGTCCATCGCATCGGCGGCGTCCGACGGCCGGATATCGGACACCGCGGACCGCACCGCCGTCACGTGGGCGACAACGTTCACCGGGCCGGACCTGCAGGACGTCGCGCCCGTGGCCGGCACGCGTAGGACCGTCACGCTCGACGGTCCCTCGGCGCTCGGCTTCTTCACGAGCACGGATACCGGAACGAGCTTTCGCGCCTCGCCCGCGCCCGAGATGTTCATCGGGGAGCCGGACTACGGCGACACCGAATCCGCACTGGTCAACCTGGCCGCCGGCACCCTCGGCGAGCCAACCCCGCTCGGCCTCGACGACGACCAGGTCGCCGACCTGTTGGCGCGGGCACGCCGCGAGCTTGACCCCGCACTCGCCCTGACCGGAGTCGAGTTGACGACCGAGGGTCTGCTCGAGGCCGCGCAGCAACTCGCCCCGAAGGCCTCGGCGGACCCGTGGAACATCGATCCCTCGGAGCTCGTGGCGGCGACGGGCAAACGGCTGCGGCCCGCGCTGGCCGCCTTCGAGGTCTCCCCCGGCGATGGGTCGTTGTCCGAACAGGTCCGAACGGCGCTCGAACGTGCCGAGCTGCCGCCGAGAATCTCCACCACGCAGTTGTCGAGGCTTCAGTCGCGCGCCGTCATCGCCCATGCCGCGGCGAACTACGCGGGCACCGGCCAACTCACCGTCTCGTCCCCGCGCCCCATCAGTTCGCTGGCCCAACACCGCACGTTGTCCGTCTCGACGGGCGTCGGGCCCATGCATGGACATCTCGTGACCGTCCCACTCGACGATCCGGCGATGGAACTCGTCAGCCGACGGTCGACGGGCTGGGATCGTCGCGCCACCGTGTTGGACGCGGCGGCCGCCCACGGTTTGGTCGTCGCCGTGAACGGCGGGTTCTGGACGTCGGGCGGTGACCCCGACGGGCTGCTCGTCGACCGCGGCGACCTGCAGTCGGACACGACCGCAGGAATCCACCGGGCCCGGGGCGTGCGAACCGGCTTCGGGATCACCGCAGACGGCAAGCCCGTCGTCGGTCGGCCTGACGTCGGACTGTTCGCCCGTTCCGCGTCCGGCACGACGTTGATCCAGGGGGTGAATCGCTCCGTTGGCGACAACGACATCGTCCTGTTCACGGCGAGCGGACCGCCGCCGACGATCCCGTCCGGTGCCCAGGTGTGGCGTGTGACCCCCAAGACGGCCGCGCCCGACCTGACCTCACCGGGCACCGTCGACCTGACGGCACAGCGCGCCGGGGCCGACGACCGTCCCAGCGCATCCTCGTACCTGCTTGTCGCCACCAACAATCGTCTTTTCGCGGCTCCCGAAGCCATCGAGGTCACGACGCGTGCCGGCTGGGAGTCGCTGCGCACGGGCATGGCCGCCGGCCCCGCACTGGTCGAACAGGGCACCATGCTCGACGCGCGACGCTGGAGGGCCGAGGGGTTCGCCGCAACCCACACCGATGCCCGCCACCCGAGGACGGCCATCGGCTTCGACCGCTTCGGGACGGCCTTCCTGCTCGTGATCGACGGACGTCAACCGGGCCACTCGGTCGGTGCGACCCATGGCGAGACCGCGAGCATCATGGCGGCGTTCGGCGTCGACGACGCGGTCATGCTCGACGGCGGGGGATCCACCCAGCTGGTCATAGACGGCGTCCTGGTGAATCGTCCCTGCTGTGACGCCTCACCGCGACCGGTCGCGACCGTCGTGGGCTTCATCCCCGGTTGACCGTGCCGGTTGTCGAGAAACCCGCGTATGCGACGGGAATGACCCATTTCCGTGATGGGCGACGTCAGCGGTACTTGAACTCGAGGTGCACGTGGGGGTGGATCCCGCCGGTGGTCGCCTTCGAGAATCGGTCGATCTGGGACTCGAACGGGAACAGCGTGGCCTGCTGCGCGAACGGGGTCTGACCGGCCACGATCGTGTCACCGACGGCGACCCGGGGACCCGTCACGTGAAGCACGGTGACCTGCAGTTCCGGGTGTCCGGCCGGCGCGATCTCGATCCGGTGGTCGGGATACTTGTTGTAGAGGCTGTAGGGCAGCACCGCAGTCACGACGCCGCTGATCGGCGCGCTGATCGGCTCCCCGGCCTTGACGGCGATGTCCATCGCCGACGCAGGGTTCGACTCGCGTAGTCGCGTGGGAAGGACGATCACGGGGGCCACGCGTTCGAAGCCGCGCGAGTGGAAGTGGACCGGGCCACGCCCGTGGTTGGCGGCAGGAGGATCCGTCGGTGTCATCGGCAACGCCACGTTGTAGGCAGCCTCGTGGAAGCCGATCAACTGGATCCGCTCCGAGATCTCGAAGACCTCGACGCCGCCGAACTCGGCCAGGGGAACGGCCTGCCATGGAGCGGGTTTTGGAGGTGGCGGCTCCGTGGGCGGTGGCTCCGAGGCCGAAAGGGCCGCGGCCGCCGTCTGCGCCGGACGTTCGGTGGCAGGTTCGGCTGGCTCGCTGGCGTCCTTTGCCACCCCACCGGTCGCCTCGACCCTGGCGGCGGTGGCCCTGTCTTCCGCGCTGTCGGACCCGCCATCCGACTTCTTGGCCGGCTTGCGCATCTCGCTGGTGTGCTCGGTCCCCGCGGGCTTGCGCGGCATCTCGGTCGTGGGAGGCTGCACGCTCACGCCGAGCGACATCATGGCGAAGGCACCCGTCGCCATGGCCGCCTGCCGCAGTCTCAGGCGGCGATAGCCTCGCCCGAACGAATCCGGGTCGACGGCAAGCAGCCCGAAGCCTGGCCCATGCGTCCCGCCCTGGTGGCCGCCGGGATGGTCATCCGACTGCCCGCTCGACGCGTCGTCCGGCGTGTCGTCCTGGCGGCGGAACGGACCGACTGGCGCCTCACGTCGGGGTTCCTCGAACGGGCCCATCGGGGTACCGAAGGACGTCGGTCCGTCGTAGATCGAATAGGACAAGACAACTCCAAATAGGGCGGGGTAGCGCTCCACCCAAAGACCTTCCCCCGTGGTACCCCCCAGCACACATCAGATGCCGCCCGATCGGCCCATCCCAGACACTACCTGGCCGATCGGCCACTGCCCGACGGACCATGGTCTCCCGCGCGACGGCGTGAGCGTGCGAGGGCTCCTCCCAGGGCGAGGAGGGCAGCCACGGCGGCTCCCCCACCAGTGAACGGCATGTGGCCGCACGGGCCGATGACCCCCGTGGGGTTGCAGACCTCGCCGTAGTTGGTGCCGCCCACCCTGCTGACGTAGACCGATCGCCAGGTCGTCGTCATCGCCGAACTCCTGCGACAACTGCGTGACCGTCTCGCCGAGAACGTCGTGCAGCACCTGCCGGGCCGACCGGCCTCTGGCGTAGTCATGCGCCACATCCAGCGTCGAGAACGCGGGATCGAGGGTGCGCATCGCCACGTGCAGCGGGGGGACATGTCGTACAGGTGACGACCCATTACCAATTGCCGACCGACGAGGTCGAAGGTCCACTCGGCGTCCGATTCGCCGTAGCGCGGATCACGCATGAACCCGAACAGATCGGCGACGAGGACGTCCATCATGCGGTGGAAGACCGTTGGTGCCGCGCCGACGGTGGCGTTGTCCTCGCCGGCGCCGTAGCCGGCGAACTCCATGTCCGCGCCGGGGCCGTTCGCCGAACCATCCCATGCAGCAAGCAGTTCGAGGACCTCGGTCTCCACGTCACTGAGGCCGGCTGCGCCGCGCAGCTCGAGGATCATGGAAAGGAAGTGGCGCGCACGGAAGTCCAGAGAGGACGCCTGACCATCCAGTTCGACCAGATCATCGAACGTCCAGTCGTCACGGCGTTCCACGACATCGGCGAGCGTCGCCACACGGGCGTCGATCCCGGCCGGGTAGCTGGATTCGGACTGCCCACCGCCATCGAGCCAGCCGTGTGCCGGCTTGTTGTTCCAGTTCACGATCCACCCGCGATCGGGGTTGATCACATGCGGCAGGTCCGTGTGCGGCAGGTGTTCTCCGTTGTCATACTCACCCGTCCCCGGCAAGGGCAGCCGCAGGTCGGCGCCTCCGGCCTTGCGGCGGTGCAGCCCTGGTGCCACCACCCGACGTTGCCCGCGCTGTCGGCCCAGCCGATGTTCTCGTTCCAGCTCAGCAGCGGGATCGAGTCGATGATGTCCTGCGCCGTTTCGGCGCGGTTCCATGCCAGCACCCCTTCGATCGTGTCGATCTCGCGGTTCACCATGTGCCACCCGTAGGAGATGGCGAGGTCGCCTTCCTCGTCGATCGCGTCGATCGACGGCGCGACGATGGGTCCATGCACCGTCCGGCAGACCGTGTGGGTCTCGCTGAGGAACACGGTCTCCACGAAGGTGTCCACCGTCTTGCTGTTGCCCGTCGTCAACGACCAGGCGACGGTCGGCGTGTAGCCGATGCCGTCGACCGGGATGCCGGGGACGGTGACACCCCTGGCGTGGTAGCCGACGCCGGTCAGTTGGACCTCCATCAGCAGGACCGGGCTGTAACCGAGTTGGGGTTCGCTGATCAGCAGCGTGCTGCCGTCCGCCGTTCTCGCCGGGCCAAGGGACACCTGGAACGACCCACCCGTCAGGGTCGAGGTCCATTCCGGCAGCGCGGCTGCGGCGACGGCCGCAGGATCGACAGGAAGGGGCGGGCCACCGCCCTCGTCACCGGCAGCGGGGGCCATGGGGCCCTGCTGTTCGGCGTCGGCTCCGGGGCCCACGTCGAGGTCGTGCGGCAGGCCGACGGCCCAGTCAGCGAGCGCATCGAACGCCGCGCCCCGCTCGTCCGGCGTCTGGTCCGTGCGCGGGAACGTGCCTTCTGAGGCGAGCACCGTGGTCGCGGCGGCGCCATCCTCCTGCGAGACGGAGTCCAGGAACATGGCACGCCCCTGCTGCCTCCCGAACTCGGCCTCGAGCGCCTCGAGCGCCCTGACCCACTGGAACTCCCGCTTGCCCCCGGACGCGACGAACCTGGTCATCAGTACGCCGACGGCCAACACGTCCTCCGGCGTGATCTGCTCGGGGATCGAGCTCAGCACGCCGTACTCGGCGGGCAAGAGGGCAACACCCTCGCCCTGGGTGACGAACGAGATCCAGTCGTTGACGCCCGCGACGCACGCGTCGACACCGAGCGGCGCCTCAGGGCTCAAGGCCTCGTAGAACGCGATGTACTCGGCCTCGGCGTAGGTCTGGAAGCGCGTGCGGACATCCTCGGCGAGGCCGGAGCCGTCGGACCCGGCCCGGCCAACTCGGACAGCGTGCGACGACGTCGTCGACGGTGAACAGGAACGAGTTGCCGGAGGAAAGGACGGTCGTCCGCCCGCATGGCCGGTGGTACCTGCGCGATCCCGATCGCGATCTGGCTCACGACCAGCGCAAGCGTGACCGCGAGCAGGGCGAGCGATGCGGTGAAGTGCGTGGTCACGAGGTCCCCCGGAGGCAGTGACGGCCGATCGCCGCACAGCCTGGGCATGCGCGCCTAGCAGACCGACCGCGCGACGTCCGCGTCGTGAGCGGAACCCGTGACGGGTTGTGCGCTGTGCGATGAACTCGCCCGACTTCGGCCCGTACCGGTGGACACCCGTCCACCGGCGCGGCATAGTCCCTCACGTCGAACCGGCCCGCGAGGGTCGCAGAGACAGCCAAGCCGGAGCCCGCAAGGGAGCCGGGGAGGCAACCGCCGAACCAGGCTCGGTGGAGTCCCGAAAGGGAAGCCACCACCGGCGACGCGGACCGTCCGGACCTCGGTCCGGACTGGTCGCCGCCGGCGCACCCGACGCAAGATCGCCGCAGCCCGCGAGGGCGACGACGACGCCGAGGGCACGAGAGTCCGGCGGACCCGCGACAGGAGCGCAGACCCTGTCGCAACGGGGAAGGTCCCTTCGGGGACCGGAACCGCCTGGGCCCCACTGCGCTGGGGTGCAGGAACCCGAAGATCCGCTTCGGCTGGTCTTCGAGCAGATGCACGGTGTGAGAATCGCCGGCATCGGAGCCCCGGCTGACGTCCGCGTCACCGGGGCTCCACGCTGTTCCCGGCGAATTGCGGGCCGGTGCCGGGCGCTTCGAAACCGGGCTGACCTCACGCGGGCAGGGCATCCCCCGTGCGGCCGGACATGACGGTGGCGAGGTCCCGAAGCGCCAGCCATGGCTGCGAAAGGGTACGCTGGGCGTCCGGCGCGATCAGCGTCGGATACGCCCGCAGGTCCGTGAAGGTCATGCGGCCCCCGACGAGTCCCAGCATGGCACTCGTCGGCGCATCGGCCTCGACCTGCTCGAGGAGGTGCCGTACGGCCTGATCGGCCAACCGGGTGCTCTGAATCCGGTCGAACGGCGAGGGGCTGCCGCCCTGCTGGACGTGACCGAGGATCGCCGAGCGCACGTCGAACAACTCACCGCCCTCCTTCTCGAGCAGGTCGGTGACGAACTGCGTCGTGTAGGTCCCATCGGCGAACTCGCTGCGGATGATCAGACCGAGACGCTTCCCCGAGGCGAAGTCGCGCCGCAGGGACGCGATGTCCTGCTGCAACTGCGCCAGAGTGATGCCGTCCTCCGGGAGATAGATCCGCTCGGCGCCGGACGCCAGTCCGCTCTGCAGCGCGAGGTACCCGCAGTCGTGCCCCATGACCTCGACGACGAAGCACCTGCGAGATGCCACCGCCGACTGCTTGATCTTGTCGACGTCGGAGACGATCGAGTTCAAGGCGGTGTCCGAGCCGATGGCCAGATCAGATGCCGGCAGGTCGTTGTTGATCGTCGCCGGCAGGCACACGATCGGCACGGCGCGTCCCCCTTCGGTGAGCAGACGGTCGAGCGTGTGGCCGGCCCGGTAGCCGGACCAGCCGCCGATCATCAGCAGCCCGTCGATCCGATGCTCCGCGATCCGATCGAGGATGACGTCCCACTCGTCGCCGGTTGGCTGCAAGCGGCGCGTGCCGAGTTCGGCCCCTCCGAGGGAGGCCCATCCGCTGGCCGTCATCCACTTGAATGTCTCGACGTCGTTGTCGAGCAGTCCCTCGAAGCCGTTGCGGATCCCGAGGACCTGGTGACCGGCATCCATGAACAGCCGCGACGCGACGCGCACCGCGGTGTTCATGCCTGGCGCCGGGCCGCCGGCATGGAGGATCCCGAACACGCGACCGGCCCGGTCGCGCGGCGGCGACGCCTCGGCACGCACCAGGGTCTGGTGGGTGACGAACGCACCCGCGAAGCTGCGGCCACGCAGGCGCATCGCGCCTGCGAAGTCGTGCGCAGCGAGGCGTTCTGCCACCGCATGGGTCCGTTCGACACATTCCATCAGGGGCGTTGCGACGACCTCGTGCTCGCGGATGCCGATCAACTGCGGTTCCTCGTCCGGGTCAGCCTCGCGCAGGTGGATCACGGCGGCGTGGCCGCACACGGTTCCGAGGTGGCGGTCGAACGCGCTCGGCGACCCTCCCCGCTGGATGTGGCCGAGGATCGTGATCCTCGTGTCCTCCCCGAGCTGTTGTTCGAGGGCGTCCTTCACCTCGGCGGAGGTGATCCTGTTGCCGTCCCGGTCCCGTGCGCCCTCGGCCACGACGACGAGGCTCTGCCGGCGTCCCGACGAGCGTCCTTCCGCGAGCGCGTCGCACATCGCCGTGCGCCAGTCGTGGGTGTCTGGCGGGTTCTCGGGGATCAACACCCAGTTGGCGCCGGTCGCGAGGCCGCCCATCAACGCCAGGTAGCCGCAGTTGCGGCCCATGACCTCGACAACGAAGGTCCGCTGATGGCTGGCCGCAGTGGCATGGATCGCGTCGATGGCCTCGGTGATGCGGTGCAAGGCCGTGTCCGCCCCGATCGTCATGTCGGTACCGAACATGTCGTTGTCGATCGAGCCAACCAGACCGACCACCTGCAGTCGGGGCGCGGCCGCGGCGGCAGCGGGGGTCAGTTCGCCGCGCGAGACGAGTTCGTCGAGCAGGTCCGGCCACTCCTGCCTGAACAGGCTGCCCGTCAGGCTGCCGTCGCCGCCGATGACGACCAACGCGTTGATTCCGCGTTCAGCCAGGTTCCCAGCCGCCCGGCGCCGCCCGTCGCGTTCCAGGAAGGCGGGTGAGCGTGCGGATCCGATGACGGTCCCACCCCGGTGCAGGATGCCACCCACGTCGTCCGAGGTGACGCGGGAGATGAGCGAGCCGCCCTGGATCAGGCCCTCGTAGCCCTCCTGCACCGTCGACACCGCGATGCCGTGGTGGTCGGCCGTTCGAACGACCGCACGCACGGCGGCGTTCATGCCTGGAGCGTCGCCACCGCTGGTCAGGACGGCAAGGTGCAGGTCGGGCACGGATCCCTCCTCGTCGGCTCCCGTTGTACCGGCTCGCTTGCGGCCGGCGGCAGCCGTCTGCCACGCTGCCGCCATGCCAAGGCTGCTGATCGTGCATCACACGCCGTCCCCGTCGACCCACGAGTTGCTCGAGGCGGTGCGTTCCGGGGCAACCGACGACGCCATCGATGGCGTGGAGGTCGTGGTTCGCCCGGCCCTGTCGGCCACCGCAACCGATGTCATGGGGGCGGACGGGTACGTCCTCGGGACTCCGGCCAACATCGGCTACATGTCCGGAGCTCTGGCACTGGGCGTCCGCTATGACCAATGTTCAGAGCCACCCGCACGCCAACGGCGACATCCATGATGGGAACAACCGCGCCTGATCGCGACCTCCAAGTCATGAGTTTGGGGGTTGCGTCCCGTCCCGGCCCGTCCGGGTAGGTCCCGGAATGTGCCGCTGAGCAGGGGCTTTCTCGCCGTCGCGATCCCGACCGGTCCCACCCCGCCCCGGGGCTGTGCCGCCGCTGATGTGACGGCGTTGTGACCGCGCGACGTCTCCGAGGATCTCGTAACGGGGGGTGCTGCGGTCATAGTGGTGGCGCTCCGAGGCCGTGGGTGGGTCGTGACCCCGGGACACGTCAACCTTCCGATCGCCCCCACCGGCACGTCTCTGCGACGAGCGACTGCCACGACATCACGCTTGAACTCGGGCGGGTGGAGTTCAGGCATGACGCCATCCGCGGGAGGCCGCATCAGCCTGTACGGTCTACCGACGGGAGCCTTGGAGTACTGGGTGCACGCCGAGTCGGTCGGGAATGCGACGATCACCGTTAGAGCGACGCGGGCACTCGGGTTCGCGACGACGGCGGGGCAGGGCTGTGAATACACAGTCACCCTCGAGTTGCCGGATTACGAGGATGAGGGCCGCCTGGCCCTGGGAAGTGGAACACCCGGCGTGGTCGAACGGACCACGTGGGCCACGGTTGTTGAGGTGACACTCTTGGGCGTCATACCCGGGACGGACTCGCCATATCCGGGCTCACGCGATCAAGCACCTATGCAGGCTGCCAGGACACGAGCCTGGGTTGACGAGCATCGGACAAGTCTCAAGGAACGGTGTGAGACCATTCGTGCGTCCTCGGCAGGATCCGACACGTGGTGACCCCCTGACCTGCGCGGCCGGCGTGAAATCTGCGATCGAGATCATGTAAGGGTCCGGTTCGTCGTGGCTTGGCGCCACGCGTGGCATCAGGCGCAGCTTCCGAGATGGGGCGGCCAACGTTCCACGCGTCCGTCGTCGGCCACGAGGTAGGCCGCGTCGTCGGAATCGGCGAACCAGAGTTCCCAGCCGACGGTCCAGTAGCCGGATGGGGCTGCGTCATCGGGCAGCACGGCGTCCTCGAGGTGACCTTCGACGAGGTAGCCGTAGGGGTCGCGGACGTACCGGATCGGACGGCCCTGCGCATCGGACCGTGATGGTGGTACCAGGAACGCGAGGTGTTGCCAGTCGCAATGCGACGCACCGGGGAACACGAACACGTCCTCGGTCGGGGCGTCCGGGTCATCGGGCCCGAACCAGTCCCGTGCCGGCCACTCGGCGGGACGGGACCAACCGGCGTCGATAGAAGCCGGACCGAGCATGGCGGTGACGTCGCTGACCCTGCTGGCGTCGGCGAGCGCAACCCCGATCACATACACCAGGCGGGCTTCAGACGGGCAGACCGTGGAGTCGTCGGGCGTCGCCGTGAAGTGGACGGTCGCGACGTCCGTGAACGTCACCTCCGAGATAGCCAGTTGCTGGTTGTCGCACAACGAGGACTCGATGGCGACGATTAGTGCCCCTTGGCCCGGGCCCAGCCTCGGTGTGCGGGGCGGCGACGGGTAGAAGGTGTCGTAGAACCACTCCTCGAAGTAGGCGTCGAGCTCGGCCTGGTCGGTGATGACGGCCCGCGCAGCGTCGCCGGTGAACGCCTCGGCGACGGCGAGCACGTCGGCGTTGTGTGCCACCGGAGTCGGGGTCGTCTCGGTCGGTGCTGTCTCGGTCGCCGTCGGCTCGGTGGGTGTCGGCTCGTCACCAATGACGGGGAGGGCGGGAGGTGCCTGCAGTGCGACCACGGCCACGGAAGCCACGACCAGCAGCACGACGGCGGCGCCGGCCAGTGTCACGCGACGCCAGGTGCGTCCCCGCGCAGCGAGTGCCTGGTAGTCGGTCGTACCGGTGGGCGAGGCAGCCGCCTCGTGCAGGAGCGTGCGCAGGTCCTCAGTCATCGACAGCCTCCGCCGAAGCCGGCAGGTGGGACCCGATCTCGGCCCGCAGGGTCGCGGCACCCCGCTTGGTCAACGAGCGCACCGCGTCCTCCGACAGGCGCATCCGGGCGGCCGTGTCGGCAACCGAGAGGTCCAGGAAGAACCGCAACACGATGGCCAGCCGCTGCCGGGGCGGCAACGCCGCAACGGCCTGTCGGACCTGAAGGACCACCGTGCTGTCAGGGTCTTCGTGAACGCTCTGGACCCCGTGGGCGAACCGCCGGTGGACCCGACCGGCGATCTGGCGCCGCCGGAAGTGGCTGTTGGCGAGGTTGACCGCGACCCGCCAGGTCCATCCGCCTGGCGAATCCAGGCGCGACACGAACGGCCACATCCGGCAGGCGCGCAGCAGTGCCTCCTGGGCCAGTTCCTCCGCCAGGTCGGCGTCCCCGACATACAGGGACAGGGCACCGAGGAGGCGGGGATGCTCCCTGGCGCAGAACGCCGCGGCCCCCTCATCAGCCTCCAAGGTGATCTCGATCGTCTCGGTTGCAGCCATCCGGGACACACACGAACGAGGTTGGTGCCACGTGTCACGCCAATTCCGGGTCGGTGGTGAATACACCGTCGAAGCCCAGGGGCTGTCGAAACGTTGCCCCACAAGGGGCGGGACGGTAGTTCCCCACTGGACGTACTGCCCTGCCGGGCGCACGGCTTGGCGTCATCCTGGATGGCGGCGCCGCGTGTGCGCGAATGGCCCGTGACCGGTATGGACCGTTCCGGTCGATCTGCGGTCGGCGGCGTAACGAAACGGGTCCTTCATCCGTATTCCCTTACGACAGGGCATGACCCGTCCCGGGGCAACGGGCGGGTGGTCACCGACTGCGGGAGCGATCACGCATGCACGACTCGATGAATGGATCCGACGGCCGGTTGGTCGGCGCAGGTAGCGCCGGCAACACGCCCGACGCGCGCTCGGCACTGCTGGCGCTGATGGTCTCTAGCGAGGACGAGTTCCGACGGCGCGCGGCCGCCCGGTTGGCGCAGCTCCCTGCCTACCGTGCGGTCCCCGCTGACCGGCTCGCCATCGT